>Ga0070697_100002292_pt1 | contig 14690 bp, 15 predicted proteins | sample KBSK1501metaG_FD_65475 | JGI IMG/M metagenome (GOLD analysis project Ga0070697, IMG submission 65475) | Corn, switchgrass and miscanthus rhizosphere microbial communities from Kellogg Biological Station, Michigan, USA - KBS K1-50-1 metaG | ecosystem: Host-associated > Plants > Roots >...
TGCCGCAGCCCGGTCAGCGCCTGCGGCAGCGCGCCGGGCAGCACGATGTGCCGGATCGTCTCGGCCCGGGTCAGCCGTTGCACCCGGCCGACCTCGGCGAGCTTGGCGTCGACGCCGCGGATGCCGGCGAACGTGTTCAGGTAGAGCGGGATGGCGGCGCCCAGCGCGATCAAGATGATCTTCGGCAGCTCGCCGATCCCGAACCACACGATGAACACCGGGATCAGGCCGAACAGGGGCAGCATCCGGACGATCTGCAGGAGCGGGTCGACGGCGTTCTCGCCGAGCCGGCTCAGCCCGGCGACCAGGGCGAGCAGCACCGCGGGCGTGCCGCCGACGGCGAAGCCGATCGCCATCCGCTGCAGCGAGACCAGTATCGCGCCCGGCAGCGTGCCGTAGGCGGGGGAGCTGGTGGTGACCAGGCTGACGGCGGTGTGCCAGACAGCGGCCGGCTGCGGCAGCTTGTCCGCCGGGATCAGCCCGATGTCACCGTGCCAGGCGCCCTGCTTCCCCGGGTCGATCGCCCACCGCCAGGCGTACCCGGCGGCCAGCTCGGCGGCCGGGCAGGCGCGCCAGTCGGTCAGCGTGGTGATGTGCCGGTACCGCTCGGTGCGGGTCCGGCCGTCCCCGGCGGTGACGGTCAGGACGTACTCGATGACCCGGACGGTGATGCCGGGCAGCGGCCCGGTATCGGGGCCGGGCGTGCTGCCGCGGCGGCGGCGCTGGCCGTTCTTGTGCCGCCGGGCCTGCGCCGCCCGGGGGTCGGGGATGCGGGTCAGCCAGGACCCGTCCGGCAGTTCGGCCACCACGGGCAGGTGCGTGCCGGCCTTGACCCGCCACAGCAGGTGCGCGCCGGTGGCCGCCGCGGCGTTCCACAGCTGGTAGCTGTAGAAGTTCCGGTCGGCCAGCAGCAGCATCCCGGCGTGCAGGCTGCCCAGCAGGGCGCGGGCCAGGGCCTGCTCCCGGTCCCCTTGCCGCGCACCGCGCCCATGGCCGCGTCCAGCAGCGCCCGGGTCCCGCACGCGATCAGCGTCACCAGCCGCAGCTGCGGGTACGCGGCAGCGGCCTGCTGCTCATCCTGGTTGTTCTTCACCGGGCGCCTGCTCACCGAGCCGGGCTTGCCGAACGCGGCCGTGTTCTCCGGGGTGTCCCGGGCAGCGGCAGTGGTCCCGTCCCAGGCCACCGCCAGCAGCCCGCAGATATGCGACCATTCCGCGCGGCCACGCCGTCTAACCCCGCCCACGTGACCAGGTCGTTACGCCCCTTAACTTCCTGGCATTGGCACCTGACCACGACGGTGTCACATCGTCGTGGTCCGGCCCCGCGGCCGACGGTGCCGCTGTGACGATTGAGGGCTAGTGTACGGCCGGGCTAGCGGCCGGAGGTGGCCCAGCGGCGGATGGTGTCGATACGGTCGCGGATCTGGTCCGCAGTGGCCTGCGGGAGCGGAGGGCCGCCGCAGGTCCGGCGCAGCTCGTTGTGGATGACGCCGTGCGGCTGGCCGGTTCGGTGGCTCCAGGCGCCGACCAGGCCGTTGAGTTCCTTACGCAGCGCGGCCAGGGCCTGGCGGCTCACCTGGGGCGCGGCGGGTGGGGCCTGCGGGGCTGATGGGGCCTGCGGGGCTGGGGCTTGTGGAGCAGCAGGACGGGAGCGGGCGGCTAGCTGGGCGTCCTGGCGCTTCCGCAGCAGGGCCCGGACCTGGTCCGGGTCGAGCAGGCCGGGCAGGCCGAGGAAATCTTCTTCCTCCGGCGAGCCGGCCGCCGTGGCGGTGCCGAACTCGCCGCCGTCATACAGCACGCGGTCGAAGTGCGCGGACGCGTTGAGGGCCGTGAAGGCGGGCTCGTCCAGCGAGGCGTCCGGGGTGTCACGCTCGCGCTGCGCCTCGGCCAGGGCGAGCTCGTCTTCCTCGCCGGCCGCGCCGGGGGCGCGGAGCACGTGGTCCCGTTCGGCCTCGAGCTCGGCGGCGTAGGACAGCAGCACGGGCACCGACGGGAGGAACACCGACGCGGTCTCGCCGCGCTGCCGGGCGCGGACGAACCGGCCTACCGCCTGGGCGAAGAACAGCGCGGTGGACACGCTGGTCGTGTACACGCCGACGGCCAGGCGCGGGATGTCCACGCCCTCGGACACCATCCGCACCGCGACCATCCACCGATCCTGCGAGGCGGCGAACGCGGAGATCTTCTTGCTCGCGGCCTTGTCGTCGGACAGCACCACGACCGGGCGCTTCCCGGTGAGCCCGCGCAGCAGCGCGGCGTACGCCCGGGCGTCCTCGTGGTCGCCCGCGATGACCAGGCCGCCTGCGTCGGGCATGCCGCGGCGCACCTCGGTCAGCCGCTTGTCGGCGGCCTCGAGCACCCGGCTGACCCACTCCCCCGCCGGGTCCAGCGCCGTCCGCCAGGCCTGGGCGATCTGGTCCTTGGTCATCGGGGTGCCCAGGGTGGCGGTGAGCTCGTCGCCGGCCCGGGTGCGCCAGCGCATCTCGCCCGAGTAGGCCAGGAAAATCACCGGCCGGACCACGCCGTCCTCGAGCGCGGGACCGTAGCCGTAGACGTAGTCCGATGCGCTGCGCTTGCCGCCGCCCGGTTCGTCGAGGTAGGTGACGAACGGGATCGGGTTCGCGTCGCTGCGGAACGGCGTGCCGGTCAGCGCGAGCCTGCGCCGGGCCGGGTCGAACGCGTCGGTGACCGCGTCACCCCAGGACAGCGCGTCGCCCGCGTGGTGGATCTCGTCGAAGATGACCAGGGTGCGCCGGTTCTCTGTGCGCTGCCTGTGCAGCGCCGGGTGCGCCGCGACCTGGGCGTAGGTGACGGCCACCCCGGCGAAGTCGGCGCCGGCCCGGCCCTGGGCGTTGCGGTACGCCGAGTCGATCGCGATGCCGAACCGGGCCGCCGCCGCCGCCCACTGGTGCTTGAGGTGCTCGGTCGGCGTGACGATGGTGAGGAACGCGACCTCGCGCCGGGCGAGCAGCTCGGCCGCTACCGTCAGCGCGTACGTCGTCTTGCCCGCGCCGGGCGTGGCGACCAGCAGGAAGTCGCGCCTCGGCAGCCGGAAGTACTCGTGATAGGCATCCTTCTGCCAGCCGCGAAGACCAGGAAGGAGATCATCCCGAACGGTCTGGGTTTGAGCCGCGTCAGATCGAGGGGTGGTCACGAGGCCGAAATGTTACCGGGGCGCGCCGCCTTCCGCTGGCAAAGGCACGCCGGGCTATTCCTCGCCGCCGTCGCCTTGGGGCAGCCCCTCGTAGATCTCCTTGCAGGTGGGGCACACCGGGTAGCGCTTCGGGTCCCGGCTGGGCACCCACACCTTGCCGCACAGCGCGACCAGCGGCGTGCCCATCACCGAGCTCTCGACGATCTTGTTTTTCTGCACGTAGTGAGCGAACCGCTCGTGATCGCCGTCGCCGTGCGACAGGTCGGGCCGGACGTCCTCGTGGACGCGCGTCTTCTGCTCCGGAAGAACCTCAGTTTCACTCACGCTTGACGAGTCTAGTCGACGACGGGCGCGGGGAAAGGGGCGGCGGGTCTGGTTCAGTGCCGGTCTGGTTCAGTGCCGGTCTGGTTCAGTGCCGGTCTGGTTCAGTGCCGGTCTGGTTCAGTGCCGGTCTGGTTCAGTGCCGGTCTAGTTCAGTGCCGGTCTAGTTCAGGCCGGGATCGTCGGGGTAGGTGGCCACGTAGGCGAGCTCGCCGCCCTGGCGGCGCAGCACGGCCGGCCACAGCTGCCCCGGCTCGGGGCAGAACGCGTCGGCCGGCTCGGCGGGCAGCACGTACCAGGCGCCCTCTTCGATCTCGGCCTGGAGCTGGCCGGCGGTCCAGCCGGCGTAGCCCACGTACACCCGCAGCGAGACGATCGCCGCGGCGAGCAGGCCGGGCGGGGCGTCCAGGTCGACCAGGCCGAGCCGGGCCACCGAGGGCGCCGCGCCGTCCAGCGGATGCCAGCCGACCGGCTCGTCGGTGCCGGGCACGTGGGCCAGGGCGAGCGCGCTGTTCGGCGAGACCGGGCCGCCGGTGAACACCACGGACGGGTCGGTGACCAGTTCGGTCCACGGCTCGAGCACCTGGCCCACCGGGACCTTGGTCGGCCGGTTCAGCACCACGCCGAGCGTGCCCTGCTCGGCCTCGTGCTCGACGATCAGGACGACGGCTCGGCGGAAGTTGGGATCGCCGAGCATCGGGGTGGCCACGAGCAGGTAGCCGGCCAGGGCTTCCGATGCCATTTCGTCCATTTTTCTATCATCGGTCAAACTGCTGGGTGGCGGCGTCCCGCACCGCCACGGCCACCGACGAGGCGACGTCTGGGTGGAACACCGACGGGATGATGTAGTGCGGCCCGATCTCGTCTGGTGACACCACGTCCGCGAGTGCCTGCGCGGCGGCGATCAGCATCTCATCGCTCACGTGCCGGCTCTGCGCGTCGAGCAGCCCGCGGAACACGCCGGGGAAGGCGAGCACGTTGTTGATCTGGTTCGGGTAGTCGCTGCGGCCGGTGGCCACCACGGCGGCGTACTCCATGGCCGCCTCCGGGTCCACCTCGGGATCTGGGTTGGCCAGGGCGAACACGATGGCGTTGGCGGCCATGGCGGCGACATCGTCCCCGGACAGGATGCCCGGCGCGGACAGCCCGATGAAGACATCGGCGTCCCGGACCGCCCCGGCCAGGTCCCCGGCGTAGCCGTCCCGATTGGTGTTCTCCGCGATCCAGCGCAGGCTGTCGTCCAGGCCCGGCCGGCCCAGGTGCACGGCGCCCCGGTCGTCACAGACCACGACATTGGCGGCGCCCGCGCCCAGCAGCAGCTTGAGCACGGCGGTGCCGGCCGCGCCCGCTCCGGCCATGGCTATGCGCACCTCGGGCAGCTTCTTGCCCACCACCCGCAGCGCGTTGGTCAGCGCGGCCATCACCACGATCGCCGTGCCGTGCTGATCGTCGTGGAACACCGGGATGTCGAGGAGCCCGCGCAGCCTGCGCTCGACGTCGAAACAGCGCGGCGCGCTGATGTCCTCCAGGTTGATGCCGCCGAACCCGGGCGCGATCAGCTGCACCGTCCGGACGATCTCGTCGGTGTCCTGACTGTCCAGGCAGATCGGCCAGGCGTCGATGTCCGCGAACCGCTTGAACAGGGCGGCCTTGCCCTCCATGACCGGCAGCGCGGCGTACGGCCCGATGTTGCCCAGGCCGAGCACGGCCGAGCCGTCGGTGACCACGGCCACCGAGTTCCGCTTGATGGTGAGGCGGCGGGCGTCCTCGCGGTTCCCGGCGATCGCCATCGCGACCCGGCCCACGCCCGGGGTGTACGCCATGGACAGGTCGTCCCGGTTCCGCAGCGGGACCTTGGAGCGCATCTCGATCTTCCCGCCCAGGTGCAGCAGGAACGTGCGGTCGCTGACCTTGTGCACGGTCACGCCGTCGATACCGGCCAGCGCGTTCACAAGGGCCTCGCTGTGCTCTTCGCCTCGCGCGGCGCAGGTGACGTCGACCCGCAGCTTGTCGCCGCGTCCGGCGGTCACGTCCAGCGCGGTCACCACGCCGCCGGCCTGCTCCACCGCCCGGGTGATCTCGCTGACCGCGCGGCCGCGGCTGGCCACCTCGAGCCGCACGGTGATCGAGTAGGAGACGCTTGGCCCCATCGCCACGTTGTTCCCGCCTTTCCGCCGGAAACCAGGGTACGGCCCGTACCGCGTAGGCTGGGAAGGTGAGTACGGAATCGGTCGTCGCGACGACTCCCGATGAGGCGGATGGGGACGCGCCCGCGGTCGACGTCACCCGGCTCCGGGTCGCGCTGGCCCGGCTGGCCCGCCGGCTGCGCAAGCACGAGCTAGCCGGGCTGACCCCCACCCAGCTGGCCGCGCTGGCCACGGTCGAGCGGTCCGGGCCGATGCGGCTCGGCGACCTCGCCGCGGCCGAGGGCATCGCGCCATCCACGCTCACCCGGCTGGTGACGGCGCTGGAGGAGAGCGGCTACGTGCGCCGGCACGCCGACCCGAGCGACGCGCGCGCCAGCACCCTGGTCATCACCCCGCGCGGCCACGACACGCTGGAGCGGCTGCGCACCGAGAGCACCCTGGTGCTCGCGGCGAGCCTGCAGTTGCTCACCCCGGCGCAGCGCTCCGCGCTGGCCGAGGCGCTGCCCGTGCTCGAGCAGCTGGCCGAGGTACCCGGCGCCGACCAGGCCGGGGTGCGCGGCTGACGCCGCGCTAACTGATGACGCGGCAGGTAACGGCACGTGACTGACGGCCCCGTGACTGACGGCCCCGTGACTGACGGCAGGGCACGCGCCAGGACCGTTCGGTACTAATGATCGTGAAGTAGCTCGGCTAGGCGGCGGGCCAGTTCGTCGCGTTCGGAGGTGACCGCCGCCAGCTGCCGCTCCAGCTCGATGATGCGGCGGATGGCCTGCAGCGTAATGCCCTCGTCCGCCATCGAGACCACCTGCTGGATGACGCGGATCTCGTAGCGGGTGTAGCGGCGCTGGCCCCCGGCCGACCGCCGCGGCGAGACCACCCGCAGGTCATCCACGCGGCGCAGGAAGGCCTGCTTGACCGCGAGCATCTCGGCGACCTGCCCGACCGTAAACAGCGGGGCATGCTCGTCCTCGAGCGGCGATGGTGCCATGGCGTTCTCACCTCCTGCCGAAGATGGTAAGCGGCCGCTCGTCTAGTCAGTGAGCTCCGCTGACGTGCGTCAGGCGGCGATCTCCTGCTTGTCGTCCGCCTGGGTGATCTCGACCTTGCGGACCTCGATCTTGCGCGGCTTCGCCTGCTCGATGACCGGGATCCGGACCTCGAGGACGCCGTTGGCGTAGCTGGCCTCGACCGCGTCGGCGTTCAGGGTCTCGGGCAGCCGCAGGCGGCGCGTGAACGTGCCCATCGTGCGCTCGCGCACGAAGAACTTGTCGTTCTCGGTCCGCTCCTCCTCGCGCTTCCCGCTGATCGTCAGGATCCCGCGGTCCACGGTGACCTCGAGCTGCTCGGGGTCGATGCCGGGCACGTCGAGCTTGAGCGTGACGTCGCCCTCGCGCCGCACGACATCCAGCGGCAGGGCCGAAGCCTGGCCGAACGCGTGGCGGGCGAGCCGGTCGAACTGACGCTGGAAGTCCCGGGTGAACGGGTCAAACCTGGTGTAGTACATCCTTGCCTCACCTCCGAAAACGGAATTTGCGGAGGATTCGGCCGGAAGCCCGGATCGCACCCTCCAGTGGCAAGTAACTTGCAACTAGAGTTGCATATTCCCTGGATCCGGGATGAGAAATTTCCTGTTCTCAGAACAGGAGCGCGGACAGGGTCGAGCGAGCCTTCCTGACCTGCGGATCGTTCGGCGGGAGGAGCTCGAACAGGCCGACCAGGTGCGCGCGAGCCTGGTCGCGCTCCTCGCCCGAGGTCCGGCGGACCACGCCGAGCAGCCGGTCGAACGCCTCCTCGATCCGCCCCCTCGCCATGTCGATGTCGGCCACCCGGGCCTGGGCTTCGACGTCGCCGGGGTGTTCGGCCGCGTCCCTGCGGGCCTTGGCCTGGTCGTAGGAGCTGACCCGGCGGATCAGGTTGACCTGGGCCAGCCCGGTCTTGGCCATCGGGTCGGCGGGGTTGGCCGCCAGCTCCTGCTCGAACGCCTTCGCCGCGCCGTCCAGGTCGCCGCGCTCCATGGCCGTGCGGGCTTCGGCGTAGGCGGGCGGGAGCCCCGGGGCGGGCGGGATGCCCGCGTCCCTGGGGAGACGGGTGTCCGCGTCGGCGCCAGCGCGGGCCGTAGCGTCGGCCTGGGCGCCGTCCTGCGCGTCGTCCGCGTCTCCGGCGCCGGCCGGGGCCGTCAGCTGGATGCCCATCTTGTCCGCGACCGCGAGGACCTGGTCGATCCACTGCCGGACCTGAGCCTCGGGCATGGCGCCGAGGAAGCCGTCCACCAGCTGGCCGCCGAGGACCGCCACCACCATCGGGATGCTCTGCACCTGCAGCGCCGCGCTCAGCTGCGGGTTGGCGTCCACGTCGACCTTGGCGAGGAGCCACTGCCCGGCCGCCTCGGCGGCGAGCTTCTCCAGCACCGGCGAGAGCTGCTTGCACGGGTCGCACCACTCCGCCCACAGGTCCATGATCACGGGGGTGGTGCGGGAGCGCTCCACGACGTCGGTGTTGAAGGTTTCCTCGGTGACGTCGATGACGAACCCGCCGTTGGCCCCGGCCGGCCCGCCGGGCGACGACGGTGACTGCGCCGCCTGCTGCCTGCGCTGCGCGGCCGCCTGCCGCGCGCCCAGATCGACGGCTCCGTAAAGCGAAAAATCTCGCGGCTGCATGACTCCTATCCTGCCGCATGGGTGGTAGTCACTGATCCATGGCCGGTCGTTACGCGTCAGAGCTTGCGGCCGAGGACGGTGACCGTGGTCTCGCCAGGCTCGGCGGTCTCCAGCGGGCGGAAGCCGAGGCGGTGGTAGAAGCCGAGCGCCCTGGTGTTGGCCTTGGCCACGGTGACGTGCACCCCGGCCGCCCCGGCCTGCGCCGCGGCGGCGTAGAACGTCTCCATCATGGCCCGGCCGTAGCCGCCCCCCTGGAAGGGCGGCAGCAGGTCGATGTGCAGGTGCGCCGGGTACTCCTGGAGGCCCGGCCAGGCCAGCCGTTCCGGCTGGTAGTGCAGGGCGACCATCTCTTCCTCCTGATTGGTCGGCGGATCCGGGGGAATCGGGTAGCGGCCGGCCAGCCGGGGGATCCAGCGCGCCCGGTAGGCGCGGGCGAACGCGGCCGTGTCCGGCGTCCCGATCACGTAGCCGACCGCCCGGCGCCCGTCGTCGAGCACGAAGGCGAAGTCCGGCTCGAGGAACACGTACGGGCCGGCGAACAAGTCGGGCATCAGGTCGTCGCTGTGGTACTTGCCCCGGGCGTCCCCGCCGGCGTCGGCGGTCCGGACGCAGACGTCGTAGACCGCGGCGTGATCGCTCTCGCGGTACGGCCGGATCACGGCTGTTGTCTCTGCCATTCTCTGACTATAGTCAGAGAATGGAGCGAGGCATGGTCGGTCAGGTCCGGCGGTTCAACCGGACCGTCACCCAGCGGGCCGGCGCGCTCGACGACGCGTTCCTGGCCCGCGGCCGCCCGCTCGGGCAGGCCCGGGTGCTATGGGAGATCGGCCCGGACGGCCGCGACGTCAGGGACCTGCGGGCCCGGCTGGACCTGGACTCCGGCTACCTGAGCAGGCTGCTGCGGGCGCTGGAGCGGGATGGGCTGGTCACCGTGGAGGCGAGCGAGGCGGACGGGAGGATCAGGACCGTGCGGCTCACCGTCGCCGGTGATGCCGAACGGGCCGAGCTCGACCGTCTCTCCGACGACGCCGCCGCCTCGCTGCTGGGCTCGCTGTCCGAGCGGCAGCGCGGCCGGCTCGTCACCGCCATGGCGGAGGTGGAGCGGCTGCTGACCGCCTCGGCCATCGTGACCGGCGTGCGCGATCCGCGGGACCCGGCCGCCCGGCGCTGCCTGCAGGCCTACGTGGACGAGCTGGGCGGCCGCTTCGACGGCGGCTTCGACCCGGCCCGGAGCATCTCCGCCGCCGACCACGAGATGACCCCGCCCGCGGGGCTGTTCCTGGTGGCGACGCTGCACGGGGAGCCGGCCGGATGCGGCGCGCTGAAGTTCCACCCCGGCGCGCCCGCGGAGATCAAGCGGATGTGGGTCGCCCCCGCCGTGCGCGGGCTTGGCCTGGGCCGCCGACTGCTGGCCGAGCTGGAGGCCAGGGCCGCCGCGGACGGCGTCCGGGTGCTGAGGCTGGAGACCAACCACGCGCTGACCGAGGCGATCTCGCTGTACCGGGCGGCCGGCTACCGCGAGGTGCCCGCCTTCAACGACGAGCCCTACGCGCACCACTGGTTCGAGAAGAGCCTTTAGACGCGATAGCGTCACAGGGACGGGCGCTGTAAAGGGGGCGTGATGGGTCTGCCGCGTTTGATCGAGCCGATGCTGGCCAGCCTGCGCCACGAGTTCCCGGCCGACGAGGAATCGTACGGCTGGGAGCTGAAGTGGGACGGGCTGCGCGCGGTCGCCTACGTCGAGGACGGAAAGGTCCGGCTGGTCTCGCGCAACGACAAGGACATGGCGGCGAGCTATCCCGAGCTCGGCGTGCTCGCCGAGCGGGCCGGCACGCCGGTGATCCTGGATGGGGAGATCGTGGCGCTGCGCCGCGGACGGCCCGACTTCGGCCTGCTGCAGTCCCGGATGCACGTGCTGCGGCCGGAGGACAAGCTGCTCGGCGCCGCGCCGGTCCAGTACTACGTGTTCGACCTGCTGCACCACGGCGAGGAGTCGCTGCTCCCCCGGCCATACACCGAGCGCCGGGCTCGGCTCGAGGAGCTCGGCCTGGACTCCGACCCGGTTCGCACCCCGCCGTGGCACCGCGGCGGGGGGGACAACGTGCTGGCCGAGAGCATCGCCAAGGGCCTGGAGGGAGTGGTGGGCAAGCCGCTGGATTCGGCCTACCATCCGGACCAGCGCCGGGACTGGATCAAGATCAAGAACGTCCGGCAGCAGGAGGTCATCATCGCCGGCTGGAAGCCGGGCGAGGGCCGCCGCGCGAACATGATCGGCTCACTGCTGCTCGGCGTCAACGACGACGGCCAGTTGCGGTACGCGGGACACGTCGGCACCGGCTTCACCGAAGACATGCTGGCCGAACTGATGAAGCAGCTGGCGTCGCTCGGGCGTGAAACGAGTCCGTTCGGTACCAAGATCCCGAACCCGGCCGCCAGGGATGCTCGCTGGGTGGAGCCCAGCCTGGTCGGCGAGGTCGCCTTCGCCGAGTGGACCGCGGACGGTATCTTGCGCCAGCCGACCTGGCGCGGGCTGCGGATCGACAAGGAGCCCGCCGAGGTACACCGCGAGGATTAGCCGGGGGGCTCCCTGGGGTCGGCGTAGCCGTGCTGGTAGGCGTAGTGCACGGCCTGGCCGCGGTCGCGTGAGCCGGTCTTGGCGAAGATCCGGTTGACGTGGGTCTTCACCGTGGCCTCGCTGACGAACAGCGCCCGGGCGATCTCCCGGTTGGGCCTACCTGCCGCGATGAGGCGGAGCACCTCGGCCTCGCGCGGGGTCAGGTCGTCGTCGGCCGGCGCCGGCCCGGCCGGGGCGGCGGCGGGGGCGCGGGCGGCGGCCGAGAGCAGCCGCTGCTGGACCGCCGGGTCGAGCACCGCCTGGCCGGCCGCGGCGGCCAGCACGGCCCGGCCGATCTCGGCCCGGGTGGCGTCCTTGGTCAGGTAGCCGAGCGCGCCCGCCTGCAGCGCGCCGATGATCGACTCGTCGTCGGAGTAGGTGGTCAGCACGACCACCTGGGTCTGCGGTTGGCTGGCCCGGACGCGCCGGGTGGCCTCCACTCCGTCGCATCGCGGCATGTTCAGGTCCATGAGGACGACCTGCGGGTTCTTCGCCGCGACGGCCTCGACGGCGGCCTCGCCGTCCTCCGCCTCGCCGATCACCGCGATCCCGGGCAGGGTGCCGAGCAGCAGCACCAGGCCCTCGCGGACGGCGGACTGGTCGTCCGCGACGACGACGGTCACGGCGTCGGTATTCTCGGTCATGCTGGAATTGTGAGGTCGATCCGCCAGGTGCCATCGGCCGGCCCCGCCTTGAGCGTGCCGCCGGCGAGCGCGGCGCGCTCTTTCAGTCCGGTCAGGCCGGCGCCGGCGCCGGTTTCCGCGAGCGGCCCCGTGTGGCCGGCCGGCGGCAGGGGGTTGGCCACGCTGACCGTGACCTGGCCGGGCTCGAAGCCGAGGCCGAGCGACACCGGCTGGCCGGGCGCGTGCTTGCGGGCGTTGGTCAGCCCTTCCTGCGCCGCCCGGTAGGCGACGTGGGTGACCTGTTCGGACAGCGGCCGCGCCTCGCCGGTGACGGCGAGGTCCACCGCCTGGTCGCCATCCGCGCGATACTGGGCGGCCAGCGAGGCCAGCTGGTCGGGCAGCGGCGCCTCGTCCTCGCGCAGCGCCAGGACGGCCCGGCGCGCCGCGGCCAGGCCCTCCCGGGTTAGCGTCCCGGCCCGGTCGATGCACTCGACCGCCTTGGCCAGCTCGGGGTTGTCCGCGGGCAGCGTGTCCGAGGCGAGCAGGCCCTCGGCAGCCTGCAGGTTGACCGACACCGCGGCCAGCGAATGGGCCAGCACGTCGTGGATGTCACGGGCGATCCTGGCGCGCTCGGCCAATGCGGCGGCGTGGGTTTCGGCCTCCCGGGCGCGGCGGGTCTCGGCGAGCGTACGCTCGGCTTGTTCGGCCCGGACCAGGAACTCCCGGCGGGTCAGGGCCACGCTCCACAGGCCGGCGAAGGCGAACGTGTAGCCCAGTAGCGCCCCGGCTGGCGCCCCGGTGGCCAGCCCTACGATGAGGAACACAGCCACGGTCTCGGCCGTGATGGCCAGCGACCCTTCGATCCGCAGCCTGACGCCAGCGCTGAACGCCGCGGCGCAGCCGACGGCGACGGCCGGGCTGTTCGGGGACAGGCCGGCGAGCGCGCCGCCCGCCCCGGCCATCACGACCAGGCTCCCGAGGCTCAGCCAGCGCCTGTCCCCGGTGCTGCCGGACAGCATCCAGGCGACCCACGCGACCGCGGACAGGCCGAGCGCGATCGCGACGGCCAGGCCGTGGGCGCCGCCCGAGCCGGGCCGCGGGCTGGCCAGCGAGACGGTGACGATCACCACGACGAGGCCGCAGGCCCGGATCAGGTCGATCACCCGGGTGGCGCTGACCACGGGGGCGCCCGTGGCCGGATCCCTCCGCGTCGCGAAACCGAACACGCTCGTTGCTCCTGACTGGCCAGCCTGCGCTTCCCTGGCATCTGCGGCCGATATCAACGTAGCTCGCCGCGGGCCGCGCACGGCCGGCCGGCCGGGTTGACCCGGGGTTGACACCGGGTGGACGCGGCGGCCGCTGACGGTCTCCACCCGGGCTGCACCCGCCATCAAGCCGCAGGCCGACGCGGTTCCAACCGCTTCGTTCCTAGCGTGGCAGACATCAGCTAAACACCTCATCAAGGAGCTCGAAGTGGACGCCAGCGTCTGGATCCTCAACCTCATCATCCTGGCCGCTGTCCTGTTCAGCGACATGGGCCAGCGCAAGGTCGGCCCGCTGCGGCTGCTGCGCCCGTTCATCACGGCGGCGGTCGTGGTCCCGTTCTTCATCAAGGGCGCCGCGGTCTCCGGCAACGGGCTGGCCCTCGAGATCGCCGGGGCGGCCGCGGGCCTGGCCCTCGGCGTACTCGCCGCCGCGCTGATCCGGGTGCGTTACGACGCGCAGGCCGGCCAGGCCGTCTCCCGCGCCGGGCTGCCCTACGCGCTGGTCTGGATCGCGGTAGTGGCCGGGCGCCTGTACTTCGCCTACGGCGCCAACCACGTGTTCGGCGCCTCGCTCGGCAGCTGGATGGCGACCACTCACATCAGCGTGGGCGCCCTGACCGACAGCCTCATCTTCCTGTCCATCGCCATGCTGCTCGCCCGCACCGGGGTCCTCGCGGCCAAGGCCCGCGTGGTCACGGCCCGCGGCCGGCAGGCCGGGATCCCGGCCGGGGTGACCGGAGCGAGCCACCCGGTCAGCGCCCGCTGACGCCGAGGGTAGTGCCCCGCGGGTCCGGTACCGGCCCCGCGGGGCACTTCGCTGTGCCCGCGGCTAGCCTTGGTCATGGCCGGCCTTGGTCATGGCCGGCCTTGGTCACGGCTTTTGGTTACAGGCTGGCCTGCGGGTCCTGGCGCGGCGACGGGAGAAGGATGACATCGGCACCGCTGAGGTTCGGCCTGGTCGGCACCGGCTACTGGGCGCGCATCACGCACGCGCCCGCGCTCGCCGCCACCGAGGACATCGAGCTGGCCGCGGTCTGGGGCCGGGACCCGCGGGCCGCGGCCGCGCTCGCGGTAGAGCATCAGGCCACGGCATTCGAGGACATCGAGGCGTTCCTGGCCGCGGTGGACGGCGTCGCGTTCGCGGTCCCGCCGGACGTGCAGGCGCCCATCGCCGCGGCCGCCGCGCGGGCCGGCAAGCACCTGATGCTGGAGAAGCCGCTCGCCACGACCGACGCCGGGGCCGACGAGCTCGCGGCGGCCGTGACACAGAGCCAGGTCGCGTCGATCGTTTTCTTCACCCTCAGGTTCCGGGCGGAGATGCGGGCCTGGCTGTCCGAGGTCACCGCGCACGGCGACTGGGCGGGCGGCCTGGCCTCGTGGTTCGGGTCGTCGCTGCTGGAATCCAGCCCGTTCAACACACCGTGGCGGCGCGACAAGGGCGCATTGTGGGACCTTGCCCCGCACTTGATCTCGCTGCTGTGGGCCGCGCTCGGCCCGGTCACCTCGGTGACCGCGGACGCGGGACCGGCCGATGTCAGCCACCTGATCCTGCACCACCAGGGCGGGGCGAGCAGCACGATGACCGTGTCGCAGAACGGGGGCGAGGCGGCCGCGGGATTCGAGGCGTACCTGTGGAGTGATCGCAGCCGGTCGATGGCGCCGCGCTTGACGCCCGACCAGGTGCCGGCGCTAAGTACCGCGCTGGCCGAACTCGCCGGGAACATCCGGTCCGGGCGGACGGAGCATCTGTGTGACGCGAGGTTCGGCCGGGATGTGGGTCACGTCGTGGCCGAGGCGCAACGCCAGATCGATCAGCGGCGGGCCTAGCTTGGCTGCCTTGGTCCTGAGTCACCCGGTCGGCCGTCTGGCTCGGCTGCCTTGGCCCTGAGTCACCCGGTCGGCCGTCTGGC
>Ga0070697_100002295_pt1 | contig 14684 bp, 22 predicted proteins | sample KBSK1501metaG_FD_65475 | JGI IMG/M metagenome (GOLD analysis project Ga0070697, IMG submission 65475) | Corn, switchgrass and miscanthus rhizosphere microbial communities from Kellogg Biological Station, Michigan, USA - KBS K1-50-1 metaG | ecosystem: Host-associated > Plants > Roots >...
TCCCTCCGGCTCCGGTGCGGGCCCGGCCGGACCCACCTGATGCTCCGTGACGTCCAGTGGTTCAGCCGCCGCGGCTGCGGTGTCCGGCACGGGCAGGGTCTTGTCGCTTGGCCCGCCGTGGCGCGTGATCTTCGCCATGGGGTCTCCGTCCTCGTGAAATTCCTCGTTGTGACACCGCGGGCAGCGGGACAGGCCAACCGCGTACTTCGTTCCGCAGCCGGCCGTTCCGCTGCACACCCAGAGCGCCATGGCTAGGCCGCCACCACGGTGGCGCCGTCAGCCATCGGAACCCACGTCAGGCACCAGGTGATGACGCCGTCGGTGCCGGCGGAGACGTGCTCGATCTGGCCGGTGGTGAGGACGGTGTCGAGGCGGGAGGTGCCGTAGCCGACGGACATCAGCTTCGGCGGGGCCGTGGTGGTGGCCAGACCGAACTGCAGGATGTCTCCGGCGAGGGTGTCGGTGGTTCCGATGTCGGTGGCGGCGCAGATGTCCTGCGTGTCGCCCGTGGTCGGGTTCAGCTGCAGCTTGTACGAGTTGGCCACCGTGATCGACGTGGTGACCAGGCCGTACATCGAGGTGATGAGGACCTCGCCGCCAGCGATGGTGAACAGGGGCACGGTCGTCGCGGCGAGCGTGCCCGTGCTCTTGGTGACGCGTGTTCCCAGCGTGATGGTGCGCAGCTGGGTGCCCGAGAGCATGACGGTCATGATTCAGCTCCCTGTCAGACGTTGAGGTTGGCGAGGTTGGTGGGCTTGCGCTGCACGTGGAGGTCGAGCGCAAGGTTGATGATCGCCACGTACTTCGTGCCGTTCGTGCCCAGGTCGGGGACGTTCAGGGACACCCACTCGAACCCGTCGGACAGCTGAGCCGCCGAGACTTCGACGACGACGAGCTGCTGCGCGGATGCAGACCCCACGTTGGTGATCTCCGACGCGGCGGACTGCGAGCCCTCGGTCCACGTCTCGTCGCCGTCGAGGGTGGTTTCGTCCTGGTAGTAGTACTTGGTGATGATGTCCAGGTCCTGGGAGTTGCCGCCGGTCGCGGCGTCGTGCTCCTGCAGGTCCAGGTCGAGGATGTCCGTCGATCCGGCGGCAGCGACGACGAGGAACGCGACGGTGTCGCAGTTCCTCATGTGGATGCGGTTGCCGGTGATCGCGGCGGCGACGGCGTCCGTGGGGACGGCGCCGACGGAGGCGTTGAAGACTCGACCGAGTCCGCGTGCTCCTGTGGTCATGGTGTTGCCTTTCCGAGCAGGGGGTTAGTGCTGCTCTGGGGTGGCTCCGGCTGGGGGTTGATTGCCGGCCGGAGCTGGCTTGGGGTCAGGCGCGGGTGGCGAGCTGCACGAACGGGGACAGCGACGCGCTGTTGTTCTCGGGCGTCACCGCAGACTGGAGCCAGGGCCGGCCGTCGACGCGCTGAATGATGCGGTAGGCGGTCTGGTCGTTCTGGAACTTGAAGTGCGGCGACGACATGGCGGACATGACCTGCCGGTCGCCGATGAGGTAGAACCCGAAGTCGACGAAGTTGATGTCGCCCTGCGTACCGAGGACTCCGGGCGCCTTCTCGGTGACGACGACGGGCCGGCCGAGGATCGTCATGGGCGGGCCCTGGACGCCGTTGTTGAGCCAGATCGCGGAGCCGCCGGTGCCCACGCTAAGGGCCATGGTGGCGAGCTCAGGGAAGGTGTCGGGGGAGACGACCCACACGGCGCGGTCCAGGCTGCCGGGGAGCATGCGGGCGTACATCTTGACGATGTTCTCCCACACGATCGTTGCGGCGGGCTGCCCGGATTCCTTGGGGACGGGGATGATCGCGTTGTTGTTGGTGTCGAGGGCACCGAGGGGCTCGCCGACGCCGGAGCCCTTGAGGAACGCCTTGTCCTCGTAGAAGTTGAGGGCTTCGGGGAAGATCTGGTCGAGGAACGCCTGGAACGAGATGGCGCTGTCGGAGATGAGCTCGTTGGGGACCTCGGTGTACGCGGTGAGCTTCTTCGCGTCGAGGACGATGCGGGAGAACGCCGCCTGGCTGGCGGTGAGCGCGGCGCCTTCCTCGGTCCAGTAGCCCACCACGCCGCCGTAGACGCTGGACACGTTGCTGGTGGCGTCGATCGCCGGGAACGGAACCCGCAGCGTCTCCATCGGGATGACGCGGGCCCGCTGCCGGACGACGGACTGCTCCAGCGCTACAGCGAGGAGCTCGGAGCGCAGCACCTCGGGGATCAGGAAGCCGCCCTCGGACGGCACCGTCGAGGAGAACGCGTTGCGGACGCGGGTGAGCTTGGCCTGCATGTCCGCGGTGCGGTTCGCGTTGTGCCAGATCGTCTGGAAGTACTCCGCCGAGTTCTTGAACTCGCGGTCCAGGACGGCACCCATCGCCCGCGGGTTGTGCAGGTGGTTCCGGGCGTTCCCGGTCGCGGCGACGGCCTTCGGGGTGAGGTCGATCCGGTCGACGCCCTCGGGCTGGTTTTCCCGCAGCCAGTTCGCGAGGATCTGCTCCGTCTGCTCCTTGACCTGCGTCGCAATGGACAGGTCCCGGTTGTGGACAGCGCGCGCGTAGTTCGTGACGAACTCACCGAACGCACCGTTCCGGTCGGCGAACACCTTCTGCATCTTCGCGGAGTCGGTGAGCATCGCCTCCAACTCCGCCTGCCCGGTCGGGATGGCGAGCCGCTCCGGGTCCATCCCGCCGGCCGGAGCCGGGGGCTCGGCGACCCGGTTGTACGCCTTGCCGACGGCGGCGGGGTCGAAGCCCGCCCGCTGGATCATGCGGTGGCGCATGCTGGACCGGATGGTCTCGCGCTGCCCCTGGATGGTTGCTGTGCTCACAGTCGTGCCTCCTTGAGGCTGCGTTCGAAAGCGATCGGGTCGATTGCCGGGACCGGCTCGGCGGGTGCCGGGTCGGGTGCCGCAGCCTGTTCGGGGGCGGCGAGGTTCGTGGCGGCGTTGGCCATGAGGGTGCGGAAGTAGTCGACGGCGATGTCACCGGCCGACTGTGTGGGCTCCGTGCTGGCGACCGGCGGCGGGGGCGCTGCGGGCGCCTGCGGGCGCTCCGTCGGTGGCGCTGCCGGGGCGTCGGCGGCGACTCCTGCCATAAGCCCCCGGAACCGGTCGGGGTCATAGCCGGGCATGGGGTCGAACGCGGCCCGGGCTGCGACACGGAACGCCACCGGGTCGAAGTCGGGGATGACGACCGCAGGCGGTTCCGGTGTGGTCTCCGACTCGGCTACGGGCTCAGGCTCCACCGGGGCGGGCGCGGCCGGCCGTACGTCGGGCGGTGCCGGCGCGGTCGTGGCGACACTGCCCATGAGGTCGCGGAAGCGGTCCGCTTCGAAGCCGGGCATGGGGCCCGGATCGAGGCCCGTGGCGACGGCTGCGGTGAACGCGGCACCGTCGAAGCTGGCCATGGCCGGGCTGTCAGCGACGGACTCCACAGACGCCGAAGGGGCCTCGGCCGCCGGCAGTTCGGGCGCGGACGCTTCCTCCCGGCTGGTGTGCGCGTAGTTGTACACCTGCAGGTCCCACGCCGCAGCCATCGCCCGGTCGTCGACCGCACTCTCCTCGCCTGCCCGCTGCGGCTTCGCAACTTCGTCCGCCAGGCCGGCGGCCACGGCTTCGTCAGCGAAGTACCAGGACTCGGCCTGCATCCGCTTGCGCCACTGGTTGGCGGTGCCGCCCGCCCGTTCGGCGTAGACGGCGGCGATGTTGTCGGACTGCCGGTCAAGGAAGTCGGCGTATTCGCGGAGCTCTTCCGGGTTGCCGCACGATACGCCCTGCGCGTCGTGAATCATCATCTGCGAGTGGGGGCTCATGACGATCCGGTCCCCGGCCATCGCGATCACCGAGGCGATCGACGCGGCCAGGCTGTCGACCTGCACCATGACTCGCGCCCGATGCGAGCGCAGCGCATTGTGGATGGCCAGCCCGTCGAACACCTCGCCGCCAGGGGAATTGACGAAGAGATGGATCTCGGCTGCGTCGACGGCCTTGAGTTCCTCGACGAAGCTGGCTGCGGTGATACCCCACGAGCCGATGTCGCCGTAGATGTGCACCGACGCCGTCGGCTCCCCTCCGGCGTCCATGCTGTTGGTGATGCGGTACCAGCCCTCGGCGCCGTCCGGTGCGGGCAGCGCGGGCCGCATCGCACGGCCGCGGGCGGCGATCTGTTCGGGGCTGGCCGTGTTCCAGCACCGGCGTGTGCGGCCCATCGAAGCCTCCTCCGTCGTCGTGTCCCACACGGCCGTGACCGTTCCGCGGCAGCGGATCCCGCCCTCACACGCCTGGTAGCCACCCGCCCCGTACACGGCCTGCGCCGCGGCCAGGTCCTCGAACTCGCGGCCGTCGATGTCCGCGCAGGGTGGGCAGCGGTTCGCGTCGTTCTTCTCGCTGGCGAAATACCGGGCGGTCGGTGCGGCTTGAAGCGTCGCTACCCGGCCGGCGTTCTGCGCCCGGTGCAGCGCGCCGCCGAGCTGGTCGCGGCGGAACCAGTTCTTCAGCCCGCGGAGGAAGGTGCCGACCTTCTCCGCGACCTCGGAGCCGCGCACACCCGGCACGAGCAGGCGCAGCGCCTCGCGCCCTGCAGAGGCGGCGACGTCCGCGGCCACCAGTCCAGCGGTCGCGGCGGCGATCTCCACCAGCTCGCTGCCGAACGCGTTCCGCAGGCCCTTGTCCAGCTTCGGGGGGCGGACTTTCACGCCCTGCTCGGCGGCCTCCGCAGCCATCTGAGCGGCTGCGGTCTCTGCCATGTCGGCGAGCGCCTGGCGGAGGACGCGCGCTGCGTCGTCGGATGCTACTGACAGGCCAGCCAGTTTGCCCGCGTCACCGCTGTCGATGGCGTCTGCGATCTGCTGCTCCAGCTCGCTGTACTGCGCCTCGGCGACCGGCCCCCACGCGTCCAGCAGGCTGGCGAGCGCGTCGTCGAACTGTTCACGCACCGCGTCAAGATCCGGCTCCGCAGCAGCGCGCGGCAGCGGGCGGGGTCGGGCGAGGACCGTGTTGTACGACGGCAGGTGACGGGCCGCGGGCGTGAACGGCACGTGGTGGTGCAGATCCACACGCGCCGCCGGCGCCGCGGCAGGGGCGGACGCCGGCGCCTGTACGGCGACCGGGGGCCGGTAGCCGAGATCCGGAAGCCCGAGGTACTCCGACACCAGCACCGGATCCGCGCCACCCTCGACCAGCGTCTTCCACGCCGTGGTCTTCGCCGTGATCTCCTCGTTGCGGGCCGCAGCGTCCGGGGGTACCGGGTCGCAGTAGTCGAACTCGTACATGCGCGCCGTGTCGCGGCCGTACAGCGGCAGCAGATCGTTGTTCAGGGCGCCCTTGAACCGCTCCAGTCGGGGCACCGTCAGCTGCTCCGCAAACAGCACCTTGGACGCTTCAGCGGTGGCCCGGTTGACATCGCCGACCTCACCCAGCACGAAGGCGGGTGCACCGAACGCTTCACGGATCACGTCGCGGGACACGGAGCGGAGTTCAGCGAACTGCATGTCCCGCTGGGTGAGTTTCCGATCCACCCACTTGCCGTGTTCGAGGATCGCGACCCGGTGGGCGTTGGCGACGCCTTTGTGCTGCTCGTTCCACCGGCCCCGCAGTTCGTCGAACTCGTTGTCGGACAGCCCGTTGGGGACTTCGATGATCCCACCAGGTTCGGCGCTGTTGAGGAAGAAGTTCCGGTTCCACTCGGCGCTGTACCGGGAGGCGTCGATCTCCGTCAACACGCTCTGCACTGGCCCCATACCCCGGTACGGGTCCAACGGGTTCGGCATACGGATCTGGATGACGTCCTCAACCCGAAGCGCGATCTCCTGCCCGTCCGGGCCCGTGTACAGGTAGCCGGAGATGAAATCGACCGGGTGCGGCACGGGTTGGATGCGGTCCGGGCGGACCGGCCACAGTTCCAGCGGCAGCGGGGAGCGCGGGTTGCGGGCGATGATCAGCCAGCCCTCGCCGGTGAGGTCGATGTGCTGCTGCAGCGTCTCGACGAGCTCTTGCCGGGTGAAGAATTGGTTCGGCTTGTTCCACAGGTCGAGGACCGCGTGCGAGGTGACCTCGACACGATCCTCGGGGAGCCCGGACGCGGCCTTCCTGTACAGCTTCCACTCGACCAGCGCGGTCGCATTGCTGGTGCGGTTGACGATGGAGAACAGGGTGCCGACTGTGCCCATGGCCCGCATCTGGGCTTCGGCGCCGGTGGGGGCGCGCCAGGGGATGGAGATGTTGGAGCGGCCGGACACGTAGGGGACGGGGGTGCGGTTGACGAGGCTGCGGGTTGCTGTGGCGAGGGAGCCGAAGAGCGTCTTGCCCATGGGCCCCCTCCTTCGTCAGTCTCGGTCGACCCACCACTGCAGGGTGCAGAGGAGTACTCCTCCGGTGATCATTCCGACCCCTTGGCCGAAGATGTTCCACGTGCCTGCTGAGATGAGTGTAAATCCTCCTGTCAACATGGCGCCCGGCCGCATTTTTTTCAGCGTCGGGATCGTTTTCGTCCACGCCACCGCAAAACCTCCCGAACCCGTCCGCCCCTGCACGGCATTGCTTGCCATCACAGCCACCTCACCTTCGTACGACCCACCAGATCCCGAGCCGCCACCATGTACCTGAGCGCATCCATCGAGTGGTCGTGCTCCTTCACCGGCTCCTCCTTCAACCCGCCCTTGTTGCCCGGCTTCACCGCCCACACGTAGCCCGCGATCTCCTCCCCGGCACCTATCGGAAACGACGCCGTCTCCAACTCCGGATCACGCTCCACCACCGCGCCACGGCGAATGAACAGACGGGGCTTCCCGTCTGGCTGCACCTTCAGCCGGGACTGCACCGCCTGAATCCCATCAGAGACGCCCTTCGCCGCAGGCCTCGTCGACAGGCCCAACTTCCGCTCCAGCGTGGCCCGGTCCTCCGCATCATGGTCGGCGTAGATGGCGCGCGGGAGCAGGCCGCGGGGCTGCCCGGACGGGTAGTACAGGAGGCTCTTGATCCGCTCGGCGTGGTCCTCGACGAGACGGCGCGTGTAGTAGATCTCATGGTTGAGGTACAGGCGGCCGTCCGGGTCCTCCCACCAGTCCTGATAGACGAACGGGTTCGTGTACCCGAAGTCCACCGCACCCCACCGGGTCCACGCGGCCGTGTGCTTCACCTCGTCGACGACGTGGATCGCCTCGTCGTACGCCTCGTAGATCTGTCCCTCGACGGCCGCCCACTTACCGTCGCGCAGCCGGAGCCGGCGCACCCCCGTGAGTGCGTCCAGCTTGGCCATGTAGTCGACGCCCTTCGCAGTCAACGAGCCATCGGTGTTGACGTACGCGGGGTTATCGCGGTGCCGCGAGACGAGCATCGTGGCCTGGCCCTGGTCGCAGCGCTGCTTGATCCAGTGCGTGGGGTTGGCCGGGTTGCAGGCGCCCATCTGCTGTTGCCAGGACAGGATGCCGTTGCGGAGGCGGGTGCCGACGGACTCCCAGTCGGTGAGGGTGAGTTCGGTGGCCTCGTCGCCGAACACGAGGTCATACTCGGCGCTCATGATCTTCTCGGGTTTGTCCATCCCGGCAACGTCGATTTTCGCGCCGTTCGAGTACCGGTAGCCCGGAGCTTCCCGCGGGCTGCCGCCAAACCAGGAGACGATGCCTCGCGCGATGGCGTCGGCAGCGACCTTCTTCTCCCAGGTGACCAGTGTGGTGGCGCCGAGCGAGACGGCCGTCTTGCGGAAGATGAGGAAGCGGGCGTTCGGGTTGTGCAGCGCAGTCAGGTGCAGCCGGAACAGGCAGGCCAGGCTCTTGCCGGTGCCCGCCGGCCCGGCGATGAACGTTTCGGAGTCCCGGGTGCGGAACAGCTCCAGTGCTGCGCCGCGGGGTTCGTACCGGACGATGGCGTCCTGGTCGAGCGCGGTTGTCACGTGAGGTCTTCTGGGTCTACGCCGACGACCTCATACTTCACGCCGCCGGACAGGCTGACCTTGGCGGGCTGGTCGAGGCCTGTGAGCCGGCGGAACGATTCCAGTGTTGAGCGGGCTTCGCGGATCGCGGCGAGTTTCGGCCCGGAGTCGTGAAGGGGTGTGCCGTCCGCGCCGTACATGATCTTGCCGTGGGAGACGACGACGTGTTCGGCTTCGAGGATCTCGACGGCTGCCGCGTACAGGGTTTCCAGGCGCTCCATGTGGGAGGCGAGGAGTTTCTCGGCGGGGCCTTGGACGATGTCGCGGATGGCCCGGCGGATGCCGAGTTGGGCGGCGCGGCCGTCGCTGTAGCCGAGTTCGTCGGCGATGCGTTGGAGGGTCCAGCCTTGATCGCGGAGTTCGGCGGCGCGTGCGTCTTTGGTGGCCATTTCGGTGGTGCGGATGTAGTGGCCTTTGGCGTCGCGGGCGTTCTGGTTGGGGTTGGCCATGGCGCCCTGCCTCTCGTGCTGTTACTGGTGGTCGTGGTTTGATGGTAACGGCGCGTGCAACTGGTGGACGGTGTGCGCAGGGTGAAGCCCCCGACTCCTTGGCGGCGGTCGGGGGCTTCGGCATGCGCGGGGTCAGGCGGCGAGGTGTGCGGCGATGGCGCGGAGGTCGCCCATGGTTAGGCCGGTGACGACCCCGTCGCCGTAGATACCGGACGTGGCTTGCAATACGAGGTGACCGTCGGGCTCGTCGGCGTACACGGCGAGAACGTGGGCGAGCGCCTCGGCGGGGGTGGCGGGTGCATCGCCGTGCTGGTCGATGAACTGGCGGCGGATACGGTCCATGGCTCGGGACATCGTGGGGCTCCTTACGCGGTGTGGGGCTTGCGGTTGAAGTGGTCGGCGAGCTGCCGGGCGCCGACCTGGACCATGCCCGGCCACATGTCGCCGGTGCGGGTGTCGTAGACGTACCAGCCGCCGTGGGTGGCCTTCCGGATCTGGTAGCGGGGTGAGGGCATGGCGGGCTCCTAGGCGGCGAGGCTGAGGATGTGGGCGGCGATGCGGTGCTTGCAGGGGTGGAGGCCCTTGATCCCGGCGGGGCAGGAGCAGGCGGTGCGGTGGGCTTTATAGGTGCGCGTGCCGTCGGCGGAGGGGGCGAGGTAGATGCCGGCGCGGAGGGGGATGAGGGCGCCCTGCTCGATGAGCTCTTCGGCCTTGGCGACCTGGTGGGGCTTGTACTGAGCGACGATCTCGGCCTTGGCGGCGGCCTTGACCTTGCGGGTGCAGGTGGGTCCGTATCCGGTGGCGCAGCTCTTGGCGCTGGTCAAGCGACGTCCGCAGCGGAGGCAGTCGGTGTGGTGGGTGGTGGCTGCGGCGTTCATGTGGTCCCCCTCGTTCGTTCCTTGTGGCCACAAAACTACTCCATCTTGTGGCCACAAAGCAAGGGTTCGGTTCACTCGTTTGTGGCCACAATCTCGGGTACTCTGGCCGCATGACACCCGACGCCGAAACCGAGTACGACACCCCCCGCAAGTTCCGCGCCCCCGACGACGAATGGGAACCGTTCGAAGCTGCCACTCGCGCAGTCCACCCCGAGGGCCGCAGCCCCCGCGCCAGGGTGCTCCGCGAGTTCATCCGCTGGTACATGCGCCGCCCCGGAGCCAAGCTCCCCGAACGGCCGGCCGCTGGACCCTGGTCGCGGAGCAGCATCGCGTGCGGCGCACCCAACTACTCCGATCGCTGCGAGCTGCCCGCCGGGCACGAGGGGCGCCATAAGGACGGCATCATGAGCTGGCCGCAGGGCGTACAGCGTCCGGTCAGCCCAGCGAAGGAGAAGACCGCATGAGGAGCCTGCAAGAGATCGCCGACATGCGCGCCGATCTCGACGACAACATCTGTGAACACGGATGGGACGCCAGCATCGACGCCGCCGTCCGCACCCTCGACTGGGTCCTCAACCCAGGCGACCTCGGTCCTGAGCTGCAACTACGGCGGCACGTCATGCGGCCGGACGCCGAGCGTCGCGCCGAGTGGATCGCGCGTGGCGGTGACCCGAAGGACTGGCCGGAGGAGCCGGGGCGCCCGGTGGGCGGCGAGGAGACGAACGGATGAGCGAGTTCATCGACGACACCCTGAATCGCCACATCGATCAGCAACCCGGGATGCGACGCAAACTCGTCGAAGACCCAATCCAATGCGCCCAGACGGAGTTGTTGCGGCGGACACTGCATGCGATGGAGCGTGCCATGACGGACGAAGGGGTCGCCGAGGAAGCGCAGCAACGCATCGTCAACCGGGTGGTCTGGGGCGACCCCGACGGCCTCCGCGACGCGCATGCCGAGATGCGCAATCGAGTGGCCGAGCTTCATCGCAAAATGCCGTGGACCAATCCACGTTTCGGCGCGGGCCCGGTGCGCCCGGACGAGGAGCCCACACCATGAGCGAGACGATCCGCCGCCGCACCATTCCCAACAGCCTCCGCTACCTCGCCGACAAACTGGAGTCCGCCACCCTCAGCGACGCCGAGACAGTCGGAGTAGCACTGACGCTGCGCTCCCTGGCTGACGAAGTCGAGAGCGTGAACAGGTGCGTGTCCGTCGGCGGGAACGACCGAAGGTGCGAACTCCGAAGCGGTCACGGTGGCTTCCACGAGAACAACGAGTTCTTCGGGCTGAAGTGGGCCAACGTGCCCGGGGACGAGGCTGACGCGGGTCCGGTGCGCCCGGGCGAGGACACCACGTGAGCAGTCGGCAGCGAACCCTCTGGAACGTCCGCGCCACCGTGCGCGGACGCTGGTGGCGCACCGCCGCCTACTGGGGCGACGCCCCCGGCAGCCACACGGGCTTCTGGCGCACCGACTACTGCGGGCTGAAGGGTTGGAACTTCCGGATCGGTAGCCTCGCGCGCTGCCTGACCGTCTTCGTCCACACCCGCCAGGCCCGCTGAGCCCACCGCATGACGAAGGCCCCGCCCGGACGAATCCAGGCGGGGCCCTTCAACACCTACGCGGCAGCCAGGAGTGGGGGAAGTTCGCAGCTCCAACCCACCACCCAGCACTGCGACTGCCGGGGCGCCCCCCAACTGCCGCACCCCGGACGCTACGCCCCCACCATCCGCCTGTCACCACCACGAACGGGTGACAGCTTCAGCCGATGCTGCCGTCGATCGTCCCGTTGTCGTAGTAGTCCAACATGTCCCTGTCGCCCTTCGGCATGTCGTCGATCGCGTTCGACAGGATGAGCGCCATGTAGTCGTCGTCCTTCACATCCTCGCACCCGGGGACCCTGCCACCCTCAGCGACAGGATGGGCGTCGGAATCGTAGGCGGCCACGGCCCGCTTGCAGTCCGCGAGCGCGTCCTCGTACGACTCGGCGTTAAACCACACCACCGCCCCCGCCACGATCAGCGCGGTGACGACGGCAGCGGACAGGCTGATCCAGATGGTGCGACGGCGCATGGTCCCCCCAAGGACGTGTTGTGCGCGGATCGTAACGGTCGCCGCCGGCATTCGGCCCGGGAACAGGGAAAGCCCCACCCCCGGGCCTGGGGCGGGGCCGGTGCTGGTCTATGCGGCCGAGTTGAACGTCACCGGCGCCTGGCCCGCGCGGTGGTCGGGGACGTCCGTGACCCGGCCGGCGGCACGCGCGGCGGCCGGGGTGCGCGGATCGATGTCGGCGAGGCGTGTGCGGGCGGGGAGCGGAGTGGGCGTGGGCGGGGTGTAGTCGGTGATGTTCACGGGGTGTCCTGTCGGGCGGGTGTGGGCGAGGCCCCACCGGGACGGGGGGTTGACCGGTGGGGCCTCTCGGGGACAGTCGTGGCGCTCGAACCCCGGCTGCTACAGGCAGTGTGGCAGGGGGCCACAGTTATCGGCCCCAGAGTCGGGCAATCTCCTCGGCGACCGCGAGCAGCACCAGGCCGGCAATCAGCCCACCCGTGCTCACATACCGGCCGTCGGGATGCCGCGCGCTGCCAGGCACGTACTCGATGCGTTCCCCGTCGGGAGCAAGTCCGCCATGCTCGGTCGTGCGGTGCTCGCGGCGGGCGTCCTCAGCGTCGCGGCGGGGGCCGGGTGGGGAGGCGGCGCGGCACTGGCGGCAGCGGTACACGTACGGCATCAGAGTCCTCCGGCTCAGGGCTTCAGTGAGTGTGCGCGGTGCCGGTCGGCCGGATCGTTGATGATCGTCATCCCCTCTCGAGACTGCACCCTGAGTGTGTTGTTGGCGTTGGTGTTGGCGCCGCCACCTGCGGCAACAGCCTCGACAGGGGGGACGGACGGGGAGGGGGCGAGCGCGGGCAGATCGTCGCGGTGAACGCCCGGCCCGTTCCCGTCAGCCGTACGCACCCCCGGCCGCACCCGAATGCCGGCCGCGGCGAGCAGCTCCCGCACGGCCCTGGTGTCGGCGGCCCGTAGGGGTTGTCGGAGGGCGGTGAGGAGGATGCCGCGGTCCTCGCCTACGAGGTCGCGTACGAGGTCCGTGACGTCGTGGGGATCCGGGGTGGCTGACGCGGCTTCTGCGGGTTCCCTGCTTGGCTCGTGTGCCTCTTCGGGGGCGGCCAGCCACGCGGCCACGCACCAGGCGATGATGCCGCCTGGGATGGCGAAGCGGGCGATGTGCGGGGCGTGGAGGCAGCCGTACACGGCGAGGTATCCGCCGGCGGCGATAGCGCCGAGCCGCTCCATGGTGTTGAGGCGTTCGCCGAGCCACGCCCAGCCACGCGCGGCCAGAGCAACGGACCCGGCACGCAGGGCTGCGCCCGCCCCCGCGAACGCGAGGACGGGCCGGAGTTCGTTGCGGAGCCAGCGGGGGAGGAGCCTCTCCCCCACCCTGTTAACGATCTTCATCAGGTGGCTCCGATCGCGTGCGCACCCGTCAGGATCAAAGCCTGCGGCAGGCCCCAGATCCCGCCGGCCTGCGCCCACACCCCAGCCGCAATGACCCCGGCCAGCGCGGCCTTTCCTGGGGACAACTCCCGGAAGTACATGAGCGCGGCCAGCAGAAGCGACACGCCGCCCATGCCCGCAGTGCCGAAGCCTCCGCCGGTGAAGACGCTGGCGAACGCGTCACTGAGGTTCTGGCCGACGGTCCAGATCGATCCGGCGACCATGTAGAACGTGCCCGCAGCAACGCCCGTCCACTGGGCTTGGTCGCTGGTCAGCCGCTTACGGATGCGGGACTTCTTCCCGCCGCCGCCATCCCCGCCACCGCCTTTCGGGTCGCGGATTCCGATCCACAGGATCAGCGTGAGGACGGTGGCGATACCTCCTGCGCCGACGCTGCCGAGGATCTTCCCGCCCTCGACGCTGATGCCGGGGGCCGCGGCAATGACTTCGGTGATCACAGTGTTGGTCCTGTTCAGGAGGCTGCGGGCGCCCACAGGGCGAGCGCGAGGACGGCGGTGGCGAGGGGGATACGGGCGACCCAGGCGATGCCGGGCCACCAGTGGCGGGTGCGGCGGTCCCACACGTGGGCGATCAGCAGGGTGCCGCCGATACCGAGGGCGAGGGCGCCGCCGATGCTGGTCTGCTGCCCGCAGTCGGCGATCGCGGTGGCGAACAACCGGTAGAGGCCGAGGCCCCAACCGGCCCCGGCCGCGGAGGCGTTGTACAGGGCCTTGCGGGTGCGCGGGCTGAACGCGGTGGTGGCGCGTTCGGGTGTGCGGGCGAGGGCGGCTGGCATGTGGGGGCGCGGCCAGTAGTCGGGCTCCGGCTCGAAGACGGGTGCCCGGTCTGGCGTCTCCTCCTCGTCGTCCGGCTCGGGCTCCTTCACGTCTCCGGCCGGCGGCGCCTCCTTGGGCGCCCACCACTCGTACGTCTCGCCCATCCGTCTCACCCGGCCGAGGTGAGACGGGGCAGCGTCTCGGGGTCGTACATCGCGCCGCGCGACGGGTCGACGAACGCGGGCGTAATCCGGCCTCGGTCCTTCCAGGTGCGGATCGTTGAGACGGTCTTGCCGTACTTCTCGGCGACCTCACTTGTGGTGAGGAACCGGTCCGTCTCAGGGGTGCGGCGGTCCGTCTCATCGTCTGCTCTGGCGATCGGCAGCAGCCCCGCCCCTGCGGGTGCCGTTCCGACCCACGCAGCCGGAGCCGGGACAGCCAGGACAGTACGCGTCGCGGGGATTGAGACGGGTGCCTCGGCCGCCGTCTCACCGTTGCGTGCGACGGGCGTGGCGGCGAGGTGCAGCAGGTGCCCGAACACGAGCGGCGGGACGCACGAGACGACCACCACGAGCGCAGCTGGCGGGCGCGGGTCCGCGGAGAACCAGCCGGTGACGAACAGGTGTGAGACGGGCTGAGCCGCCATCGCTGCGCCGAGTGAGACGAACGCGCCCACCACGGCGGACACCTTGCCCGACGAACCAGCGGGACGGTTCGATGCGACGGACGCTGCGATGCCGGCGTAGGCGGCCAACACTGCGGCCATGCCCCAGGCGAGACGCCCGTCCCACCCGGCCAGCGTGGCGAGGTGGTGCTCGCCGGGTGCGCACATGATGAGGACGACGATGGCGACGATGGGGCGTCCCGCGTTGGTGAACCAGCGCACCCACCATGGGACGCGGTGAGACGCGGGGCGGGACGGGCGTCCCGGGCGAGACGCGATGCGGTGGCGGAGGCGTTGCAGGCGGCTGTTCACGGTGCTCCTCCGGGAGCGGAGAGAGGGCCAGCCCCGAGGGGGGTGGTCTCGGGGCTGGCCGGTCTGGTGGTGGTTAGGCGGGGCGTGCTGCGCGGATCTCGGTGTCGGTGGCGCCGTGCTGGCGGGCGGTGGTGACTGCGGCGCGGGCTGCTTGGAGGGCGCCCTTTGCTTCGTTGGAG
>Ga0070697_100002298_pt1 | contig 14673 bp, 6 predicted proteins | sample KBSK1501metaG_FD_65475 | JGI IMG/M metagenome (GOLD analysis project Ga0070697, IMG submission 65475) | Corn, switchgrass and miscanthus rhizosphere microbial communities from Kellogg Biological Station, Michigan, USA - KBS K1-50-1 metaG | ecosystem: Host-associated > Plants > Roots >...
TCCCCTCGACGCGGTACGGCTCGCGCAGCGTCGAGAAGTCGAACCAGCGGTCCGCCCCCCCGGCGGGTCCCAACGTCTGGCGCATCACCCTCCCCGCGTCGGCGATCGACCCGGGCACCAGGGTCACGCGCGCGCCATAGCGCTCCGATTCCAGGACGAATGGACGGGGCGTCGTGTCGGGGAAGAACAGCCGCACCTCCATGCCGGCCCGCGCGCCGTACGCGGCGAGCGCCGCGCCGGCGTTGCCCGCCGACGGAGCGGCCGCCACCCGCACGCCGCGCGCCGCGGCGACCGAGACCGCCACCGCCATGCCGCGCGCTTTGAAGGAGCCGGTCGGGTTGACCGCCTCGTTCTTGACGAAGAGCGACTCGAGGCCGAGATCGTCTCCCAAACGGCGCGCCCGGACGAGCGGCGTCAGACCCTCCCCCAAGCTGATCGGCGGGACGCCGGGGAGCATCTCGGCGTAGCGCCAGAGCGTCGGCTCCCGCCCCGCCAGGGATTCGCGCCGGAACGCGGCGCGCGCCTCGTCCATCCGGTAGCGCGCCAGGAGCGGCGAGCCGCACCCGCACGTCAGCGCGTCATCGGGAGCGCGGGTGGCGCAGCGCGGGCACTCGAGATGATCGAAGCAGCTGCTCACCGGACCTGACGCATGCGGGCGAGGAACGTCGGGGCGTCTTCGAATCCGTAGACGCGCAGATCCCTGCGCTCGTTGCCGCCGCTGTCGACGAAGACCAGCGTCGGCAGACCGATGATGTCGAAGCGATCCCGTATCTGCCGGACCGCCGGTGACTCGTACTGGGTCAGGTCGGCCTTCAGCAGGACGAAGCGGGCCGCGTCCGCCCGCACCTCCTTGTCGGTGAAGGTGAAGCGCTCGAGCTCCTTGCAGGACAGACACCACTCGGCGGAGAAGTCGATCAGGACCGGCTTGCCGGCGTTGATGGCGCGGGCGTACGCCTCGTGCGTGTAGGGCTCCCACGGCGCCTCCTCGCGCTGGGCGAGGAGCGGCCGGGCGAGCCAGGCTCCCAGGACGACGACCAAGACGCCGACGGCGATCTTGAGCGCCGGGAACAGCCGCGACGCCAGCCGGGTCTTCTCGAGCAGTCCCAGGTAGATGCCGGCGCCGAGGGTGAACAGGAGCACGAGAAGACCCATCGTCCGGTCGGCGAGGAACGGCTGCAGAAAATAGAGCGCCACCCCCAGCAGGGCGATGCCCATCACCTTCTTGGCGTAGTTGAGCCACTCACCGGATCGCGGCAGGCTGCTCAGCGAGCCGGAGAAGACTCCCAGGAAGAGATTCGGCAGCCCCATCCCGATCGCCATGACGAAGAAAAGGCAGAAACCGAGGATCGGGCTGCCCGAGGCTCCGACGAAAGCCAGAAGACCGACCACGAACGGTCCGATGCACGGGGCGGCGACCAGACCGACCGTCAGGCCCATCACGACCGCGCCGATCGGCCCCCGCCGGCCGACGCCGAGCCGCGTGAGGGAAGCGGGCAGCCGCACTTCGAACAGCCCGAACATCGACAGCGCCATCAGCACGAACAGGAGGACGAGACCCCCGACCACCCACGCGCTCTGCAGCGTCGAGCCGATCAGGCCGCCCGACAGACCGGCCACCACTCCGAGGACGGAGTAGGTCACCGCCATGCCGAGGACGTAGAGGGCCGGCAGACCGATACGACCGAGCCAGCTCGTGCGCGCCTGCGCGGCGAAGAAACCGATCGTCACCGGCATCATCGGGTAGACGCACGGGGTCAGGTTCAGCGCCAGCCCCCCCAGGAACACGAGCCCCAGGAGGGACAGCATCCCTTTCTGCGCCAGGACCGCCGCGACGCTGCCGCTCCCCGTGAGCGTGGACGCACCGGGCTCCGCGCCGGCCGTCGCCCCGGCGGCGCCGCCCGCGTCCCGGGCGCCCGGGACCTCCGCCACCGGCTCGCCTTCGATGCGCAGCGACACGATGAACTCCACGGTCTCGGGGGCGAGACAGGTGGTGTCGCTGCACGACTGATAGGTGACGCGGGCCCGGGCCTTCCGCTCGCCCGCGCCGCTGTCGCGGGGCGGGCGGACGATGGCGCGTATGGTGTTCGCCCCCTCGTAGACGGAGAGCTTCGTGTCCGCGAACTTGAGCGTCACCAGGTGCGCCTCGGGGTAGACCACCTGGTCGACCACCAGCGCGCCCGGGTCCGGGAACTCGAAATTCGTCGGTATCAGGTACTCGAGGTTCGGCGTGTGCGAGTTGACGTGCCACCCGGACTGGATCTCCAGGCTCAGCGACAACGTCACCGCCTGACCCGGACGGACCGGCCCGCCGGGGACTTTCAGGGCCGTGCTCACGACGCGTTGCGGGTTGGCGCGCCCCACGACCGTTCCCGGGATCACCTTCTCGCCGCGGGGTCCGGGCGCGGAGCCCGCGGCCGGGTCGCCGGTCTTGGAATCGGCGGGCGAACCGGATGCCGCGTTCACCGGTGCCGCCGCTTCCGCCGCGCGCGCGGCCGCCTGGACGGGCGGCGTGAGCGTCAGCTCGGCCTGGACCCCGGGCGCGGCGGACGGGCGGGCCCCCGCGCTCCCCGAGCCGGCCGCGAGCGCCATGTACGAGTACGACGTGGGGGAACCGTCGAAGGACGACAGAGCCAGCTCGATCGTGCGCGACGCTCGTTGCTGGAGCGCCGCGTCGGCGGTGATCCTGTCGAGACGCAGGAGACACTCGACCAGGATCGCGTTACCGGACGGCAGGGCGTCGTCGAGCAGACTCTTCGGCCGGACGATCAGATTCCCCTGATTCGGGGGCGCCGTGAAATAGCCGCCGTTCTCCCGATCCAGGAAGCGGTCCGCGGCCCTCACCAGGCGTGCCGCCTGATCCCTCCACGCGACGTCGGAGGTGGCGTCGTAGAGATCGAGAAGCCCGCGCGCCAGGAAGGCGTAATCATCGAGCAGACCGGCGGGCCCGTTGTGCCCCTGTCGCCACGACACGCGCAGGGCGTCGCCGGAACCGAGATGACGCAGCGCAAAGCGCGCCGCGCGCTCCCCCATCTGGCGATCGATCTTCGAGCCGGTCAGGGCGAAGGCGCGCGCACAGGCGGAGATCATCAGGCCGTTCCAGGCGGTCAGGATCTTGTCGTCCCGCGCCGGCCTCGCCCGCCGCGAGCGCGCCTCGAGGAGTCTCTCGCGGGCGCCGTCGACCCGCGAGCGCAGCACCGGTACGGTCAGGCCGTGAGCGCCGGCGAACTCCTCCGGCGGCACCGGCACGTGCAGGACGTTGCGGCCCCCCGCGACGTTCCCCGTCGCGCTCGCTCCGAAGTACTCGGCCGCCAGGGTCCCGTCCGCGCGGCCGACGGCCGCCTCGATCCCGGCGCGGGTCCAGACGTAATAGCGGCCTTCCTCCCCCTCGCTGTCGGCGTCCAGCGAGGCGTCGAAGCCGCCCTGCGGGTCGGTCATCTCGCGCGCGACCCAGGCCAGCGTCTCGTCGGCGACCCGGCGGAAGTCCTCGCGCCCGGTCGCCTTCCAGGCCTCCAGATAGACCGGCACGAGGAGGGCGTTGTCGTACAGCATTTTCTCGAAGTGCGGGACCAGCCAGACATCGTCGGTGGCGTAACGGTGGAACCCGCCGCCGACCTGATCGTAGATGCCCCCGCGCGCCATGGCGTCGAGCGTGCGCACCACCATGTCGAGGGCCCGCGGGTCTCCCGACTGGCGGTGCGCCTCGAGGAGCACACGCAGCGCCCCGTGCGGCGGGAATTTCGGCGCGCGCCCGAACCCGCCGTTGGTCGCGTCGAAGTCGGCTTCCCAGCCCGCGGCGGCCTTCTGGAGCATCGCCGGCGCCGCGGTGGCGCCGCCGGTCTGCGGCGTCCCCGGGTGCTGCAGGTCGTCCAGCATCGAGCGGACGCCGCCCGCCGAGGCCAGCACGTCGCTCTTGTGGTTCGTCCAGGCATCCGCGACCGAGAGCAGAAGCTTGCGGAAGGCGTCGGTCGGATAGTAGCTGCCGCCGTGGAACGGCACTCCTTCGGGCGTCAGGAACACGCTCATCGGCCAGCCGCCGCGCCCGGTCATGGCGACCACCGCGGTCATGTACACCTCGTCCAGGTCGGGTCGCTCCTCGCGGTCGACCTTGATCGCGACGAAGCTCGCGTTCAGGAGGCGCGCCACCTCCTTGTCGGAGAACGCCTCCCGCTCCATGACGTGACACCAGTGGCAGGCGGAGTAGCCGATCGACAGGAAGATCGGACGGTCCTCCTTCTTCGCCCTCTGCAGCGCTTCGTCGCCCCAGGGGTACCAGTCGATCGGGTTGTACAGGTGCTGCTGGAGATACGGGCTCGACTGGCCCGCCAGATGATTCGGCTTCCGGGCGGCGGGAGCGCCGCCCGGCGCCGGCCCGGCGCCGGCCAGGGTCGCCCCCATCAGGAGCGCGACGAGTCCTGTGGCACGACGCGACGATCGCAACCGATTCATGGTGGAAGCATTCTAGCGTAGGAGCGGTCTTTCGCCCCGGCCGGGCCGCGGCGACAGGCGATCAGGGCGCCGTGGCCGGCCGCGCCAGCCACCGCCACAGGACATAGAACGGCACCCCGGTCAGCATGATCACCACGCCGGGCCAGGTGGTCTGTGTCTTGTAGGTGATCAGCACCAGCATGACCAGCGAGGCCGCGGCGATGTACAGGACCGGCACGAGCGGATACCCGAAGGCGCGATACGGCCGCTCCGCCTGCGGTCGCGTGCGCCGCAGGACGAACAGACCGACGATGGTCAGCACGTAGAAGACGAGCGCGGCGAAGATGACATAGTCGAGGAGGTTGCTGTACAGGTTGCCATAGGTCGGGGCGCCGGTCGCGTCCAGGAGCGGGGCGCCGGCGGCGTCGCGCAGCCGGGTGCGGGGCAGGACCAGGAGGGCCGTCCAGAGCCCCTGGATGACCAGCGCCCTCCCCGGCACGTGGTTCCGGTTCAGGAGCCCGGTCTGGCGGAAGAACAGACCGTCTCGCGCCATCGCGTAGACCACCCGGGCGCCGGCGAGGATCAGCCCGTTGTTGCATCCAAAAGTGGAGATGACGATCGCCACCGCCATCATCGCCGCTCCGATGTCCCCGAAGATCGCCTGCAGGGCGGCGGTGGCGACCCGGTCGTCGGGCGCGTGCTGGATGGCGGACAACGGCAGGACGCACAGGTAGGCGGCGCTCGCCAGGACGTACAGGCTCATCACCAGAGCGGTCCCGAGAGCCAGCGACAGAGGGATGTTGCGCCGCGGGTCACGGACCTCGCGGGCGGTGAACGTGATGTTGTTCCAGGCATCGGCCGAGAACAACGAGCCGACCTGCGCCGTGCAGAACGCGACGACGATGCCGAACAGGCCGCCGGCGACCGAGACCGCCGGCATGAAGGCGAAGTCGGGCCGGATCACCTCCGCGTCCTGCGGCGTCAGGGCGCCGGCGAAATTCGCGGCGACGACCTGGGCGTTGCGGCCGATGACGAGACCGAGGACGATCAGCGCTCCCAGCGACAGCGTCTTCGCCGAGGTGAACACGTTCTGGATCCACTTCCCGAGACGCAGGCCGCGCGTGTTGATCCAGGTCAGGACGGCGATCATCAGGATCGCCACCAGCTGCTGGACCGACAGGCTGACGGCGTACCCGCTCGACAGATCGATCGGCGCGACGATCCAGGCGCTTGGCGAGATCGACGGGACCAGCACGCCGAGGTAGCGCGCGAACCCGACCGCCACGGCCGCGATCGTCCCGCTCTGGATCACCAGGAACAGCGTCCAGCCGTACAGGAATCCCCAGAGCGGCGAGAACGCCTCGCGGAGGTAGACGTACTGGCCCCCCGCCTCGGGCATCATCGCCGCGAGCTCGCCGTAGGACAGGGCCGCCGCCACGGTCAGGAGCCCCGTGATCACCCAGGTCAGGATGAGACCGCCGGCCGAGCCGACGTGCCGCGCGATGTCGGCCGAGACGATGAAGATACCGGACCCGATCATCGAGCCGGCGACGATCATCGTCGAATCGAGCAGACCGAGACCGCGGATGAACCCGGTGGATTCGTCTTCGACGACAGCGGTAGGTTGGGCCATCGACCCCGCATCGAAGGCAGCGGTGCTGCGTCACGAAGCGGGGCAGAGGTTAGCCCAACTCCCCGCCCGCGCGCAACCCGCCGTATCGCGCCATCTAAGATGTAACTCTGAGGGATATCGTCGCGCCATTTAAGATGTAACCCGGGAGGGGGGTTACATCGTGAGCCACAAAAGCCGCTGGGAGTACCTGCGTCGGATTCACCGACGCTACGCCGAGGCCGATCGAGCGGGCAAGAGTCGCATCCTGGACGAGTTCTGTGAGGTCGCGGGGTTTCACCGCAAGTACGCGCTGCGGCTTCTGAACGGTCCGCCACCGGACGCCGTTCCCAGACGGCGACGCCGGCGTGCGGTGTTCTACTCCGCCGCGATGGTCTCGGCGCTGGAAGCGATCTGGGTGGCGGCCGGATGTCCCTGGTCGGTTCGCCTGAAGGCGCTGCTGCCGACGTGGCTGCCGTGGGCGCGACGCCGCTTCCACCTCAGTCCACACGTCCAGCGCCAGCTCCTGCAGATCAGTCCCCGCCAGATCGACCGGCGCCTGAAGAACCGCAAGCACCGCCTCAAGCGGCGGCTGTACGGGCGCACCAAGCCAGGGACGTTGCTCAAGCATCACATCCCCCTCAAGACCGATCGCTGGGACGTCACCTCGCCCGGGTTCACCGAGATCGACCTGGTGGCCCACTCCGGCAACAGCGCCGACGGGACCTTCCTGCACTCCCTCAACCTCACGGACATCCACACCACCTGGGTCGAGACCCGGGCGCTCTGGGGCAAGGGGCAGGTCGAAGTCCAGAAGGCCCTGGCCGACATGCGCGCCGCCCTGCCGTTCCCCTTGAAGGGCATCGATGCCGACAACGGCTCCGAGTTCATCAACCTGCACCTGTACGGTTACTGCCAGAGCCACGCCATCCAGTTCACCCGGGGACGTCCCTACAAGAAGGACGACAACGCCCACATCGAGCAGAAGAACTGGACCCACGTGCGCAAGCTTTTGGGCTATGCCCGCTTCGACAGCCCCGAGGCTCTGCGCGCCATCAACGCGCTGTATGTCCAGGACCTGCGTCTGCTGCAGAACCTGTTCCTGCCGTCCGTGAAGCTGGTGCGCAAGGAACGCGTCGGCTCCCGCATCAGGCGGCGCTACGACCGTCCGCAGACCCCATTCGAGCGGGTGCTCGCCTGCCCGGAGGCCGATGCGCGTGCCTGTACTCGACTGCGGCTCCTGCGCGACCGCCTCGACCCGTTCGAGCTGTCCCGCAGGATCGATCAGCAGATCGAGCACATCCAGACCCTGGCCAGCCGTATTCGGTTCGCGAAGCCTGCGCGCCGGCACGGCCCAGACATCAAGATCCGTCCCGAGACCGGTCTCGAGGCCCTGCGCCGGGCCGGAGCTCCGTTATGACGCCGGGAGCGAACGCGCTCGCGCCCCGCCCGTCGATCCTGCCGGCTCCACAGGCGCTGCTACGAAGATTTCCCCGGGTACTTCTTAAATGACTCGATGAAGCAACCGAAAGTTACTTTCTTAGATGGCTTGACAGGTCCGCGTATCGCGCCAGGCTCGCAGGGCTCCGTCGCGTGCCCGCGGGCCGCTCAGGCGCAGCGCAGCCGGCAGAGGATGATGTGGTCGGTCGACTCGGCGCCGAACGGCTCGCGTCTGAAGGAGCCCCAGTAGGCGCGGATCTCGAAGCCGGCCTCCGCGAGGAGCCCCTCGAGCTCTGATTGTGTGTACAGATGGAAGACCAGGCGCGCGTGTGACTCTTCGGCCTCCGCGCCGTCCGCTCCCTCGATTCGCCAAGAATAGTCGACCTCCAGGGCGCCCGGGACCGCGCCGGGTCGCGTGCGGACGCTGCGGACGACGACGCGGTTCGTGGACGGGAGCGGCCGCTCGATGGCGCGGTTTGCCTCGTGGGGCCGCGCCAGCAGATCGGGGTCGGGACGGAGAACATCGAAGCAGAAGGCTCCGGCGGACCCGAGGTGCCGCGCCACGTTGCGCAGCCACGCCCGTCGATCGTCGATGTCCAGCAGGTGCTGGGCGACCCGGAACGGGGCCGTCACCAGGCCGTAGCGGTCGGCAAGGCGGAGCGTGCGCATGTCGCCCTGTGTCAGGCCGACCCTGCGCCTGACGTCGGGAAGCTCGAGCCGGAGCTTGTCACGCAGGGTCTTCAGCATGGCCGGCGAGGAATCGACGCCGTGGATGGCGATCCCGGCGCGGGCGATCGGGAGGAGGTTCCGTCCGCTGCCGCATCCCATTTCGAGGACCGGCCCGCCCAGGTCCGCGGCGAGAGACGTGTAGAAGGCGATGTCCTCGTCCCCGCCCGCGGCCGCGTAGTCGTCGTCGTAGAAGCGGGCCATCGACGCGTATGGATCTCCGCCCGCCATGTCTTCAGAGGCCATGCCGCTCACCCTGTTCTCAAGAATGTGAACGTACCGCGGAGTCCGGTCTCCGCGCAACAGCGATCGAGATCCCGGTCCGCCTGCCCTGAGGGGCAGCGCGTGCTAAGATCCCGTCGTGATCTCGACGGGCAACAACGGCCGGCTGGAGCGGTTTCTTGAGGTACGAGAGAGGCTCGACGCCCTCGTATCGGGCTGGCGCAAGCTTCACCCGGCGGCGGCGCTCGAGCGGGCCGAGCGCTTCGTGCGGGTGGTGCAGGGACGCGCGCCCCGGGACCAGGGTCCGCCCGCGCAGCGACCCGATCTTTTGCGCTTCCCGGGCCTCACGGCGCGGCCGTGGTACGAGAGCGCGGAGTTCCCCTGGATCCCGATGTTGGAGCAGAACTGGCGCGAGGTGCGAGCCGAGCTCGATGTTCTCGTGGCGCAACCGGGCTCGTTCGTGCCTTTCGCCGACGGCGACGGCGCCGCCTATCGCGAGGAGAAGTTCGGCCTGCGCGATCGCCGTGACGCCTGGACGGTGTTCGACTGCCTCTCCGACGATGGAGCCGCGCGGTGCCCGCGCACCGCGGCGCTGATCAAACGGGCGATCGACGAGCCGTTTCTGGCAAGTTTCTCCCGTCTGCGCCCCGGGACGCACCTCCCCGCCCACTGCGGTCTGGTCAATTACCTGCTCACCGTCCACCTCGGCGTGGACGTCCCGGACGGCTGCACGATCCGGGTCGGCTCCGAGATCAGAACCTGGCGGGAGGGGCGATGCCTGGTCTTCGACGACAGCTTCGAGCACGAGGTGTGGCACCGCGGCGGGAGGGACCGGGTCGTCCTGCTGGTGCGCTTCCCGCACCCGGACCTGACGGCGCTGGAACTCGACTCTCTCGCCGCAATCGAAGAGGAGGTGGGCGCCCTGCTCGGCGGCAACGCCGAGGAGCGCAAGACGAGCCTCGAACTGCTGCGGCGGATGCCGGGCTGATCGGTTAACATTCCGGCCTCGGAGGTTGCCATGGGCGCGGACGACAGGGACGACGACCTCTACAGGGTCGTGGTCAACGACGAGGAGCAGTACTCCATCTGGCCGCTGGAGAAGGAGAACGCCCCGGGCTGGAGGGACGAGGGCAAGACAGGCACGAAGGTGGAGTGCCTGGCCCACATCAAGGAAGTCTGGAGCGACATGCGGCCGAAGAGCCTGCGCGACAGGATGGATCGGGAGAACAAGGGGGCCTGAGGCCCGAAGGCCCCCCGACTCAGTCGTGCACCTCATCGCTCGTCTGTCACGGAGCCGGCGTGTGCCGGCCCGCCCCGCCCGCCCTCTTCAGCTGCACGCTCAGTCTTTCGGCCAGGACCCGCACGTGCGGCTCGCGGACCATCGTGTCGTGATCCCCGGGGACTTCATGCACTTCGACGCCGCCCGCGGCAAGAGCGCGCCAGCCGTACGCCGGGTGGGGATGCGGGGCCGCCGCCTCGGCGGCGCGGAACAATGTGACGCGGCCCGGAAACGGACCCGGCAGGTATGTCCGGAGGGCCGTCAGGTTGGCGCGCAGCACCTGCAGGAGGCGCCGGATCTCGCCGGGGCCGATGTTGGCCGGCAGCAGACCGCGAGCCCTGGCCCGCCCGATGACCCTGTCGAGGTCGTCGCCCGCCATCGTCCGATCGAGAGTTCCCGAGCCGCCGCCCAGCTCGCGCGCCAGCATCGCCACCAGCGTCCGGTCGTCCACCGGATAAGCCGGCGCTGGCGCCGATCCGGGGGCCCGGCTGTCGATCAGAGCGAGGAGCGCCACCCGCTCGCCGAGAGCCATCAGCCGGCGAGCGATCTCGTACGCCACGACTCCCCCGAACGACCAGCCGGCTAAGAGATACGGACCGGCCGGACGGTGCTCCCGCATCGCCTGCAGGTAATGCGCCGCCAGAGATTCGACGGATTCCAGGGGATCGCCACCGTGCAACCCAGGCGCCTCAAGCGCGTAGACGGATCGTTCGGCCCCCAGTCTCCGGGCCAGGGCGCCGTAACAGAGCACCGTCCCGCCGATCGGATGGACGCAGTAGAGCGGCGGCCGCCCGGCCGGCCCGGCCGCCGCGAGCAGAACGAGAGGCGGTCTCGCGACCGGCGCCAGCGGCCCGACCGCGGCCGCGCCTCGAGCCAGGCAGGCCGCGAGGGAGGCGATGGTGCCGCCCCGGAACAGCGCCGCCAGCGGCGGGCGCTCTCCGAGCTCGCGTTCGATGCGCGCCATCAGACGCACCGCGAGCAGCGAGTGGCCGCCCAGATCGAAGAACGACTCGTCGATCCCGATCGGGCGGACGTTCAGGACCTCCTCCCAGATCGCGACGAGACGCCGCTCGACGTCGTCGCGCGCTCCCGCGAAGGCGGGCCCGCCCCCATCCCGAGCCGGGTCCCGGCCGTCTCGCGCCGCTTTCCGATCCGACCGGCGCGCGGCGACCTTCCCCGGCTCCGCCACCGGAGCGGTCTGGAGGGCGCGGCGGTCCACCTTCCCGTTGGGTGTCCTGGGCAGCGCGTCGAGCGGGACGATCGCCGAGGGCACCATGTAGGGCGGCAGCTTCTGCCTGACGAACGAGCGCAGATCGCCCGCCAGGACGACCTCCCCCGGCTCCGGCACCACGAACGCGACCAGCCGCCTGTCGCCCGGCGCCAGCTCCTGGACGACCACGGCGCTCTCCCGGATGTATGTGTGCTGACCGAGCACCGCCTCGATCTCCCCTGGCTCGATGCGGAAGCCGCGCACCTTCAGTTGTTCATCGACGCGGTCGAGGAACTCGAGCGCGCCGTCCGGAAGGAAGCGGGCGACATCGCCTGTCTTGTACAGGCGGGCCCCGGGTTCGGCGCTCCACGGGTCGGGCAGGAAGACGCCGGCGGTCCCATCGGGCCGTCGGTGGTATCCCCTGGCCACGCCGTCGCCGCCGACGTACAGCTCGCCCGGAACGCCGATCGGGACCGGATCCATGTTCCGGTCAAGCGCGTAGACCCGCGCCCCGGGGATCGGCCGGCCGATCGGCACGTTCCGGCGCACGATCGCGGCGTCGCCCGCGGCATCGCCCCCGTCCGGCCCGCGCGCCGTGCAGTCGTGCACCGTGCTCCACACCGTCGCCTCGGTCGGGCCGTATTCATTGAACAGCGCCACGCGCGGCAGGAGCTCTTGGTGCCGCGCCACGAGGCCGGGAGGGCAGGTCTCGCCCGCCACGATGACGACCCGAAGGCTCGCCAGGTCCCGGGGCCGCGCCTGGGCCAGCACGTACTCATAGAACGACGGGACACTCAGCCAGTGCGACACGCGCCGCCGGGCAATCAGATCGAGAAGACTCTCCGGGTCCTCGTGGAAATTCGCCGGCGGCAGCACGAGCGTGCCGCCGGTGGAGAGCGACCAGAAGATCCCGGCCACCGAGCTGTCGAAGGCGAAGGACGGGAGAAGCAGGAAGTCGGAAACCGGTTCCCGGTACGCGTCGATTCGGGCGGCGGTCGAGCTCTCGAGATTGCCGTGCGTGACCAGGACCCCTTTGGGCCGCCCTGTCGAGCCGGATGTATAGAGGATATAGGCCAGATCCCCGGCCGCGGGGCGACCCTCCGGGGGCCCGGCGCTCTCCGGCCCGGCGGCGGCGGCGCCGTCGTCAAGACAAACGACCCCCGGAGCGCGCAGTCGAAGAGAGGACGCCAGGCGCCTGTCGGTGACGAGGAGCGGCGCGCCGGTGTCCTGCAGCATGAACTCGAGCCGCTCGCGCGGGTAGGAAGGATCCAGCGGGACGTAGGCGGCGCCCGCTTTCAGGATTCCGAAGAGCCCGACCAGGAGCCCGGGAGAGCGCTCCATGCAGATCGCGACCGGCACTTCCCGTCCGGCCCCGAGGCCACGCAACCGCCGGGCCAGGTTCGCGGCGCGACGATCCAGGTCGTCGTAGGACAGTGTTTCCGCATCGGAGACGACCGCTGGGGCGCCGTGGGCGCGGGCGACCTGCGCCTCGAAAAGATCGAGCACCGTTCGACCCCCGGCCGGCGGCCCTCCTTCCGGCCGCGCGCGGCGGCCCGCCGCGACCGTGCCGGCGCCGCTCCAGTCCACGAGGAGAGTCTGTCGCTCGGCGGGCGAGAGGAGCGGCAGGGACGAGACGCGGCGATCCGGATCGGCCGCGGCGGCGCGCAGCAGGCTTTCGAGGTGCCCCGCCATCCGTTCGATCCTGGCCTCGTCGAACAGATCGGTGGCGTATTCGAACGAGCCGCCGAGGCCCGCCTCGTCCTCGCTGATCGACAGCGTGAGGTCGAACTGCGAGGTGCCGCTGTCGGCCTCGAGATAATGCATCTCGAGGCCGGGAAGCGCCGGGACGTCGGTGGAGGGAGGCTGCAAGGCGAACATCACCTGGAACAAGGGCGCACGGGCGAGGTCGCGCTCGGGCTGCAGGGCCTCCACGAGTTTCTCGAACGGCAGGTCCTGATGGGCGTAGGCGCCGAGGGCGGCGTCGCGCGTGCGCCCCAGCAGCTCGCGGAACGTCGGGTCGCCCGACAGGTCGCCGCGCAGGACCAGCGTGTTGACGAAGAATCCGATCATCTCTTCGGTCTCGACCAGGTTCCGTCCCGCGATCGGCGAGCCGACGAGCATCTCTTCCTGTCCGGTGTAGCGGAACAGCAGCGCCTGCAGGCCAGCCAGCAGCGTCATGAACAGCGTGACCCCCTCGCGCCGGCCGAGATCCTGGAGCGCCTCCGCCACCTCCTTCGGAAAAGCGAAGACGCGACGGGCGCCGCGGTACGTCTGCGCCGGCGGCCGCGGGCGGTCGGACGGCAGGTCGAGGATCGAGGGCGCGCCGGCCAGCCGCGTCTTCCAGTACTCCACCTGCCCGCGCAGCAGGTCCCCCTGCAGCCACTCTCTCTGCCAGGCTGCGAAGTCGGAGTACTGGACCTCCGGCGCGGACAGCGAGGGCGGGGGCCCGTCGCGGAACGCCCCGTAGAAGTGCGCCAGCTCGCGCAGGAAGACGCTCATCGACCAGCCGTCGCTGACGATGTGGTGCGTCGTCAGGAGGAGGACATGGTCCTCGCCGCCGAGACGCAGGAGGGAGGCGCGCGCCAGGGGCCCGCGCTTGAGGTCGAAGGGGGCGCGCGCGTCCTCGCGCGCCAGGCGGAGTGCCTCGCGCTCGCGATGGTCTTCGGGCAGGCGACCCAGGTCCACGATCGGCAGGGCCATCTCCCCCACCGGGGCGATCACCTGGACCGGCTCGCCCCCGACCGTGTCGAAGGTGGTGCGCAGCGACTCATGGCGCTTCACGATCTCGCCGAGGCTCCGCCTCAGGGAATCCGCGTCGAGCGCCCCCCGAAGACGAAGCGCCGCCGGGATGTTGTAGAAGGCGCAGCCGGGCTCCAGCTGGTCGAGAAACCACAGACGCTGCTGCGCGAAGGACAGTGGGAGGTCGCGGTCGCGCGGCGCGCGCCTGAGCGCCGGGACGGCGTTCGCGCCGGGACCCGAGCGCGCCCGCTCGATCGCCCGGGCGAGTCCCGCCACCGTCGGCGTCTCGAACAGGGCGCGCAGCGGCAGCTCGACCCGGAACCATTCCCGAAGACGCGAGACCAGCTGCGTGGCCAGAAGCGAATGTCCGCCGGCCTCGAAGAAGTTGTCGTTGAGCCCGACGTGCTCGACCCTGAGCACGCGGGCCCACAGGCGGGCCAGTTTCTTCTCGTCGGGAGTCATGGGCGCCGCGTACATCTCCCCCGCCGCCGGGCGCGACGGGGCCGGCGGCGGAAGGGCCCTGCGGTCCAGCTTCCCGTTCGGCGTCCGCGGCAGCGACTCCAGGTCCACGAAGGCCGACGGGACCATGTACTCGGGCAGACGGCCGGCCAGGTGGCGCCTCAGATCGCGCAAGGAGATCTGCGCGGTCCCCGCCTTTCGGACGACGTACGCCACCAGGCGTCTGTCGCCGTCCGCCTCCTCCCGCACCTGCACGACCGCCTCGGCGATCCCGGGATGGGCGTTCATGACCGATTCGATCTCTCCTGGCTCGATCCGGAAGCCGCGGATTTTGACCTGATGGTCGATCCGCCCGAGGAAGTCGATCGTCCCGTCGGGTCGGAAGCGGCCCAGGTCGCCTGTCCGGTACAGCCGCGCCCCCGACTCGCCGTCGAACGGATCCGGGACGAACCGCTCCGCCGTCAAGTCGGGCCGGTTCACGTAGCCTCGGCCCGGGCCGACGCCGCCGACGTAGAGCTCGCCGGAGACGCCGACCGGAACCGGCTCCAGGCTCTCGTCGAGGAC
>Ga0070697_100002299_pt1 | contig 14671 bp, 12 predicted proteins | sample KBSK1501metaG_FD_65475 | JGI IMG/M metagenome (GOLD analysis project Ga0070697, IMG submission 65475) | Corn, switchgrass and miscanthus rhizosphere microbial communities from Kellogg Biological Station, Michigan, USA - KBS K1-50-1 metaG | ecosystem: Host-associated > Plants > Roots >...
GATGCGGGCACCCGTGCCCGGGACGACGCGGGTCATTGCCTGCGCGCCCGGGCAGCATGAGCGCGGCACCCACGCCGCAGAAAGGGACTGCCGGCCCGGTATCAGGAGCCACGGCAGCGCGCTGGAGACCCTGAGGCACCACAGACAACGCCGTGCACTGAGCACGCCGGTTCAAGATCAACTTAAGCTGACCGGCATGGCATTCCAGCGACGCGGCCGCGGCATCCACGCCTTATGTTCCGGTCGCCTGGCGGTACGGGATGGCCGTTGGCCGGTCGCGGGCGGTACCAGAGCCGTATTGGAGCGGTCTATTCGCGTGAGTCAGCCAGCTGGGAGAACCTCGCCCAGCAAGCGGTCAAGGAACTCGGCGAACGCGCTCTCCCCGGCGGTCAGCGCGGCGGCGGGATCGTCGGCGCGCGCGATCATCATGGCCACCTCGTTGGCGGCGGCCAGCACGATGTGCGCGAACGTGTCCACGTGACGGTGCTCGATGCGGCCCGTCCCGGCGGCGTATCCGAGGGCGTCCCTGATCGCCCCCAGGGGGCCCTGCTCGTCGAGTTCCCGCCACCGCTGCCAGCCGAGCACCGCGGGCGCGTCGATCAGCATGATCTGCCGGGCGACCGGGTCGCCGGCCAGCCGGATCCAGGCCAGGGCGCCCGCCCGTAGAGTAGCGACCGGATCCGGTGCGTCCCGGGCGATGTCCTCTCCCTGCTGGGCGATGCGGGCGCCGACCTCCTCCAGGACCGCCCAGAACAACGCCTCCTTGCCCGGGAAGTGGTGGTAGAGCGAGCCGCGGCTGACTCCGGCAGCGGCCTGCACCACCTCGATCGACGTGCCGTCGTAGCCCTGCTCGGCGAACAGTCGCGTCGCGACCTCGACCACGTGTGCCCGCGTGGCCCGCCCCCGCTCAACGTTCTTATTCGTCCGCTCCCCGGCGTTCGTCCGCTCCCCGGCGTTCGTCCGCTCCCCGGCGTTCGTCCGCTCCCCGGCGTTCGTCCGCTCCCCGGCGTTCATCGGGCTCCCCGGCGCATCGTCCGCTCCCAATTCAATTGACGGACCGACCGTCGGTTTGTAAGAGTTAGACCGCCGGTCGGTCTTTTTGGTCACTGTACCGCGGTGGCCGCCAAACGAGGGAGAAAACATGACCAGCGAAATGGAGCGCCTCGACAAGCACCGCGGACAGGTGCAGACCCGATCGGGTCCGGCCAGCTACGTCGATACCGGCGGCTCTGGCCGTCCGGTGCTGTTCGTCCACGGCGTGGGTACCAGCAGCTACCTGTGGCGGCACGCGATCGAGTTGCTAGACGGCGAGCGCCGGTGCGTGGCCTTCGACCTGCCGCTGCACGGGTACACCCCCGCCGCCGCCGGCCAGGACTTCACCCTGCCGGGACTGGCCCGCTTCGTGGCCGACTGCTGCGACGCGCTCGAGCTGACCGACTTCGACATGGTCGCGAACGACACCGGCGGCGCCGTCACCCAGGTATTCGCCGCGAACCACCCCGAGCGGCTGCACACGCTGACCCTGACCAACTGCGAGGCACATGACAACGTGCCGCCCAAGGCGCTGCTGCCCGCGGTCTGGCTGGCCCATATGGGCCTGCACGCCCGCCTCGCGCCCCGGCTGATGGCGCCCGGCAACCCGCGGACCAGGAAACGCGTCTACGGCCGCACCTACCAGGACATCACCAAGCTGCCCGAGGACATCGCGCGCTTCTGGCTGGAATCGCAGGCAGGCACCGCGGAGGCGGCCCGCCAGTCCCAGCGCCTGCTGACGTCGCTGCACGCCCGCGACCTGCTGGCGGTGGAGCCAGCCCTGGCCCGTCTGCAGGTCCCCACCCTCATCGTGTGGGGGACCGGCGACATCTTCTTCCGCCGCAAGTGGGCCTACTGGCTACGCGACACCATCCCCGGCGCCACCGAGGTGACCGAGATCGACGGAGGCCGCCTGTTCTTCCCGGACGAGCGGGCCGCCGAACTCACCGCGGCGCTCCGCCGTCATTGGGCCGCCCACTCCTGACCCTGCTGGCTCGCGGGGGACCACCCCCGCACCCCCGATCCAAGGTCATTTAGTGAGTGACAGTTCACTAGTCGGCACGGGATCCGTACCGAGGCAGCCGTGCGCCATACCCTCGAGAAGCTCGGTGAGGCGCTGGTCGGCGAGCCCGCTGCGGAAGAACAGCGTGGACTGGATCGCGCCGATCGCCGCGTGCACGGCCAGCCGGACCTCGCCGTCGGCCAGGTCCGGTCGCAGCGGCGCCAGCAGGTGCACCCACTCCTCGATGTAGTGCCGCTGCGCCCGGCTCAGCCTGCGCCGCTCGTCCTCGGGCAGGGTGCGCACCTCGCGGTGGTAGACGGCGAGCGCGTCGCGATCGGTCAGCGCCACCTCGATGTGGTCGCGCACCAGCAGCGTCAGGGTCTGGCCCTCGTCGAGCCCGGCCGCGATGATGGCCGCCGACCTTGTCATCAGGCGGTCCATCACCCGGTCGGCCATGGCCACCAGGATCGCCGTCTTGCTGTCGAAGTGCCGGTAGACGCCGGACCCGACGATGCCGGCCTCGGCGCCGATGTCCGCCAGTGAGATCGCGTCGAAGCCGCGCCGGGCGCCAAGAGCGGCGGCCGCCACCAGGATCCGTTCCTTCCGGCCCGGATCGCGCCGCCGCTGCGCCGCGCCCCGCGCTGATGCGCCTTTCTCTGGAGCATCGTGGGCCGAGGTTATCCGCGCTGCCATCGGAATCGCGCGGACAGGATAGGCGCCGTGCGGCGGCACGTGACTCCGCGCTGCCTCCTTCCAGAAATGTCAGCAGTGCTCGTTAGATTCTTTGTGTGTCCCGGTACCGGCTGTACCCCCTGCCTGAGCAGGAAGCCGTCTTGCGTGAGCATTGCTCGCACGCCCGGTACATGTGGAACCTGGCCTGGAACTTGCACCACTTCGGCACTCTGGAGACATACGGGGAGGGATCTCGGCGGGTCGATCGGGACGGGAACGAGTACATTTACCAAAAACGGCGACCGGTACGGCCGCTTCCTTCTTACGTCGAGCAGGCGCGGATGCTCACCGAGGCGCACGCGGAGTACCCGTGGCTGGCGGCCGGGGCGCAGAATGTGCAGCAGCAGGCGCTGCGTGACTTCAGCCAGGCGATGCGGAACTTCTATGCCGGCACCCACGCTTACCCGGGTCGCCGAAAGCGCTACCGAAATGAAGGATTCCGCATTACGGGCTTCACCATCCACCTGCATGTGCGACGGCTGAATCGGCGCTGGGGCCAGGTCCGGGTGCCAAAGATCGGCTGGGTGCGGTTCCGGTGGACACGCCCCGTGCCAGAGTGCAGGTCCTACCGTGTCACCCTTGACCGCGCCGGCCGGTGGCACGTCGCATTCGCCGTCATTCCCGAGCCGATCCCCGCGCCAGGTACCGGCGAGGCAGTCGGGATTGACCGGGGCGTGGTGATCACCGCGGCGTTGTCGACGGGCGAGAAACTGCACTGCCCCGGCATGTCCGGCCGGGAACGGGCCAGGCTGCGCAAGGCCGAGCGACGCAAGGCCAGAGCGCCGAAAGGCTCGCCGGAACAGGACGCTGAGCGTACCCGCGTGGCGCGGCTGCGTGCCCAGGAGGCCGACAGGCGCAAGGACTGGTGCGAGAAGATCTCTACCGGGCTGGCGCGACGGTTCGACCTGATCCGTTTCGAGGACCTGCGCATAAATAACATGACCGGCTCGGCCAAAGGAACAGTCTCGAACCCCGGCAGCAACGTCAAGGCCAAGTCCGCCCTGAACCGGGCGATCCTGGCTCAGGGCTGGGGCCTGCTCGTCCGGCGCACCCAGGACAAGGCGCCCGGCCGGGTGGAAAAAGTCAGGGCCGCCTACACCAGCCTGCGCTGCAGTGCCTGCGGGTGGATCGACAAGAACTCGCGCGACAGCCAAGCCGGGTTCTGCTGTGTCGCCTGCGGCTTCACCTGCAACGCGGACATCAACGCCAGCATCAACATCGCGGCGGGACACGCCGGAGGGACACCAGTGGGTGTCCGTGAACCTCAACTGGTCGCCTCCTAACCGGACAGATGCAGTTGGAATCCCCGCCCTTCGGGCGAGGGAGGATGTCAACTAGTCAGTCTCGCATCCAGGCGCTAAGGTCGCTAGTGAATGATGAGTCACAATTAGGGACGGGCCGCGTGGACTTTGCCGAACCGGAGGAACACCGGGCGCTCCGGGCCGCGGTGGCCGGCATCGCCGCCAAGTTCGGGCCGCGTTATTACGCCGAACGGGCCGCGGCGCGCCGCCCCTGCGCCGAGCTGTGGCAGGCCCTCGGGAACGCCGGGTTCATCGGCGTCAACATACCGGAGGAGTACGGCGGCGGCGGGGGAGGACTGACGGAGCTCGCCCTGGTCTGCGAGGAGATCGCCGCCGCGGGCACGCCGCTGCTCCTGCTGCTCGTGTCGGCCGCGATCTCGGCCGAGATGATCGCCGATTTCGGCACCGACGAGCAACGCGGGACCTGGCTGCCCGGCCTGGCCAGCGGCGCCGTCAAGGTGGTGTTCGCGATCACCGAACCGGACGCGGGCTCGAACACCCTGCGCATCTCCACCACGGCGAGCAGAGTGAAGGGGGCAGGGGATGTGGGTGGGGACTGGGTCCTGAATGGCACCAAGTACTACATCTCCGGGGTCGACGAGGCGCAGGCCCTGCTGGTGGTCGCGCGGACCGGGCAGGACGAGCGCGGCGGTCAGCTGTCCCTGTTCATCGTGCCGAGCGATGCCCCGGGCCTGGATAAACACCTGCTCCCGGTGGACCTGCTGCTGCCCGAGCGGCAGTTCACCCTGCACTTCGACGGCGTCCGGGTCGGCCCGGGCGCGCTGGTCGGCGAGGAAGGGAAGGGGTTCCGGCAGGTTTTCCACGGCCTGAATCCCGAACGGATCACCGGAGCCGCCCTCGGCGTCGGCATCGCGCGCTATGCCCTGGGCGCCGCGGCGCGCTACGCCGCCGAGCGCAAGGTCTGGGCCGAGCCGATCGGCGCCCACCAGGGCGTCGCGCACCCGCTGGCCAAGGCCAAGATCGAGACCGAGCTCGCCGCGCTGATGATCAGGCAGGCCGCCTGGCAGCACGACCACGGCCAGCCCGCGGGGGAGTCGTCGAACATGGCCAAGTACGCCGCCGCCGAGGCCGCCATAGCCGCCGTCGACGCGGCCATCCAGGCGCACGGCGGAAACGGCCTGGCCAGCGAGTACGGCCTCATACCCTACTGGGGCCTGGCCCGGCTGCTGCGCATCGCGCCGGTCAACCGGGAGATGATCCTCAACTACGTCGCCCAGCACAGCCTGGGCCTGCCCCGTTCGTACTAGGAGCGGACCAGTGGACCTTGCGCGCAACCTCATCGGCCGGATCAACGTCGGCGACAGCCTGACCCGCACCGCCGCGAGCAGGCCGGATCAGCTCGCGGTGGTGGACGGTGACCGCCGCTTCAGCTACGCCGAGTTCAACGGCTACCGGGTCACCCAGATCTTCGGCCTGCCCATGGATACCGCGTTCGCGCACGGCTGGTTCCACTCCGGTGACGTGGGCTATTTCGGCGACGACGGCGTGCTGTGGTTCACCGACCGGCACAAGGACGTGATCAAGACCGGCGGCGAGAACGTCGCCTCGATCGAGGTGGAGAAGGCGATCTACGCCGCCGACCCGCGGGTAGCCGAAACGGTCGTGGTCGGCCTGCCGCACCAGCGGTGGAGCGAGGCCATCACCGCGTTCGTGGTGCCCAAGCCCGGCGAGACGATCGAGGCAGGCGAGCTGATCGCGGCGCTAAAGGAACGGCTGGACGCCTTCAAGGTGCCCAAGGCGGTCATCCTCGTGGACCAGCTGCCCAAGACCTCCACCGGCAAGATCCAGAAGAACGTCGTCCGGTCCGAGCACTCGAAATACTACGAGGAGGGCTGACCCCGCGTGTCGGTGCTCACTTCGCATGTTGATCTGAACGACGAGAATTACCGCGCCAACCGGGCCGCGCAGCTCGCCCTGCTCGAGGAGCTGGACAAGCAGCTCGAGCAGGCCATCGCCGGCGGCGGGGAGCGCTACCAGCAGCGGCACCGTGACCGGGGGCGGCTGCTGGCCCGCGAGCGGATCGAGCTGCTCGTCGATCCGGACAGCCCGTTCCTCGAGCTGTCCGCGCTGGCCGCGTGGGGCACCGGGTTCACCGTCGGCGCCAGCATCGTGACCGGGATCGGCGTGATCTCCGGCGTCGAGTGCGTGATCATCGCGCACGACCCGACCGTGCGCGGCGGCTCGATGAACCCCTACTCGCTGCGCAAGACCCTGCGTGCCCTGGAGATCGCCCGGGTCAACCGGCTACCGGTGATGAACCTGGTCGAGTCGGGCGGCGCGGACCTGCCGACGCAGGCCGACCTGTTCGTCCCGGCCGGCCGGATCTTCCACGAACTGACCGAGCTGTCCGGGCTCGCCATCCCCACCGTGGCGCTGGTGTTCGGCAACTCCACCGCGGGCGGCGCCTACGTACCCGGCATGTGCGACTACGCGGTGCTGGTGGACGGGCAGGCCAAGGTGTTCCTCGGCGGGCCGCCGCTGGTCAAGATGGCCACCGGCGAGGAATCCGACGACGAGTCGCTGGGCGGCGCCGAGATGCACTCCCGGGTGTCCGGGCTGTCCGACTACTTCGCCGTCGACGAACTCGACGCGATCCGCCTGGGCCGCGACATCATGGCCCGGATCAACTGGCGCAAGCAGGGGCCGGCGCCGGGACCTTCGGCCGAACCGCGTTACGACCCGGACGAGATCCTCGGCATCGTGTCGTCCGACGTCAAGGTGCCGTTCGATCCGCGCGAGATCCTCGCCCGCGTGGTCGACGGCTCGGAGTTCGACGAGTACAAGCCGTTGTACGGCACCTCGCTGGTGACCGGCTGGGCGCGGCTGCACGGGTACCCGGTCGGGGTGCTGGCCAACCACCGCGGCGTGCTGTTCAGCGAGGAGGCCAAGAAGGCCAGCGAGTTCATCCTGCTGGCCAATCAGACCGACACGCCGCTGGTGTTCCTGCAGAACACGACCGGGTACATGGTCGGCGCCCGCTACGAGCAGGGCGGCATCATCAAGGACGGCGCGAAGATGATCAACGCGGTGACCAACTCGGCGGTCCCGCATCTGACGATCAACATGGCGTCCTCGTTCGGGGCGGGCAACTACGGCATGTCCGGCCGGGCCTACGACCCGCGCCTGATGTTCGCCTGGCCGGGCGCCAAGCTCGCCGTGATGGGCGCGGCCCAGCTGGCCGGGGTGCTGTCGATCGTCGGCCGGGCGTCCGCCGCGGCCACCGGGCGGCCGTTCGACGAGGAGGCGGACCGGGCCCGCTCCGCCGCGATCGAGGCCCAGATCGAGGCCGAATCGCACTCCTTCTTCGTCACCGCCCGGCTGTACGACGACGGCATCATCGACCCGCGCGACACCAGGACGGTCCTTGGCATGTCCTTGTCGGCCGTGCACAGCGGCCCGGTGGCCGGCCGCCGGGGCTTCGGCGTCTTCCGGATGTGACGCGGATGCCTACCATCGCCAAGCTCCTCATCGCCAACCGCGGCGAGATCGCGGCCCGCATCATCCGTACCGCGCACGCCCTCGGCATCGCCACGGTCGCGGTCTACTCCGACCCGGACGCCGACGCCCCCTACGTCACGCTGGCCGACGAGGCGGTCCGGCTGCCCGGCGCGGCGCCCGCCGACACCTACCTGCGCGGCGAGCTGGTCCTCGCCGCGGCCGCGGCGGCCGGCGCCGGCGCGGTCCATCCCGGCTACGGGTTCCTGTCGGAGAACGCCGCGTTCGCGCGGGCCTGCGCCGACGCCGGCCTGATCTTCGTCGGTCCCGGGCCGGACACGATCGAGGCCATGGGCGACAAGATCGCGGCGAAGGCCGCGATGGCCGAGGCCGGCGTGCCGACACTGCCCAGCATGACCGTCACCGGCGATACCGACCTCGCCGCCGCGGTCACCGAGGTCGGCTTCCCGCTGCTGGTCAAGGCCGCGTTCGGCGGCGGCGGCCGCGGCATGCGGCTGGTCACCGACCCCGCCGGCCTGGCCGAGGCGGTCAGCAGCGCGCGCAGCGAGGCGGCGTCCGCGTTCGGCAACCGCACCGTGTTCCTGGAGCGGTTCGTGACCGACCCCCGGCACGTCGAGGTCCAGATCATCGGCGACTCCCTCGGCGACGTGGCCCACCTGTTCGAGCGTGAGTGCTCCATCCAGCGCCGCTACCAGAAGATCGTGGAGGAGTGCCCGTCCCCTGCCGTCGACGATGACCTGCGGACCGCGCTGACCGCCGCGGCCGTCGCGGCCGGCTGGGCGGTCGGCTACACCGGCGCGGGCACCGTCGAGTTCGTGCTCGACCGCGACGGGTCCTTCTACTTCCTGGAGATGAACACCCGGCTGCAGGTCGAGCACCCGGTCACCGAGGAGGTCACCGGCCTGGACCTAGTGGAGCTGCAGCTGCGGATCGCCGAAGGCGAGCCGCTGCCCCCGCAGGTCCGCGAGGCGCGGATCAGCGGACACGCGATCGAGGTCCGGCTTTTCGCCGAGGACGTCCCGGCGGGATTCGTCCCCACCACGGGCGCGCTGCACCGCTTCGGCATCCCGGCCGCGCCCGGGATCAGGGTGGACACCGGGTTCCGCGACGGCTCGGTGGTCAGCCCGCACTACGACGCCATGCTGGCCAAGGTGATCGCGCATGGCCGCACCCGGAGTGACGCGGCCCGGAGGCTGGCCCGTGCGCTCCGGCAGGCCGAAATCCACGGCCTGACCACCAACCGCGACCTGCTCGTCGGGATCTTGCGCGAGCCGGAATTCCTGGCCGGCGGCACCGACACCGGCTACCTGACCAGGCACGAGCCCGCGGTCCTGGCCGCGGCGAGCTCGACCGCGACGGCCGCCCACGCGCTGGCGGCGGCGCTGGCCCGGCAGGCGCGGCACCGCGCCGCGGCCCCCGTCCTCGGCACGATGCCGTCCGGCTGGCGCAACGTCTTCTCGGCCCCGCAGCGCGTCACCTACACCGCGGCCGGCGAGTCGTACGCCGTCGCCTACCGCCTCCGCGGCGACACCGTCCATGCCGAGGTCAACGGCGCCTCGGTCGAAGCGCTCGTCCACACGGCCGCCCCGGACCAGGTAGACCTGGAGATCGACGGAACCCGCCGGGTCTACCGCATCCACCAGGCCGGCGCCGGCACGTACGTGGACGGCAGCGACGGCTCGAGCGCGCTAGCCGAGACCCCGCGCTTCGGCGATCCGACCAAGCTCGCGCCCGCCGGGTCGCTGCTGGCCCCGATGCCCGGCCTGGTCCTGCGGGTGCTGACCGAACCCGGCGCGGTCGTCACCGCGGGGCAGCCGCTCCTGGTCCTGGAGGCGATGAAGATGGAGCAGACCGTCAGCGCGCCCGCCGACGGCGTGCTGGCCGAACTGCGGGCCAAGGCCGGGGACCAGGTCAGCACCGGCCAGGTCCTCGCCGTCCTCGAGGCGCCACCCCTGAAGGACGGAGACTGAACGGCATGCCCATCGACATGACCGCGCTGGCCGCGGACCTGGCCGCCGAGTCGGCCGTCACCCGCGCCCTGGTGGCCGGGCTGGACGAGGCCGGCTGGCATACGCCCACGCCCGCGTCAGGCTGGGACATCGCCGACCAGATCAGCCACCTGGCCTACTTCGACGAGGTCACCGTCCAGTCCGCGCTCCGCCCCGAGCAGTTCAAGGCCGAGCTCGCCGAAGCCGAAGCCAGCGGCGGCATCAACCCGGACACGATCGCCGCCGGCTTCCGCGGCCGCAGCGGAGCTCAGCTGCTCAGCTGGTTCGACACCGCTCGCGCTGAGCTGTTGAACACGTTCAAAAACCTCGACCCCAGAGCCCGGCTGCCGTGGTTCGGCCCGGCGATGAGCGCCGCCTCGTCGCTGACCGCCCGGATCATGGAGACCTGGGCACACACCCAGGACATCGCCGACGCCCTCGGCGTCACCCGCGAGCCCACGAACCGGCTGCGCCACGTGGCGCACATCGGCGTCGGCGCCCGCGCATTCAGCTACGCCGTGCACGGTAAGAGCGTGCCCTCGGCCGAAATCCGGGTCGAACTTACAAGCCCGGATGGCACCGTATGGACGTGGGGTCCCGCCGAGGCGGAAAACCGGGTATCCGGCCCCGCGCTGGACTTCTGCCTGCTGGTGACCCAGCGCAGGCACCGCGACGACCTCGCCCTGGCCATCGAGGGCCCGGCCGCCATCGAGTGGATGGCGATCGCGCAGGCCTTCGCCGGGGCGGCGGGTACCGGCCGGCCCCCGGGGAGGCCAGCCGATCGGAGGCCCGCCGATGGCTAGGCCGGTACGCATCGCGAACTGCTCCGGGTTCTACGGCGACCGCCTGGCCGCGGCCCGGGAGATGCTCGCCGGCCCGGTCGACGTGCTGACCGGCGACTACCTGGCCGAGCTAACCATGCTGATCCTGTGGAAGGCGCGGCAGAAGGACCCCGGCCTCGGCTACGCGACCACGTTCCTGCGGCAGCTGGAAGAGGTGCTCGGCACCTGCCTGGAGCGCGGCGTCAAGGTCGTCGCCAACGCCGGCGGCCTCAACCCCGCGGGTCTGGCCACGAAGATCACGGATCTCTCCGGCCGGCTCGGCCTGAAGGCCCGCGTCGCCTACCTCACCGGCGACGACCTGATCCCCGTCATCAAAGACCTGCAGGCCGAAGGCCACGAATTCACCAACCTGGACACCGGCGTGCCGCTGGCCAAGGCGGACCTGCCGGTGGTCACCGCCAATGCCTACCTCGGCGGCTGGGGCATCACCGCCGCGCTGCAGGCCGGCGCGGACGTGGTCGTCTGCCCCCGGGTCACCGACGCGAGCCTGGTCACCGGGCCCGCCGCCTGGTGGCACGGCTGGCGCCGCGACGACTGGGACGCCCTGGCCGGGGCGGTCGCCACCGGGCACGTCATCGAGTGCGGCCCGCAGGCTACCGGCGGCAACTACAGCTTCCCGGCCGAGATCACCGACCGCCGCTACCCCGGATTCCCGATCGCCGAGGTCGCCGCCGACGGCAGCAGCGTCATCACCAAGCACGACGGCACCGGCGGCGTCGTCTCGACCGGCACCGTCACCGCCCAGCTGCTCTACGAGATCGGCGCACCCGCCTACCTCAACCCCGACGTCGTCGCGCACTTCGACACCATCCGGCTGGCGCAGGAAGGCCCGGACCGGGTAGCGCTCTCCGGCACCACGGGCAGCCCGCCGCCGGACACCCTCAAGGTCGCGCTCAACATGCTCGGCGGCTACCGCAACACCACCACGATGGTGCTGACCGGCCTGGACATCGAGGAGAAGGCGGAGCACGCCGTCGCCCTGCTGACCGAGGTGCTCGGCGCCACCGAACAGTTCGGCGAGTTCGACGTCCGCCTGCTCCGCTTCGACCACCCGGACGCGGCTACTAATGAGCAGGCCACCGCGCACCTGCGGATCACGGTCAAGGACACCGACGAGCGCAAGGTGGGCCGCGCGTTCTCCAACGCCGCGGTCGAGCTCGCGCTGGCCGGGTACGCCGGCTTCCACACCACGGCGCCTCCCACCGCGGCGAGCGCGTTCGGCGTCTACTGGCCCGCGCTGATACCGGCCGCCGTGGTCATGCAGCGTGTTCATCTGCCGGACGGTGAAGCCCAGGTCGTTCGGCATACATCCGACCTTTCGCACACCCCGGCCGCACCTATTCCCAGCCCTCCGGCCGCCGTTCCCGCCATCCCTTCCGGCCCGGCCAGGGACGTCCCGCTCGGGCGGCTGTGCGGCGCGCGGTCCGGCGACAAGGGCGGCGCGGCCAACGTGGGCCTGTGGGCCGTCAGCCCCGAGGCGTACGCGTGGCTGCGCGGCTACCTGACCGTGGACAGGTTCAAGGGCCTGCTCACCGAGGCGGCCGGCCTGCCGGTCGAGCGCTACGAACTGCCGAACCTCCTGGCTCTCAACTTCGTCGTGCCCGGCCTGCTCGCCCCCGGCGTGTCGGCCACCACCCGCCCCGACGCCCAGGCCAAGGGCCTCGGCGAATACCTGCGCTCGCGGCTCGTGTCTGTCCCCGCCGGCCTGCTCTAGGAGAGGTCACCCCGCGCGAGGGCCTCACCCATCCCCTTGATGAATGCGGTCGCCGTCGTCTGCAGGCGGCTTGGCTCCGGGCTATCCTCGTGTTCAGCCGGCTCATCGGGGTCGCGCCATTCCCCGCCGGACGGGTCCCAGCGCTCGAGCCGGACCTCCGCGAGCTGCCCCTGCTCCTCGAGCACGGCCCGCGCCACCTGCCCGGCTTCTTCGGCCGCCTTCGCCGACCCCGCGTACAAGTAAAGATGCGTCTTTGTCGCGGAGACCGCGATGTCATCGCCCAGGCGATTGCGCAGCAGATCGCGATTACGAGATCCCTTTACCGCGCCCCCGCGGCCACCGATGACCAGACTTACCCGCCATTCTTCGGCCATGGGGGGAATCGTATAGCGGTGTTCATTCAGGGACTGGAGCGTGCCTGACGCGACGTTCATTGACGGACTTGCGCCCTGGCCGGCGATGAGTCCGGGGAACTGACCGCAGACGTCACACAAATAACTCTAATAAACTAGTTCGAATATGACTGAGGTCTTGCCGGTTAGCTTTCGATACGATAATATGTTCTATAAGAATCTATTTCAAGATCAATAGTCCGAACGGGCGGTGTATATGCTTCAGCGGCCGGTTCCTCCGGGACCTGGGCGGGACGACGATCCCGGCCGGGCGGAGGAGGACTGGCTGGCCTGGTGCGAGGCGGCGGAAGCCACGGGTGAGCCGTGGGACCCGGATGAGGAGGAGCCGGGCGAGGACGCCGCGCCGTGGGATGTCGACGTGGACGCGCTGATTGCGGAGTGCCGGGAGATCACCGCGGAGGAGGCGGCCTTTGCCGCCCGCGCGGCGCGGCTGGGCCTGCCGGGCGGGACGCCCATCGCCGAAGGTCGGCGTGGCCCCGGCCAGCCCGGGTCGGCGGAGCGGCAGCCCGGGGAGTTCCTGAGCCGCGCCGCCGGGTTCGGCGCAGGCATGCTGCTGGACACCATGCCCGGGTGCGGAGCGCTGGCCGGGTTCGCCGCCGAGGCGGCCGGAGACGACGACCGCTACGAGGGCGCGTGTGATGACGAGGTGGCCGGGGCGATCGCGGCCTGGGACCGGGCCGAAGCCTACGCCGCCGCCCGCAAGCACGCCGCGGTAGCCGAGTTCATCCGCCGCCGTCCGCGCCCCGGCAGCCCGCTCGAAGGCCCGGCACAGATGCCGGAGTCCTGGGATGAGTCCATCACCGCCGAGGTGGCCGGGGTCCTAGCCGAGTCCCGCTGCGCTGCCGACGCGATGCTGGACCTGGCCCATGACCTCGAGGTCAACCTGCCCGGCACCAAGGCAGCCTTCCGGGACGGGATCCTGCGGCAGTCCAAGGTGGCGATCATCGCCCGGGCGACCGCGGTCCTGGACCCGGCCGAGGCGCGGGCCGCCGAGCAGCTGGTGCTGGACCGGGCCGGGCGGCTGACCCCGGGCGCGCTGCGCGCCGCGATCGCCCGCGCCGTCATGGAGGTCGCGCCGAAGAAGGCAAGGAAGCGGCGGGAAGCGGCGGCGAAGGACGCGCGGGTGGAGCGGTGGGCCGAGGACAGCGGGAACGCCGCCCTGGCGGGCCACGAGCTGCCGCCCGATGAGGTCCTGGCCGCCGATCAGCGGATCACCGCCTGGGCGCTGGAGCTCAAGAAATCCGGCCTTGAGGGCGACATGGACGTACTCCGTGCCCGGGCCTTCCTTGACCTGTTGCTGAGTAAGGACTCACGCCCCCGCCAGGACGGTGCGGCGGCTCCGGCCGCAAGCCCCGCGGGCGGAGCCGTGCCGGGCGGGTTTGCCGGACGAGTCACCCTGACCGTCCCGCTGGCCAGCCTGACCAGGCTGGCCAACCGGCCTGGAGAGCTCTCCGGGATCGGGCCGGTCGACCCGTGGCTGGCCCGCGACCTGGCCGCCGCGGCCGCCCGCAACCCGAAGACGACGTGGTGCGTGACCGTGACCGACGAGCAGGGGCACGCCGTCGGGCACGCCTGTGCCCGGCCCGAACCCGAGAGCCAGAGGAAACGAGCCGGACCTGCGACCCGGGACGGGCCGGGATTCTCCTTCACAGCCACGGCCGAACCAGGGACCTGGCGCCTGCGCATCCCCGGAGGCGGGCCGGACCTGCTGGTCACGTTCGACCCCATCGATACCGGGCGGTGCGATCACCGGTTCCAGGCCAAAGGCCATGATCCCGGGGTCAAGCTTCGGCACCTGACCCAGGTCAGATACGCCAGGTGCACTGGGCCGGGATGCCGTCGGCCAGCCGCGCAGTGTGACTACGACCACAACACCCCGTACGAGGCAGGCGGACGGACGTGCCTGTGTAACGGCGGTCCGAAGTGTAGACACGACCACCGGCTCAAGCAGGACCCGCGCTGGAAGGTCGACCAGCTCCGCGACGGGACCTTCCGGTGGACCACCCCATCCGGGCGGACCTATACCACCGAACCAACCCGGTATCCCATCTAAAGACCTTTAATTCGTGATGTCCGTTGGCGTTTCAACTGGTTCCAGTGTTAGTCCTGTTCCTGTGAGGCAGCCTTCGATGAGGCCGGGCCGGTACTGAATCTTCTTCAGGCCGTGCC
>Ga0070697_100002301_pt1 | contig 14669 bp, 14 predicted proteins | sample KBSK1501metaG_FD_65475 | JGI IMG/M metagenome (GOLD analysis project Ga0070697, IMG submission 65475) | Corn, switchgrass and miscanthus rhizosphere microbial communities from Kellogg Biological Station, Michigan, USA - KBS K1-50-1 metaG | ecosystem: Host-associated > Plants > Roots >...
GATCGACGGCGTCGAGTTCAACGCCACGCTGTCCCAGATCAGCTGCGCCCGGCGATCGTCGAAGCCTTGCTCGCGCACGAATGCCCGTGCAAGGTCGGCAGCCTCCACCTCGAAGCGCCTTGGACCCTTGAAGTCCGTCGTCAGCGTCAGATCGTGCAGCAACGTGCCGACCGCGAGGACCTCCGCATCGTGCGCGATGGACTTCAACTGCGCGATCCGCACAGCAAACAACCACGAGCGGACCGCGTGGTTGAAGAGATAGGCCTCGGAATCGGATCGAGCGCGCTCCAGTGCAAGAGCGATCGCGGGTGTGTCCGGTACGGTAATGCCGGCGAGGACGCGGTCCCTGGCCGATGAGGGCGGAGAGATCCCTCGAGCTGTTTTCGACCGGCCTGGGTCGATGGTGGTGCCTGTCGTTGTCATGTCAGTCTCCTCAGTGGGCTTGAATCTCCGAACGGCCGGCAGCGTCGCGGCGGCGTTGTTTGGGCGCAGCTGCCTGGACGTCGAGCGGCTGCCCGCCGAGGAAGGCCAGCAAGTCGCTGTTGACCTGGTCCGCATTCGTGGCAGTCAGGCCGTGCGGAAGTCCTGGATAGTAGATTTCGACCGAGTCCTTGATGAGCTTCGCCGACTTCTTCGCCGAATCCTTGATCGGAACGATCTGATCGTCCTCACCGTGCATGACCAGGGTCGGGACATCGATCTTCCTGAGGTCTTGCGTGAAGTCGGTCTCGGAGAAGGCCTTGATGCACTCGTACGCGTTCTTGTGGCCTGCCTGCATGCTCCAGAGCCAGAACTGATCGAGGGTCCCCTGCGACACTTTCGCCCCGGGTCGATTGGCGCCGTAGAACATCAGGGCAAAGTCCTTGTAGAACTGCGAGCGGTCCTTGGCGAGCGAGTTCCGCAGGCTGTCGAACACCTCGATCGGCAGGCCCTCCGGATTGGTCGCGGACTTCAGCATGATCGGCGGGACGGCGGCGATGAGAACCGCTCTTGCGACACGCCTCGTGCCGTGCCGCCCGATGTAGCGTGCGACTTCTCCACCGCCAGTCGAGTGGCCGACCATTGTGACGTTCTTGAGATCCAGCGCGTCGATCACGGCTGCCAGATCGTCCGCATAGGAGTCCATGTCGTTCCCGGACGAAGTCTGGTCGGATCGACCATGGCCACGCCGATCGTGCGCCACCACGCGGAAGCCCTTCTGCGTGAGGAACAGCAATTGGGCGTCCCAGGCGTCGGCGTTCAGCGGCCACCCATGAGAGAAGGTCACCACCGGACCCTTGCCCCAGTCTTTGTAGTAGAGCGTCGTGCCATCCTTCGCGGTTATCGTGCTCATGTGCGTCTCTCCTTGAAAGAGTGTTGGTTGTACTCACTAAGACAAGGGACCTCCGCGTTCCGTGACACCTCACCATCTCAGCATCGGCAGCGGGCTCAGCGGGTGTGACCGTAGTCGCTCGAACGCCAGTTGGGCCAGGCGCCGGTGGAAACCCTCGTCGGGCCAGGTCGAGAAGATCTGGCGTAACAGATTCTGCGGCAGTCCGTACCTGATGCCCCCCCTCGGCACGTCCACCCAGTCCGCCCGCCGAAACGGCTCGACCAGCCAATGCGGGTCTTCCCGGTGCGCAGAGAGCCTGTGGTGCTCGCCGATCATTGTGGTGATCTCCGCGGTCCACTCTGGCCTGCCGCAGCTCCGCAAGTGGGCCGTCGCCAGCTCGATGGAAGGCGGCAGGCAGTCGAACGTGCCGGCAGTCCAGATGCCCAGGTCGTGCATCGCGGCCGCGATCTCGACCTTGTCATGCCCATCAGCGTCGGGCAGCCGCAGGGCCGCGCAGAGATTCGCGACCCGGTAAGCGTGGTTCCGGTATGCCGGAAGGTCGGCACCCAGCTGCGGAGCATGGGCAAGCAGGACATCATCGATGACGCGGAGCTCGTTCCACACGGCGTGCCCTCTCCTCCTTCCACCGGCGTCGCATCATGGCCAGCCGTGCCTCTACCCGACGCAGGGCCATTCGTCGAGCCGGGCGTGCGGCGGTTTCAGGGACGGCGCCGGGGCGAAGCGGATGTGAACCGCCTGACGAACTCGAGCGCCTGCTCGGCGACGCCCCGCCAGCCGGCGTCGATGGTCAGCGCGTGCCCGCGGCCCGGCATCTTCATGATCTCAGTCACGCACTTGTTGCGCTTCTGCTTCTTGTAGGCCGCGTTCGCGATCGCCCAGGGAACCGTCTGGTCCGAGTCGGCCGAGAGGATCAGCATCGGACCCCGCTCCGGGTTCATCGAGTCGACCTTCGCCTCTGTCCATGGATTGAGGTTCGCGGACGCCGCCTGGAAGAGCGGTTCGCCGGCGCCGGGGACGGAGTAGCCCAGGTACAGCTCCTTCGCCTCGTCCTCGCCGACCGCGTTCGCGAAGCTGTACCGGAACTGCTCGTAGCTGAGCGGGACCGCTCGGTTCCAGTTCGCGGGGTTGCGCAGGGCGACGCTGGCCGAGCGCAGCGCCGCGATCGGCAGCGGGAGCACGCCGCGGAAGGGGGCAGGGCTGATCGCGACTGATGCCGTGGCGAGCCCGCGCCCCGCGAGAATCATGGTCAGCAGTCCTCCGAAGGAGTGGCCGACGATCACGGGTTTCCGATCCAGGCGGCGGATGATCGCCTCCTCGTAGTCGGCGATCTCGCCGATCCCCTTGCCCGCGAACACGTCAGGATGTTCTCTGGCCTCGGCAACCGTCTCGGGATCATCGGGCCAGCCCGGTGTCAACGCCGCGTAGCCGGCCTCTTCGAACAGCGTCACCCAGCGGTCCCAGCTCGAGGGGAGCAGCCAGAGCCCGTGAACGAAGACAACGGGCGTGGTGCTCGAGGCGTTTGCACGTTCGACCTGCGCTGCCTCGTGATCCGTCATGGTCCGCTCGCTGGTCGCGGTAGTCATATCCTCCTCCTCCTCGTCTCTCGTGATGACAGGTGGTCGGGCGTCTGCGAGGCAGCGGCTGTCACGTTCGCCCGCGACACCGTTGCCGCCGTTCGTTCAGCTAAGACAGGAGACCGCCGCGTTCTGTGACACCGCCTGGCGGCTAGCGAATCGATGGTTGCCTTGTGTCACGGATCAGGTCGCTGATCGGTCTGTCCCAAGGAAGGCCGATCTCGTCGGCCGAAATGGAGAATTGCCATGAACACTCGTGACACAGGGATCCCGACTGGCCGCGCCACGTACGCGGCACGTCGCCGCGCGTTCCGCGAGCTCCACGAAGGAGGCTGCTTCGTAATACCCAATCCGTGGGACGTCGGCTCAGCGCGGTATCTACAGCATCTGGAGTTCCCGGCGCTGGCGACGACAAGCGCCGGGTTCGCGTTTTCGCAAGGGTTGCCGGATTCTGACATCGCTGTCTCACGCGACCGGAGCCTTGCCCATATCGCCGAGATTGCCGCCGGGGTCGAAGTCCCGGTCAATGCTGACTTTCAGTCGGGCTACGGGGCTCAACCGCAGGAGGTGGCTGACAGCGTCGCGCTTTGTGTGGCCACCGGTGTCGCAGGTCTGTCGATCGAGGATTCCACCGGCGAACGGTCGTCACCGCTCTATGAATTACCGCTTGCGGTGGAGCGTATCCGTGCAGCGCGACAAGCGATCGATCGGTCGGACAGCGGCGTGCTGCTGACCGCGAGGGCCGAGTGCTACCACGTTGGCCATCCGGATGCCTTCCGCGAATCCCTCCTGCGTCTCCGGGCGTACGCAGAAGCGGGTGCCGACGTGCTCTTCGCGCCAGGCCCGTCCAAGCCTGACGAAATCAAGGCCCTCGTGGAAGCGGTTCAGCCCAAACCGTTCAACCTCCTCGTCGTCGGCGACATCGGGCTGCGCGTCGGCGATATCGCGGAGCTCGGCGTTCGGCGCATCAGCGTCGGCGGCGCGCTGGCCCTTGCGGCATGGACCGGCTTCATGCGCGCGGCGCAGACCTTGAAGTCGGAGGGCCGTTTCGCGGGTTTCGCTGATCTGGCGCCGTACGCCGACATCAACGGGTTTCTCGCTGCGGATCTCCGCGCGCGCCGGACGGGCGGGATCTGAATCCTCCGTGTGGAGCATGGAGACGACATGCTGAAGGGACTATGGATCGCGTTCAGGAGGGTTGTCGACGATGCCCGGGCAGGGGACGCAGATGCGGCCGACCCTTATGTGCTTCTCTGCAACACACCCGAGTTCTCCGACAGGAACAATGGGGATTTCGACTGCGATGTGCCTTGGATTCGGGGCCCCGGCAGCGAAGACGATCCCGGAGGCGAGCCGCCCAGGGCGGCGGGGTGGCCCCGGACGCGGGCGCCGCACCATCTGGAGACAAGCCTTCCCGGCGTGTTCGCCGTCGGTGGCGTGCGTGGCGGCAGCGAGAAGCGCGTGGCGTCGGCGGTGGGGGAGGATTCCACCGCGATAGCCCTCGCCCACCAAGCGCTGAAGGAATGAGTGTCGGGTCGCGTCAGTGGAGGTGTGGCGACGACGATCCGGCGACGCCCGTGAGCTTGCTCGGCCGCATCATCCACATGATCTGATCGATGCCTTCCGGCGAGGCTTCGACGGTGGCGCACATGACGACGACCCCCGCGCGTGATAAGAGTGCGGACGCCCGTCCGTTGGCCTGAATCATGGTGACGGTGATGCCGGTCCAGACCCAGGAGATCGTCGCGAGGTACTTCGCGACCCGCTCGCGGCCGACGACCGGCTTGTGCGCCGCACGGATGAACCCGCCGCTGTCGGCCCTCGAGGCGACCTCCGCGGCGAACAGGCGTTCGAGCCCGGCGAGATCGCCAGTCCGGGCCGCGGCAATGAACGCATGGAGCAAGCGTTCCTGCTCGGCGTTGCTGACGCGTAGCCGCCGTCCATCTGTGACATGCTGGCGCGCGCGGGTGACCAGTTGACGCGCGTTCGCCTCTTCGACTTGGAGAATCTCGCCGATGTCTTTATACGGATAGTTGAAGGCCTCGCGCAGTACGTACGCCGCGCGTTCCGGCGGCGAGAGCCGTTCGAGCAACACGAGCACGGCAAGCTCCAACGCCTCGCCACGCTCTGCGCCTAGCCCGGGATCCGCGCTTGTATCGACCGGTTCGGGGAGCCACGGCCCTACGTACGTCTCTCGGCGCATACGTGCGGACTCAAGCACATTGATCGCCAGGTGCGCGGCCGTACTCGCCAGGAACGCCTGCGGATTCCGGACCACGCCGCGATCGGTCGACTGCCATCGCGTCCAGACGTCCTGGATCACATCCTCGGCCTCCGCGACACTGCCGAGCATGCGGTAGACGAGGCCAAACAGGCGCGGGCGCGCCCTCACGAAGTCTGAGAGTCCATCGTCCAAGTTGGCAGGCGGGTCGCTGGCCACGGACGAATCGAACGATCCGCCAGGAACCAGATCGATGTTGTTTGTCGTCGAGTCGGACATGGTGAGCTCCTTTCTCGATCCTCGAGAGTCCATCTCATCTAGCGACCGATGCAGACGTACGTTCTCAGCCGGTCGCAACTAAGGAGCGCTCACGAGGTCTCTGTGGTTGGCACTATACGCCCTGCCGCTCACCTGCAACAAGACCCCCGGCATTCGCTCCAAAGCCAAGGGCATCGGCTCGACTAGATGATCCAGGAGAACCTTCCCGAGCTCGAATCGAAAGGCGCGAGAGCTAGCGACGGGTGTCCATCTGGGTGTCCATAATCCTCGGACTCTACGACACTCCTCGGACTCCTCGGACACGGGAAAAGGCAACGAATTGGCTAAGCCCTTTGTTCGCCGGCTTTCTCCCGTGGCCTTAAAATCCCCTGGCCTTCGGGCCATCTGGGTTCGAGTCCCGGCCCCGGCACCACAGTTTCCGACTACGATAGCGCCATGATCCCTGGCAAGACCCACCAAGCAAACCGGGCCGGATGCAATGTGTTGTGCCCCCTCAGGGTCGTGCGTCCGTTTCGGGATCGCTGGTGATGAAGAGCTTGGCAAGGGGGGTGCCAGCGAACTTCTCGCCCATCAAGCGGGCCAGGAGCAACACCGAACTGCGTGGCCGGTGGTTCACCACGATGTGCTGCGCCTTCCCAGCGGCGTTGCGGGCAACGGTGACGACAACGAAGGTGGGCTTGCCCTGGATCGGAGTGGTGTACTCCTCGATGAAGCCGTTGTCGCCGTAATCGCCAGTAAAGCTGAACTCCTGCCGCTCATATATCTTGCGGGCGGCGAGCACGATTGAACGGACGGCCTCCGCGCCCTGCGCGACACCCTCCATGAACGCGCCCTCCCCGGTGACGTTGTCGGCCAGGTTGTCCAGCCACCACGGGTAATAGTCGGTGCGATTGCGACGAGGATCGCTGCTTCCCGCAGATGTCATGTCGTGCCTCCCTCGGAGTTTGGGTACTGGCGGTCATGGGTAGGTCAGATTCAGGACTCGCGGGCAGCGAATTGCTCGCCATATGGGGTGCCGGCGAGCTTCTCGCGCACCAGGCGGGATAATAGGAGCAGCGAGCTGCGTGGTCGGTAATTCGCCACAACGCACTGGGTCTGCCCGGCGGCGTTGCGGGTGACCAGGACGACACAGCCGATGGGCTCGCCGCGGACATGATGGACCGGACGGCGTCCGCGCCCTGTACGGCGCCGTCCAACAGCGATCCCTCCACGGTGGCGTCGTCGGCCAGGTTGTCCACCCACGCCGGGAAGTAGTCGTGGAGAGCTGGATCGCCGCTTCCCAGATATGTCGCGAGCACGTTGCCTTTGATGGACAGGAGTAGCTCCTCCCTCGTTGGGACTACAGCCGCTCTGAGTTCGTTCCCCTCGCTCGCTGAACGTCCGCTGATCCTGCAATGAAGCGATCCGGGGCAACTTTAGTCCGACTTCCATCACCGCGCGGACGTCTCGAGCAGACTCTCGATCTTAGCGTCGAGATTCCAAGCAACCACCTAATCGTGCGGGCCCTTCGGAGCGGGCACGGTGAACTCCACCAATTTGGAGGCGCCTGCGAACGGTTTGTGCGTCGCATCCGCCAGTTCGAGCAACACCTTGTGCGGTCCTGGTGACAGTCCGACGAGGACCAACGTTTCGCCGCTGGTATCGACAATGGGCCAAGTCTGATCATCAACCTTGTAGTGTAGGTGTCCAACGCGTGGCGATACGGTCAGAGCGCCGCTGCCGAACACCGGCAGAATGCGCAGGTTTTCGGTTCGGTATTGGATGAATACCCGTCCCAGGGCCAGCTGTTCGGGAATAGGCGAATCGACGATCAACTTCGGTGCTGGCTCGTTGGGGATCGCGATCAGCGGTGTCGACCCGCGGACATCTCTCGCAGTCTGTGCCGAGGCGGAGCCTGTGTGGAGCGCGAAGGCAACGCCGATCGCCGCGACTCTCACGACCGTACCGAATGACACATGAGCGGCACTTCCTGTCACGTCAGCGCTTCCCGATGTACCTGGCATTGGGAACCTCCATTGTGAGTGGCGAACAGGTCAAATATCAGCAGACGGTGTCAACTCAGTACGGCACGAACGGAGAGTCGGAGGACAGGAACGCCGCCGCGTGTCGCGCAAAGGATTCATGAATTGCCCTCGCCGACGGCGGCGGCGAAGCGCTTGATATTGTTGGCGCGGGTCGTCACTGGGTCGGCACATATCGGAGTATCGTGAGCACCATGATCGAGCTGCGCCGATGTTCCCGATTCAGATCAGAGGTAGACATGCCGCCTCCGTCATTCGATCAATGGTCGGCCAAGTCGCCCAGCATCCGCGGTAGAGTCAATTCGGCGTCGCGGGTCTGGAAGCCGCGCTTCATCGCAGCCTGAATTCGGCCCTGCGCCTCGGGGTTGCGCAGCCCCTCGAGAAAGAGATCGGAATCGCGACGGATCTCCTCGATCGGAGGGAGCGCGATCGCATTGACCCGTTCCTTGACCACGGCCAGTCCGGCGGCCGGGATCCTCGCGATCCGATGAGCAAGCGTCCGGACGAAATCGCCCAGTGCCTTTTCGGGTAACGCTCGATTGATCCAGCCGTACCGTTCAGCGAGGTCCGCGTCGAAGTCGTCCGAGCTCAGCAGAACTTCGAGGGCCCGGCCGCGTCCCATCAGTCGCGCGAGGTGTTGGGCGCCGCCCGAGCCGGGGATCACGCCGAACGCCGGCTCGAACTGGCTGAAGATCGCCGTCTCACGCGCGGCAAAGCACATGTCGCACGCCAGCACGAACTCGCTTCCGACGCCGCGGACGCGACCCTCGATCTGGGCGATGGTGACGAGGCGGCTTGCGCTCAGGTAGTGGAAAAGGAGGGCGATCGACGCTTCGCCGGACAGCTGCGCCGCCGCCTCGCGGTTCTCCTTGATTCGGGTCACGTCGACGTGAGATATGAAGTAGGCGGGGTCGGCGCTCGTGAATACGAGCACCTTACAGGCGCCGTCGGCCTCGGCTCGCCGAATGAGGGAGACCAGGTCGCGGATCAGATCGGGTCCGAGAAGGTTCATGGGCGGGGCGGCGATCTCCACGAACAGAACGGCCCCTTCTTTGCTTAAGGTGAGCGTCTCAAAAGCCACGGGACCTCCCCGCTCGGCGTGGACTAACCCGCCGTGTTCGATCCGTCGCGATACTGGGACAGGAACTCGGCCAGCGCCGCGACCAGCTCGTCGGGAGCCTGCTCGGCGAGCCAGTGGCCAACGCCGGGAATGACGAGAGTCTGCACGTCGTCGGCCACGAGCTTCATCGTTTCCGCGGCCATTCCGCCCCCGCTCTCCGCTCCGCCCATCGCCAGAACGGGCATCGTCAGCCGGCGGGCCTGGCGCTCCTTGTTCTGGGCCGTCGTGGCGCCGAACGCACGATAGAGCTGGAAGCTGCCGTGCAGCGCCTCAGGGCTCGAGGCGAGCCCGTCGACGTAGTACTTCACGGTATCCCCTGGCAGCTTCTTAGTTCCCGCCGAGGCGGAGAACTCCGCGCCGAAGAAGGTGCTCTCGCGTCCTCGCACGAGCTTCTCGTTGGTCTCCTTGAGTTGATTGAACGGAATGTGCCAGAGGCGGTCGACGAGCTGGTCCGGGAGGACCAGCGGGGTCGGCGGCGTGATGCCGGGGAGGGGAGCCTCGCCGACTGCGAGACGCACGACGCGGTCGGGGTGATCCGCGGCCAGCGCATACGCGATCAACATGCCGGTATCGACGCCAACCACAGCGAACCGCTTGTGGCCGAGCACGTCGATCAGCCCGACGAGGTCGTTCGCCAGTGTGGCAGTGTCATAGCCCGCCTCCGGCTTGTCGGAGAGCCCGATGCCGCGCTGGTCGACAGCGATCACCTCGAAATTCCGGGCGAGCGCCGGCATGACGAGACGCCAGTAGTACCACGATCCGGGCCAGCCGTGGATGAGGAGCAGCGGCGGGCCCTTACCACCGATCACCGCGTGGAGGCGCACGCCGTTGGCGCTGATGTACCGGCTGGTGAACGTGTCGGTGAACCCTTTCGGAAGGTGCGGCGCCCCTGAAGCGGAGCCTGGACCTTCCGGGGTTGCCGGGCTCGTAGCTGCTTGAGGTACCTGCACGAACGCGACAGCCAGAGCGAGGGCGCCTGCAGCTGCCCGAGTTGCGAGAACGTTTCGGCGAGTCGGCGACGACGAAGTTGTGGTCATGGCCCGTCTCCTTGTCTCGAAACTCCATTGGCTTCCCGTCCTGCGGGAATGACAACCGCCCGACCGACCAGACGTCCGTGCTCGAAGTCGTCGCAGGCCTGCCTCACCCCGCTGAGAGGATTGCGATCCACCAGCGTCACGCGCGAGTCCAGCGAGAGTTCGTGGTTCGTGTTGTTGACGCGGAGATTGGTCTTCATCTCGATCACCCCGTCTCGGAGTTCGGACAGCGATCGATTTCCCTGCGGCACTGTTCAGGTGGGCAGATCATAGATCAGATGACTCGGTCTCCAACGCCGTTGGTTTGTGACGATTGTGTGACGCGATACGGGGACCCTATTGACACGATGCGAGGGCGGTCGTATCGTCGCGCAACATTGACATCGCACCGTCGTGCGCTGCGGGAGAGGCCGCGTGCCGATCGGAACGCCCTGCGTGTGCTTCCGAATTCACCTGCCGATCGGGAGGAGAGCCTCATGAGCGCAACCACCGTGGCAGCCACGACTTCGTCCGCCGGCGTCGCCGCTCCCGCGTTCTGGGACCGCCTGTGGCGCACTGCCGGCATCCAATTCGTCGTTTTCTTCGTCATCGCTTGCGTCATCTACGGCCATTTGCCTGGGGTGAGCGCGTCGGCCGACGAACTCGTCGGGTTCTACACCGCCGATCGTACGCGGATCCTGATCGCCGCCGCGTTGCTCGGCCTGAATGTCCTCAACCTCATGTGGTTCGCCGCGGCGCTCAGGAACACTCTGGCAGATACGGGGAAAGACGGGTGGGGCGCGGCGGCGACCGCCTCCAGCGCAGCATTCGGAGCGCTGTTCCTCCTGCTCGTCGCGATAGGCGCAGCCCTCGCGTACTCGATTGCCGGTACCGGTAATCCCACGCTCGCTTCGGGACTGAACGCGTTGGGATGGGCCCTCCTCGTGTTGAGCTCGTTCCCGCGCGCGATGCTGATCATGTCGGGGGCTTTCGGGCTCTGGCGGGCCGGGCTGATCTCGAACGCACTCTTCGCGGTGGGGGTCGCGGCGGTCGTCCTCGGCGTGCTGGGCGGTACCACGTGGCAGAGCGGTGGGTTCTGGGCACCGGACGGCGCCTACTCGCGGTTCGTCTCGCCCATCATCGGCCTCGTGTGGGTGCTGATCGTGAGCCGTGTCCTCCTGACCCGAAGCCCTGCGACGCGCGCCGGATGGTGAAAGACTGATGCCTCCCGCTCGGACCATCACGAATACGACACGGAGCGCCCGTCTCAGGTGGGACGTGTTCGTCACGCCGGGCATACCCATTGGAGATCCATCCGAATCGGGTCAATCCGGGCTGGGCGCTCTGGAGCTCGGTGCGCGCGGTCAAGGCGCGATGACGCCGGCCGTCGATCGACGTCGTTTCTGCGCCGCGGCCGCCGCGGCCGTTGCTGCGGGACCGCTCGGACTGCTGGGTTTCAGTGAAAGGAGCAGAGCCATGGCTACGACGGGCAAACCAGAGACCGGCGGCGACAAGGCCGCCATTCGTCCGTTCCGTTTCGACGTTTCGGACGCGGATCTTGCCGACCTGCGCCGGCGCATCAACGCCACCCGGTGGCCCGAACGAGAGACGGTGACGGACCAGTCGCAGGGCGTGCAGCTCGCGACGATGCAGAAACTGGCGCGCTACTGGGGGACGGAATACGACTGGCGCCGAGGCGAGGCGAAACTGAAGGCCCTGCCGCAGTTCGTCACTGAGATCGACGGACTGGATATCCATTTCATCCACGTGCGATCGAAACACGAGAACGCTCTGCCGCTCATCGTCACGCACGGGTGGCCCGGCTCGATCATCGAGCAGACCAAGATCATCGAACCGCTCACGAATCCGACGGCGCACGGCGCGAGCGCCTCCGACGCCTTCCATCTGGTCGTTCCGTCGCTGCCGGGACATGGGTTCTCGGGCAAGCCGACGACGACCGGCTGGGATCCCATCCGCGTCGCCCGCGCCTGGGTCGTGCTGATGAAGCGCCTGGGCTACACTCGGTTCGTGGCGCAGGGGGGCGACTGGGGGAACGCCGTGACGGAGCAGATGGCTCTGCTGACGCCTCCGGAGCTTGTTGGCGTCCACACCAACATGCCGGCCACGGTGCCCGCCGACATCGCGAAGGCGCTTCAGTTCGGCGAGCCCCCGCCCTCCAACCTGTCGGCCGACGAGAAGCGCGCCTGGGATCAGCTCGACTCTTTCTACAAGCATGGTCTGGGCTACGCGCAGGAGATGGCGAACCGGCCGCAGACGTTGTACGGGATCGCCGACTCGCCAGTCGGCCTGGCCGCCTGGATGCTCGACCACGATGCGGCGAGCCACGCGCTCATCGCGCGTGTCTTCGACGGCCGGCCCGAGGGCCTGACTCGGGACGACGTGCTCGACAACGTCACGTTGTACTGGCTGACGAACACCGCCGTTTCCTCCGCGCGTCTCTACTGGGAAAGCAAGCTCGCCTTCTTCGCGCCGAAGAACGTGCCCATCCCGATGGGCGTCAGCGCCTTCCCGGACGAGATCTACACGGCCCCGCGGAGCTGGACGGAGCGCGCGTATCCGAAGCTCATTCACTACAACAGGCTCGACAAGGGGGGGCACTTCGCGGCATGGGAACAGCCGCAACTCTTTTCTGAAGAGATTCGCGCGACCTTCAGAACGCTGCGTTAGGCTCCTGAGGAAGACAGTCCGTGGCCCTCGATCGACGGCGCTTTCTGGCCGGCATGCTCTCGAGCGTTCCCGCGTCGGGGCTCGCAATGATGGCATCCATGCGAAGACCTGACGCCAGTCCCGCCTCTCGCCCCGGCGCGGGCAGACAGGGGGCGGTTTCCCGCGACGGGGGCGACGGATCGTTCGGCGCGCCGAAGTCGATCGAGGCGGGCGTCCTGAACGTCGGCTATGTGGAAACGGGCGCGCCGCGCGGACCCGTGGCGATCCTTCTGCACGGGTGGCCGTACGACATCCACGCCTTCGTCGACGTCGCCCCGCGGCTCGCGGCGAAAGGGTACCGGGTCATCGTCCCGCATCTGCGCGGCCACGGCACGACCCGGTTTCTGTCGACCGGGACGTTCCGGAACGGCGAACCGGCCGCGCTGGCCACCGACGTCCTCGATCTGATGGACGCTCTTCAGATCCGCCGGGCCGTCCTCGCGGGCTTCGACTGGGGGGCGCGCTCGGCCGACATCGTCGCCGCGCTGTGGCCCGAGCGCTGCACGGCGCTCGTCGCGGTCAGCGGTTATCTGATCGGCAATCAGGAGGCGGGAAAGGTGCCCCTGCCACCGGAGGCGGAGCTGCAATGGTGGTACCAGTTCTATTTCGCGACCGATCGCGGCCGGGCCGGCTATGCGAAGTACCGTAACGACTTCGCGAGGCTCATCTGGAAGCTCGCCTCGCCGAAGTGGGACTTCGACGATGCGACGTTCGAGCGCAGCGCCGTGTCGCTCGACAATCCGGACCACGTCGACATCGTGATCCACAATTACCGCTGGAGGCTCGGGCTCGCCGAGGGCGAACCGAAGTATGCGGATCTGGAGAAGCGCCTCGCCGCGGCTCCGGTCATCACGGTGCCCACCATCACTCTCGAGGGCGATGCCAACGGCGCGCCGCATCCCGATCCCGCTTCATACGCCAACAAGTTTTCGGGTCCGTACACGCACCGGCTCGTCGGAGGCGGAGTCGGACACAACCTGCCGCAGGAGGCGCCGAAGCCGTTCGCGGACGCCATCCTCGAGGTCGCGGAGAGCAGCGCGCGCTGACCGAATGCATCGATGTCGTGTCCAATGAGAGGGAGGATTCCTATGATGTCAGTCCGTAACGGAAACGGGACTCGGATCCATGTGGCCGCCATCGTCGCGATGGCGCTGTCGGCTTTCGCCGCGGCGGCGGGCTCCGCACCGGCGCCTGCGTCGGCGCCAGGAGTCAAGAACATCGTCCTCGTACACGGCGCCTTCGCCGATGGATCGAGCTGGGCCAAGGTGATTCCGATCCTGCAGGCGAAGGGATACCACGTCACGGCCGTGCAGAACCCTCTGACGTCGCTCGCCGACGACGTCGCGGCGACGCAGCGCACGCTGGCGCAGCAGGACGGTCCCGTGATCCTGGTCGGTCACTCGTGGGCGGGCGTCGTGATCACGGAGGCGGGGATCGATCCCAAGGTCGCCGGCCTCGTTTACGTGGCGGCGTTCGGGCCCGACCAGGGCGAGGTGGTCGGCGATCTCGGCAAGGCGTATCCGCCGCCGCCCGCGCTCGCGGCGCCGATCGTCGACGCGCAGGGCTTCATGACCCTGCCCACCGACGCGATCCTGAACCACTTCGCGCAGGACCTGCCGCCGGCGGAAGCGCGCGTGGTCGCGGCCACGCAGGGACCGATCTCCGCCTCGGCCTTTGGCAGCAAGGTATCGAACGTCGCGTGGAAGACGAAGCCGTCGTGGTACATCGTCTCCGCGCAGGACGGCGCGATCCCCCCCGATGAAGAGCGCTTCTTCGCGAAGCGCATGAAGGCGACGACCACCGAGCTGAAAACGAGTCATGTGTCCATGCTGTCGCAGCCGCAGGCCGTCGCCGCCGTCATCCTCGAGGCTGCGGCGAAGGCCCAGTCCAGGGCGGCCGCCGGGACGCGTTGAGGACCACCGCGAGCAATACCACCGCGCCGACGCAGCTGCTTCGGGTGAAGAACGCCACCTATGCGTACCGTCGCTTCGGCGGCGGTCCCGGGCTTCCGCTGCTGTGCCTGCAGCACTTCATGGGAACGCTCGACAACTGGGATCCTGCGGTCACGGATCCGTTCGCCTCGGGGCGTGAGGTCATCCTGTTCGACAACGCGGGTATCGGAAAGTCGACGGGTGAAGTGCCGACGACGGTCGCCGGTATGGCGGCGCACGCCCTGGCATTCCTGGACAGTCTCGGCTCGACCCGCTGCGACGTCCTCGGGTTTTCGCTCGGAGGGATGGTCGCGCAGCAGATGGCGCAGGACCGCCCCGCGATCTTCCGCCGGATCATTCTCGTCGGGACCGCTCCTCGAGGCGGCGAAGACATCATGCACCTCCATAAGCCGAGCCTGGCCAGGCACCTCGCCGATCCGTCGCTCGACG
>Ga0070697_100002303_pt1 | contig 14667 bp, 8 predicted proteins | sample KBSK1501metaG_FD_65475 | JGI IMG/M metagenome (GOLD analysis project Ga0070697, IMG submission 65475) | Corn, switchgrass and miscanthus rhizosphere microbial communities from Kellogg Biological Station, Michigan, USA - KBS K1-50-1 metaG | ecosystem: Host-associated > Plants > Roots >...
GCCCCAAACACAGTGCGTACATTTGCTCGGGTTGTCTCGCTGCGGGATTTCGAGGATGCGGCGCGCGAATTTCCGGCGATTGCTAAAGCGAAAGCCATCGTGCAGTGGGATGGTCTCGAGCAAGTCGTTTATCTGACCGTTGCCGGTGACGATGGTGTCGCAGTTGCTGGCGAGACGAAAAACAACCTGGTGAAGGACCTCAACAGTCGCCGCGATTCCAACCGCAAACTGGTTGTCAATACATTTCAAAAAGTATTCGTTCAGGTAGAGGCAGTCATTCTCGTGGATCCGACGCTGGTGGCGGAAGACGTTCTATCGGCCGCCAACACCGCCCTGATTGATTACTTTGCCTTCGACAATCTAAACCTCGGCCAACCAATTCATTTGAGCAATGTTTATAAGGCATTACAGGATGTTCCGGGAGTAACGTCGGCAGACATAAACCGTCTCCAGTTCAAAAGCACCGCCGTGGGAGTCAGCCACATGGCGACCACCGAGCCGGTGCAGGGGCACCTGCGCATCTTCTTCACTGAGTTGGCCGCCATTGAGCAAACGGCTACCGACATCATAGTCACACTCGGGACACCGCTGTAATGCAACGCATGAACAACGTATGAGCAACAAGAATATTCCAGACCTCTACGAATTGCTGCCCGTCGTCTATCGCTTGCGCGACGCCGAGCGTGGCTTTCCTCTGCGGGGACTTCTGGAACTCATCTCCGGCCAGGCCGATATCCTCAAACGGAATATCGACGGACTGTGGGATGACCTCTTCATTGAAACCTGTGCTGAGTGGGTTATCCCCTACATTGGTGATCTCGTAGCAAACAATCCTCTGTATGAAGTGGCGGCACGTCGCCGCGCTGATGTAGCCAAAACGATCTATTACCGGCGGCGGAAGGCTACTCTTCCGATGCTCGAGGAACTCGCCCGCGACGTTACCGGTTGGCCGTGTCACGCGGTGGCGTTTTTCGAAATGCTCGGCTGGAACCAGAACCTGAATCACCTGCGGTTCCAGTTGGCGCCGGATCAGGACCCGCGTGATCCGCCGGTGGTCGACCGTGTTGGCACCGTTAACTTGCGCAACCTCGACGCTGTGGATCGTCTTAATCGGGCCTTTGACATCATCTGCCACACAGTTGACGTCCGACCCATTAGTACCAGCGAGGGTTGGTACAACATTCGTAATATCGGATTCTTCCTCTGGCGACTGCGTTCGTACCCGCTTACTGAAATTACTCCGCGGCAGGCGAGTGTGCCTCACGGTTTCCACTTCAGCACTCTGGGTAACCCTGCTCCGCTGTTCAATAACCCTGAGCGCGAAGCAGATCCAACCGGACTAGCCACGGAGATTCACGTACCTGATCCTATCCGTCCCGCCGCCTTCTTTTTTGACCTGAAGGGATACAAGGAGAAGTTCGCGGCTGTTGCAGTTTCGGAGAGACCAGCCGACAGCATTTATTACGGCCCCAACCGCAGTCTGAATATCATCAGAGACGGAATTGCGGTACCGGCGATTGATGTGGTGTGCAAAGACCTGAGTAGCTTTGACCAACCTACAACCGGCGTCGTAGCTGTGGATGTTCGACTCGGTCGTCTGGCGTTCGCGGCAGGCGAAGAGCCGCAACAGGAGGTGATAGTTGCTTACAACTATGGCTTCAGTGCTGATATGAGCGGCGGACCTTATGACCGAAGACGACTTCGCGCGGAGTCGGAACAATTCGAGGCCACTGGCCCCGACACTGTGGCAGACCCTACGGCGCTGGATGATCTGATTCTCGTTCCGTCAACCGGAATAAATACCATCACGCAAGCTTTGGCAGCCTGGAATCCGGCTGTTAACCCCAGGACCGTTATCCAGGTCGATGACAACCGCACTTATGAAGAGAACCTCACTATCAATATGGCCGGCGTGGAATTGGTTATTCAGGCCGCCAATCGCAGCCGGCCCACGTTAATTGGCGATCTCACTATCAATGGCGCGGCGCCGGATTCACGACTGGCCTTCAACGGCCTGCTGATCGCCGGCGATCTGGATCTTCAGGGAACGCTGGGCGAACTCACTATCAATCACTGTACGCTGGTTCCAGGTAAAACACTGGATGAAGATGGGCTGCCGGTTAGTCCGGATTCACCGAGCCTCACGGTGGCTGCCGGAAATGACCGTCTTGAGGTCCGAATCGACCGCAGCATTATGGGCTCGTTGCGGATCCCGCCCGAAGTTATCAGTTTGAGTGTTCGGGACAGCATCATTCAATCCACCAGCGTCGCAGATCCAACGGCCATAACCGGTATTGCCGCTCCCGAATTATTTGGTCCGCCAACGACACTCGAACGAACCACAATCTTTGGCAGGGTGCACGTCAAGGAGCTTACCCTGGCTTCGGAAGTTATTTTCACTAGTGTGGTAAACGCTGAGAGGCGACAGGCCGGCTGTGTTCGCTTCAGCTTTGTCCCGAACGGATCGGTTACGCCGCCTCGGTATCGTTGTCAGCCTGATCTGGAGATCGAATCGCGTACCGAGCAAGCCGAAAAAGCCGCGATAGCGAATGGCACCGTGTTGTCGCCGGCGGATCGCCTGGTCATCAGGAATGAAGTGCTTGCCAGGCTGGTGCCGGGTTTCACTTCGACGCAATACGGCGAGCCGGCATACGCGCAGTTACATCTGAGCTGTCCCGAAGAGATCAAGACTGGGGCGGAAGACGGATCCGAAATGGGTGCGTTCTCAAACCTCAAACAACCTCAACGCGAAACTAATCTGCGCATTCGGCTGCAGGAGTACCTGCCATTCGGGCTGGAGCCCGGGATCATTTACGTGACCTAACGTGAGGAGGGAATATGCCTGGCGACTATACTCGGTTCACACACAAACCCTCGAAGCGGTATGCCGCTGTATTGGACCAGCAGGGTCGGGTGCAGCTGGACGCCGATCAGAATGAACGGAGCGACATCTTCCGCAGGCGAGTACGGGTCCAGGCAGTGGATACCTTCGGCAGTTCTGCCGTTTCTCGTTTTAGCACTCCCGACGCATTCAGAATCACCGGGGCGGCGCTCAACATTGGTGTAGGCCGCATGTATGTTGACGGATTGCTCGCCGAAATCTTTGCCGGCGAGAACTTCACCTACGCCACTCAGCCCTTCTTTCCCGACCCTCCACCGCTAAACACAATCATCGGTCCGAACGGGATTGTCTATCTGGATGTTTGGGAACGCGAAATAACTTACGTGCAAGATCCCGAACTGCTCGAGAAAGCGTTGGGAGGTCCCGACACAACCACTCGTATCCAAACCGTGTGGCAGGTGAAGGTGGAGGGAACTCAAGCGACCCCAAATTGTGATGTTGACCTTGATGCCCTGTTTCCCCCGTCAGGCGGACGGCTCAGCTCACGAGCTCAGGCGGCGCCCCCGAGTGATGATCCTTGCATCTTGTCGCCGACTGGCGGTTTTCGGGGACTCGAAAACAGACTTTATCGGGTTGAGATTCATCGCGGTGGTTCGCCCGCCACCGCACTGTTTAAGTGGTCTCGCGATAACGCGTCGGTTGTCTCGGTGGTTGAGAACATAGTGTTGGGCCCACAAGCTCAATTGGTGGTTTCCCGGATCGGTCGAGACAGCGTCTTACGTTTCAAGGTGGGAGATTGGGTCGAGGTGCGCGATGACCATCGGGAATGGATGGGCGAGCCGGGCGAGATGGCGAGAATCAACGCCATCGACGAAGAGAACCGCACCATAACTCTCGACCGCGCTCTGGGAGGACGCCCGTTCGGCGTGGGTGCACAGCTAAGCGCGCGTCACACCAACCTGGTTCGCTGGGACCAGCAGAACGACATCGTTGTCGAAGCCGGCCAGCTCACCGGGTTAGTCGCGGTCTCGAACAGTTTCATTCCTTTGGAAGACGGCGTAGAGGTCAGCTTCGCGGGCTCTGCCGGACAGTTTCACGTGGGCGATTTCTGGGTGTTTGCCGCTCGCACAGTAGACGGCACGGTCGAAGAATTAAACCAGGAACCGCCGCGGGGAATCATTCATCACTTCAGCCAACTGGCGACGGTCACCGGCCTTGGACCAGGCGGCACGCCCACCGTGGTCCAGGATTGCCGGCCTCTATGGCCTCCGGACACAGAGGGCTGCTGCACTGTTGTGGTCCAACCGGGAGAAAGTATTCAGGCTGCTTTGGATTCACTGCCCAATGCGGGAGGCTGCGTTTGCCTGAAAACCGGCATTCACCCGGTTGCGAACACCATCGTGATTCAAAAATCAAATGTGATCATGCATGGCGAAAGTATCGGCGCCAGAGTGGTGGCTGCTCCTGGAACCGGCCTGTTTGGTTTATTGCGCATTCAGAACTGCGCCGACGTCATGGTCGAAGACATACGCTTTGAAGCGGGTGAAACGAGGGAAAGTACTGACGGCATTGTCACCATACTCGGAGCTGAGGAGATAACTTTAAGAGAGTGCATCTTGCAGTCTGCTTTTAGTGACCCTCAGTTATCGCTCATCGGAGTTCGAATAGAGAAGTGCAATCGCGTCTTAGTGGAAAGAAACCAAATACTCCAGGCGACAATCGGCATACTGGTAGGGGGATGCAGATTCATCGAAATCCTCGAAAATCTTATCGCGGTTCTGGAGCAAGGCCGTCAGGGCATCTTGATTCGTCGCGGATCGGGTCCCTATCGGGTTGAAAATAACGAGATCGTGAATCATCTGCTGGCGGGAATTACTCTTGATGACAGGTCTGCGATCGCCACCATATCCTACAACCAAATATTCCGCCGCTCGGTTGGTCAGAATGCTCCAGAGAAACTATTCGCCATAGACACGCGCAGCGAAAACACTGTCGTTGTTGGAAACTACATCGATCTGAAAGATCCATTTTACGGAGGCGTGCGAGTTCGCGGGTCTCACACTCGAGTAGCGACAAACCGTATTGAGAGTTTCGTTGAAACGCAGGCGGCCGAACTGTGCCTGGGAATCCTGGTACAAACTGTCGACTCCGGTATCCCAATCCATCACGTCGATTTGGTGGGTAACATACTGACCGGTCGTCAGGACGCGATCGTGGTGAGGGGTGGCCCCAGCAAAGACGCGATTGGTGTTCAGATTCTCGAGAATCTGATTGAAGGAGATGGTCAGGCTCGGCCGCGTCTCGGCATCTTCCTGGAGGATGCAACTGACTCAGTGGTTCTCGGAAACCAGATCAGGGGTGGTCAAACGGAGATTGCGTTGGTCCGGGGATCAGGAAACCAGATTGTCGAGAATCGATTGACGGATGGAATATTTGGTGTGATCTGGGCCCTTGAGAGCGCGCTGAAAATCTCCGGCAACACGATTGAAAACACCGAAAGCCTCGGGCTCTTCGGCCTCTTTACAGAGAGTTTGATGTGTGACCATAACCGGCTGGAGTTTTGTGGTTTCAACGCTGTGGGCGCGGCGGCGTTGTTGTTAGTCGTAACTAATAACTTCACGTTGGAGTCTTGTCATATTCTAAACTCGGGACGCTCGCGCGATGGAGCGACGACTTTTCCAAATGCCACTTTCGGGCTGTTGGCCGGCTTCACTCGCGAAGGCCACATTAGCGGAAACAGAATTGCAGCGGCTCCAAATCTCAATCCAGCGCTTGAGCACCGGGCGGCCTTTTTGCTGAGCCTGGCTGCAGGTAACGTGGAGCTTCTGGATAATGTGGCAATTGGTGTGGGGCGATCTCGCCTCATCGACGTACAAATCCCAAGTTTGGTAACCGGGCAACCCACCGGAAAAATCACATTCTCCAATAATCGCTGCGAGCATTTCGGCGTTGTTAACAGCGATTCGACCGCTTTTGGCACAGTTGGGCTGCAGGCGAATCATCTCTCCGTGATGGGGAACCAGATCAGGGCTGACCAGCGAAATTTCGCCTCGTTCAACTTTGCCGGCTCGATCCGGCTAACTGCGACCGGCAATATCACGTCTGCTTTCTGGGCAAATATACCGGCAGGAGCTCAACCGGCGCCTCTCTCGAATTTTAATTTCATAGCAGTCTTCTAAGCCAAACCGAAGGAGCAAGGCCATGGATCCTAATCTGTTCGACAAAATGTTAACTGCCAATCAGGAGTTTCTAAAAAAGCTTGATGAAGAGGCGGACTCAATTCGTAAGAGCACGAACCCGTCTGCCGACGCTCTCAAGGCAAAACAAGAGCTCCTGGCAAGCGAGCGGAAGCGTCTCGAAGATTTGAAGGGAGCCAGGACCCAGGCGATAACCCGGTTCGACGCCGAAATACAGCGGCAGACCACGAGGTTGGGATCTCTGGAAAAGGAGATCGATGACGATAAGAAAGGTGTTCAGGGTGACAAGTTGCCTGGTGTCGACAAACCAAACATTCCAATCGCTAAACCGCGTGCGAGCAAAAGAGCAAAGCGCGCATCGAGCGCAAAAAAGAAATCCTAATGGGACAGTCAGCTTAACCTGGGATTTCGCTGGCGATCCACCCAGGCTTTAGGCTGTCCCCTGCTACTGCGGGCTGGGAGTGATATTGATCAGCGCCTTGTTACTGGCCACACCGCGCACGTTGATGTTGACCTGGACGGACGTTACGTTAGTCAGGTCATCGGGCAGCCTCACGACAATCTCCGTAAGCCACTCGTAATTGGAAACGGTGCCGATGGACTCAACCGGCAGCAAAAAGATTCTGTTTTGAGAATCTTCGGCTTGTACTGTCACGACTGAAATGGGTTCGCCCGGCGCTACATTTGCTGCGAACAACACGATTCGAGTGTGCTGGTCGGCGCTGAAGTTGAGTGTAGTAAAAACGGGAAAGGGGTCGCGCACCCTGGTTACCGAATCGAGGGCCGCCGCGCGACCCGTACTGTCGTCGGTTATCAGAACTGGCGTTGGCGGTGGTGCCCCGCAACTGTTGAGCAGAATCGAAACGTTATTCGAATCGGCATTTGCCACTGCCAAATCGGTGTTGCCGTCTGCGTTGAAGTCTCCCGCCGTAACGCCACCGGGGCTAACTGCAGTATTGAAGTTACTTGCCGGCGCGAAGCCTCCCGCTCCATTGCCTTGCAACACGGAGACATTGTTCGAGTCGCCGTTCGCAACCGCGAGGTCGATTCGGCCATCACTATTGAAATCACCGGTGGCAATTGAAGTGGGGCTAACCTCTACGTCGAAAACAGTCGGGTCCATGAAGCCGCCGGCCCCGGTGCCCAGAAAAACTGAGACGTCATATGAAGCGGTGTTGACAACAGCCAGGTCGAACTTGCCGTCGCCATTAAAGTCTGACCCGGTAATCGCCGTTGGGTTTGCGCCCGCGTACAGTTCGGGCGCCCTGGTAAAGCCGCCCGCTCCGTTGCCAAGAAGAACTGAGATGTTGTCGCCGTTGTCGTCATAAAAGAAATTCGCCACTGCGATGTCTCTGTTACCATCGCCGTTGAAGTCGCCTACGGCCAGCGCGACCGGAGTGTAGCCAACGGGGAAGTTTGTCGCCGCGCCGAACCCTCCCGCACCATTGCCTGACAACACTGATACGTTATTCGTGTCGGCGTTTGCGACCGCCAGATCGGTTTTACCGTCGCTGTTGAAGTCGCCCACAGCAACCGAGCTTGGGTTAGCGCCGACGAAAAAGTTCTTCGGTATGCCGAACCCGCCTGCTCCATCCCCCAGGAGAACGGACACATTATCCGAGCCGGCATTGGTGACGGCGAGATCGAGTTTCGCGTCGCCGTTCAAGTCGGTCACGGCCACGGCGCTCGGGTTGGTTCCCGCAGGCAAGGTTGCAGCCGGACCGAAACCTCCCGAGCCATTACCTAAGAGGATTGAGATTGTGTTCGAGCTGAAGTTGGCGACGGCGAGATCTCGTTTTCCATCGCTGTTAAAATCGCCGGTTCCGACCGAGAGCGGCTGCGAGCCTGCCGGAAAGTTGGTTGCCGCCGCAAAACCCGGCACGCTGCATGCGGCTCGAGCGCCGATACACAGGAATGTGACGCATAGCAGCGCGCTAACCATCGGTAATACCTTCTGAAATTTATGCGCCATACTCGCGTTCCTTAATCGAAGACCGCCGCTGCACGTTTTGACATATCTGATTAGAAGTCGTTCAGAGACTTTAATAACTAAACGGCGGCCCCATCATGGCCTTTAGCTGGTTTGTCCTGATCCAAGTCTACGGCGACGGATTGTGCGTCACAGTTATTGAAGAAGTCGTCTTCAATAACCCGGCACATCGTCTCGGGTTCTACCAACCGGAAGTATTCCCGCGACAAAAAGCGCTGGGCAGTTTGCTCATCAATCAGAGCAAAAACATTATCGGCAGCAAGCTGCGTCCGGTGACATCTGAGCGCCTGAACCTTCTTCGTCACCTCATCAGCCACATCAATAGTTGTGGTGATCAACTCTTCTGGAACGCCGAACAAATCGGCATCGAAGTCCCACAGTTGCGGCGCATCGTGTTCGACGCTGAGAGCTGCGATCAGTTCGGCGGCAAGATTTTGCGGGAACTGCGCATAATAAAGTTTGCTTGCCCGGTGTGGTTTAAGGCCTTGCTCAAATTGGGCTGTGAACTGAGACGCCTCGCCAGCTGACTTAAACGCGGCAGTGGTCAACGTGCTGACGGCGATGTGATCGGGATGACCATACAAACCGTCGGGGCCGAAAGTGACGACCACGTCCGGTTGCAACTCCCTGATGTGACGCACGATCCTCTCTTCCACCTCCGGCCAGTCGGTATGATTAACATCGCTGTCCGGGCAGTCGAGAAAGTGTAGCTGGCTGATGCCGAGCACGCCGCAAGCTGCTCGCAACTCATGTTCTCGGACTTCGGCCAAATTCTCCCGTGTGGCTAACGACGGGTCACTGATTATTCCCCATTCGCCGCGGGTGGCGCAGATAAGAGAGACGTCAACGCCGGCCTGCGCGTAACGGGCAAGCGTCCCGCCCATCGTCAGAGACTCGTCGTCCGGATGCGCGAAAACAGCGAGAAGCGCCAGTCTTTTATCGGGGTTGCAAGGCATACTCATGTTCCATAATGGATGCTGACTCATCCTGCGTTGAGATCATCTGTTCGTACACGTTGATGTAGCCGTCAACCATTTGTTTCGCGTCGAAGCGGCTGACTGCGGTCTGCCGCACGTCCGCCCTATTTAACTCGTAAGCGCGCGGCACGCTCGCCACCATCTCGTCAAGCGTAGCTACGCGATAGCCGTTGATGCCGTCGAAGACAATTTCGCCGACAGCCCCCTTGTCGAGCGCGACTACGGGCGTGCCACAAGCCATCGCCTCAACCATTACCAAACCAAACGGCTCCCCGACCTGTACCGGGTAGAGCAAGGCGCGCGCTCCGCCCAACAAACGGTCTTTACCCGCGTGGTCAACCTCACCGACATATTCGATACTTCGTCCATCGACGTGTGGCGCGATTACTTCCCGGTAATAGTCGTCTTCCGGCGCGGCCAGCAGCAGCCGCACGCCCAGCCGCTTCGCCACCTCGATTGCTTCGAGCGCGCCCTTCTCAGCAGTGAATCTTCCCAGAAACAACAGGTAATCTTCCGGGTCGGATCGAAAAGTAAATGACGTCGTGTCAATGCCGTTGTAGACAACTCCGAGCCGGTTTAGTCCGTTCATTGCCTCCGATTGGAAGTGTGAAATGGCGACGAAGTTAGCCTCCGGGTAACGGCCCCAGAGTTTGATCTGGCTCTCATCCGGGTGATGATGAATTGTTTGCAAAACGGGCGTCCGGATCAGACGGATGAACGCGAGGCTCATTGGATAGTAAGCTGCCTGGTAGTGAATGACATCGAACTCGTGGGCGCGTTCGCAGACCGCAGCCAGATTCAACATCTCGCAAAACTCCCATGGCCACATGTCCTCGTCATGCCAGTAGCCGTGCGGAAAGACGGAGTGGAGTTTCGCTTTCGTTACTGAATCGGCCGTGGCAAAGAAAGTAACGTCGTGCCCACGCTCGACCAGACCTTCGGTTAGGAGTGAAGACATCAGTTCCACCGAGCCTGCCTTCGGGGGCGGGCACGTGGTAGCTACGGGGGCGACGTGTGCAATTCTCATCTCCGCTCTTTCCTTCTTAACTTGACTCCGTTGCCAGCATCAGTGCGAGAGCCGGCTGTGTCTCGCTCAGCAGTTGCGACAGCACTACACGCGCATCAAAAAACTCGCGTGCGATCTCCCGCGCTTTTCGGCTGTGCAGTTTGTATTCCCGATTGATGCGGGAAATTCCATCTACGGCTTCCTCGAGATTGCTAAAGGCGAGCAGCCCCTCGCCGGTGGGAAGGTATTTGCTGAAGCCTGTTTCCTGCACCAGCACGGGTCGCCCGGCGGCCATGTAACATTCGCTGCGATCGCTAAACCAGCCACTTCGGGTGGTGACATACAGGTGCTTTGCCACGCTGAACTCCGCCTTCGAGCGCCATATGTAATCACGATACTTGTTGATATCGCTTGATACGGCCATACCATCGACCACTCCCCAACCGTGTGCCCGCAGTAGTTTCTGCGGCCCGTTGACCGCCAGTTCAAGAGGCTGCTCAGTTTGTGAAGGCAGATCCAGGAATTGGACAAATTGCTTGTCTTTGTTGCCGTCAGCGTCGTCGAAGCTCTGGTTCTTCCAGGTCATCACGGTGGTGAAGAGATCGCGCGGCGTAACATCGCCGTTGCTCCATTCATCGCAGACGACGGGCTGCCACGTCTTATGCCACCTGAACGAAGTTTCAGGAATCGTACAATCATTCGCGCCAATGTTGTTCCCGAAGGTAAATAGGGTGTCGAATCCTTCAAAGAATTCGACATACCACTCTTCGCCCTTCGCGAGCGCTGCCTGCGTAAAAGCCGGATCGCTGTCGATGAAGATCCTTCGTGGTATCCGCCGGTATTCGTCACGCCAGAACCAGCAGCCGCCGGACAAATCAATGAAGAGATCCGCGCTGGCGCAGATCGCCCTGGTTTCCGTGCGGCTCTTGCCGTGATGCTTGCCCTCGTGATCCACGAAAATCCAACGGTCGCCCAGGTCGAATTGCGAGAGTGCGTCATTGATGTACTTCAAACCATAAGAAGCATCCAGCGAGATAGTGTTCTTAACCGGGTCGTAGACACACTCGCCCGTGTCTTCCAGGTAATAAACATCGTGACCAAGCGACCGCAGGCCAAGCAAGTACATCAGGGAGCACCATGTGACCCCGCCGAATGGATAGCGCCCGATGATGCCGGCGACGATGATTCTCAACTTTCGCTAACCTTTCTCTTAATGGTCGGTTCCGGGATTATCCGGGTATTCACAGTGTGCGCTTCTCGGCCGCGCGAGCTTCATTTATTCCACGGCAACTAAATCCAACCGGACCTCCTCGGGAAGTGCGCCGAGGGAGAGTCGCTCGCAGAGTTCACGGTACAACTGGTTGCGAGCCAGCAATTCGTCATGTCTGCCGGCATCGATGATTTCTCCGCCGTCGAGGACGACAATCTTGTCTGCGTCTCGAATTGTGCTCAGGCGATGCGCGATGACGATGGTCGTTCGGCCTTTCATCAACTTTCGCAGCGCCTCAAAAACTCGGGCTTCCGCTCGCGAGTCCAGTGCGGAAGTCGGCTCATCCAGGATTAGGATGGGCGCGTCCTTCAAAACCGCCCGCGCAATCGAGATGCGTTGGCGTTCACCACCTGAAAGCTGGCTGCCCGCCTCACCGAGCGTAGATTCGTACTGCTCCGGCATCTGCTCGATAAACTCATGTGCCTGAGCCGCACGCGCTGCTGCCACCACTTCTTCATGGGATGCGTCGAGCTTTCCGTACTTAATGTTCTCTTCGATACTGGAGGAAAAAAGGATTGGCTCTTGCAGTACAACGCTAATCGACTCACGCAGGGAATTGAGCGTCATCTGTCGCACGTCAATGTCGTCAATGAAGATTGAGCCATTAGTGGGATCGTAGAAGCGAGGAATAAGACTGACCAAAGTGGTTTTCCCGGCGCCGGTCAACCCGACGAGGGCCACCATCTGTCCCGGCAGGACCTCGAAGCTGATGTTGTTGAGCACCGGTCTGGCATCGTATGCAAAGCTGATGTGATCGAATCTGATGTGTCCGCGTAGTCTCGGAGCTTCGAGGGCCCCCGGTAAGTCTTTAATCTCGGGATCCAGATGGAGCGTTTCATAAACTCGGCGGGCGCTGGCTACTGAGCCCTGAAGATTACCGATGGTATGGCTTATCGAAGATATCGGACCATACACCGAGCCCAGATAAGCAATAACCACGAGCAACTCACCCACCGAGAGTCGGCCTTGCAGCACGTGCCAGCCTCCCACGGCGAGAACAGCTGCGGTGCCCGCGTACGTCAGAGCGGTGATCGTGACTGAGAAAAGCGATTCCTGGAAGGTGACATTCAGACGAGCGCGCAAGGCTGTGCCTCCCTGATCGAGGAAGCGGCGTTGTTCGTGGTGCTCGCGCGAAAATGCTTTTACGAGTTTGATCGAAGAGAAGACTTCGTGAACCAGGTTGAAGATACCCGATTCCATCTCCTTGACCCGCTCGGCGCGATCGGACAAACGCGATGAGTAATGATGAATGACTACAAAAAGAATCGGGACTACAGCGAGCGATAGCAGCGCCAGGGTGGGGTCCAGCTGCAACAGGATGGCGAACATGAGTGTCAGCGTGAGGACTGCGCTCGCCAGCGGAAAAAATCCGCTCATGATGATGCTGTCCACGCAAAAGGCGTCGCTGTCCAGCCGGTAAATAGCATCACCAGTTCCAGTGTTCTGATGATAACGCAGCGAAAGTTTCTGCAGATGAGCAAAGAGATGGCGCTGCAAGTCGAGCACCATCCGCTGACCGATATTCACCTGTAGCTGAGTGTGGCCTAGCGATACCAACTCGCTCAGAAGGCCGATGATCAAGCCGGCAACACAGACGGCGACCAACAATGCGACCTTGCCACCGCCAAGCGAAAGCGTATTAGTAAGATCTCCGAGCCATGCGGGCATCGTTTCTCCGCCCAGCACGTTATCTACCAGGATCTTCATCGGCCAGGGCACGAGTAGACCGACCAAAATTTCCAGAATCATCAAACCGACAAAGATGACGAAGGCCGCCCGGTAAGGCAGTCCGTAACCAAGCAGCCAGCGGTATAGCTTCCGTGATTGCACGCGTGGCATTCTGATTGTCGAGTCAACTTCAGGCATATATCCGTCTAAAAGCTTAAGCTCACTCCGAGGTTGATCCGGCGGGCATCGTTGGCGTGATTGGGTCGTCCAAAAAGCGGTGAAGTGACGACGTCATTAAATTGTCCAAAATTTGTATGGTTGAGCAGATTGAACACGTCCAGGCTGAAGGTTACGGCATAGCGACGATCTGTCAGGCGCTGAAAAAATCCGCGCCCGTTTCGCTCGTGCTGCCACCTGACTGAATCGCTCGTGCTGATTTCCTCGGCCGCGCCCTGAGACGGAAGACCGTAGCTAACGGTTTTAGAGACATTTAGGTTTACGGTGAACTCTCGTGGCCCCTGCCCGTAATTGCGCGGAATGATTGTCTCGTTCGGCTGTGGATTAGGGTTGAAGACGCCGAAGGGCGTGACGACGGCTCCGGGGTCGCCTGCCAAAGCAAACGCCGGGCGATCGGTAAAGAGCGTGTCGCCGTTGTTGTCACTTCCTGTGGTGATGTTAAAAGGCGCGCCCGATGCCGCATAGACATTCGGACTCAACTGGATGCCCCACGGTAATGCGACATAAGCCTCCAAATAGAACTGGTGGCGCTGGTCGGACTCCGACCGCCCAAACTCGGTTGAAAGATCATAGGTGTTAGCCGGCGCGGTTTTCGGCCCGTCGGTATCGCTGTCTGCGAAAGAAAGACGGTAGCTGCCGAAAAAAGTGAATCTGTTACTCAAATCGCCGTTTAGCGAAACGCTGAATTCGTGGTGTTTCAAGATTCCAGTCGATTCGTATTGAAGGATTGGACCCAGCGCCGTCAAGGGGCGAACGTCGGGCATACCGGGGAGCGGCGCATTGACATTGCGTGTTCGGAGAAGATGTGTGCCGCGCTCCCAGGTGTAGGCGGCAGTTGCGGAAAGTTTGCCCGGCAGCTGATGCTCATAGCTTACGGTCGACATGAAAAATGACGGCGCGTTAAGGTGAGCCGCCTTAGTGCGCAGGGTAGTCAGCGAAGTGGCCCTGTTGAACTCAGTCGGGATAGTAACGAAGAACGCGGGCCGTTGGATGACAAGTTCCTCCTCGCGCACACCATTGAAGCGCGCAGCATCAATCGTGATTGCCGGATCTAGACGCGAGTAAAACAGTCCTGCGCCCACGCGCACCGTGTTGTCATTGCCTTTGAACGGTCGCAGGGCCACAGCGGCGCGAGGTGCAGGATTCAACTTGTCTCCAAGGTGAGTCTGAAACTCCGAGCGAAGACCATAAGAGAGAGTCAGACGAGGGCTGACGCGCCAGTCGTCCTGGACGAATAAACCGGTCTCCCACTGCGTGAGACCAACAAACGAGTCTCCGCGATTGATGGTGAACTGCAAGGGGCGATAGCCGGGCAGTCGTTGTAGAGTTCGGCGATAACTCTCGAGTGGCGCGATGAGAAGAGGGCCAGGAACAGGTAGTCCGCGGGAATTCCGTTCGAAGTCCGTACCAAAAATAAATGTGCCGCCTCGGTTTGAGCGATCTGTGTCATGAAGCCGTGCCGCCGTAATTAACACTCCGG
>Ga0070697_100002305_pt1 | contig 14659 bp, 13 predicted proteins | sample KBSK1501metaG_FD_65475 | JGI IMG/M metagenome (GOLD analysis project Ga0070697, IMG submission 65475) | Corn, switchgrass and miscanthus rhizosphere microbial communities from Kellogg Biological Station, Michigan, USA - KBS K1-50-1 metaG | ecosystem: Host-associated > Plants > Roots >...
GATGCGGCGCCATCACGAGCAGCTCGCGGCGAAGCATCCCTCGGTCGGCGCGGTCCGCAACCTCGGGCTGTTCGGGATCCTCGATCTCGTCCGGAGCCAGGACCCGTGGACGCCGCTCACGCCGTTCAACGGGACGAGCGAGGAGATGAAGGCGATCGGCGCGTTCCTCCGGGAGAACGGGCTCTACACGATGATCGCGAACAACTCGATCCACACGAACCCGCCGCTCTGCATCACCGAGGATCAGCTGGCGGAAGGCTTCGAGATCATCGACCGCGCGCTCGAGATCGCCGACCGGGCGGTGACCGGCTAGGCCATGGCCACCGCCACGGCGAGCCGCGGCGGCCCGGTGCCGGCGGCCACGGTCCGGACGGCGCCGCGGGGGCGGCGGATCCTCGCCGGGCTCCTCGTCTTCGTCGCGGTCCTCGTCGTCTGGGAGGGCGCGAAGTTCCTCGGCGGCACGCCGTGGCGGGCCCCGGGGGCCGCGCCGGTGCCCGGCAGCCCCGTCCTCTGGAACCCGCCGTTCCGCTGGGCGTTCGCGAACGACCTGAACCTGCCCCACGTCTGGAACATCGCCCTCGTGTTCCTCGAGCCCTGGCAGCGCGGGGCCGACCGGAACGTCGCCCAGTTCCTCTTCGACGCGGCGCTCTATACCTGGCGCGAGGCGGCCCTCGGGTTCGCCCTCGGCGCGGGGATCGGCCTCGCTCTCGCCACGATCTTCGTCCATTCCGGCCTGCTCGAGCGGGCCCTCGTGCCCTACGTCGTCGCCAGCCAGACCGTCCCGATCATCGCCCTAGCGCCGCTGATCTCCTATGCGTTCGGCACCAATGTGCTCTCGGTCGTGGTCATCGCGACCTACCTGACCTTCTTCCCGGTCACCATCGCGATGATCCGCGGCCTCCGTTCGTTCGACCCGCGCGCCCTCGAGCTGATGCGTTCGTACGCGGCGTCGCGGCGCTCGATCTACCTTCGACTGCGCCTCCCTGCCTCACTGCCGTACCTCTTCACCGCCCTGAAGATCGCGGCGACGGCGAGCATCGTGGGGGCGATCATCGGGGAGAGCCCGGGCGGCATCGCCAACGGCCTCGGCCGGGTGATCATCACGTACAACCAGTACTACATCACCGGGCCGGAGAAGCTCTGGGCGGCGATCATCGCCGCCGGGATCCTCGGCGTCGCGTTCTATCTCATCGTCCGTGCCGTCGAGCTCCTCGCCCTCCGCGGCCGCCCCGGCGCGGCCGCCGGTTGATTCCCTGACAGGAGGCAGTACCCGGATGACGACACCCACGCCGGCGATCGACCAGCCGATCGTCCGGATCGCGGCCGTCGACAAGCAGTTCTCCGGTGGCGATCGTCTCGTGACGAAGGCCCTCGAGGGCATCGATCTCGAGATCCGCAAGGGCGAGTTCGTCTCGCTCATCGGCCCGTCGGGATGCGGCAAGTCGACCCTGCTCCGGATCGTCGGCGATCTCACGTCGCCGACCCGGGGGACCGTGACCGTCAACGGCAAGCCTGCCGACCGCGCCCGTCGTGACCGCGACTACGGCATCGTGTTCCAGGCGCCGGTGCTGTTCGACTGGCGGACGGTCGAGGACAACGTAAAGCTTCCGCTGGAGATGCTCGGGTACGACGCCGCGCGACGCACGTCCCGGGCGCGGGAGATGCTCGAGCTGATGGAGCTCGGCGACTTCCTCCGGCATCACCCGTACCAGCTGTCCGGCGGGATGCAGCAGCGCGTCGCGATCGCGCGAGCGCTCGCCATCGAGCCCGCGATCCTCCTGATGGACGAGCCCTTCGGCGCACTCGACGAGATGACCCGCGAGCGGATGAACTCCGAGGTCCTCCGGATCTGGCAGCAGACCGGCACCACGGTTCTCTTCGTGACCCACTCGATCCCCGAAGCCGTGTTCCTGTCCTCGCGGGTGGTCGTGATGAGCGCCCGGCCAGGTCGGATCACGAAGGTGATCGACGTCGACCTGCCCCGGCCCCGGACCGAGCAGACGCGGGAGACCCGCCGGTACTTCGAGGTCGTGACCGAGGTCCGTGAGGCGCTTCGGGCCGGCGGCGGGGCCGTGGACGATGCCGGCCGGCCGGCGGGCGGCGGATCGCTCGATCGGACGATCGCCGAGGGTGCCGTCGGGTGACGGCGATGGTCGATCCTGTCCTCGGCGGCTCGATCCCGCGAAACGATCCCGGCCGGCATTCCTCGCGGCAGGGCCGGACGGTTCGGGCGATCGCGTTCTACGTCCCGACCATCGTCGTCTTCGTCGGCGGCCTTGCGGCCTGGGAGATCCTCGTCGGCGCGCTGAACCTCCAGTCGTTCGTCCTGCCGAAGCCGTCGGCGATCGTGGCGGCGCTTCAGGCCAACTGGTCGGGCGGCCGGTTCCCTCTGATGCCATCGGCCGTGGCGACCCTGCAGGAGGCGCTCCTCGGTCTGGCGATCGGCACGACGGCGGGCCTGATCGTCGCCTTCGCATCAGCGCGCTGGGTCCTGGCCCGCGGCATCCTGCTGCCCCTTGCGGTGGGCGCGAACGCGGTCCCGATCATCGCGTTCGCCCCGCTCCTGAACAACTGGTTCGGCCTGTCGAACCCGCTGTCCAAGGCGCTGATGGCCGCCGTGCTCGTGTTCTTCCCCGTGATGGCCAACGTCATCCGGGGACTCGTCCAGGTCGAGCCCGCGTCGCTCGAGCTGATGCGATCGTATGCCGCGAGCGAGGGGACGATCCTCCGGAAAGTTCGGATCCCGAACGCCCTCCCGTACTTCTTCACGGCGATGAAGATCGCGACCACATTGAGCCTGATCGGCGCGATCGTCGGCGAGTACTTCGGCGGGGCGACCTCGGTCCTGGGACAGGTGATCCTCGGCAGCGCCAGCGCCCTCAAATATGACGTCACCTGGGCGGCGATCCTCCTCGGCGCCGTGACCGGCATCACGTTCTACCTCGTGATCGTCGCGGTGGAGCGAATCGTGATCCCGTGGCACGCCGCGATGCGCAGCGAGGGCTGAGACCCGAGGGCTGGCGATTCCACGCGAAACGCGTGACCGCGGCCCTACCGACGTCGTATCCTTCCGCCCTCGGCGACATTGATCGCCGTTCCGAGGACACGCGCGCGCCGGTGGGGCGAGGCGCAGGGCAGGAGGAGTCCATGGGCAAGAGGCGCGTATTCGCGCTGGCCGCGACGGCGATCTTCGTCTTCGCCGCCTGTTCACCGGCAGCGTCGACGACCCCGTCGTCGCAAACGCCGCCCAGCGTCGGCCCGTCAACCGCCGCAACGGGTGGCACGGAGTCCGCGTCGCCGAGCACGTCGGCAGCCGCGGCAACGGTTCGCCTGCAGCTCCAGTGGGCGCCGCAGGCCCAGTTCGCGGGCTACTTCGCGGCCGATAAGCAGGGCTACTTCAAGGCCGAGAACCTGACCGTCACGATGGTCCCGGGCGGCCCCGACGTCGTGCCCCAGGTCGAGGGCTCGAAGGCCGACGGCCCCGAGTTCACGATCAGCTGGGTGCCGAAGGTCCTCGAGGCCCGCGAAGGTGGGTCGGACCTCATCGACATCGCCCAGATCTTCCAGCGCTCCGGCACGCTGTCGGTGACATGGAAGGCCGACGGCATCACCGATCCGTGCAAGCTCGCCGGCAAGAAAGTCGGGACGTGGGGCTTCGGCAATGAGTTCGAGGTCACCGCAGGGCTGCTGAAGTGCGGCCTGACGCCGGGCCTCGAGAACGGCGGCAAGCCGGACTCGCAGTACCAGCAGGTCATCCAGGCCTTCGACATGAAGGCGTTCCTGGCCCACGAGATCACCGCCGCCGAGGCGATGATCTACAACGAGTACGCCCAGGTGCTCGAGACCACGAATCCCGAGACCGGCCAGCTGTACTCGCCGGACGATCTCAACATCATCAACTGGAACGACTACCGGGTTGCGATGCTCCAGGACGCGATCTTCGCCCGCAAGGCGTGGCTCGACCAGGGCAGCAACAAGGACATTGCTGTTCGCTTCATCCGAGCGTCGCTCAAGGGCTGGATCTACTGCCGAGATCACCCGGACGACTGCGTCCAGTACACGACCGACGCGGGCAGCCAGCTCGGCGCCGGTCACCAGAAGTGGATGATGAATGAGATCAACGCGCTGATCTGGCCGTCGCCGGTCGGCGTCGGGATGATCGACCCGGTGTTCTGGGGCCAGACCGTCAAGGTCGCCAAGGGCGCCGGCATCATCAAGAACAATCCGAGCATCGACGCCTACACGACGGATCTCGTCACCCAGGCGCTCGCCGGCATCACCGACGACACGAAGGGCGCCGACTTCAAGAAGGGGACCGTCCAGGTGACACCGGGCGGCAACTGACCCCCGCCACTCGCAGATCCGGACGGCCGGCCCCGACGGGGCCGGCCGTCCGATTCGGGGCCTCGGCTGCTGTCTGAACGTCGATCCCGGCGGGCCGAAGGTCCGGGCGGGTTCGGGTTGCGCGCCGGGCTAGACTGGACCGGTCGACTCCGACGGACGGAAGACCGACCCTGCGGCCCGATGCTCCGGCCTCGGCCACCCAGTTCGGCCGTCGTCGGGCATCTCGTCGGCCCACACCGGCGCGACGTCCGGAGCGCTCACCGCTCCCGGTTCGATCGCCGAGAGGAGCCCAGATGCCCGCCCGCCTTCGCCGCCTCCGATCGCCCCGCATCCTCGTGCGGGCGCTGCCCGGTCGATCGCGACGCGCCCTGATCCCGGTCGTCCTCGGCCTGCTGGCGGTGACGGCCATCGGTGCCGGTCCGGTCGGCGCGGGCGGCGGCGACAGCCGCGACCTCTACTTCTCGGCCGGCTACGAGCGCCAGATCGACGGCCGGACGTGCACGGCCGCGTCGACGGCGATGATGATGAACTTCATCGCCCGTCGCGACCTGAATCTCGGCCAGTACACGATCCTCCGCTACGAGCAGCCCCGCGACGCGCTCAACGACGCGGTCCAGCGTGGATCCGACCCGCTGGGCTGGTCGCGCGCCGCCACCTATTTCTCGCGCTACACCGGCCGCCCGACGACCTACGTCTGGGAGGCCTACGACTCCGAGACGGTCGCGCTTCAACGGGCGGCCCGGCTCCTCGCGTGGACGAACAAGCCGGTCGGGTTCCTGGTCGCCCACGGCACGCACGCCGTCGTGATGACCGGCTACACCGCGACGCGGAGCCCGCTCCATGGCCAGTTCAGCGTGCTGTCGGTGACGATCAGCGACCCGATCGGACTGCGTCACTCCACGGTGTCCGCGGCCGCGTCGCCTCTCGACCGGTACTACCAGCTCGACGCGACGTCGACCTACGACAAGCTCTGGTACGGCAAGTTCATCATCATCGCCCCGCAGTCCTGAGCCGACGATCCGGAGCGTCGTCGCCGCTCAGGGCGCGGCGATCGTCACCGGCTGGCCGACCTTCGAGAACGTCACATTCAGGTCGATGATGATCTCCTGGAGCTGCCCGGAGACGCGGCCACGGCCCGTGATCGTGGCGGTGGCCGAGATGGGCCGACCGTTGGCGTCGATCAGCACGTCCATCTTGGAATCGGTCACCGACTCCTCGGTGAGGTTGGCCGCGGGGATCATGACCGGGTGGACGATCGCGGCCGCGATCCGGACGCTGTAGAAGGTCTTGCCGCCGACCTTGGTCGGCCCCAGGTAGGCGACGTCGGGTGGCGCATGAACCGCCGCGAACGCGGCCATCGAATCGGCCGCCCCGAAGCCGGACAGCCGCGCCCAGGCGGTCGGCCCGTACTTGATCCACGCCTTGCCCCCGACGTACCGGTGCTCGACGGTCTCCGTGATGCCGGTGATCCTGAACGTCGCCCGGACGCGGACATCCTTGCCGCTCACCTGCAGGAGGCCCTTCGAGATCGGCACGACATTGACGGTATGGCGCGACTCGCCGCTGAAGGTCGCCTGGTAGTCGAAGCCGTCGGCTGTCACCAGCGCGAAGAACTTGGTCAGCGCCACCTGGCCCGGGTCCCGGCTGGGCACGGGCGTCGGCGACGCGCTCGGCCTTGCCGAGGCGCTGGCCGTCGCCGACGAGGTTGGTCCGGTCGGTGGCGTCTGCTCGGAATTGCAGGCGGCCAGCACGAACACCGTGCCGAGGATCGCCGCGACGATGACGCCGCGACGCGGTTCGCCCCCCATGGTCGTCACCCCGCTTTCCCCGTTCCGAACTGGCGATCGCCGGCGTCACCGAGGCCCGGCATGATGTAGCCCTTGTCGTTGAGCTGGCGATCGAGCGACGCGCAGTAGATCTCGACGTCGGGATGCGCCGCGGCGACGGCCGCCACACCCTCCGGTGCCGCGATCAGGTTCACGAGCTTGATGCGCACCGGCTGGACCGCGCCCCAGCGCTTGAGGACCTCGATCGCCGCCGTCGCCGAGCCGCCCGTCGCGAGCATCGGGTCGAGGATCAGGCAGAGGTCGACCGAGGCCGAGTCGGGCAGCTTGTTGTAGTACTCGACGGGTCGCAGCGTCCGCTCGTCCCGGAACAGGCCGAGGTGCCAGACCTCGGCCGTCGGCATCAGCTCGAGCATCGCGTCGACCATCCCGAGGCCGGCCCGCAGGATCGGGATGAGGCCGATCCGGTCGCCGAGCTCTTCGGCCTGCATCTCCTCGATCGGCGTCCGGATCGTCAGGGGCCGCACCCGGGCGTCCGCAAGGGCCTCGTAGCCGAGGAGCCAGGAGAGCTCGCGGACGACCTCGCGGAACTTCTTCGGCTCGGTCCGCTCGTCGCGGAGGATCGCGAGCTTGTGGCGGACGGCCGGATGGGTCGAGACGTGCAGGCTGGACGGCGACGACACGAGGTCCTCCGGGCTGGCCGCAACGGGTGGGCAGGACCACCGAATGCTAGCAAGCCCCGGCCGGAACGGGCTTTCACCCCGGAGAGAGCGGCGGCTACCGCCGGCGGAGGGTCGCGAGGGATCGCCGCGCAGTATCCTGCCGGGACCGTGACGATCGAGGGCAGCCTGACGCCGACCAAGCCCGCGCCCCGCCCCGCCCAGCCGGCCATCCGCCGCCCGGCCCGCCCGGTTCGCAAGCCCGGCCCGATCCTCGTCCGCCAGATCCGGAACGGGATCGAGGAGAGCGTCCACCGCGGCGACGTGGTCGAGGTCGACCCCGATGGGCGGCTCGTCCGCGGCCTCGGCGATCCCGAGCGGGTCGTCTACCTCCGGAGCTGCGTCAAGCCGTTCGGGGTCGTCGCCCTGATCGAGGCCGGCGGGATCGAGGCCTTCGATCTCGTCCCGCCCGAGCTCGCCCTGATGGCCAGCTCGCATTCGGGCGAGGACCTCCACGTCCGGACGCTCCAGGGCATGTTCCGGCGGGCGGGCGTCAGCCAGACCCTGATCGCCACCGGGTCCGAGGGCATGCCCCTCGATGCGCTGACGGCGGCTCGTCTCGCGCGCGACGGTGAGAAGGCCAGCCCGATCCGCCACATGTGCTCGGGGCAGCATTCCGTATTCCTGCTGCTCTCCCGGCTGCGCGGCTGGGACCCGGAGGGCTACTGGCTCGACGGCCACCCGGCCCAGGTCGCCTACCGATCGGTCGTCGCCCGGGCGTTCGGGACGACCCCGGGCCGGCTGCGGACGGGGATCGACGGCTGCGGGGTCGCGACCTACGCGTTCCAGCTGCGCGAGGTCGCCCGCGCGTACGCCCTGCTCGCCGATCCCTCGGCCGCCGCCGCCAGCGACGCTCGTTCATCGCTCGCCCCCGCGCTGACCCGGGTTCGGGACGCGATGATCGCCCACCCCGAGATGGTCGGCGGGACACGCGACCGCCTCGACACCTCGCTGATGAAGGCGGCACCGGGCCGGATCGTGAGCAAGGGCGGGATGGAGGCGCTCCGGGGCCTCGCCGTCCTGCCGGCACGAGCCCCGATCGACCCGGACCGACCGGCCGACCGCGCCGCCTCGGGGATCGCGATCAAGATCGAGGACGGCGACGGCTACGAGCGTGGGACGTGGGCCGCGACCGTCGAGGTGCTCGGCCAGGCCGGCGTCCTCGATGCGCAGGCGCTGCGGGTCCTCGCGCGCTATCACCGTCCGGTCGATCTCGACCCGCACGGCCGGGTCGGGGCGGAGGCGATCCCGGACTTCGAGCTGGCCCCCCTGCGCGAGCTCGTCTGACGCCGCGTTGACCGCGCCGGCGTCCATGTCTCGGGTGTCGACGCTCTGGACCTTCGACGCGATCCTCGCCGGCGTTGCATCCTTCGGCGGATGACCGGAAGCCTCGATCCCTGGCGGACCCTGGGCCTCTCGCCGGGCGCCTCGCTCGACGAGGTCCGGCGCGCGTACCGGCGGCTGGCAAAAGCAAACCATCCGGACGCGGCGGGCGAGGCCGCGCTGCCTCGCTTCCTGGCGATCCAGGCCGCGTACGAGATCCTCGCCGGTCCCCAGCGCGGCCGCCGGATCGGGTCGCGCCCGGGCACGGCGCCGGCACGCGAGCCGTGGGCGGCTGATCCCGACCGGGCCCGGGCGTCCGGCACGGACGAAGGGCGTCGGCGGCCGCCGCCCGGCACGCGTCCGCGTCCCGGCAGCCCACGGAGCGACGACCCGACGACCGGCTCATCGGGTGCCGGCGGATCGGATGGCAGGGCGGGGCCTTCCGCGCCCGGGGCGGGAGGCAACGCGAGCGGGACGGGCTCGAGGCCCGGCCGAGCGGGCGAACCCACCGCGGGTCGTCGGGCCGGCGCTCGGCGTCGGCCCTCGAATCGGGCCACACCGGGCTCGACCTCGTACGACGCCGCCGACGAGGAGCCGTTCGAGCCGGGCTGGACGGGCGCCACCTGGTACGGCGCCTCGAGCGGGACGTACTGGACGATCAACCCGAAGGAATACGCCGACCCCCGCAAGCACGGGCCCGAGTACCAGCGACGGGCCCGTCGGTCGGCTGCAGGTCGCTGGATCATCGACGACGAGCCGGGGAGCGAGGCACCGGCCGACCCGTCCTCGCCTGATGCGTCGCCGCCCGACGGAGACCGGGCCGAGGATCGCCCCGCGCATACGCCGCCGGTCGGGACGTCCGGGGCGTCGGCGGCGCGGACCCGCGGTCGGACGCCCGCGGGCCCGACGCCGAGCGGGTCGACGACGTGGGACTCTGCGACGACGCGCGATGCGTCGACGGCCCGCGACCCGTCGGCGGAACCACGAACCGACGACCGCCCCGAGGCAGCTGCGGCGCCCGGTCGCCAACCGGGCGACTCCCGTCCACGCCCGCGGGCAGGTGCGTCGCTGTCGGACGAGTCCGAACACCGCGCCCGTGGATCAGTCCGGGATCCCCGCGACGCCCTGGCGGGCCCCCTGCTTCGGGCCCAGGCGACGGGGACGGGGCGGCTCGTGCTGGCCCTCCTCGGCTGGCCGCCGCTGGGTGTCGCCACCGCGACGCTCATCGGCGAGTCGACCGGCTGCGGCCGGTTTGCGGCCTCGTGCGGCGAGGTCTTCTCACCGGGCACCTGGATCGTCCAGATCGCGATCGTTCTGCTCCTGCTCGCCGTCCCCCGGCTCGCGGCATGGTCCGCCGTCGGCTCCATCGTTGCCCTCGCCGCCGCCATCCCGACGGCCGTCGCGCTGAGCGCCGGCGGCGGGTCGCGCCAGCCCGAGACGAGCGCCGGCGTCCTGCTCGCGGTCCTCGGCCTGGCCTACGTCGCGGGGGTCGCCTGGGCGATCGTCGGCCGTGGCTGGCCGTGGGCCCGAGGCAGCCGCGTACCATGGCGACGATGAGTCGCCGCCACGATTCGCACGACCTGTCGAGCGCGGCCCAGGAATACCTCCTCGGGCTGCGGGTGATGGCCGGCGACGGCTCGCACGTCAAGGTCGCCCAGGTGGCCCGCCGCCTCGGCGTATCGACCCAGGCCGCGAGTGAGATGTTCCGTCGCCTGGTCGCGGACGGCCTGGTGCGGCAGGCAGACGGTCGGGACCTGATCCTGACGACTGCCGGTCGGGCGGCCGCGGATGCGATCTTCCGCCGGCACGCCCTCCTCGAGTGGCTGCTGACATCCGTGATCGGCCTCGGCTGGGCGGAATCCGACGAGGAGGCCGCTCGCCTCCAGGGCGCGCTGTCGCCGCGTGTCGAGGCCCGGCTCGACGAGATGCTCGGCCACCCACCGACGTGCCCTCATGGCAACCCGATCGATGCCGAGACGGCCCGTCAGCGGCCGGCCGGCACGCCCCTGAGCCGGGTGGAGGCCGGCCAGCGAGCCACGATCTACCGGATCACCGAGGAGGCGGAGGAGGATGCGGGCCTCCTGTCGTACCTCGAGGCCCGGGCGCTGACGCCGGGAGCCGCGATCACCGTCCTCGCCCGCTCCGAGTCGCTCGACTCGCTGACGCTCGAGGGACCGCGGGGTCGGGCCACGCTCGGACTCCGGCCGGCGTCGCTCGTCCACGTCCTGCCCGGCGAGGCGGATCCGGCGCTGTTCCACCGGGTGCCGGTCCCCGGCTGAATGCCGCTGCTACCCTTCCGCGGGTGACGAACGACCCAACCATCCGCGTCCGGATCGCGCCCAGCCCGACCGGTCCGCTCCACATCGGCACGGCCCGGACCGCGCTCTTCAACTACCTCTTCGCACGCCACGTCGGCGGCACGTTCGTGTTCCGCCTCGAGGACACGGACGCCGCCCGCAACACCCTGGCCAACGAGCGCGACATCCTCGAGGGCCTCCACTGGCTCGGGATCGTCTGGGACGAGGGCCCCGACGTCGCGGGCGAGGGCGACGTCGGGCCGTACGGACCCTATCGCCAGCTGCAGCGCATCGCCTCGCACCGCGAGGCCGCGGATCAGCTGCTCGCCGCCGACCGGGCCTACCCCTGCTTCTGCACGCCCGAGGAGCTCGACGCCGACCGGAAGGCGCAGGAGGCGGCCCACCAGCCGCCGCGCTACGTCGGTCGGTGCGCGAACCTGACCTCCTCGGAGCGGGCGGCGCGCCTCGCCGAGGGGCGGACGCCGGCGATCCGGTTCCGCGTCCGACCGGGCGTCGTCGGCTGGGACGACCTGGTCCGGGACCGGATCGAGATCGACACCGTCAACCTCGGCGGCGATTTCGTGATCGTCCGGGCCGACGGGACGCCGCTCTACAACTTCGTCGTCGTCGTCGACGACGCGGCGATGGAGATCAGCCATGTCATCCGTGGCGAGGACCACGTCAGCAACACGCCCAAGCAGATCCTGATGATCGAAGCCCTCGGTCACCCCGTCCCGGTGTTCGGCCACCTGCCGCTGATCCTCAACCCGGACGGGACGAAGATGAGCAAACGGAAGACCCAGACCGCCGTCGCCGACTACCGGGCCGAGGGCTTCGTCAAGGAAGGCTTGGTCAACTACCTCGCCTACCTGGGCTGGAGCCCCGGTACCGAGGAGGACGTCCTCGCGCTCGACGACATCGTGGCGCGGTTCGAGCTCGACAAGGTCCACAAGGGCGGCGCGAAGTTCGATCGCGAGCGGCTGGAGTGGCTCAACGGCCAGTGGATCCGCCGCCTCGAGCCGGACGACCTGATCGACCGCCTCCGGCCGTTCCTCCAGGCGGCGGTCGACGACGGCCGGATCACCCGACTGCCGTCCGACGACGAGGTCCGGGCCCTCCTCCCGATCGTCCAGGAGCGCCTGCCCACCCTCGCGGCGGTCGTCGACCTCGTCGGATTCCTCTGGACGGACGACGTCGCGGCCGATCCCGCCCTGATCGTGCCGAAGCGCTGGGACGCGGCGACAACACGCGATGGCCTCACGGCGGCGCGGCACGAGCTGGCCGCCCACGACGGGGTGACCTGGGAGGCCGACGAGCTGGAGCCGCCCCTGCGGGCGCTCGTCGAGGAGCGTGGCTGGAAGGCCGGCGACCTGTTCATGGCGATCCGCGTCGCCGTCACCGGTCGGACCGCGGCGCCGCCGCTGTTCGACACGCTCGTCGCCCTCGGGCGAGACCGGACGCTGGCCCGCCTCGACGCCGCGATCGCGGCCCTCGCTGCCGCGCCCGTCTGATCGCGCCGCGCGCCGATCGCGGCCCGGCGGCGACGCGCCCGTCAGCGCCAGAGTTGGCCGTATGGATGCTCGCCCACGAGCAGACGTCCTTCGGCGAATCGGTCGAGCGCATACCCGCCGATATCGACCGTCGTCGCCCGCCCGTCGAGGATGAGCTCCGCCAGGGAGGCCCCGATCGCCGGCGCCGTCTTGAACCCCGTCCCGGAGAACCCGCAGGCGAGATAGAAGCCCGTCGGACCGGCCGGCCCGAGGATCGCCCGCTGGTCCGGCGTGATCCCGTCCTGACCGCCATGCGCCGTCCGCAGCGTGCCCTGGGCCATCCACGGCACCCGCGCGCAGACCTGCGTCACCATCTCCTCGAGCTCGGCCGAGCCCAGCGTGGCGAGCGGCCGGTCGGGCGATCCTCCGAGCTCGTTGCCGCTCTCCAGGCCGACCAGCATCATGTCGTGGCCCTCGGGCCGGAAGTAGACGCCGTTGATCTCGTCGATCACGATCGGGAAGTCGATGCCATGTCTCTCGGGCAGCCCGAAGAACGCCGTCGAGTGGCGCCATGGCTGGACCGGCAGCTCGAGACCGACGGTGCGCGCAAGCTCCGCCGCCCAGGCCCCGGCCACGTCGACGACGACCGGCGACCCGAACCGACCGCGGTCCGTGTCGACGCCAACGACGGCGTCGCCGTCCACGACCACCGAATCGACCCGGCAGCCCGGGATCACGCGGGCGCCGGCGGCGCGAGCGGCGGCCAGGAAGCCGGCGGCGGTCCCGTACGGATCGGCGTAGCCGGATTCGGCTTCATACGCGCCGACGGTGACGTCGTCGATCATCGCGCCTGGGACGAGCTTGGCGACGTCGGCCGGGCCAACGACCCGCGTGTCGATCCCGACGTGCTGCTGCATCGCGACGTTCGCCCGGAGGTGATCGGCCAACTCGGGCGGGACGAGCTGGAGGTAGCCCGTCCGGACGAAGCCGCAGTCGCCGGCCCCGACGAGCGACGGCCAGTCGCGGAAGTAGGGGAACGACGCCCAGGCGAGCCGCGACTCGCTCTCGAGGTCGTAGTGCATCCGGACGAAGCCTGACGATCGGCCGGTCGCCCCCGCGCCGACCGCGCCGCGCTCGAGGACGAGCACCCGCGCGCTGCGTCGGGCGAGGTGGAACGCGAGGCTCGCGCCCTGGACGCCCGCGCCCACGACGATGACGTCGGCCGTCTCGATCATCGACCCATCTTGCCTCCCGCCCGCAGCGTCTGCTCGACGCCGTCGAGCGCCCGAAATGGTGTGTTAACACGGCTCGCTACGATGAGCGGCGAATGGCACGAACGATCCTCGTCGTCGAAGACGAGACGACCCTCCGGGAGACGCTCGTCGACGCCCTGGAGGTGGAGGGCTTCCGGGTGATCGCCGCGGCCGACGGTCGTGCTGCACTCACCCGCTTCCGGGCCGATCGGCCCGACCTCGTCCTCCTCGACCTGATGCTGCCCGAGCTCTCGGGCATCGAGGTCTGCCGGATCATCCGCGCCGAGTCGGGCGTCCCGATCGTGATGCTCACGGCGAAGGACAGCGAGCTCGACAAGGTCGTCGGGCTCGAGCTCGGCGCCGACGACTACGTGACGAAGCCCTTCAGCCTGCGCGAGCTGTCGGCGCGGATCCGCGGTCTGTTCCGGCGCTCGGAGCAGGCGGTCGGCGGGGACGCGATGCCAGCGATCGTCGACCTCGGCCGCGTCCAGGTGGACCTGGCGGGTCATCGGCTCCTCCGCGACGGCCAGCCGGTCGCGATCAAGCCGAAGGCGTTCGAGCTCCTGGCGTTCCTGCTCCGGCACCCGGGCCAGGCCTTCACTCGCGATCAGCTCCTCGAGCACGTCTGGGGCTACGACTATGCGGGAGAGACGCGGACAGTCGACGTCCACGTCCACTGGCTCCGCTCGACGCTCGAGGACGATGCGGCCGCGCCGCGCTTCATCCACACGGTCCGCGGCGTCGGTTACGTCTTCCGCCGCCCGACCTGAGCGGGTCGGGGCGGATCTAGCGGCCGTCCTCGATGAGACGAACCGCCAGATCCACGGCCGGAGCGTAGGCAGCTCCCAGGACATCGCGCGGAGCGGGCCCCGCCAGGGCGTCTGCCACGATTCGGTACAGCACGGCCCGAGCCAGCAGCTGCCCGAACTGATCCGTCTCGACCGCCGACGCGAGATCCACCGCCTCCGCGCCCTCCCAGGTCAGGGCGTCGGCGGCCACGATCGCCGTCGCGAACTCGGCAGGCCGCCAGTAGGCGGACAGGTCGATCACCGCCGGCGGCAACCGCGACGCGAACAGGACATTTCCCGCGAGGTCGCCGTGGATGAGCTGGGATGCGGCCCGGACCGGCTCGAGGCGGTCCTCGAGACGGGTCACGTGCGGCACGTCCCGGAAGGGCTCGAGCGAGGTCTCTCCCCAGGCGGCACGGTCCGCGACCGCCCACCGGTCGACCCGTCCGTCCAGGAAGTCCGGCCGATCGACCTGCGCCCAGGCGCCGTGCAGTCGCCGTCCGACCACGACGATGTCCGACCAGCGGCGAGGCTCGTGGCGGCCCGGCTCGAAGGTCGACGCACTCCAACCGGCGACGATGAACGGCCCGGCCACAGACCGCCGCGGTCTCGCCACCCGGACGCCGTCCGTCCGGACCTGGTCGAGGACGTCGGCCTGCCA
>Ga0070697_100002307_pt1 | contig 14657 bp, 9 predicted proteins | sample KBSK1501metaG_FD_65475 | JGI IMG/M metagenome (GOLD analysis project Ga0070697, IMG submission 65475) | Corn, switchgrass and miscanthus rhizosphere microbial communities from Kellogg Biological Station, Michigan, USA - KBS K1-50-1 metaG | ecosystem: Host-associated > Plants > Roots >...
GGCAGCTGGTCCAGCCGGCCGAGCATCGGCACGCACAGCTGGTGCAGCCCGGCGAACGCCAGCTCCATCTCGGACTCCACCCCCCAGGCCCGGACCACCCGAAACCCCACCGCCCGGCCGGCCGCATAGTCCAGCAACGCCGTCTTCCCGATCCCGGGCTCGCCGCGCACGACCAGTACGGCGCTGCTACCCCCGCGCGCCTGATCCAGCACCCCATCCAGCACCGCCCGCTCCCCGTGGCGATCCAGCAGCCCGGTTCCAGGACGACTTCCGGACCTGCTCATTGCTGCTCTTACCCTGCCGCTCAAGTGGCAACTGCCGCCGACGTGATCAGCGTAGGCCACTGGAATGAAGACCACCGCCGGCCAGGCGTTGCGCTTCGCGGCTCGAGGTCCTGTCTCGCGTGCACCCCGGTGCACGCAGGTGCCACGGGGCAGGCGAGCCCCCGGGCACGCATTTCCGGGAGCTCGTCCGTCGTCGAGCTGTCGCCCAGACGGCTTCCTCACCCACTTGGTGCGCAAGTGTCACGGGTCGCTCTATGGCAACCATGCGAGAGCCTGACTTGTCCCGTATCCGGCTGGCTGGTGCGTGACCTGGTATAGCTGCGAGCCGTCGACGTTGATCGACCAGATGTCGGTGAGGTCCACGTTGCTGGTGCCCCCTCGCAGGAACAGGAGCTGGCTGCTGTCGGGGGACCATGTCGGGTGCAGCGAGAACAAGCCGCCGGTCGCCGGCGTGAGCTGGCGTACCCCGGAGCCGTCCGGGTGCATCAGGTAGAGCTCGAACAGGCCGCCTGTCGCGGTGGAGGCCATCGAGAACGCAATCCACCGCCCGTCCGGGGACCAGACCGCGTCCCAGATGTCGCCCTGGGGACCGATGCGCTGGAAGCTCGATCCGTCGGCGCTGGCGATGTACACGGAGTGAATGGTGGTGTCCCCGAAAGGCCCGTGCGCGGCGGCCACGGCGACCTGGGTTCCGCCGGGGGACCAGCTGACGGAGTCGTACGAGTGGACTACGGCCGTGGTCGTCCCTGGCGGCGTGAGCCTGGTCAAGGCTCTGCCGTCCCCGCCGACGGCGAACAGGTCCTGCGCCGCGCTGTCGCTAGTCTGGTTCTTAGCATCGGGCTGGAAGTACAGCAGCTTGGAACCATCCGGCGAGGACTCGATCGGGTAGTCGAAACGCGTCCCGGCATCGGTCAGCCGGATCACCCCGACGCCGTCGGATGAGCGCCGGGAGAAGATGCCCACGGGCGGAGTGGGGTTCTGCGGGTCCCCCGCTGCCGCAGCGATTCTGGTCTCGCCCGCCGACCATATGCCTCCGGGCAGGTTGAGGGTGGTCGGCAACAGCCGGTACCCCGATCCGTCCACGTTGAAGATGGCCGTGGTTCCCAGGCCGTCGGAGGTCCAGGCGGCATCGGCGAACTGCGTGCCATCGGGCGACAAGAGCGCGAAGTCGAAGACCCCCGATCGGATCAGGTGTTCGGCGGTTCCGCCGGCGTCGATCCGGTACACCTTCCCCGTGTCGGCTCCGGGCAGGAAGCGGGTGAACACGATGGCGTGCCGGAGCGGTGATACGGTACTGGCCTGCGCAGATGTGCTGGCCGCCCCGGCACTCCCCGCGCCCGCGGCGACCAGGGCCACCGCCAGTGCCCACGCCCACCCCCTTCGCGAGGTTGCCACTTGTCCTCCCATGGCGGGCCTCCTTTCATCCGATGTGGCCGCGATCGACGCTATGGGGGAAAGAGGGTGCTCAAGAAGGGGGCCTGCCCTCATCTTGGGGTAGGGGCGACCCTGCAATCTGCGGCCCTGAGTTAGGGGAAACCCTTATGGCTCAGGAGCGGAGGAAGGCCAGCACGGCGAGGACACGGCGGTGATAGTCCGGGGTGTCGTCCAGGCCGAGCTTGGCCATGATCCGGCCGACGTGGGCCTCGACCGTCTTGGGGCTCAGCACCAGAATCTCGGCGATGCCGTGGTTGGACCGGCCCTCGGCGATGAGGGCGAGCACCTCGCGTTCGCGGTCGGTCAGCTCATCGAGGGGCCCCCGCTGGCGGGGCCGTTTGATCAGGCGGGCCACGATCGTGGGGTCGAGCACGCATTCGCCCTCGGAGATGCGCCAGATCGCGTCCTTGAGGGCGCCGATGTCTGATACGCGCTCCTTGAGCAGGTACCCGACCGCCTCGGGGTGGTGCTGGAGCAGGCGGGTGGCGTATCGCGACTCCAGGTACTGGGACAGGACCAGCACCCCGACCTCGGGGTGGAAGCTGCGGATATGCTCGGCCGCGGCCAGGCCCTCGTCGGTGTGGGTGGGCGGCATCTTGATGTCGATGATCGCCACGTCGGGGTGTTCCTGGGCCACGATCTGGAGCAGTTTCTGGGCGTCACCGGCCTTGCCGGCGACCTCGACGCCGGCGTCTTCGAGGAGGCGGGCGGTGCCCTCCCGGATCAGCATGGCGTCGTCGGCGATCACGACCCGCATGGCATCTCCGCTCGTATGGTGGTCCTTCCGCCCGCAACGTGCTCGACTTGCAGCTGGCCGCCTAGCGCACCGACCCGGTCGGCCAGGCCGGTGAGCCTGGCTTCCAGCTCGCGGTCGGGGTTGCCTGCTCCGTTCTGGGTGACGTCGACCGCAAGGCGGTTGCCGTGGCGCCTGACATCTATTGTCACGCCGCCCGCTGCGGGCAGCGTAGCCAGGTAGCCGGTGGTTTCTGCGATGAGGAAGTAGGCGGCGGCCTCCACGGGGTCCGGGAGCCGCTGCTGCGGCATCTGAATGATCGTGAGGGGAATGGAGGCGTGTTCCGCGAGCGCTTCGACGGCCGCGGCTAGCCCGTCATCGGCCAGGGCCGCGGGATAGATCCCGTGCGCAAGCTCGCGGAGCTCGCCGATGGCGGCCCGGAGTCGCTCGTCCGCCTGGTCGAGCACTGCTGTGAGGTTCGGGTCGGCACGTGCGCCGGGCTGGACACGGGCCAGGCGTAGCGCGAGGGAGAGGCCGACGAGGCGCTGCTGGGCACCATCGTGCAGGTCGCGTTCGAGCCGCCGCCGTTCGGCGTCGCCGGTGGTGACGATGCGGGCCCGGGAGGCGCGCAGCTCCTGCAGCTGGGCGAGCACTTCTGCCTGGAGCCGTTCGTTGTCCACGGCCAGCCGGGTGGCGGCGATGACCTCATCGACGATGGCTGGATCCTCCAGCAGCCCCGGGCGGTGGGACAGCAGGGCGACTGTCTCGCCCTGCCGGGTGAGCGGGGTCACGGCACGGCCTTCCCGGGTTGCCGGCTCCACCGCTGTGCCGGTGGCATCGACCAGCCGTTCGGGATCACCCAGCGGATAGGCCACTTCCAGGTCCGGATCGCCCAGCGAGCGCGCCAGCACCTCGCGCAACCCTCCGGCGGCAGGTGATTGACCCAGCTCGACCACCAGCGCGGCCATCGCGGAACGGGCCTGCCGCGCCAGCAGCCATGACCATGCCACGCCCAGGCCGATCGCGCCCAGCGCAGCGGCCTGGGCCAGCCACAGGCGGTACTCGAACTGGTCGGTGCCGAGCAGGCCGCGCGGCAGGCTGTGCGCGAAGTCGGACCAGGCCAGCAGCAGGTACGCGGCCCCGCCTGCGAGGACCGGGGCGGCGGCCCGGCGCAGCGGGGCGCCGGGCCGCGCGAGCCGCCACACGCACAGCGCCGCGATCGCGATCATCCACACCAGGCCCAGCCGGATGCCCCACCGGTTCAGGGACTCGAACAGGCCCGGCTGGCTATCAGCGAGCAGCAGGTTCGGCGGGCACAGGCTGCACCCTTGCTCCGGTGGGCTGAAGAACAGCGCCGGGAGCAATCCCAGGACCAGGGCCGCGTCCGCATACGCGACGGTGACGGCCAGGCGGTCGAGCGGGGACGACAGCCGGCCGGAGGGGTAGGCCAGGACCGCGTGGGCCACCATGGCAGGTGCCAGGGCGTAGGTGACCAGGCCGAAGGTGAACGCCGCCGCAGCGCCTATCCCCGGGTTGTCCCATTCGGGGAAGAACCAGGCCATGCCAGCGGCGGCCAGAAGCAGCCCGGCCCGCTTCCGCCGCCGCCAGACATAGAAACCTGCGCCGATCACCGCCCACCCCGCGCCCAGTTCGGCAAGACCTGCCATCAGGGACGTCCCGCCGAACGTCGCTCCAGGATGTGACCGGGCGATGAGGAGGGACAGCAGCCCGAAGCCAAGCGCGGCAGGCCAGATCGCGACCGCAACCGTGCGGGCGAGTCGGCTGAAACCGGGAACTGCCGGGCCCATGTTCGAATCCTGGCACCAGCCCAGGCCCAGGGCTACCCCTGATCCTCGGGTGCACAATGAGGGGCATGCCCCGATGCGCTGGCAGGCGGTAACCGGCGAGGCTGCACCCGAGCGGGAAAGGAGGCCGGCATGAGCAGAAGACGTTGCGTCCGCCGGGCCGGTGCCGTGGTCCTGGTGGTCCTGGCCCTTGCCGGGTGCGGTGCGCAGGCAGGCAGCAAGGCCGGCGGCCCCGGCCCGCCGGTGGTGCTGCGGATGGCCACGGTGTATGGGGTGCCCGGGTTCATGCCCCAAGTCGACCCGTACCTCGTCAGCCGGGTGGCGAAGCTGTCCGCCGGAAACGTCCAGATCGACATGACCTACCACGTCGGCGAGGATACGCCGGGCGGCGAACAGCAGGTCGTCCGCGGCGTCGCCGCAGGTAAGTACGATCTCGGTGTCGTCGGCACCCGGGTCTTCGACACCATGGGCGTTAACAGCTTCCAGGCACTGACCGCCCCCATGTTGATCGACAGCTACCCGCTGGAGCAGGCCGTCATCGGCAGCGGCATCCCCGCCCAGATGATGGGGTCACTCGACACGTTGCACGTGACGGGCCTGGGGGTCCTCGCCGACGGGCTGCGCAAGCCGATCGCCGTCCGCAAACCCCTGCTGGGCCCCGCGGACTGGCGCGGCCTCACCTTCGCCGCCTTCCGTTCGAGGGAGGCATCCCAGGCGATCCGCGCGCTCGGGGCCACGCCGAGCGATGTGTCGGGGACCCAGCTCGACCAGGGATTGGACAGCGGCACGGTCGCGGGCTTCGAAAAGAACCTCCTCATCTACCGCATGCACCCCGACCTGTGGAAACCGGCGCCATACGTGACCGCCAACGTCAACCTGTGGCCCCAGACGCCGGCCGTCATCGGCAACCCAGCCCGGCTCGCCCGGCTCACATCCCAGCAGCGCGCCTGGCTCACCGAGGCGGTCCGGGACGCGGCGGCCCGCTCCACCGGGCTCATCGACGGCGATGCACGCCTCCTGCCCGGCCTGTGCGGGGACGGCATCCGCTTCGCGGACGCCTCGCACGCTGACCTCGCGGCCCTGCGCAACGCCTTCGCTCCGCTGTATGCCCAGGTGGAGCGGGACCCGCAGACCAGGCAATTCATCGCCGAGATCAACCGGCTCAAGCAACACACCCCACCCGGGCCCGCGCTGGTGATCCCCGGCGACTGCAGCGGGATGGCGCCCGGCTCGGCTCCAGGCAACGGCTCCCCGGCAGGGGGAACCAAGACCACCCAGGTCACACCGCTGGACGGGGTGTGGGAGGTCACCTACACCAGGGCCGAGCTTGCCGCTGCCCATCCCGACCCGAGCGAGGTAGTCCCGGAGAACTACGGCAGCTTCACATTGACGCTCCGCCGGGGACACTCATCGTTCACGCGGCCAGGTGCACAGCCTAGTCCGCAAACGACCGCCACTTACGTCGTGCGCGGCGACACGATCACCTTCTACCAGGGGCAGGAGACCTGGAAGTACAAGTGGAGCGTGTACCGGCAGACCCTGACGTTCAAGAAGCTGGGGGGCCAGGCGCCCGATTGCTCCCTGAGCGTGTCTTTGGGGCAATGCGAGCCAACCACCTTTGTGGTGCAGCCCTGGCGGCGGGTCTCCGCGTAGTAGCAACCAGACAGCGGAAGGCCCCGGCGGAGCCGCCGGGGCCTTCCTCACTGCCGGGCGGCAGCTGGGATCTCGGCCAGCAGCCGCGTACCCCCGCCCGCCGGGCTCTCCACCAGGAACCGGCCGCCGAGCGCCTCGACCCGGTCCGCTATTCCCTTGAGCCCGGATCCGGCGGACGGGTCGGCGCCCCCAACACCGTCGTCGGCGACCAGGACGGTAACCAGATCTCCGTCCGCCCTGACCGCAACGTCGGCGCGTGACGCGTGCGCATATTTCCCGACGTTGGTGAGAGCCTCGGAGCAGATGAAGTAAACCGCCGTCTCGATGGCAGCGGGCAGGCGCTGCGGGGGAACGGTGAGCCGGACCGGCACGGGGGTCCGGTCGGCAAGGCACGACAACGCGGGACCGAACCCGCGCTCGGTCAGCACTGCCGGATGGATCCCTGCGGCCAGCTCCTGCAGCTCGTCTTGCGCCGCATCGAGCTCTCGCCGGGCATCGTCCAGCCGCGCGGCCACCGCCCGATCCGGAGCAGCGTGAGCGCGCCGGAGGCCGAGGTCCACGAGTTCCCCGACCTCCTTCAACCGCTGCCCGGCGCCGGCCCGCAGCTCTTGCTGGAGGCGGCGGCGTTGAGCATCACGGGCCTCGAGGATCCGGCGCCGCGACGCGGCCAGCTCCGCCACCTGGCGTCGCACCTTCGCCCGCAGCCGCACGTTCGCCAGCGCGATCCTGGCCGCCGAGGCCACCGCGTCCATGAGGCCGGGATCGTCCAGCACCGCGGCGTCGCAGACGAGCGCCGCGACCCTCTCGCCCTGCTGCTCGATCACGGTGACCGCCTTCCCCGACCCCGCGCCGGGGAGCGCCATGGGGTTCCCGCTCTCGTCGACATATCCGCTGGTCTCTGGGAGCCAGTAAGCGATCGCCAGCGACCGGTCGCCCAGGGCATGCGCCAGCCGGACCTGCAGCGTGCCGGTCCCGGTGCCCTCGCCGAGGTCGACGACCAGCCTCGTGACAACCGCCTGGGTCCACCGGCCGCGCACGATGTCCGCCAGGAAGCCGGCTGCGATCAGGACGAGCACCGCCTCATATCCCCACGGCACGGCTCGTTCCACACCAGGTCCCGCTCCGATCAGGCGTGCCACGCTCCCGCCCGCCAGCGGAACGGCCAGGGCGGCGGCCGCGGCGATCGCCGTCACCCGGGCACGACGTCCGGGGCCTGTCGCCCGTGCATAACCTCGGATCGTTGCCGCCAGGACAAGGAAAATGACCACTATCGTCACCGTGTCGTTCCGGGCGAGCGGGGCGGCCGCAGCGTAGACGTAGGCCGCAGCCACCACGACCATGCTCAACCGGTCCAGGGCCTGCCCGCGCGGATAGCCGATGATCGCGTGGCACAGCGGGCCACGGTGGACGAACAGCAGCGCCGCGCCGAGTGCCGCCACGCCCCCGATCCGCGAGCTGGCCAGCGTGCCGAGGAACCAGGTGAACCCCGTGAGCGCGAGGAGGAGGCCAATGCGGCTTTGCGGGCGGCGGGACCAGCCGAGCAGCCCGCAGGCGATGAGCGCCCACCCCACGGCCAGGTCGGCCCCCGCCTCGGGCAGGGACTGGCTCGAACGGGCCAGCCATTCCGCTCCGAGGCCCACCACCAGCCCGGCTAGCCACGCGGCCGCCCGGAGGCGCGGACCGGGGGCAGTCACGCCGTCACGAGACCAGCGCAGCCAGCGCATTCCCCGACAGCTCGCTCTTCGAAATGAACCCGCGGGCAGGACTGCCGGCGAGCCGCCGCCGGTAGGAGGAAACCCCCCGGGCCGATACCAGCACCACCACCGGCGGATCGCCAGCTCCCGCCAGCCGCTCGGCAACCTCAAAACCATCGAGGCCGGGCAACTGGATATCAAGCAGCACAACGCGCGGATGAAGCAGGTCTACGGCAGCAAGCGCCGACGCCCCATCGTCAGCCTCGCCAACGACATCGAACCCCTCAGCCTCCAGCACCGCCCGGGCCAAAGACCGGAAGCCGGAATCGTCATCCACGATCACCACCGTTGGCCTCACCAGCAGATCGTCGCACGCGGCGAGCATCCTGGCATCGGAGCAACCCCTCGGCCCTCCCGGCGCGGTCCCGCCCGGCTCGCCTTGACCTGGACCACCGTGACGCTTGTCGTCGTCAGGGAAGGGGAGCACGGCTCTTCTCCGGCAGCTATGTGGCCCCGGCTTAGGACGGTGACAGACGCCTGACCGCGCGATCAGCGCCAAGCGGCCCGCCCCACCACCGCAACGCCGCGAAGATCTTCTTCGTCATCGACGGCTCCCGCAGCCGCTCGTCGACGACCGTGTTGCCGCACGGAGATGGGCGCGGACCGGCTGATCCCAGCGCAGAATGCAGCCGCGCATATCTGAGAGATATGGCCAACACCCGCAGTCACTATCAGCAGCTGGCCGCCCGCGCCGATTCGGCGATCTGATTCCCTACCACAACGGATGGAAAAGGCCGTACTGTGATGGGTAAAAAGGTCGAGAGAGCTTGAGTGAGTATTCTGAAACGTGCATGGGCATGCGCGCGGATAACTTACTCATTTCGGCGCGAGTGCGCGGTCTGCGGGATCGTCGGGCGTCGGCCTGACGGCGCGGGGCGGGGCTGTGTCGTTCTAGGCCGACCGGCGCAGCCGGTACCACCGCGGTGCGGTCTTGTTCATCGGCCAGCCCAGGCCCGCGGTGTCGGCCGGCTCGGATGCGAGCATCTCCCAGCCCGCGAAGGCGTTCGGGACATCGAGCGCATCGGTTGCAGTAGCCGGGGCGCTATCTACGGTCTGGCCTGCGGCGCAATGCCCATGTTTGCTCCCCGGATCAACGCGCAGCCGCCATAATGAGCCATGACCTCAGGGCCGGGGCTGGCCCCACGATTGCTGGCCGGGCCGGGTGGTGCGGATGAGATGCCTGGAGTGCGGGGTGGAGACTGCTGAGGCAACGCCCGCCTGTGTCGTGTGCGGGGCTCCCGCCCCCCGGCGGTCGGCCGCAGCGGCCTGGCGCGGTTCCCGCGGCTGGGTCAAGCGCTATTCGGCACGCCAGCGGAGATCCTGGGTGAAGCCCGGCCAGGCGGCAGGAGCCAACGCGCTGGCCGGGCCTGGCGGTACCGGGGACAGCACCGCCGATCCGCCGGATGGCGCTGCGGCAAGCTGGGCTGTGCCGGCTGCCATTGGCGCCAGCGTGGGACACCAGCCCCCGGAATCTGCGCCCGGCTGGGAAGTTGACAGCGCCATACTCGCCGCGTGGGTCGAGGCCAGGAACTTCTCGACCACCCGTCTGCGGCCCGGCTACGACATGGAGGAGGTTGACGCCTTCGCCAACGCTATCCGGGATACGTTTGCCGGGATAAGGGAACCGTCCCTGACGCCCGATGAGATCCGAACCAAACAGTTCGCGACCACCCGTCTGCGGCCCGGCTATGACGAGGAGGAGGTTGACGCCTTTCTCGATGAGGCCGAATTGAGGCTGGCCGCGGTCAGGGGGACCAAGGACACGATCGGGCAGTACGAGCGGGTGCTGGCCGACAGCGAGCGGATGCACGGGCGCGATCACCCGGACACCATCGCGGCCCGGGCCAGCCTCGCCTCGACGTTCCGCACCGCCGGGAAGCTGAAGGACGCCGTCGGGCAGTACGAGCGGGTGCTAGCCGACCGGGAGCGGGCGGAGGGCGCCGACCACCCGGATACCATCACGGCCCGCGCCAACCTGGCCTACGCGTACCGCACCGTGGGACGGCTGCGGGAGGCGATCCCGCAGTACGAGCGCACCCTGGCGGACCGGGAACGGGTGCAGGGACGCGATCACCGGGACACGCTCGTCGCGCGCGCCAACCTGGCCGCCTGCTATCAGCAGGCGCGCAGGCTGACCGACGCCATCCCGCAGTACGAGCGCGCGCTGGCCGACAGCGAACGGATCCTCGGGGCCGGGGACCCGGAGACGCTGACCACCCGCTGCAACCTGGCCACGGCCTACTACACCATGGGCCGGCTGCCCGAGGCCGTCGCGGTCTTCCAGCGCGCCCTGGACGACTGCGAGCATCACCTCGGGCCCGATCACCAGATGACCCAGGCCGTCCGCGAGAACCTAGACGCCGCCACGCAGTCCTGACGCCACCCGAGCGAGCCAAACGGCGGTGCAACCTGCTGGGCAAGGACGCCCTGCGGCCCGGCGTGCTGGACGCGGGTGATCCGCCGCGTGCCATCACCGCCCTCGACGACCTGAACCCGGTCATGATCGCTTCGGCGTCGCACCTTGTGTGAGCACTGCCTTGGTGCCAGTGCCGCACCTGGCGCACCCAACCACAGCGCCCACAGCGGCGTGAGCGGGCAGTTCCGGGCACGGCGCAGTGCATGAATATCCAGGAGCCCGTCAATGAGGTGCGGGCCGGTTTAGTGTCCGTGTGTCTGGCCGTGTTTGTCCGCGCTTGCGGCATCCGGCCAGAATGGCTGGATGGCTGCAGACCGGCACGCCGAGGCAGAACCGGCAGCCCTGCCCGGCTGGGCTCGCGAGATCACCTGTCTGACCGTGCTGACCGGCACCGGGATCTCCACCGACTCCGGCATCCCGGACTTCCGCGGGCCGTCCGGGATCTGGACGAAGGATCCGGACGCGGAGAAGCTGTCCACCTACCAGGCCTACCTGGCCGACCCCGAGCTGCGCCGCCGGTCCTGGCAGAACCGGCTGTCCCATCCGGCCTGGGCCGCCGAGCCCAACCCGGCCCACCTGGCCCTGGCCCGGCTGGCCCGCAGCACGATCGACACCCAGGTGATCACCCAGAACATCGACGGGCTGCACCAGCGCGCCGGGACGCCGCCCGGCCGGGTAATCGAGCTGCACGGCACGATGTCTGGCGTGGTGTGCACCGGCTGCGGCGACCGGACCGCGATGGCCGACGCCCTGGCCAGGGTGCGGGCCGGCGAGGCCGAAGATAATCATCCCCCGGTCGTCTATCGCTCGCTTCACCCTTGAGGTAATCGATGAGGTCTCGGGACTCCACGAGCGGGGGAGGATCCACGGTGATATTAAGCCGAGCAACATACTCGTTAGCCGAAATGATACGTTGCTCATCGATGATGCGGAACTGAACATCGGTGATATTTCTCCGACGGTAACACCCGGCTGGTCGCCAGGCGAGCAATTGCTCCGCAAGCCTTTGTCGGTCGCAGCAGATATATTCTCACTCGGACAACTGCTGCTGCACGTTCTTACCGCCGAACCACTAGGCAGAGAAGTGCGGTACCGCATGCCCGGTGGGCAAATGGCACTTCTTTTTGACGACCCTACAGTGTATATCGACCCCGCCAATCCATGCGCTCCAGTTGAAACGAGAGAAGACTGGTGTCGCCTTATCGAGCGAGCGCTCAGAACCGACCCGAACGAACGATGGCCAACTGCAAGGTCAATGGCTGATGAAATGCGCTCCTTCCTCCGGAGAGAAGATCTGCGGGGAGAGGTCGAGACTAAGCTACCGTGGGGTGACCGCCCTTCCCTCATACTCGACCCGAAAGGTCAGCCCACAGCGGGTTGGGTTGTCGGGTCCGGGTATGAGAAGACCTTGCTAAGGAGTTAACCTGAAGCTTTCGTGATCTTGGCCGGGTCGCCTAGGGCCTCGGATTACGGCCGTTTCCGGGCGCCGGTCAGCCTGGCCCGGTTGTCGCGCCGGGCGGGCGGGCTTCCACTTGCCCTGATAGTTTCCTTTCTGATCGCCGGGACAGTCCGGGCTGGCCAGCCGGGCCCACGGCCAGGTCGCGGCCAGGCGCAGCCGAGCAGGTCAGCCGGGATCGATGAAGCGACCACGCCTGGTTGGTCGCCAGTACGATCGGGCGGGTGGCTGACCGTGAGACGCGCTCGCCTTTCACGCTGGCGCGCCAAGTGCTTCGGGCTTTGTGAAGTCGACACAATCGATTACCTTACCCATCCAGCACACACGATTCGGGTCACCGCCAGGGGCTGGCGACCAAGGCATCCAGCTCACCTCACACCCGGGGCAAGTCATCCGCCAGCCACCGGCGTAGGCTCCCAGCTTGCCGCAATTCCAGCACAGGCCCCGATCGCCTTTTTGCTGGCTTCAGCTCATTTTGTCTTTTCCACCCTCCGCATTCGCCCATATCACCTGATCCGCGGCAAACCTCGGCTCCATATCCCCGGCGTGACGACAGCATTGCTGGCGTGCTTCCCGCGCCGCTGCGATACGGCAGCTACCGCGGCGCCCCGTTAAGCGCATACCCGGCGGAGGACCGACCGCCGCCGCTGATACATCCGCCCGGCGGCCGATCGGTCCGCGGGCGGCGCGAGCGCACCCGGGCCCGGCGGTAGCCGAACGTTTCCACGCGCGCTGCCGAGGTAGAGACGGGTATGCACTCCGTATCCAACACCAGCGTGACACGCGAAGCCAGGCGGGCTTCCGATAGCCCGGCGGCGCACTTCCTGGCCAGGACGGGCCTGACGGCGCGGGGTGTCATCTATATCCTGGTCGGCTGGGTCGCCTTGCTCGTCGCGCTCGGCCAGACCTCGCGGGAGGCGGATCAGCAGGGCGCCCTGCAGTTGCTCGCCGACAAGCCCTACGGGCTGGTTTCGCTGTGGCTGCTCGGCGCCGGCTTTGCCGCCTATGCCCTCTGGCGGCTGAGCGAAGCCGCCTTCGGCGTCATCGGCGAGCCGAAGGGTGCCGGTCCCCGGCTGAAGTCGCTGGGCCGGGCGGTGCTCTACGCGGGCTTTGCCTACCTGACGTTCAGCGTGATCTCCGGTACCCGGCACAGTCAGTCTCGCCAGCAGCAGGACATGACGGCCACGGCCATGCAGCACACCGAAGGGCGATGGCTGGTCGGCATCGTCGGACTGGCCGTCGTCGTCATCGGCCTGATCCTGGTCAGCGAGGGCGTCCGCCGCAAGTTCATGAAGTACCTGCGGACGGGGCAGATGAGCCCCGGGACGCGCCGCGTCGTCAAACTGCTCGGCATGATCGGTACCATCGCCCGCGGCCTGGTCTTCGCGCTGGCCGGCGCGCTCGTCATCGACGCGGCCGTCACTCACAAGGCGTCGCAGGCGGGCGGCATCGACGAGGCGCTGCTCACCCTGCGTAACCAGCCGTTCGGCGAGTTCCTGATGCTGCTGGCCGCGCTTGGCCTGGTCGTCTTCGGCATCTACGGGCTGTGCGAGGCCCGCTGGCGGAAGGTGTGAGCGGGACGGCCAGGAAAGGAAAGCCTGGCCTGCCGGACGTCGCCGTGGTGGCGCACTCTCGCAAGAGCTTCGGCGGTGGCCTGCCCGATCTTCGGAAGGTCCTGGCCGCCGAAGGCGTGACCGCTCCGCGGTGGTACGAGGTAGCCAAGAGCCGCCGCGCACCCGAGCACGCGCGTCGCGCGGCTGCCCGGGGCGTTGACGTGCTGTTCGTCTGGGGCGGCGATGGCACCGTCCAGCGCTGCATCGACGCCGTCGCCGGGACGGACACGGCGGTGGCGATCCTGCCCGCAGGAACGGCGAACCTCCTGGCGAAGAACCTGCAGATCCCTGACGACATCACCGAGGCGGTGCGGATCGGGTTGCACGGAGACCACCGCCGCATGGACATCGGCTCGGTGAACGGTGAGCATTTCACGGTGATGGCCGGCGCGGGATTCGACGCCCGGATGATCTCCGACGCAAACCGGGGCCTCAAGGACCGGCTGGGTCGCGCGGCGTACCTGTTCACCGGGATGAAGAACCTCGGCGCGCGCCGGATGAAGGCCACCGTGGAGGTAGACGGCGAGCGCTTTTCAAGGGCTGGGTCTCGTGCGTGCTCGCCGCGAACGTCGGCACGATACTGGGCGGAATCGAGGCCTTCCCCGGCGCGCGTCCGGACGACGGGCTCCTCGAGCTCGGCGTGGTCACCGCGAAGAATCCGGTCGAATGGGCCAGGGTCTTCGGCAGGCTCACGCTCGGCCGGGCGGAGGATTCGCCGTTCGCCGAGGTCACCCGCGGAGCGAAGGTCAGGATCCGGTTCGACCGGAAGGTCCCGTACGAGCTCGACGGCGGCGCACGCCCGGCCCGCAGGGAAATGCGGATCAAGGCCCGTCCCCGCTCGATCACCATCTGCGTCCCGGCGAGCGCCCCAGCCGTTGTCCGCTCGAGATAGTCACGGTCCGTAATTCCATCTGGGGGCACAGGCCGGTCCAGGCGAACAGAGATTCATTCCGAACGAGCTGGGCGCGTCACCCTCCGTCAGGATTCTCGCCCGGGCTGGGGGACGCCTCAGCCAGCTGTCTATGCGAGGTTGTCCGCTGAGCTGTCACTGAGCTGCGGCTGCCGGCCGTGAGGGGGGCGGAACGCGGCGAACGGGTTAGTGATGACCAGGGTCCGGGCGGTGAATCGGTAGAGCGTGGCTGGCCTGCCGCCCAGGGAGGTCGGCCGGGCGGCCGCGGGCGTGGCCTCGATGACGCCGCGCCGGGACAGGATCCGCTGCAGGTTGGTCGCCGAGACCGGATGGCCGGCCGAGGCGGCGTAGATGTCCCGTAGCTGGGAGATCGTGAAGGTAGCAGGAGCCAGGGCGAAGCCGATGTTGGTGTAGGACAGCTTGGCTCGCAGCCGGTCCCGTCCTGAGCCGGTGATCGAGCGGTGGTCGAACGCGGTGGGCGGGAGGTCATGGACCCGGTGCCATGCGGTGTCACCGGGGATGCGCGGTTCGACGTCGGCGGATACCAGGGCCAGGTAGGCCGTGGCCAGGACCCGGCCCCTGGGGTCTCGTCCCGGGTC
>Ga0070697_100002308_pt1 | contig 14649 bp, 9 predicted proteins | sample KBSK1501metaG_FD_65475 | JGI IMG/M metagenome (GOLD analysis project Ga0070697, IMG submission 65475) | Corn, switchgrass and miscanthus rhizosphere microbial communities from Kellogg Biological Station, Michigan, USA - KBS K1-50-1 metaG | ecosystem: Host-associated > Plants > Roots >...
GTGATTACCGCGCCGCGAGCCATAAGAATTGAAATCGGTAGGCTTGACGCCATGCTCGATCAGATATTTTCCAGCGGGGCTATCTCTTTTGATTGAGCCGGCAGGAGAGATGTGATCCGTCGTCACGCTGTCGCCGAGAACGGCCAGCGCACGTGCTCCCTTAATATCGTCAATTGACGCGGGCTTGAGTTTCATCTCGTCGAAGTAAGGAGCGCGGCGGATGTACGTCGAGTCCTTCTCCCACGCGTAAGTTTCGCCTTTGGGTACGGGGAGTGAGCGCCACCGTTCATCACCGTGATAGACCTCACCATAGCTCATGCGGAACATGTCCGAGGAAATGGATTTCTGAATCGTCTCCTCGACCTCACGCCGCGACGGCCATAAATCGGAGAGGTAGACAGGTTGTCCCTGCCTATCGTTGCCAATCGGATCCTTGCGCATATCGACATCGATTCGGCCAGCCAGCGCGAAAGCCACCACCAGCGGCGGCGACATCAGGTAATTGGCGCGGACGTCCGGATTAATACGGCCTTCAAAGTTGCGGTTCCCCGACAGCACCGACGCTACCACGAGATCATTTTCGTCGATGGCTTGAGAAATTTCGGGAGGCAGGGGACCGGAGTTTCCGATACAGGTAGTGCAACCATAGCCCACAATGTGAAATTTCAGTTTTTCCAAGTACGGGGTGAGGCCGGCGCGCTCCAGATAATCGCGAACAACCTTCGAACCGGGGGCAAGCGAAGTTTTCACGTAGGAGGGAACTTGCAGGCCACGTTCCACGGCACGTTTGGCCAGCAGTCCGGCGGCGATCATCACTGATGGATTCGATGTATTGGTACAGCTCGTGATGGCAGCGATCACCACACTGCCATGGTGAAGATGACCGTTACTGCCAGCCGCTGCGGTAGATGACGATCCTTTCCCAGGCTTAAGCAGCGAAGGCAACGCTTGTTCGAAGGACTCGCGGGCTTTGGAGAGTGGCACACGATCCTGCGGCCGTTTGGGGCCCGCCAGGCTGGATTCGACTGAGTCGAGATCGAGGCTCAGCAGCTCGGAGTATTGCGCTTCGGGAGTTTTCTCATCGTGAAAAAGACCTTGAGCCCGGCAATACGCCTCGACTAGCGCGACCTGTTCATCGGAGCGTCCGGTTAAGCGCATGTAGGTCAGGGTTTCTTTGTCGATGGGGAAAATACCGCAAGTTGCGCCATACTCAGGCGACATGTTGCCGATGGTGGCACGATCCGCCAACGGCAATTCCTGAAGACCGGGGCCGAAATATTCGACGAACTTCCCGACCACTCCGTGTTTGCGCAACATCTCCGTGATGGTCAGCACCAGGTCGGTGGCGGTCGCGCCCTCGCGCAGTTTGCCGGTCAATTTCACGCCGACCACTTGCGGGATGAGCATCGATACCGGTTGTCCTAACATGGCGGCTTCCGCTTCGATCCCACCCACGCCCCAGCCAAGGACGCCGAGACCATTGATCATTGTGGTGTGGGAATCGGTTCCGACCAGCGTGTCCGGATATGCCACCCGCTTGCCATTCGATTCCTGGACGAAGACGACGCGGGCGAGATATTCCAGGTTCACCTGGTGCACGATGCCGGTGTCGGGCGGCACGATAGCGAGATTGCGGAAAGCGGTTTGTCCCCAGCGCAGGAAAGCGTAGCGCTCTTTATTGCGGATAAACTCCATTTCGGCGTTGAGTTGGAAGGCTTGCGGAGTGCCGAATTCATCCACCTGCACGGAATGATCGATCACCAATTCGGCGGGCTGCAAAGGATTAATCAATGTTGGATCGCCGGAAAGACGCTTCATGGCATCACGCATCGCAGCCAGATCGACAACCGCGGGCACACCTGTGAAATCCTGCAGCAAAACGCGGCTGGGAGTAAACGCGATTTCTTTCTCAGGTTTGGATTTGCTGTTCCACGAGGCAAGAGCGCGAATATCCGCTTTGGAAACGTTCCCGCCGTCTTCGGTGCGCAGCAGGTTCTCTAGAAGGATTCGCAATGAATAAGGCAGATGCTGCGTGGAAATTCCCTTTTTATCGAGCGCATCCAGACGATAAATTTCGTAATCGTGGTTGCCAACCCGCAAAGTGGAACGACTGCCAAAGCTGTCCATAAATGATTGCCTCTTCGCAAAAAACCGGAGTCAGGCACTGCGCAGCGGAGTCATGCGCTACAGGCTGAACACTTTAGTTTAGTCCACTCGAAGTGGAAATGCGTAGTGGGCTAGCGGAGTGGTGGGTCAGTTCCAATATCCGCAGGCTCGCTTTAGCATCCGTTCCTGTGACATCATTGTGGCGGAACTGAATACGAAATGGAACCGGCTAAGTTCAGATGGCGCACATTAGCGGCCGCTCTTGGAATCGGCCTCGGAGTTGAGGTTTTTGTATTCTTGGTGCTCATTGTCACGTCGAATTTTCTACCGCCACGATGGGCCGATATGATTGGTGAATGGCCCCTTCAGCCAGCTTCCTACCTCGTAACGTTGCTAGATAGGACAGGGCATTCCGGTTTCGAGGGTCAGGTCGGCTACTTTTTCCTTGCCGTAGTGCTTCAATGGCTGATTTATAGCGCCGTTGTCTATTTGTTGTTGGCACTCTATGGGAAGCAGCGCGGTACTTCTGGTGCCATTAAGAAGATTTGAAACCTGTCACGACAGTCGGAATGGGACGGCGGCGAGGAACGAAACGAATCTCCGGTTTCACCATCATGTGCGGAACGTTTGCACCAGTAGCCAGGCGTTCAGAATGGCAATGAAGGCGGCCGTCACCCAGGACAAGATTTTCAGCCATCGCGCGTTCACGAACTCGCCCATTTTTTGCTTATCGCTGGTAAACATCACCAGCGGGAATACAGCAAAACTCAATTGCATGCTCAAGATGACTTGGCTCAGAACCAGGAGCTTGGCCGTGCCAGCTTCCCCGGAAAGGGCAGTCACGATCACGGCAGGAATAATGGCGAGCGAGCGCGTGAGCAGGCGCCGCAACCAGGGGCGCAAGCGAATGTTAAGAAAACCTTCCATCACGATTTGTCCCGCCAGGGTGCCGGTCAGAGTTGAGTTCTGGCCGGACGCGAGCAGAGCCAGCGCGAATACGGTACTGGCCCCAGTGACGCCAAGCAAAGGTGTGAGCAGTTTGTAAGCGTCCTGAATTTCGGCGACCTGGTGATATCCATTGCGGTAAAACGAGGCGGCGGAAACGATCAGGATGGCCGCGTTCACGAAGAGCGCGATGGTCAGGGCGATCGTAGAGTCTATAGTGGAAAAACGGATTGCCTCGCGCTTCCCCTCACTGGTGCGCGCGAAATTGCGAGTCTGAACGATAGCTGAGTGAAGATACAAATTATGCGGCATCACCGTGGCCCCGAGAATGCCGATCGCGATATACAACATTCCGGGATCGCGCAGGATCTGTGGGGAAGGCACGAAAAATGAGTGGGCCAAGCCCACAAGGCTGGGCCTTGAGAACAGGATTTCTAATCCGAAGCAGACACTGACCGTCGCTATCAGGCTGACCACCAGTGCTTCGAGAAAACGAAAACCTCTCTGTTGCAGAAAAAGAATGATCAGGACATCCAGCGCTGTGAGGCATACCCCCAAGAGCAGTGGGATGTGAAAGATCAGGTTGAGAGCGATCGCAGAACCGATAACCTCCGCCAGATCGCAGGCGGCAATCGCAATCTCGGCGGCGCCCCACAGGACAAAATTTACCGGGCGGCTGAAATGATCCCGACAAGCGGCTGCCAAGTCGCGTCCGGTAACTACACCCAGTTTGATAGCCAGGCTCTGCAGCAAGATGGCCATCAAGTTGGAAATCATGATTACTGACAGCAGGGTGTAGTTGTATCGGGAGCCCGCAGCTAAGTCAGTCGCCCAGTTTCCCGGGTCCATATAGCCCACAGCAACCAGGAAACCGGGACCAGCGAAAGCTAAGAGCTTACGAAGGAAAGTCGCAGAGGAAGGAACAGGCAGGCTGCTGAAAACCTCTGGTAGGCTCGGACGGGTTATCGCACGTCGCCAGCCCTGCTCAGCGGGTTCGATTACCTTGGTCGCCATTCGATGAAGAAATTCGCGCGCCCTGCACCGCTGGGCAAAACGTTAGTATACACAATTGAGTAAACTATGGTTAAGTTACCGAAGTAGGGTGGGAGTTGTTCTTGGCAGTTCGAATCCATATTCTTTCGGCTGCGGATACGCCCAAGGAAACCTTGCCGGCGCCGGTAACCAGGGTCAAGGTCTGATCGTAATTTCGTCCGGTAACGTGCACACGCGCACCGGGGCGAATGCCACGATCCTCAAGAAATTCCAACAAGCGGCGGTCGCGCTCGTAAATGCCACTGACCAGATAATTCTTTCCCGGCTCGGCGTGAGCCAGCAGCAGCAAACCACGCCTGCGCCGGCTTACCGGGCTCTCCAACTCACTCAGGTTGCCGTGCGGACAAGCGCCTCCGCGGCCCAGTCTCGATAGCAGCTTCGACTCAAAGTCAGGAGAGACAGCGTGTTCCAGTCGTTCCGCCTCGTCGTGCACCTTGTACCATTCCATGCCAAAGATTTCGAACAGCATGCGTTCGATCAAGTGATGCCTCAGTGTTAGCTTGTGCGCGATGCGGCGTCCGGCAGCAGTTAATCGGACTTGGCCGTCCTTGTGCACGCGCACCAGTCCGTCTTTTTTCAGGCGGCGAAGAGCCATGGAAACCGCAGGCGCGGACACCGACAACCAATGAGCCAGCGTGGCGGAAATGACAGCTTCGCCTTCGCTTTCGGCCTCCAAAATCGCTTTGAGGTAGTCTTCTTTGGAGACGGTGATCATCTGCGGAGATTATAAACCGGATTAAGCGTGGTTAAGGTCATTTGCGAGGTACGATTGACGAAGTACGAATTAGGATTTCCGATTTCCCATTTCCAATTTCCGATTTTAGAAGCGCATGATCTTCATCGGCACGGTGGAGATGGGAGTTTGGGAAATCGGAAATCGGAAATCGGAAATCGGAAATCCTTGACTCTCCCGTTTGACATCGCCCTTACTCCCCCCTAACCTTGTCTATCCAAAACTATGAAGGTCCTTGTCATCGGAAGCGGCGGACGGGAGCACGCGCTGGTATGGAAACTGCGGCAGTCTCCGCGCGTATCCAAGATTTATTGCGCACCGGGGAACGGCGGTATTGCGGACGAAGGGGAATGTCTGCCGGCAGACGTGAAGAATTTGGATTCATTGCTGGCGCTGGCTCACCAGCTGCGTCCCGACCTGACCGTGATTGGACCCGAATTGCCGCTCCAATTGGGAGTTGTGGATGAGCTTACGCGGCGTGGCTTCCGCGTTTTTGGTCCAACCAAAGCAGCGGCGCGGCTGGAGTCCAGCAAAAGTTTTGCCAAAGAATTTCTGCAGCGGCACCGAATTCCGACCGCGCATTACGCAATTTGCAATTCAGTAGACGACATCCACAAAGCCTTGCCACATTTCCACACTCCGCTAGTCGTCAAGGCGGATGGATTGGCCGCCGGCAAAGGTGTAGTCATCTGCAAAAGCAAAGAAGAGACCACTACCGTTGCTTCAGAAATGCTCAGTGGCAAGATGCTGGGCGAGGCGGGCACGCGAGTCGTGGTGGAGGAGTGTTTGCAAGGCGAGGAACTTTCATTCCTGGTCGTTAGCGATGGTGAGCGTGTGGCGCCGCTGGTCGCTGCCCAGGATCACAAGCGCGTCGGGGATGGCGATACGGGGCCTAACACCGGCGGCATGGGCGCATATTCCACGCAGAACATCGTCGACGAACAGATGCGCAACTGGCTGGTTCAGCACATTGCACGCCCGGTAGTGGCAGGAATGAAAGCAGAAGGCGCGGAGTACAAAGGCGTCCTTTACTGCGGTCTGATGATGACGGCCCGCGGGCCAATGGTGCTGGAATTTAATTGCCGCTTTGGCGATCCCGAGACTCAGCCCATCGTGATGCGGATGGACAGCGATCTGGTGGAGGCGCTGGAAGCCTCGATCGAAGGACGAGTGAGCGACGGCGATTTTCGCTGGTCGAAGGATGCTTCCGTCTGCGTCGTCATGGCCTCGGGCGGATATCCGGGAACGTACGATGTTGGCAAGAAAATTACCGGCCTCGAAGAAGCGGGCAAGATAGACGGCGTGAAAGTTTTCCATGCCGGCACCACCAAGCACGACGGCGGTTATTTCACGGCAGGAGGACGCGTGCTAGGGGTAACAGCACGGGCAGCGGACCTGAAAACTGCGGTCGAGCGCGCTTATGACGGTGTATCCAGGATCAATTTTGACGGGGCGCAGTATCGCAAGGACATTGCCGCAAGGGCGGTGAGGAAATAGTTTCGGGTTTCGGGTTTCTAGTTTCCGTTCAGGTCGCGAGAGAGGAATTCATGAGCAAGGCGCTGGTTTCGATCGTGATGGGGAGTGATTCCGATCTGGATGTCATGCGGGAGGCGGCGACCGCATTGGAAGGATTCGGGATTGGGTATGAAATCGATGTGACTTCGGCTCATCGTTCTCCTGAACGCACATCGGAGTATGCGCGGAAAGCGGCCTCGCGCGGAATTCGTGTGATCATTGCCGGCGCGGGCGGCGCGGCGCACCTGGCGGGAGTGATCGCGGCGCACACCAGTCTCCCGGTGATTGGCGTACCCATTCCGTCCACTGCGCTGAACGGGCTGGATTCGTTGCTGGCGACGGTGCAAATGCCGGCAGGGATTCCGGTTGCCACAGTCGCTATCGGCAAGCCTGGGGCTACTAATGCGGGGATTTTGGCAGCACAAATTCTGTCGCTGTCGAATGCCTCGCTGGCTGACAAGCTGAGTGGTTACAAAGAGAAACTGGCGAATAGCGTTGAGGAGAAATCCAGGAAATTGAAAATGACGCTGGGAACGTAGTAAGAATTTCCAATTTCCGATTTCCAATTGCCGATTGAACACCGAACGCATCGTCGTACACCGTACGAAAAATTGGAAATGGGAAATCGGAAATTCTTCTCACAGCTTCAAACTCTTCAGATACTCCCGGAGCGGTTCTCCCAAGTCTTCACGTTTTAGGGCAAACTCCACGGTAGCCTTTAGAAAACCTAGTTTGTCTCCGGTATCGTGGCGCTTGCCTTCGTAAACATAGGCGTACATCTTTTCCTTTTTTAACAGCAGTCTCAGACCGTCGGTGAGCTGCAGTTCGCCTCCGATGCCAACCTGAGTTTCAGATAAACAATCAAAAACGGTGGGGGTCAAGATGTACCGACCGATCACCGCGAGATTGGACGGGGCTTTCTCAGGACTTGGTTTCTCGACTAGATCGACGATTTCGTAGAGTCTGCCTTTGAATCTCCCGTCCGCGGGCTTCACTTTTAGCACGCCGTAAGAGGAAATAGCCGGGCCATCGATCATCAATGTGGCGATCACCGAGCACTGAGTTTCTTCGAAGACTTGCATCATCTGTTTCAGACAGGGAACTTTGGCGTCGATCACATCATCGGCCAGCAGTACGGCAAAGGCCTCATTACCTACCAGTTCGCGCGCGGTCAGCACAGCGTGTCCGAGGCCGAGCGCTTCCTTCTGCCGTACATACGCGATGTGGATCATGTCAGAGATCTGGCGGACGATCTGAAGCAGATCGAACTTTTTGCGTTCTTCGAGCATCTTCTCCAGTTCGTAACTGACGTCGAAGTGATCTTCGATAGCCTGCTTGCCGCGCCCGGTAATCATGATGATCTGATCGCAACCAGCAGCGAGCGCTTCCTCCACGCCATATTGAATGATGGGTTTGTCCACCAGCGGCAGCATCTCTTTCGGTTGAGCTTTGGTTACGGGCAGGAAACGCGTGCCTAAACCGGCCGCGGGGAAGACTGCTTTGCGAACTCGCATGGGCATGGGGAATTAATTGTCCGTGTCTGCTGTCTGCAGAAGACCGACTGATGATTGTAACCGCTGGGTGAGTTTCTGGTGTCTGGTGTCCAGTTCAGTAATGGTGCAGTTTGAAGAGAGACTCGTATCAGGGCATGCCTTCAGGCATGCCGCCAAGAGCAGGTAGAGTGCGCAGGCTTTAGCCGCTGTGCCGTTACAGGCAAGCCCTGGCGGCTAAAGCCGTTCAGAATTGTCGCCTTGGCGGCATCGCTGAAGCGATGCCCTGATACGGATCTTTTCCTAAACTGCACCATTACCCCAGTTTCCGGTATAACCCCTGGAAACGAGAAACTAGAAACCGGAAACTCATCCTGTCTGTGCGGGCGCTTCCTGCGGGACTTCGCCGGCCAACTGTTCGAGAACGCTGCGGAGGCGACGCAGAACTTCCTGTGCCGCGCTGGCATTCAAAGAAAACCTCAACATTCCATCCGGGCTGAATTGCGTGCCCCTCTGCGATGACACGAACTGCGCCAGTTTTGCGGGATCGATAATAGCGTTCTGACGAAATTTGATGGTCACCAGATCACGCTTGCGCTCAATCCCGGTCGCGCCGACCCGCACTGCCAGTAATTTCAGCGTCGCGTATTCCAGCAAGTTACGGACTGCGGGGGGCGGCTCACCGTAACGATCCTGAAGTTCTGCTCTCACATCACTCAACTGCGATTCGGTTTCCACACCGGCAATACGTTTGTACATGCGCAGGCGCTGGTTCTCCTCGGGAATGTACTCCACGGGGATACGGATATTCAGGCCGAGGTTGAGCTGAGTCTCAGCTTCGTCGGGTGCAGCTTCGCCCTTCATTTCGCGGACGGCACGATCCAGCATTTGGGTGTAGAGCTCGAAGCCGATGGCTTCGATGTGCCCGCTCTGTTCTCCGCCAAGCAGGTTTCCAGCGCCGCGCAGTTCGAGATCAAGAGCCGCAATCTTGAAGCCGGCGCCGAGGTCAGAAAATTCTTTCAGCGCTGCGAGGCGACGGCGCGCAACCGGGGTCAACTCGATTTCCGCAGGAAGCATCAAGTAAGCGTAAGCGCGGCGATCGGAGCGTCCCACACGTCCACGGAGTTGGTAAAGCTCAGAGAGTCCCAGGCGATCAGCGCGGTTAATCAGGATGGTATTGCACAGCGGGATATCGAGCCCATTCTCGATGATGGTGGTGGACACAAGAATGTCGGACTTATGATGCATGAAATTGAGCATCACTTTTTCCAGTTCGCCCTCCGACATCTGCCCGTGGCCGACGATAACGCGGGCGCGTGGTACAAGTTCCTGGAGCTTGGCGGCGATCTCCCAGATGCTGTCCACGCGATTGTGGACGAAATACACCTGGCCGCCGCGATCGAGTTCCTGCTCGATAGCCGACTGGATGAGTTTTTCGTCCCAGCTGGCCACTACAGTCTGAATAGCGATGCGATCCTTGGGCGGCGTTTCAATCACGCTCATGTCTCGCAATCCGACCATAGACATGTGCAGCGTGCGCGGGATGGGGGTGGCCGACATGGTCAGCACATCGACTTGCTTGCGCATCTGCTTCAGACGTTCTTTGTGACGCACTCCGAAACGCTGCTCTTCATCCACCACCAGCAGGCCGAGGTCGGCAAACTTCACATCTTTCGATAACAAGCGGTGGGTGCCGATCAGGACGTCTACTTTCCCGGCTTCGACTTTTTGCAGAATTTCCTTTTGCTGCTTAGGAGTGCGGAAGCGGCTAATCATGTCGATGGTGACTGGAAATGCCGCGAAACGCTGTTTGAAAGTTTCGTAATGCTGGAAGGCAAGAACCGTCGTGGGCGCGAGCACCGCCACTTGCTTGTTGTCAGTGACGGCTTTGAAAGCAGCACGCATGGCGATTTCCGTCTTACCGTAGCCGACATCGCCGCAGAGCAGGCGATCCATGGGCTGGGTCGATTCCATATCGCGTTTCACGTCGGTGATGGCGAGGTCCTGGTCTTCGGTTTCGCTGTACTCGAAGGCGTCTTCAAATTCGCGCATCCATTCGTTGTCGGAGGGGAAGGCATGGCCTTCCGCAGTTTTTCTTTCGGCGTAGAGCTTGAGCAGTTCGTCCGCCATGTCTTTCATGGCTTTACGGACGCGAGCTTTGGTCTTCGCCCACGTAGCCGTACCCAGATGACTTAGCGGAGGCTTGGCGCCTTCCGAAGAACGATATTTCTGTACCAGGTCGAGCCGAGTGAGGGGCACGTAGAGTCGCGCTCCCTCGGCGTATTCCAGCAACATGAACTCGGCGTTGCCATCCCCCTGATTGATTTCTTTGAGGCCCTGATACTGGCCGATTCCATGTTCGACGTGAACTACGTAGTCACCGACTTGCAGATCGCGGAAGTCAGAAAGAAATGCGGAAACTTTTGATTTGTGCCTTTGAGGACGCGAAACAACCGATTCGGATTCGTCGAACAGATCGCGTGCGCCGAAGATCGCCAAGTTGGCTTCGGGCAGCACCACACCTTCGGGAACGTACGCCTTCGCCAGTGTGGTGGTGAGCAGTTCGCCGGCGAAGTAAGAAGTTTCGTCGGCATAGCTTTCACCGCCACGCGTGCGGCTGCCCAGCCGGAAGGAGACGCTGTATTCGCTGAAAATGTCCGCCAGGCGCTCGACTTCACCGGTGTTAGGAACCGCAATCAACACCCGGTTGCGTTCCGCAATTTGTTTCTGCACTTCTTCCAGCATGGCTGGAACTGAGCCGTGGAAGCGGGGAGTTGGCTGTGACAGGAACGAGACGGCGCTTTCAACGTCGGTGGAGCGGGCAATGTCGAGATGTTCGACGTCAGCGCCCGGCAATGTGGCGATTTTCTTCCACCAATCGTCGGGTGAAAGATACAAATCTGCGGGGCGGACCAAGTTGCCGATACCACTACGCTCGTGCGCCTCTTCGATTCGGGACCAGACACGATCAAACTCTTGTTTCAAATTGTCCGCTTCGTCGGCAAGCACCAGCGCATGTGGGAGTATGTCGAAGAGCGTGCGATCGGCGCCGGCGACGGGCGCATAAAACTCCCAGCCGGGGAAAACTGAAACTCCACCTGAGCGCACAGCCTCTTCCACAATCTCCTCAGCTCCGGTAATACGCTTGCCGGAAAGACGGGCGTGAATGGCCCCAAGCAATTCTTCACTGACAGGAGTTTCGGTCAGCGGCAACAGCACTGCCTCGTCCGTCGGATGGGATGATCGTTGTGTCGCTGGATCGAACTTGCGAATGGACTCGATCTCATCGCCAAAAAACTCGACGCGAAGCGGCCGATCGGCTTCAGGGGGATAAACGTCAAGGATGCCGCCGCGAAGGGCGTACTCACCTGGCATCTCTACGACGTCCGTCGAGGTGTAACCCACGGTGTTGAGGTGGCGAAGCAGCGGCTCGGGATCGAGCGTCTCCCCGCGCCGGAGAACCCGCGCCAGATCAGCGTAGTATTCTGCGGAACGCAGCCGGAGCGCGGTGGCGACGATAGGAGAAACGACGATGGACACTGCGCCAGTGGCAATCTTCCAAAGAGCGACCGCACGCTCTTCTTGAATTTCAGGATGCGGGGAAAGATTCTGGAAGGGCAGAACATCGCGTGTGGGAAGCGCGACCACGGAATCCGGTTCGGTGCCGATCAGTTCTGAAAATGCCTGCAACACGGGAACAAATTCCTCCAACACGTGATTGTCGGGGACCACGACAATCAGCGGCCGCTCGGTAACTTTTTGCAGCAGAACCAGAAGAAGCGCTTTCGCGGTTGGGGTGAGTCCAGAAACACGTATCCGTCCCGTGCCCTCTTTCAGATGGGAGGCTACACGCGAGAAGGCGGGCAACTTTTCCACGTCCGCGAAGAGATCGCGAACGAAAGGCAAGACCATTGCAATTTCATTCTAACAGGGGTGTGTGCGAGGCAGGTTTAGGTCGAACTCGGCAAGCTGGCCGGGCTAGGCAGGTGGGTTGCGATTCGTGACCTGCGGCAAAATATCGGCAAAAAAACAAGAGGACAGCCGGGCCCATCCAAGCTGTCCTTAAACCCTTCCGGTTAGAAGGGCCATGTCACTGTCTCCAGAATATTGAAAAAGTATTTCAAGACTATTGCGGAATTGTAAATTTGTGGTGAATTTTGGCAGTCCTCACGTGATGCTCTGACGCTATATTCACCGCCGAGCACGCTGAGTTCGCCGAGAATGAAAGACAATGGGGACCCTCTGCGTTCTCGGCGACCTCGGCGGTAAATGAAGAGCGACAAGGCATGGTTCGCCCCCGCTGGTATATTTAACGGTTCCTGGCCTGGGAGGACGGTCATCGCCCGCAAACTCGAGATCTCGCGCAAACTTCAGCAACGCGCTGAACAAATGATTCCCGGCGGGGTGAACTCACCGGTGCGCGCGTTTCGCGCAGTGGGCGGTGATCCGCCATTCATCGTTCGCGGCCAAGGCTCGCGTGTCTGGGATGCGGATGGCAACGAATACCTTGACTACATCGGGTCATGGGGACCACTCATCTTGGGCCATGCGGACCCGGCCGTGGTGGAAACAATCTGCCGAGCCGCACACGATGGCGTAACGTTCGGCGCGTCAACTCCTGCCGAAGCTGATCTGGCGGAAGTCGTCCGCTCAGCTTTTCCCCAGATGCAAAAGATCCGATTTGTGAGCTCGGGGACGGAAGCGACCATGTCCGCGATCCGCCTGGCCCGCGCTTATACCAAACGAAAATACATCGTGAAATTTGAAGGCTGCTATCACGGCCATGCGGATGCTTTGCTGGTGAAAGCGGGATCGGGAGTGGCCACGCTGGGAATTCCCGGATCTGCGGGCGTGCCGGACGAGTTCGTCCAGTTCACGATTGCTCTGCCGTTTAACGATGCCGAAGCGATTGAGCTCGCATTCAAAAAATTCAAGCATCAGATTGCATGCGTGATTGTGGAACCCGTCGTGGGCAACATGGGATGTGTTTCGCCGGCGAAGGGATATTTGGAGCATCTTCGAAGGGTTACCGAACGCGAAAAGTCCGTGCTCATTTTTGACGAAGTCATGACTGGATTCCGCGTGGCGTTCGGCGGCGCTCAGGAGTTGTTTGGTATTCATTCCGATTTAACTACGTTGGGAAAGATCATTGGTGGAGGCCTGCCGGTGGGCGCATACGGCGGACGGTCCGAGATCATGAACTTGGTGGCGCCGCTCGGCCCGATGTATCAGGCCGGAACGTTGTCCGGAAATCCGCTGGCCATGGCTGCTGGGCTGGCTACGCTGCGCTATTTACGAGAACAAAAGAACGAAATCTACCCGCGTTTGGATAAGCTGAGCGACCAACTGGTCGTGGGAGTTGCTGCGGCTGCGAAAGAGGCAGGTGTGCCCATCTGCCACAACCGTGTCGGTTCGATGTTTACCTGGTTTTTCACCCGCGGACCGGTCACGGATTGGGCGTCCGCTTCAAAATCCGATACCAAAGCCTTTGGACGTTTCTTCCATGGGATGTTGGACAACGGCGTCTATCTGCCGCCTTCCCAGTTTGAAGCCGCTTTTCTCAGCACCGCTCATAGCGAACAAGACATTCAGCAGACGATTGCAGTGGCCAAGCAAGCATTCGCGGTGGCTCACGCCTAGACCGGGTGCGTCGTCGGACATCCACATCTGGTACGACGAGGAAACGCGTTGAGGAAGCAGACAAAAAGTATCACCGCATTGACAACGCGGGTCCAATCCGGCGTGACCGGTACCATAGCGCAAGCTCGACCCGATTCCAAAGACCGAGCTTGTCGTAGACAATTCGAAGATAGTTTTTCACATTGTGTTCTTTGATTCCGATTGCCTCCGCGACCTCACGGTTCTTCAGTCCTTTAGCCACAAGCTGGATAACCCGCCGCTCACGTTTGCTGGAAACAATGCGTTCATAACTTTCGTTTGCCGATACCGTAGTATTCGTTACAACCAGAGTCGCCAGTTTGACTCGCTTGATTCCGCCGGTAATTCGGAAACGACGAAATAAACGCTCAAGATGTGCCTTCACGGTTCGGCGCGCGATTTTTAGTTGACGTGCAATTTCAGCATTGTCATAACCTTGCATGAGTAGTTTTATGATCTGCGTTTCGCGCGCACCCATCCGAATGGACTCTCCCTTCATTCATCCCCCCTTTCCTATACTCACCGGAAGAAATCTCCGGCGACGTTTGTGTTCATTTCCCACGCATGCTTCGTCGAATGAAATACGCTTATCTCCGAACGTCGCGACTCTAGCAGACATCCAGAGCACGTTCAACCTGCTGATTTCGCGGGGGCCTGAATAATCTTTTTGCGGGAGTGGTCTATGACGCGGCTTTAAACAACCTTGCGAGACTATCGATGTCCGCAGCACTCGCGTCGCTGACTACAAAATAGCGAAGCCCGCCTTGACTCCATGTTTCCATGTTGAAGGGCAGTTTCTTGGGCGAGAGAGAGTTCGTGTCCAAACTGGCTGGCAATGATCGTTCCTGGAATACCAACACAGAAATATGGTGTTTGCGCACATCGTAAATCAGGTGCGCACCCGGCGCTTGATCAAGATAGGTCATCCGGCCGCCAACCAGAGAGAACTCGGAGTTTTGAAGTTCGGGCAAATTGAAGGCGAAGGGAATCTTTCCCTGGAACCAGGGCTTCACCGTATGCCGATCCGTGGAGATCACATCCACCGGCGATGAACTTGCCAGCGCCGCCACGTGCAAGTCTGCAATCTCACTGAAAACCTGGTTTCTGCCGGATCGCGTTCCAAGATAGCCTGAGGTCAACGTCCCAATC
>Ga0070697_100002309_pt1 | contig 14645 bp, 11 predicted proteins | sample KBSK1501metaG_FD_65475 | JGI IMG/M metagenome (GOLD analysis project Ga0070697, IMG submission 65475) | Corn, switchgrass and miscanthus rhizosphere microbial communities from Kellogg Biological Station, Michigan, USA - KBS K1-50-1 metaG | ecosystem: Host-associated > Plants > Roots >...
GCGAAGCCGCACATCCACGCGCTCGGCTCGCAGCCGAGCGGCTCGTAGCCCCGCGCGCGCGCGACGGCGAGAAAGGATCCCCCCGCCGCTCCCACGTCGAGGACACGACGGCCGGCGGGCTGCGCGGTCGCCTCGATGTGCCGCAGGCCCCGCCGGAACGCCCTCTCGCGCATCGCCACCTGGGAGACGAAGCCCTCGTCGGTTCCGCGACGGTAGCCCTCGAGGATCAAGTCCCAGCGCAGACGGGGCCGGACGTAATGGAGGCCGCAGGACAGGCATCGCACCATCTGGTCCTGGAGGGGCTCGTCGCCCGAGGAGCGGAACACGGTCTCGAGATCGACGGGCCGGCCCGGCTCGCGCCTCGACGGAAAGACCACCTCGAAGGAATCCGAGCCGCAGACGTTGCAGGGGACCGACTCGAACTGCGGCTCGTTACGCTCGGGCGGAATGAATCCGCGCTCGCGGGCGGCCCCGCTCACCGCGGCCTCCGGCCGAGGGCGGCCAGCTCACGAAAGCCGGCGGTCACGGCGTTGAGGACGACGCCCACCAGCACCAGCGCCGCCGCCATCGCGGCCACGCCCAGCAGGACCACCGCATGGACGACGGGCCGGTACGGCGGAAGTGCTCCGATCGCCCACGCGGCCGCCCACACGAGATCGAACGTCACCAGGGCGATGGCGATGAGGCTGAAGAAATACAGAGGCCGGTGGTTGCGCAGCAGGACGGCCATCGTGATGAGGATGCGGTATCCATCCGCGAAAGGGCTCAGCTTGGACTGGCTCCCCTCCGGCCGCGCCCGGTAACGGATCGGCACCTCCCGGATGACCATCCCCTTCTCCAGGGCCTGCAGCGTCAGCTCCGTCTCCGTCTCGAAGCCGCCGGTGATGAGGGGAACCGTCCTCATGAAGTTGCGGTTGACGACCCGGTAGCCGGAGAGCACGTCCCGGAAGGAGGTGCGGAAGACGAGGTTGATCATGGCCAGGATGATCCGGTTCCCCAGGCGGTGCAGGTCGCTGAGGGCCTGCGAGTCGGCCTGGCCCAGGCGGTCTCCCACCACGAGGTCGGCGCGGTCCTCGAGGACGGGCGCGAGCAGCGCATCGACGTCCTCCGCGAAGTACGTGTCGTCGCCGTCCACGATCACGCAGGCGTCCGTCTCCACCGCTTCCAGGATCGCTTGCATGACGTGACCCTTGCCGCGCCGCTTCTCCCTCACCACGCGCGCCCCGGTCGCGAGCGCCTTCTCGGCGCTGCCGTCGGTGGAGTCGTTGTCGAAGACGACCACCTCCGCTTCCGGCAGACGGGCCCGGAAGTCGCCGATCACCTTCGCGATCGTGGGGGCCTCGTTGTAGCAGGGAATGGCGACGGTGACGCGCGGGCGCTTCATCCTTCTTCGGGAAGCAGCGTCTCCGCCGTGGGCTCGTCGTCGGCGCCGAGACCCGTGTTCTGGAGGATGGAGCGCTTCTGCACCTCGCGGTGGAGCGTGGACAGGAACGTCTCGAACCGGTGGCTGATCTGGAGGAGGGCGGAGAGGCTCGGGCACTTCAGGATCTCGATGAAGAACAGCTCGAAGCCCGACCAGTCGCGGTACATGAGGTACTTCATGTCGGTGTCGTAGAAGCGCGAGATGGCTTCCTTCATCTCCATCGCCGTGACGTCGTCCCGGTGGGTCTGGAACTCGCGCACCACGTGGACGAGGCGGGCGAGCTGCTCGCGCAGCTCCACCGACTGCTCGAACTTCGCGGTGAAGTCCTCGAAGATGTCGCGGCCCTGGACCATCGGGTCGAAGACCTGGGCGAGCTGGACGAGCGACTGCTGGAAGCAGTCCTTGAGGATCCCGTGGCTGTTCTCCACCCGGGCCCGCACGATGTCCGGCTGGCGGGCCACCGAGATGTCCACCAGTTCGGTGCTGATGACCTTCTTCATCTCGAAGGGCAGCGAGTACACGAGCGAGTCGTAGATCTCGCGGAGCCGGCTCTCCGGGTCGACGTTCCGGAGGACGCGCCGCTCGATGTAGGCCAGCAGCAGCCGGGTCTCGGAGGTGATGAGCGCGAAGACGAGGACCGTGTTCTTGAGGTCGTCCTCACCCACTCTCTCCGGGTCGGCGAACTCCAGGTAGTGCAGCAGCCGGAACAGCTCCAGGAAGATCTTGGCCGCCTGCCGCCGAGGCCCGGCTTCCGGGACGCCCCGGATGATCGCCGACACGGCGGGGTTGGTGATGCGGTCGTGGATGGGCTTGAACTTCCGGTCGATGAGCAGGGCGAGGAGGTGGCTGCGGCGGATCTCGCGGTACAGGATCCTTCCGACCGCGGTGAACGTGGCATAGGGGATGCGGGACAGCCGCACCAGGTCGGTGAGGAGCACGTGCAGGTCCTCGAGGGCGTCCCGGAGCAGCGTCAGCCCGGCCTCGGGAGAGGCCTGGCGCAGCAGCTTCTCGACGTAGGGGTCGACGGCGTCGTCCTTCTTGAGGTAGCCCTCCACGTACTTGTCGAAGCGGGTGAGGTTGACCTGCTCCTCGGTGAGGATGGCCGTGCAGAGCTGCACCGCCCGGCGGGCGACGTTGTCGACCAGCCGCAGCTCCTCCGACCAGTTCCGGAGGGCGAGGTGCTTGGACTCGCGCTCGGAGAGGGGCTGGTTCTTGATGCGGAAGAAGCGCTCGAAGGCGCGCAGCCACATCTCCAGCTCGAACAGCTCGCGGGTCTTTCCCGCCGCCACCACCTGGTCCATCCAGTGGCGCATCTGGCCGCGCAGGAAGTCGGAGCGGAGCTCGCGGTCGGGGCGCTCCTCCTCGGAGCGGTCTTGGCTGGGCATCGACCGCGCCATTTTATGCTACAAGCTGCGGAACGAATGCGTCTCCAGACGCGCTTCCTCGCCTACTTCGCCGCCCTCGGCGCGGTGGTCCTCGCCCTCGCGGTCCTGCTGCTCGACGAAGCCATGGACGACGTGCTGGTGGGGCCGTCCCCGCGCCGCCTGATGCGGCTGGCCCTCATCGCCGTCGCGCTGCTGGCCGTCGCCTTCGGCGCCGCCGGCTCGTACGTGCTCGCCCGCCGTATCTCCCGGCTCCTCTCCCTGCTCGCCGCCCGCACGCGGCGGCCGGCGGCGGGCGACCGGGAGAGCCGGCTCGACGTGCGCACCGGCGACGAGATGGAGGAGCTCGCCCGGTCCTTCGACGAGATGATCGGCCAGATCCGCGCGGACCAGAAGGCCATCGAGGAGCTGAACCGCGACCTCGAGGAGAAGGTCCGGGCCCGGACCGAGGACCTGGAGTGGACGAACGAGGCCCTCCTGAAGGCGTACGAGGATCGCCAGCAGGCCGAGGCCCAGATGATCCTCTCCGAGAAGATGGCCAGCCTCGGCCAGTTCGTGGCCGGGATCGCCCACGAGATCAATACGCCGTCTTCGGCGATCAACGCCGCCATCGTCAACGTCACCGAAGGACTCCAGGCCCTGGCGCGCAGGGTGCCGCTCCTCGCCTCGGAGGGACCGCCGCCGGAGCTGCAAGCACCGTTCCATGCCCTCGTCGAGAAGGCGCTCTCCGTCGACTTCGGCCGCAAGCGCTCGTCCACCGCCGAGATCCGGCAGCGCACGCGGGAGCTGGAGGCCGCGCTCTTCGCCCACGGCCTTCCGAGCCCGCGGGAGCTGGCCCTCGCCTATTCGCGCCTGGGCCTGCACCAAGAGCTGCGGCACCTGGCCGCGGCCGGCCCCGGACGGCTGGCCCCGTCCGCGATCGCCTTCCTGGAGAGCGCCGGCAACCTGGCGATCGCGGTGAGCGACATCCGCGTGTCCATCGAGGCCATCACGCGCATGGTGAAAGCCTTGCGGCATTACTCCCATCTCGACCGCGCGGAGATGGCCGAGGCCGACATCCACGACGGCCTGGAGACCACGCTCACGATCCTCCGCAACCAGATGCGCTACGGGATCGTGGTCGAGCGCCACTACTCCCGGCTGCCCCCCGTCGTGTGCAACATCAACGAGCTGAACCAGGTGTGGACCAACCTGATCCACAACGCCATCCAGGCGATGAAGGGCGTGGGCCGGCTCACGATCGAGACCGCGGCCACCGAAGACGGGGTGGCGGTGCGCATCACCGACACGGGCCCCGGCATCCCCGACACTATCCGCGGACGCATCTTCGATCCGTTCTTCACGACCAAGGACCAGGGAGAGGGGACGGGATTGGGCCTCGGGATCGCCCAGCAGATCGTGCAGCGTCACCGGGGGCGGATCACCGTCGATTCCGAGCCCGGCCGCACCTGCTTCGAGGTACGCCTGCCCCTGGTGCCGGTGGTCGCGACGGGACCGGAGGCCGAGCCGTGACCGCGCACATCGTGTGCGTCGACGACGAGCAGGCCGTCCTCGACCAGCTCTCGGCGCAGCTCACCCGGCGCTTCGGCGCCACCCACCGGGTGGAGTGCGCGGAGTCGGCGGAGGAGGCGCTCGCGCTCATCGAGGAGATCTTCGCCGCGGGGGACGAGGTGGAGCTCGTCATCTGCGACCAGGTCATGCCGAAGATGAAGGGCGACCGCTTCCTCGAGCGCGTGCACGAGACCCGGCCGCTGGTCATGAAGATCCTCCTCACCGGCCAGGCCGGCCTCGACTCCGCCATCTACGCGATCAACAACGCGGGCCTGCACTGCTACATCGAGAAGCCCTGGGAAGTGGAGGACCTGAACCTCGCCATCGGGAACCTGCTGACGCAGCACCGCCTCCGCCGCGAGATCGACCAGCACCACGCGCGGCTGGAGCGCCGGAGCCGGGAGCTGCACGGCCTGCACGACGTGGGGCGGGCCCTCGGCTCCGCGCTGGAGCCGGAGCGGGTCCTGGAGCTGGTGGCGGAGGCGGCCCGCAGCCTGGTCGGAGCGCCGTGCGTGGTGGTCCTGCAGACCGGCAACCGCGTCGCCTCGTGGGAAGGCGTCGCCTCCCCTCTCTCCGCAGGCGGGCGCGCGGACATCGAGGCCGCCCTCGTCCGGCTGCGGGGCGAGGGTCGGTCGGACCTGCCCCCGGGGATCCCGGCCGCCCGGGCCATCACACTCGAGCATGGCCGGCGGCTCTTCGGCTGGCTCCTCCTGCCCGAGGGCGCCGAGCCGGCCCTCGACACGCGGGAGTTCCTCTCGATCCTCGCCGGACAGGCCGCGGCCGCGCTCCATCACGTCGAGCTGCTGGAAGAGCGCCTGCGCGGCGAGCGGCTGTCCACCATCGGGCGCATGATCGCCACCATCGTCCACGACTTCCGCAACCCGATGACCGCGATCAAGGGCTACGGCAGCCTGATGGAGGAAGACCTGCCCGCCGAGCGGCGCCGCCAGTACGCCCGTCTCATCGCGGAGGAGACGGACCGCCTGGGCGGAATGATCGAGGAGATCCTCGAGTTCACGCGCGGCGAACGGACGACGATGCGCCCCCGGGCGGTCACGGTGAGCGCGCTCGCCGACGCGGTGGAGCGGGTGGTGGCGCCGGAGTTGAAGCCGCGCGGCGTGACCCTCCGGCGCGAGCTGGCCTACGAAGGCGAGTTGATCCTCGACGTCGACCGCCTGACGCGCGCGCTGCTCAACTTCGTCGTCAACGCCCTCGACGCCATGCCGTCCGGCGGCACCCTCACGCTCGCGTCCCGGCGCGAGGGCCCGCGCGTCGAGCTGATCGTCGCCGACACCGGCGTCGGCATCCCCGAGGAGCTTCAGCCACGGTTGTTCGAGCCTTTCTTCACCCACGGCAAGCCGCGGGGGCTCGGCCTCGGGATGTCGATCGCCCGCAAGATCGTGGAGGAGCACGGCGGCGAGGTGCGGCTCGTCAGCGGTCCCGGCCGCGGCACGCAGGTCACGCTGAGCATGCCCACCGAGCCGCCCGCCCTGGCGGTCCCGCCGCGGCGCCGCGCGGGTGAGCGGTGACGTCCGTCACCCGCTCGCCCCGCGCCCTCGCTCCGGGCCGGCGCCAGGCTTATCATGGGCCGCGACCTGCTGCCCATGTCCGCCGCCCCGCCGGCCCTGCGCGCCGAGAGCCTGTACCGCCTGGCCTTCGGGCTGGGGTTGCTGATCGCCGTCGCCTGCTTCGTGGCCGGGCTGGCGCAGGTCGCGGTCTCCGAGCGCTGCCTGCCGGGCCTCGCGATGGACCCCCTCATCGCCGCGCGGGACGCCCTCGCGCGAGGGGACAAGGCCGCGGCGGGCCGCGAGTATCGGGGGCTGGCGGCGGTGAACTCACGCGACATGGACCTCCTGCTGCAGGCCGCGGAGGGACTCGTGCGCGCCGGTGACGCCGCCGGTGGCGCGGAGCTGATCGGCCGGGCCTGGGCCATGAACCCCGGGCACCCGCGTGTCCAGACCTCCCTCGGCTGGGCGCTCTACTGGACGAAGAGGTACGACGAAGCGGCCGCGCGCTTCGAGATCGCCTTGCGCGCCGACCCTCGCGACGTCCGCGCCCACGCCGGTCTGGCCGAGGTCCGCCTCGAGCAGCAGCGCTACCCGGAGGCGGAGGCGTCGCTCCTGCGGGCGTTGGAGCTCGATCCGACGAACGGGAGCGCGCACAACAGCCTGGGCGTCGCGTACGCCCTCACCGGCCGGCCGCAGCGGGCGGTCGAGGAGTTCGGGATCGCCGTCCGCCTCTCCCCCACCCCGGACATCCTCGCGAATCTCCAGCGCGCGCGTGGCGAGGCGGCGCGGAGGCAGCCGTGACCGCGGTCGGCGCGACCGCCCCCGCGGCGGCTCTTCGCCGTCCCGCCGTCGATCCGGGCCAACCCTTCGTCGGCTTCACGTTCGACTACCTGGTCATCGGCGGCGGCTTCAGCCTCCTCGTGCTCGCGCTGCTGCAGTCGGGTACGGCCCCGTCGGTGACCGTGTTCCTGAAGGAGCACCTCTGGACGTTCGTCCTCCTGAGCAACAGCGCGCACTTCGCCGGCTCCACGGTCCGCCTCTACACGCGCCGGGGCTCGTTCCGCGATCTCCCTTTCCTCACGATGGGCTTGCCGCTGGTGTCGCTCGCCGTGCTGGCTCTCGGCCTCGTCTTCCCCGGCGCGCTCGGCCAGAACCTCCTCTCGCTCTACCTCACCTGGTCGCCGTATCACTACTCGGCCCAGGCCTATGGGATCGCGGTGCTCTACTGCTACCGCTCGGGCGTGCCGTGGGACGAGGCCGAGAAGCGGTGGCTGCGCCTGGCGTGCTTCGCGCCCTTCCTCTACAGCTTCCTGACGATCCCCGGGGCGGGGATGGCGTGGCTGATGCCGGCGGCCGCGCTCGCCGACCCCACGGCCGCGGCCATGCGCGGCTTCGCCGCCACCGCCGCGCAGATCGCGAGCTTCGCCGCTCCCCTCGCCCTGTTCTTCCGCCATCAGCTCGGCGGCCGCGCGCGCCTGCCCCTCATCAGCCTGCTCGCCGTCCTCGCCAACGCGGTGTGGCTGGTGATGTTGAGCTACCAGGTGGCGATGGTCCTCGCCGTGATCACGATCTTCCACGGGCTCCAATACCTCGCCATCCTCACCATCGTGCACGTGAAGGAGCAGATGAAGCGGGCGGACAACCGGGCTCCGGTCTGGCGACACGCGGCGGGCTTCTACGCGCGCTGCCTCGGCCTGGGCTACCTGCTCTTCCAGGTGTGGCCCCACGCCTTCGTTCTCGCCGGCTTCAGCTACGCGGAGAGCCTGCTCCTCGTGATCGCCGTGATCAACATCCACCACTTCATCGTGGACGCCTTCATCTGGCGGCTGCGCCGCGACCCGAGCTACGCGGCGGTGGCGGCGGGCCGCTCGCCGTAGAGACCGATCTCGGCTCCGGGAATCCTCCGTGGACAACCTGACGCTCGCGCGCGTGCTCCACGAGATCGCCGACGTCCTCGAGATCAAGGGGGAGAGTGTCTTCCGCATCCGCTCCTATCGCCTGGCCGGGGAGTCGCTGCAGACGCTGACCCCGGACGTGACGGAGATGATCCGGCGCGGCGAGGACCTGAAGGAGCTGCCCGGCGTGGGCTCGGCGATCGCGGCCAAGCTACAGGAGCTGATCGCGACCGGCCGCTGCGCGTACCACCAGGAGCTGCTCGCCGAGGTGCCGGCGGGCCTGCTCGAGCTGCTGCGCCTGCCCGGCCTCGGCCCCAAAGGCGTGAGCCTCCTCTGGCGGAAGCTGGGCGTGACCTCCGCCGAGGACCTCGAGAGGACAATCGCGGACGGCCGCTTCCGCACGCTGCCGGGCATGAAGGAGAAGAAGGAAGCGAGGATCCGCAAGGGCCTGGAGGATCGCCGCCGCACCCAGCGCCGTTTCCTTCTCCCGGAAGCGGAGGCGGTCGTCGCGCGGCTGTCGCGCTACCTGGAAGAGAAGGGCGCCACGCGCGTCGAGGCGGTGGGCTCGTTCCGCCGGCGGCGGGAGAGCATCGGCGATCTCGACCTCATCGTGCTCGGCGACGGGCCGGCTCTGTCCGAGGCTTTCGTCGCCCACCCCGACGTGAAGGAGGTCCTCGCGCACGGCGGCGCGAAGTCGAGCGTCGTGCTCGCGTCGGGCCTCCAAGTGGACGTGCGCCCCTTTGCTGCCGAGAGCCTGGGGGCCGCGCTGCAATACTTCACCGGATCCCGGGAGCACAACGTCCGCCTGCGCGAGCGCGCGGTGCGCCGCGGGCTGAAGCTGAACGAGTACGGCGTCCTCCGCGCCGACACCGGCGAGCGCCTGGCCGGGGCCACCGAAGAGGAGGTCTACGCGGCCCTCGGCCTCGGCTTCATCCCTCCCGAGCTGCGGGAGGATCGGGGCGAGATCGCCGCCGCCGAGACCGGGACGCTGCCTCGGCTCGTGGAGGCGGCCGACATACGGGGCGACCTCCATGCCCACACCCAGGAGAGCGACGGCAAGGACACGCTGGAGGCGATGGTCGAGGCGGCGCGCCGCCGTGGCCTGCGCTACCTCGCCATCACGGACCACTCCCGGGCCATTCCCTCCCCGAAACGGGGGGTGGGAATGGACGAGGCGCGCTGCCTCGAGCACCTCGCGCGCATCCGTGCCCTCCAGCAGACCGTGGGCGACCTGCGCCTCCTGGCCGGCATCGAGGTCGACATCCTGACCGACGGGCGGCTCGACATGGCCGACGAGGTCCTGGGGCAGCTGGACGTCGTCGTCGGCTCACTCCACTCGCGCCTGAACATGGAGCGCGAGGAGATGACCGCGCGGGTCGTCCGGGCCTTCGAGAACCCGCACCTCGACGTCTGGGGCCATCCCCTGGCCCGGCTCCTCGGCAAGCGGGAGCCGGTGAGCGTGGACCTCGATCGGGCGATCGAAGCCGCGGCGCGCCGGGGGGTCGCCCTGGAAATCAACAGCCAGCCCGACCGCCTGGACCTGCCCGACGCCCTCGTCCACTCCGCCTGCCGACGGGGCGTCCGTTTCGTGGTCTCCACCGACAGCCACGCCGTCCACGAGTTCCAGAACCTGCGCTATGGGGTCGACCAGGCCCGGCGGGGCTGGCTGCGCGCCGAGGACGTCCTCAACACCCGGGACGTCCAGGGGTTCCTGGCCGCGCTGCGCGCACCCGCGGCCTGAGGCCCCTCCTCGTTGACCGGCGACCGCCGCGCGCCGTACTATCATGGTTTCTGTCGTCATCGAGGAAGGAGACCGTGAACCTCACCGACTACCTGAGCCGTCTGGGGGCGCGGCTCGCCCACCTTCCGACGCACACCAAGGTCCTGCTGACCTTCGCGACGTGCGTCCTGCTGGTGGAGCTGGCCTTCCGGCGGTTCGGACCCCGGTCGAAGGCCTACGCCCGGTGGACGAAGGGGATCGAGGCCGTGGGCGCGGTGTGGACGGCGGTCCTCCTCTCGGTCGTGTATCTCGTGTCGGTGGGACCCGTCAGCCTCTTCATGAAGCTCACGCGCAAGGACCTGCTCGACCGGGCGGCCGGCGACGACCCGACGTTCTGGAAGGCCCACGAGGCCAATCCGCTGGGAGCCGTGGCCGCGGCCCGGCACCAGTTCTAGCATGAACGTCCTCGGAATCTCCTGCTTCTACCACGACTCGGCGGCCGCCCTGCTCCGGGACGGCGTCGTCGTGGCCGCCTGCCAGGAGGAGCGGCTCTCCCGCAAGAAGCACGACCAGGACTTCCCGGCGCGGGCGGTGAAGTACGTCCTCAAGCAGGGGGGCATCGCCGCCGAGGACCTCGACGCGGTCGGCTTCTACGACAAGCCGCTCTTGAAGTTCGAGCGGATGCTCTCGACCTACATCGCCACCTTCCCCCGCTCCTTCGGCTCGTTCCGCAAGGCGATGCCGGTGTGGATCAAGGAGAAGCTGTGGGTGCCGTCGATCATTCGGAAGGAGCTGCGACCCTACAAGGGACCGATCCTCTTCGCCGAGCACCACATGAGCCACGCCGCCTCGTGCTTCTTCGTCTCGCCGTTCGAGGAGGCGGCCATCCTCACGGTGGACGGCGTCGGCGAGTGGGCCACCGCCTCCTTCGGCGTGGGCAAGGGCAGCGACATCACGCTCTTCAAGGAGATCCGCTTCCCCCACAGCCTCGGTCTCCTTTACAGCGCCTTCACGTACTACCTCGGGTTCAAGGTCAACAGCGCCGAGTACAAGGTCATGGGCCTCGCCCCCTACGGGAAGCCGGTCCACTTCGACCGCATCATGAAGGAGATCGTCCACCTCAACGAGGACGGCTCCTTCAAGCTCAACATGAAGTACTTCTCGTACGACTACGGCCTGACCATGACCAACGGGAGCTTCAGCGAGTTCTTCGGGGGGCCGCCCCGCAAGCCCGAGACCTGGATGACGGAGCGGGAGTTCGACATCGCCGCCTCCATCCAGAAGGTCTGCGAGGAGATCGTGCTGCGCATGGCCCGCTACATCCACGAGCAGACCCGCCTCACCCGCCTCTGCATGGCCGGCGGTGTCGCCCTGAACTGCGTCGCCAACGGACGCGTGATCCGGGAGACCCCCTTCAAGGAGCTTTTCGTGCAGCCCGCGGCCGGCGACGCCGGCGGCTCGGTGGGGGTCGCCCACTACGTCTACAACACGCTGGGCAAGCAGCCGCGCGGCCCGGCGTGGACGCACGCGTACCTCGGGCCGGAGTACGTCGACGCGGAGATCCGCGAGTACCTGGACGGCCAGGGAGCGAAGTACCGGGTGCTCTCCGACGGCGATGTCGTGCGAGAGACCGCGCGCCTCATCGCGGACGGCAAGGTGATTGGATGGTTCCAGGGCCGGATGGAGTTCGGGCCCCGCGCCCTCGGGGGGCGCAGCATCCTCGCCGACCCGCGGGACCCCAAGATGCGCGACACCCTGAACATGAAGATCAAGTTCCGGGAGGGCTTCCGTCCCTTCGCGCCCTCGGTCCTGGCCGACAAGGCCTCCGAGTGGTTCGAGATCGACTGCGACAGCCCGTACATGCTCCTGGTGGCGCAGGTCCGGGAGGGCAAGCGCTGCATCCCTTCCGTCACCCACGTAGACAACTCGGCCCGCCTGCAGACGGTGACCCGGGAGGCGAGCCCGCTCTACTATGAGCTCATCGGCGAGTTCGAGCGGTTGACGGGGGTGCCGGTCATCATCAACACTTCGTTCAACGTGCGCGGAGAGCCCATCGTGTGCACGCCGCACGACGCGTACCTGTGCTTCATGCGCACGAACATGGATCACCTCGTGCTCGGCCACCACCTGCTGGAGAAGAAGCAGCAGCCGCCCCTGCGCGAGGACGTGGACTGGCGGACGCAGTATGAGCTGGATTAGCAGCTGCCGAGGAGCAATTTATGGCCTTCGAGGAATCACGCGAGAAGCTGGGGATCATCGGCGAGCTGTGGGCCTTCATGCGGGTCCGCAAGAAGTGGTGGCTGGGCCCGATCGTCATGATGTTGGCTCTTCTTGGCTTGCTCGTTATCTTTACTCAGGGGTCGGCCGTGGCCCCGTTCATCTACACTCTGTTCTAGAGCCGACCCCGTCCCGCTGAAGCTGGGGGGTGCTAGCGGCGCACCCCCCAGACCCCCCGCTCGCTACGCGCGAGTGAATCGCGCTCCGCTCGCGGCTGTGGCTCGCTGCTACCGTCTCACTTCACGAAAACGCGCACTTCGCCCATCACGCCCAGCTTCAATATGTCGCCGTAGACGTGCTGCTGGATCGTCTGGTTGAGCAGGTTCGTCCCCTTGATGCTGGTGACGACCTTGCCGTCCGCCCACCGCGCCCCCACCGTCGCGTTGACCAGCGTGTAGGACTTGGTGAATCCGGCGAAGTCCGGGTTGAGGACGTCCTGCCAGTACGCCTTGTCGACGAAGCTCACCTGGGCGTTGCCGATGAAGCGCTTGGTGCTCGCGCTCACCCCCGCGTTGAAGCGGTTCTTGGCGGGAATGTTGATCTCGGTGAGAGGGTAGCGGATCTGGTCCGCGCTGGTGTCCAGGACGGTGGGCGTGTTCTGGTAGGAGTAGTTGGCGAACGCGCTGACGTCGTGCGTGATCTGGTGCTCCACGGACAGCTCCACACCGCGCTGGCGCAGCGGGCCGAAGTTCAGGTACGTGCTCGCGATGCTGGGAAACAGGATCGGCCCGCCGAGCTGCGGCGGAATGCTCGCGAGCACGGTCATCAGGGGCGGGGGCAGCGTGATGGGCTGGCCGGTCACCGTGAGCCCGCGCGCGGGGTTGGCGGCCGAGTAGAACGTCAGGCCGCTCCTCAGCGCGAGGTCGAGCGGCAGCGTGGTGAGGTTCGTGAAGTTGATGTCGTTGGTCATGTCGTTCTGGTAGACCGCGAACCCCAGGGTCGTGTCGCCGACCCGGCCGGTGTAGGCGAACTCGTAGGCGTTGAGCGACTGCGCCTTGACGTTCGGGTTGCCGACATTGTTGACGATGAGGAGGAACGGCGTCGCGACGGCAGGGCGCAGGGCCGGGGGAAGCAGGGGCGCGAGCGGCCGAAGGTCGATGAGCCGGGCGAGGATCTCCTGGCTGAGGTAGTTGTTGATGTCCGACGGCGCGCGGAACGCCCGGTTGAACGAGACCCGCAGGGAGTGGCTCGGCAGCGGCTTGTACATCAGGCTCAGGCGCGGAGAGAAGAACGGGTCCTTCAGGTTGCCGAACTTGTCCACGCGGACGCCGGCGGACAGCCGCCACTGGTCGACGAAGTACTCCTCCTGGAAGTAGGCCCCGAACTCGTTCCGGCCCTTGCTGTTCGGCGCGAGGGTGATGTCGAAGTTGTTCCGGCGCGCGTTGCCCCCGTAGCTCAGCAGGTGCTTCCCGCCCAGCACCGTCGAGTGCCCCACCTCGAAGTCGTAGGTCTGGGTCTTGAACGCCAGCACCACCGGCCGGCCGTCGGGCCCGCGGGCCAGCTCGTTGGGCGCGTTGGCGTCCACGAAGTTGCCGAACCCTCCGATCTTCAAGGCGCCCTTGTTGTACTGGAGCTTGCCGTAGGCCAGGTACGAGCCGCTCTGGATGTCGAAGGGGCCGATGCCCGTGTGGACGATGCCCGTCGTTCCCGCGTAGCCGCCCTGGTAGGTCATGCGCCCGCCGTCGGCGAACTCCTGATCGACGCGGAGGTCGGCCTTGGGCTGCTTGGTCCCGTTGTTCGGGTATCCGCCCAGGACGTCGCGGTCCGGAGGATAGGCGCCGCCGCCCACGATGAAGCTCGGCTGCAGCGGGTTCGGTATCCTCGGTACCGTCCCCTGGGGGCGGGAGTAGGGGTCGGAGTCGAAGTAGCCGGCGGACAGGCGCCAGGAGATCTTCTCGTTCGGGGCCCGCGCGATGCTGAAGTTGCCGCCGAAGCTCTTGCCGTTCCCCTCGTCCGCGCGCGAGCCCACGCTCCGGTCGAAGATCCCGCCCGTCAGCGTCGCTCCGAAACCCTCCGCTTCACGCGGTGACTTGGTGATGATGTTGATCACGCCGGTGAGCGCGTTGGCTCCCCACACCGCCGAGGCCGGTCCCCGCACCACCTCGATCTGCTTGATGTCGGCGGCGTTCGTGGGGACGAAGTCCCAGAGCACCAGGCCGAAGAAATCGAGGTAGACGGAGCGGCCGTCCAGGAGGACCAGCTGCGAGTTGGTCAGGGTTCCCGTGGCTTGTCGAGAGGTCACGTTGACGTCCCGGGCCGAGGTCTGGACGACGTTCATCCCCGGCACCGACCGCAGCAGGTCGCCGTAGTTGTTGGCGGGAGCGTCGACGATCGCGTCCCCCGGGATCACCGACATCGTCGCCGGCGCGTTGATGAGAGTGGTCTCGACCTTGCCGGCGCTCACGACGATCGTCTCCTCGCGCTTGATGGTCTGGTCCTGCTCCTTCTGGGGCGACGGGGAGGGAGTGGGCTTGGGCTCCTGCGCGGCGGCCGCGACGGCCCACAGGAGGCCGAGGCTGACGGCGGGGAACAACCCTTTCATACCATCCTCCTTGCTCGGGTGCGAGGCGTCGACCGCGATCCTGGCGCCGCGGCCGCGCGACGAGCGCCACCCCATGACGGTCTGGCGAATGTCACAGAAGGAGCAGGCGACGACGGCGAAGTCTATACCATATGGACGGACGCGCCGCCAGGTTTTACCGGGCCGGCCGTGAGCCCGCGCCCGCGTCCAGCGCGCGCAGAAGCTTCTCGTGGATGCCGCCGAAGCCGCCGTTGGAGAGCACCACCACCCGGTCGCCCTCGCGGAGCTCGGCGGCGAGCAGGGAGACGATGTCGTCCACTCCGGGCACGAAGCGGGCGTCCTTGCCCAGCTCCGAGATGCCGCGGACC
>Ga0070697_100002310_pt1 | contig 14642 bp, 14 predicted proteins | sample KBSK1501metaG_FD_65475 | JGI IMG/M metagenome (GOLD analysis project Ga0070697, IMG submission 65475) | Corn, switchgrass and miscanthus rhizosphere microbial communities from Kellogg Biological Station, Michigan, USA - KBS K1-50-1 metaG | ecosystem: Host-associated > Plants > Roots >...
AACGGGCGCTTCCGGCCGGCGCACTCTCGGTCCGTTTCACCGTCCTCTTCCTGATCGTGTCCGTCCTGGTCTTCCTCGCCGCCGCCGCGAGCCTCAACCGCCTGACTCTTCTGCTCTCGCCGATCGCGCTCGCGGTGCTGCTGACGTACGCGTATACGAAGCGATTCACCTGGCTCTCCCACCTGATGCTGGGTCTCTGCCTGGGAATTGCCCCGGTCGGAGCCTGGATCGCGGTGCGCGGCCGGATCGATCTCGTGCCCGTTCTCTTGGGGTTCGCCGTCCTGTTCTGGACGGCAGGATTCGACATCCTTTATGCGCTTCAGGACGAGTCCCACGATCGCTCGGTCGGCCTGCAATCCTTCCCGGCCCGGTGGGGAGCGCGGCGGGCGCTGCTGGTTTCGGCTCTTCTTCACGGATTGATGCTCCTTCTTCTCGTCAGTGTCTGGCGTCTTTCGGGAGGTGGAGGGCTCTTCGCTCTCGGAATCCTCGCCACGGCGGGGGCGCTCGTCTACCAGCATGCGATCGTCAAGCCGGGGGATCTCTCCCGAATCGACGCCGCGTTCTTCACCGCCAACGGCTTCGTTTCCGTCGCGCTCGCCGTCTTCGGGATCGCGGACGTGCTGACCAGGTAGCTGTCAGCTATCAGCTGTCAGCTGTCAGCTTTCGCAATGACGACCGTCTCTCCCGAAAAATAGTCGTAGGGCCGGCGGTCGAAACCGCCGAAGACCTCGACGGAGGAAAAGCCCGCGCGGAAGAGCAAGTGTTCGATCTCGTAACGGAAGAAGTAACGCATCCGCGTTGAGACCGAGTGACTCTCCGACGGAGAACCCGGCCGATGTCTTTCGTATCGGAAGGTGACATCCATGATCTGAGCGGCCGGGTCCCGGCGGACGGACGTCCAGCGAACGATCTCGTCTTCACCGTCGCGCCAGCGTGCCTCCTCGAATTCCTTTTCGTCGAAGATCGCGATTCGCTCGAGCTTCGGGGCGAAGACGTCGAATGCGAACTGGCCTCCCGGCGCGAGGTGCCGGCGCACCGCCCGAAGACAGGAGAGCTGATCCGGGACTGTCAGAAGGTGCTGGAACGACCGGAAAGCGGAATAGATGAGAGAAAAACGATCTGATCCGAGGTCGAAGTCCTCCATCGCGCCCGGCACCAGCCGCAGGTTTTCCGGTGGAGACTTGCGCGCAAGCTCTTCGAGCATCGCGTCGGAGCTGTCCAGGCCCGTGCAGGCGATTCCCTCTCTCGCGATCGGCAGAAGGACTCTTCCGCTGCCGCAGCCGAGCTCGAGCACCGGGCCCCCGGACGCCAGGGCGAGCGCGCGATAGAACTCCACGTCACCGGAGGGAGTCCGAAAGGTCTCGAAGGCGCTGTCGCAATGCCGCGCGCCCGTCGGGCCGTAGGCGTCCGCGTGCTGCATGGGGCGAGAATTCTACGCGCTAGAATTCAGCGCCAATGGCGATTCCTTCGGAAGGCGACGTCCAGCTCCGTCATGTGGCCATCGACGGACCCATCGGCGTGGGCAAGACGTCTTTAGTCGAGCTCCTGGCCCGGCGATTTCACGGGACACAGATTCTGGAGGATGTGGACAATCCGTTTCTGTCCGACTTCTACAAGAAGAAGACCGGTTCGGCCTTTCAAACCCAGCTCTTCTTCCTGCTCTCCCGCTACCAGCAGCAGCGAGAGATCGCGCAGATCGACCTCTTTTCCAACCTCTTGATCGCGGACTACCACTTCCCCAAGGACAAGATCTTCGCGTGTCTGAACCTGGACGATTCGGAGTTGATGATTTATGACCGGCTCTACACGCTGCTTGCGGAATCGCTGCCCAAGCCGGACCTGGTGATCTACCTCCAGGGCTCTCTGGAGACCTGCATGAAGAGGGTCAAGAAGGCGGCGCGGTCGTTTGAAAAAGGAATGACGCCTGAATATCTGGCGCAGCTGATCGAGGCCTACAACTATTACTTCTACCACTACGAAGAGACGCCGCTTCTGGTCGTGGACACCAACGAGATCGATTTCGTCAACCGGCCGGCGGATTTCGACGATCTCGCCGCTCAGATCCAACGTGCCCGGAAGGGCGTCCAGTACTACGTGCCCGCGGGACATACCTAGTTCTCAGTGATCAGTTTTCAGTTTTCAGTTTCGATCCGGCCGTGCCCCTGAACTGATAACTGAAAACTGACGACTGAAAACTCCGCTATAATTCCACTTGCGCCCTTGTCGGCGGCGATCCTGATCTTCAGGACGTCGACCGAAAGGAAAGGAGCGTCGGTATGGCCTCTCTGCCGCAAGCCTCTCCTGTCACCGTTCCCCTCCTCGTCTCCTCCAAAGGTGTGGACAGAATCGCGATGATGACGGCCTACGACGCGCCGACGGCCGCCCTTCTGGACGAAGCGGGACTGGATGTTCTGCTCGTGGGCGACTCGCTCGCGATGACCGTCTACGGGGAGGCCAACACCCTCTCGGCGACGATGGAAACGATGCTTCGCCACGCGAAGGCGGTCTCGCGGAGCTGCCGCCGGGCGCTCGTCGTCGGAGACATGCCGTTTCTCTCCTACCAGACGGATGCGCGGGAGGCCGTCACGAACGCCGGCCGGTTTCTTTCGGAGGCCGGATGCGCCGCGGTCAAGGTCGAGGGAGGCCGGCGCATACTCCCCGCTGTCGAAGCGATCCTGGCGGCGGACATCCCGGTCATGGGACACGTCGGCCTCACTCCGCAGTCGGTTCACAAGCTGGGAGGATTCAAGGTCCAAGGTCGGGACAGCGGCGCGGCTCACGAGATCCGCGAGGACGCGAAGGCCTTGGCCGAGACCGGCTGCTTCGCGATCGTTCTCGAGTGCGTGCCGGCGGGCCTCGCGGCCGAGATCACAGCGGAGGTTCCGGTGCCGACGATTGGAATCGGGGCCGGTCCGCACTGCGACGGCCAGGTTCTCGTCTTCCACGACGTCGTCGGCCTGACGCGCGACCTGCGTCCCCGATTCGTGCGGCGTTACGCCGATCTCTCGGGTGCGATTCGCGACGCGGCGAGCGCCTATACGCGCGATGTGAGAGAAGGGAGTTTTCCCAACGCGGAGGAATCTTTTGCGGGTTCGAGCAAGCCCGCCCTCAGAAGGATCTATTAGCTCTTAGTTCTAAGAGTTATCAGTTCTCAGTTCTCAGTTTTCAGTTTTCAGTTTTCAGTTCTGAGTACAGCGCCACATCCTGAAGAGTCAAAATTAATCAAAACTGATAACTGAACACTGAAAACTGAAAACTCGTCTCATGATCACGATTCGCGAACTGCCCGCCTTACGCGAGGTCATCCGCGACGCTCGCGCTCAAAACAAAACGATCGGCTTCGTTCCGACGATGGGCGCGATTCACGAGGGGCACCTCACGCTCGTGCGCCGCGCGCGCGAAGAGTCCGGGTTCGTTGTCGTTTCGATCTTCGTCAACCCTCTCCAGTTTGGCCCGGGCGAGGACTATCAGCGCTATCCCCGGCGCCTGCCCGAGGACGCACGGCTTCTCGAGCAAGCGGGCGTCGACCTGCTGTACACCCCCGAGGCCGCGCAGTTTTATCCTCCCGATTTTGCGACCTCCGTGGAGGTGGCCAGAGTTTCCGATGGAGGCGAGGGGGCGATCCGCCCCGGGCATTTCCGGGGCGTCGCGACCGTTGTGGCCAAGCTCTTTCTCCAGGTTTCGCCCGATGTCGCCTACTTCGGCCGCAAAGACCTGCAACAGGTCGCGGTTCTGAGGCGAATGGTCCGCGACCTCGACTTCCCCATTCGTCTGGTCGCCGTCGAGACTCTCCGCGAGCCGGATGGTCTCGCCATGTCTTCTCGCAACGCCTACCTCGCTCCCTTCGAACGCCAGCAGGCGGCTGCCCTCTCTCGCGCCCTCTTCGCCGCAAGGGAGCGGGTGGCGCGGGGAGAGACAGATCGAGAAGCGCTGGAGCGCCAGACGCGCGCGGAGCTCGAGAAGTCGGGACTCGCAGTGGACTACGTCGAGGTCGTGGACGGCGCCACGATGCGGCAGACGGCACGCGTGGAACCAGGCTCGACGATGGCCGCGGCTGTCCGGGTCGGGAAGACGCGTCTGATCGACAACGTTTTGCTGTTGGAAGAGTGAGAGAATCGGGAGGAATTGATTCATTGATTCATTGATTCATTGATTCACTGATTCTTCATTGATGCGCCTTGTCCGAGTCAATGAACCGATAACCCGATGGACCAATGATCCGATTCTGACTACAGCCCGAGGCCGAGAATGACTACGATCACCGAACTTCCGTCAACGCAGGTCGCTCAAGAAGATGCCTTCGTCTTCGGCGGCCGGAGCTTCACCTCGCGGCTGATCGTCGGCACCGGCAAATACGCGACGTTTCCGTTGATGAAGGAGGCCCTCGAGGCCTCGGGCGCCGAAATCGTCACGGTCGCCGTCCGCCGCGTCAACCTGACCGACCGCTCGAAAGAGTCTCTGCTCGACTACGTCCCCGCGGGAATGACGCTGCTTCCCAACACGGCCGGTTGCTACACGGCCGATGACGCGATCCGGGCCGCGCGACTGGGGCGCGAGGTCGGCCTCTCTCACTGGGTCAAGCTCGAGGTTCTAGGCGACGAGCAGACTCTGTGGCCGGACAACGAAGAGCTCCTGAAGGCAACATGCACCCTCGTGGCGGAAGGATTCGTGGTCTTCCCGTATACGTCCGACGATCCGATCGTCGCGCGACGCCTGGAGGAAGCGGGGGCGGCGGCGGTGATGCCCCTGGGCGCCCCGATCGGCTCGGGGCTCGGCATCCAGAATCCCAACAACATCTCGATCATCCTCGAGCGTGCGAAGGTCCCTGTCATCGTCGATGCGGGCGTGGGCACGGCATCGGACGCCTGTGTGGCGATGGAGCTCGGGGCCGCGGGTGTCCTGATGAACACGGGCATCGCCGGGGCCCGCGATCCCGTCCGCATGGCCCGGGCGATGCGGGACGCCGTCCGGGCTGGAAGGGATGCCTTTCTGGCGGGCCGGATCCCCCGAAAGCGATACGCCACCGCCTCTTCGCCGGCGGAGGGAATCCCCGGGCGAAACGGACTCTCTCGTCTCTAGTCTTTAGTCCTTAGTCCTTTGTCCTGAGTCCTTTGTCGGGGAAGGACGACCGGCCCGGCCTCGCGGCCAGGGACCCGGGACCAGGGACCAGGGTCTTGCCCAGAGAGTTCTCCGCCCCTCACAAGAAACTTTCGCTTGCGCGGCCACGAATCCGCATGCTAGCTTCTCGCAGCTTTTACAAACCCCGCACCAAACTGATCGCGCCGCTAATGTTTGTTCTCCCTTTCTCCGTACGCCCGAGCGGGGACGCGTACGCGCTGCCGAAAGGGGGTCGGTCCTAGAAAGAATGTCTCGCGCTCCGCCGCGTGGCGGATCGCCGTTTTTCCGATTCGAATATCAACTTTTTGAAAACGGGACCCAGAAGATCCCGGAAGGGTTACACCCAGGAGATCGGTAACTTCCATGATGCAGCAATACACGGACAAAAACCTGACTTGCGTCGACTGCGGCGGCACGTTCCTCTTTTCGGCGGACGATCAGGAGTTTTACGCGCGCAAGGGCTTCACCAATGAGCCCAAGCGCTGCAAGCCCTGCCGCGACAAGCGCAAGTCCGCCTCGGGTGAAGGGCGCGAGAGGACTTTCTACGATGTCACCTGCGACGGCTGCGGCAAGCAGACCCAGGTGCCTTTCAATCCGACCAACGGCAAGCCGGTCTACTGCCGCGAGTGCTACTCGGCACGCCGCGCCCAGCAGGCCTACTGACCCTTAACCTCAATCGACTCTTTTGATTCGGAAGCCCCGGCGCCGCCGGGGCTTTTTTTGTTATCTTGATCCAGTACCGACACATGTCGTCCCGTTCCGGATCCGTCGCTTCCCCTCCGTCGCTCGCCGATGCGATCGGGCACACTCCCTTAATCGAGCTTCCGCGATTTGCGCGCGGCGGCGCTCGGATCTTCGCCAAGCTCGAATGGACCAATCCGGGGGGGAGCGTGAAGGACCGGATTGCGCTGGCCATGATCGAGGACGCCGAGCGACGAGGACTTCTCGCACCCGGAGGCACGATCGTCGAGCCGACTTCGGGCAACACCGGCGTCGCGCTGGCGATGCTCGCCGCCTCGCGCGGCTACCTCTGCGTCGTCGTCATGCCGGAGGGATATGGACGGGTCAAGGCCCGACTGATGGAAGCGCTCGGCGCCAAGGTCATCCGGACGCCCCAGGGAGAGCTCATGCGCGGGGCGATCGAGCGCGCCCAGCAAATCGCTCGCGAGACTCCCGGCGCCTACCTTCCCAACCAGTTCGCCAATCCGGTCAATGTTTCGACCCACTATCAGACGACCGCTCCGGAGCTCTTCTCCGAGCTCGGGGACGGAATCGACGCCTTCGTGGCCGGGGTCGGCACGACGGGCACGTTCGTCGGAGTCGCGCGCTATCTCTCCGAAAGGATTCCCCGACTGCACCGGGTGGCCGCCGAGCCGCAGGGCTCGATTCTCGGCGGCGGGCCCCAGGGACCTCATCGCGTGGAAGGCATCGGGCTCTCCTTCTTTCCCGAAATTCTGGATCGCAGCCTGATCGACGAAGTCATCACCATCGACGACGCGACGGCCTTCGAGACCTGCCGGACGCTCGCGCGCGAAGAGGGACTCTTGGTCGGAGGATCTTCCGGCGTCGCCGCCGCCGCCGCGCTGCTGTTGGCTTCCCGCCTGGGGCCGCGCAAGACGGTGGTGACCATCTTTCCGGACGGAGCGGAGAGGTATCCGGATCAGGGGATTTTAGAAGGACGAGCTATCAGCTGACAGCTGTCAGCGAGAAGCTGAGAGCTGAAAGCTGAGAGCTGAAAGCGGGAGCACAGCGACCATGGGCTTTAGCACCGATTGCATTCACGCGGGCAACGAGCCGGATCCGACGACCGGCGCCGTCGCCGTCCCGATCTACCAGACCTCGACGTACGTTCAGGAGGCGCTGGGCCGCCACAAGGGTTACGAGTACGCGCGTACACAGAACCCGACGCGCCGCGCGCTCGAAGAGAACATGGCCGTTCTCGAGGGTGGATCCGGAGCGCGCGCCTTCGCCTCGGGAATGGCCGCGATCACCGCCGTTTCGACCTTCGTCAAAGCCGGGGAGCACGTCGTCTGCTCCGACATGACGTACGGCGGGACGTTCCGCTACTACACCCAGATCCAGGCTCGCTACGGCGTCGAGTTTTCTTTTGTCGATACGACCGACCTCGAGTCCGTCGAGCGCGCCTTCCGGCCGAACACTCGCCTCCTGCATCTGGAGTCCCCTACCAATCCGACGATGGCGATCTGCGACATCGCGAGGCTTTCCGAGCTCGCGCGCGGCCGCGGCGCGCTCGTCGTCGTCGACAACACGTTCGCGTCGCCGTACTTGCAGCGGCCCCTCGATCTCGGCGCGGACCTCGTCGTCCACTCCACGACCAAGTTCCTGAACGGCCACTCCGACTCGGTCGGAGGCATCGCCGTGGCGAAAAATCCGGAGCAGGTCGAGTGGCTCTCCTTCGTCCAGAACAGCTCGGGCGCGATCCTCTCGCCGCTCGATTCCTGGCTGGTGTTGCGCGGGATCAAGACGCTCGTGGTCCGGATGGAGCGGCACGAATCCAACGGCCGGGAGATCGCGCGGTTTCTGGCCGGACACAAGAGAGTGCAGAAGGTCTACTACCCGGGCTTTCCGGATCACCCTCAGCACGCGCTCGCGAAAAAACAGATGCGCGGCTTCGGCGCGATGATCTCCTTCGATCTGGGTTCCTACGAGGCGGCGTCGAAGATGCTCTCGGCCGTGCGGCTCTGCTCGCTCGCCGAGAGCCTCGGCGGGGTCGAGACGTTGATCTCGCACCCGGCCACCATGACCCACGCCTCGATCCCCGAGCAGGAGCGACAGCGACTCGGCGTCACCCCCGGTCTCGTTCGCATCTCCGTCGGAATCGAGGATCTCGAGGATCTGGTCGCGGATCTGGACCGCGCGCTGGGCGCGGTCTGAGTGGCGAGTGACGAGTGACAAGTGACAAGAGGGTTTTTCCGCTCGTCACTCGTCACTTGTCACTTGTCACTTCTGGCTTTTTCGCCGGCACCTCCCAACGATAATTTCGCCGCCCTCCGTAAGGCCTTTCTCGAGCGGATCAATGCCGCACGGAGCCAGACGAAGCTTCGGGCTCTGCGTCTTTCGGACAAGTTGTCGGGCGTGGCACAGCGGCGTGCCCAGGAATTTGCCGCGGGCGGACCCGAGCCCGGCGCCTCGACCGCCGAGGGGGACGGGCGCGCCGCGGCCGCGCAGGGATACGACTCCCGGTATCTGTCGGAAGTTCTCGTCCAGGCCGACGGGGACGTCGACATGGTCTTTTCCGAGGCAGCCGGGGCCGCAGGCATGCTGGCGGATGAGCTGCAGCGCCCGAGCGTGCGCGACCTGGGGATCGGAGTGGCCGTCCGAGACGAGATTCCCGTCTACGTTTTTCTCTTCGGCCTCTCCTGGGAGGACTTCGTCTCCGGAAAGCGGGTCGAATTCTCGGACCTCCAGTCGGTCCGCCGGGCGCTTTTCGATCGAGTGAATCGGGAGCGCCGGGCGGCGGGGGTTCCACCCATGCGCGAGGAGCCTCTCTTGGACGAGACGGCGCAACGCCACGCCGCAGACATGCTCGCCCGCTCCTATTACGACCATGACAGCCCCGAAGGGACAACGGTCCTGGAGCGCAGCCGCGCGGCCGGGTATCGGCCGAACATGGCCGCCGAAAACATCGCTCGCGGGCAATACTCGATCGAAGAGGTCATGGACGGCTGGATGTCGAGCCCCATCCATCGCGAGAACATGCTGAGTTCTCTTTTCGCCGACGTCGGCTCGGGGGTGGCGGTCGGCAAGAACGCCAACGGCTATCAGATCCTCTGGGTCCAGTGCTTCGGCCGATCCAAGACCGGAACTCCGTGGCGCCGCCAGCGGCCACAGCCGCCGGGGAAGAGCTAGCTTCAGGTTTCAGGTTTAAGGTTTAAGGTTCCAGTGCCTGAGTCGAGGTTTTGAACCTTAAACTTTAAACTTTAAACCTTAAACTCTCTCCTACCGCACGAGCTCCACCCCTCGCACCTCGGGGGCGAGCGCGATGTCCTGGGGCCGATGCTCGCCGGTCAGCCACACGATCCGTTGATGCTCAAGCGCATCGGAGAACCGCGCGAAGGCGGCGCGCAGCTTCGGAAGACTCGAGACGTCCTCGCAGTCTCCCCACTGCTCCGCGACCCGGTTTCCCTTGGGGTTCTCGAGCGACCAGACGAACAAGGGGACGGACAGTTTCGCTAGGTACCGGCGGACGCTCGCCGGGTCGTAGCGCGAGACGTCCGCCGGTCCCCTGCCGAGAATGAGCAGGACGGCGCGGCGTCCGTGAGCGGCGACCGCTTGAACTCCGGCGATCGCAACCGCGTCGGCGAATCGCGGGTGGGATTCCACCTTGGCCGGATGATAGACGCGGGTCAACAGCCAGTGGAGCCCACCGTCGCTGCCCGCAAAATCGTGCGAGCTGTCGAATAGCTCTCTCGGCGGGACGGTATTGGGCACCGGACGCCCGCGGGGCCACAGGAAGCGGATATGGTCGTCGTCGGCCACGCGCAGCTCCATCCGCATCGCGTTGGGCTCGAAAACGGGCAACGTGTTCCGTCGCGTCGCGTCGATCATCGTCTTTCCTCCGCGCCCGAGCTTGGACATCGCTTCGTCGGCGGAAAGGCTGCGCACGATCAGGATCTGGGCCGGTCCCCGCTCGACGGCGATGACCTGCACGGAGGACCCGTTTTTTCGAAACGCTGTGGAAAGACTCGCCGCGTCCGGCTCCGAGCCGTCCAAAACGCGTACGGGCAGCGCCGTCAGCTCCGTGGAGACGACACTCGCCGAGCGGCCGCCGACGACGAGATCCCGGCGTGATCGGACCCCATTGGGAAACTCCGCCGCGATGGTCAGCAGATGTGTCGTCGTATCGTCGTAGGCGGGCAGCTCGAATCGCTCCTCTGCGGAGATTGGCAGCGGCCGTCCGTCGAACGCCGCAGAGAGCGACGTCGCCCTGGTTCCGAGCACACTCTCCACAGCGAGCCGGCCGGTCACCGCCTTCCCCTTTTCGTCCCGCTCGAGGAGGATTTCTACTTCCGCTGCCGGCCTGGGCAAATTGACCCATTGCCGGACGCGGGCGAGCTCCGCGCCGGACCGATCCATTGCCCGCGCGACGAGCTCATGGGGCGAGAGCTCCGGACCGAAGTCGACGTGGACCGAAAAGGGGGGCTTCTCGGAGCGGCCCACCGCGGTTCCGTCCAGAAGGATCTCGACGGAGGCGACTCCGCCGGCCGTGGAAACCTGCACCAGCTGCGGGCCAGCGGTCAGTCCCAGAAAGAGTGTCAGGAAGGAAATCATGGGAGAAGCCAACAGCCGACAGTCGACAGTCGACAGCGAAGAGCCGTTGCGCTTTCCTCGTTACCTCGCGGCGGCGCGGGCCTTGGGGACGAGTTTCGGGCGGGGAACGCGACGCTTGGGATGCTCCGTCGCCTTCACGATCCAGGCCGCGAAGCCCGGAGACGACTCGTCCACACGATACGCCAAGACCTCGGGCAGCTCATAGGTGTTGATCTTCTGGATCGTCTCCCGCACACCTTTGAACTCCTTCGCGCAGGTCTTGATCACCAGAAGGTATTCCCCGTCCTCGCAGATTCTTCCCTTCCATCGGTAGATCGAATGGATGTTGGGAAGAAGATTGACGCAGGCCGCCTGGCGGTTGCGAACGAGCGCGTGAGCGATGTCGAGAGCCTGCTCCTCGGTGCCGGCGGAGGTCACGATCACCATCAAGTCCTGGGCGCGCACGAGGAGATTCCACGCCTGGAACGGAGAGAAGTCAAGCTTTCAGCTATCAGCTCACAGCTCTCAGCCAGAGACCAGGGCATCGGTTGCTCTGGTAGCTGCTAGCTGAAAGCTGAGAGTTGACAGCTTGTTGCTCGAAGCGCGGAGAGGAATACTTGCCAACTCAGCGTGTTAACATCTCGCCTGATCTTTGATTGACAGAGCGAGCCCGTGGGGGCGAAACGGCTTCGACGGGGACGAGCACGCGAAAGGTTGCATGCCGAGGTCTCACCCACCTCGTAAAAAAGGTGAAAAACGATAGCTGCCAATAACAGCAATCTCGCTCTCGCTGCGTAATTAACGCGCAGTGACGGTGACCGAGAAGCGCACCCGCCGCGTCTCGGGCGCCGACGCCAAATGCGGGTGTAGCCGGTCCGGTTCCCCGGACGGATCGGCGAATTCAATTCGGGGTTGCCCTGCCGCCGTTTTGCCTCTTCTCGAGGCGGCGGGGCGAGAACTCAGAAGAGGCTGAGCATGGAGTGGCCTTTCCCGTGACGCCCTCGGACGCGGGTTCAACTCCCGCCGCCTCCACCAACTCCAAATCGCCGCGGAAAGAAGCCCTCGGGAAACCGAGGGTTTTCGCTTCTGCGACTTTCGACATTCCCTCGCGGTTCGCGTCCGTTCTCGAACAGCTGTTTCCGACCGCCTGCTCCAGCGCAACCTTCAAGGCCTCCCGGGAGATCCGCTGGTAGGCTGGCCCGGGATGTTCCTCGAAAAGGAGACGAAAACGGCATCGCGGCGGATGGAATTCTTTCTTGCGCTTCGCGTCGCTGTCCTCGCGGCCGGATGGCTCGTTCTTCTGGCGCCCGGGCTGACCGCGGCCGGTCCCGAGACCGCGACGATCCTGTGGCGGGGAAACTCCACGCCGGTGTCGCTCGCCGGCACCCACGAGTTCAAGATTGCCGACGTGGCCAAGGCCCTGGGCTTCGAGGTTTCCACCGACGCCGCGACCGGCGTTCTCACTCTCACGGGCTTTGGGCATCAGGTCAACGTGGGGGCCGGGACGACGCAAGTGCCCGTCGATCAGAAGATTCAGCCCATCTCCAAGCCCGCGCGCGCGGTCGCGGGAGCTCTCTATGGCCCGATCGATTTCTTCGAGAAGGTCCTCTTCCCGATCGTGGGAGCGACGGGGTCGTACGATTCCGCCAGCCGAACTTGGACGCTGACGGAGGGAACGCCGTCGCTCTCGCTCGAGGTGGCCGTGGTTCACGTCGACCCTTCGACCCAGATCGTGATCAAGCTGTCGACTGCAGCGCGTTTCGTCCCGACTCTGACCGACTCGGGCTTCCAGGTGCGCTTTCCGAATCAGAAGCTGCTCACCCCGTTTCCCCAGCGTCGCTATGACGATCCCTTCGTTTCCCTTGTGTCTTTCACGGGGGACGCGGCCACGATCGAGTTCAAGGAGAAGGGTCTCGCGGCCCGCGCCTATCCGCTGACCAATCCCGACCGCGTGGTCGTCGAGGTCGGCCGCGCGATTTCGGTGACTTCTCCCGCCTCCCCCGCGCCTGCTGCGCCCGGACCGGGTCTGACCATCGTCGTCGATCCGGGGCATGGGGGAACCGAGACCGGGGCGATCGGGCCGGGGGGATTGCAGGAGAAGGACGTCACGCTCCAGATCGCCAAGCGCCTCGCCTCCGCCTTGCCGCGAGGTCTGTCGTGCCGGGTCGTCCTGACGCGCGATTCGGACAGCGTGCTCACGCTCGACGACCGGACCTCCGTCGCCAACCACGAGAAGGCGGATCTCTTCCTCTCCGTGCACGCCAATTCCTCGCGCATGCCGGGCGCGCATGGATCCGAGACGTATTACCTTTCGTTGGAGGCCTCCGACAAGCTCGCCTCCGAGATCGCGAATCAGGAGAATCAGCCGGGACCGGAGGGCACGGGAGTCTCCTCGGGCCGCCGCGACCTCGATTTCATCCTTTGGGACATGGCCCAGAGCGCGCACCTGAAGGAGTCGAGCGAGCTGGCCGAGGCGATTCAGACGGAGTTGAATGCGCTTTCGGGAACGCAGAACCGCGGGATCAAACAGGCGCCGTTCCGAGTGCTCGTGGGCGCGACGATGCCGGCTGTTCTCGTGGAGACCGCCTTCATCTCGAATCCCGACGAGGAGAAGAAGCTGGCTTCTGCGACTTTTCAGCAATCGGTGGCCGATGCGGTCGCCAAAGCCGTCTCGCACTTTTTCACGCACCGGAAAGCGGCCTCCTCCGCCGCCCTCCCCAAACCGTCTCCCGCTCCATGACCCGGCGCGCGGCCGCCATTCTGCTCGGCGTGCTGGCCGTCGCGGTCGCCGCGCTGCTCTGGTTGAGCTGGCCGGACAGCTCCTCCGGCAGGCGTCGGTTCCGGCTCTTCCTGCGAGTGACTCCCGTTCCAGCGCCAGCCGTCTCCTCCGCCACGCCCAATCCCGGCATTCCCGCCGCCCCGTCGGCCCAGACCGTCCGCGTCACCCTCTTCTTCCCCGGATCGGAAGACGGAAAGCTGCGCGCGGAGGAGCGGGATATCGCCAAGCCTTCGGGGGGCAACGCGTTCTTGAAATCGCTCTTTTCCGAGTTGAAACGCGGCCCGCAGCGAACAGGACTGATCGCCCCCCTTCCGGAGAAGATCCAGCTTCGAAATGCATTCCTGCTTTCCAACGGGCTCGCGGTTCTCGACCTCGCCGTCGATTCCGGACTCTCCTTCGGGTCGGATGAGGAGTTGACGATCGTCGCGGCGTTGGTCGACACGACGCTGCAGAACGTCGCCGACACGAACCGTGTGCGTATCCTGGTCAACGGCGAACCGGCCGAGACGCTGGGAGGGCATGTGGACTTGACCCGGCCGCTTCTCTATCTTCGCAACGAGGTGGCGCCATGAAACGACGGGAGACGGGAGACGGGAGACGGGAGACGAACGGATGAGCACTCCCAGGCTGGATGGAAGAGGGCCGGGAGAGATGCGACCGGTCTCCATCGAAACGGGCGTGGCCCGGCATGCGGAGGGATCGGCGCTCATCGCGTTGGGCGACACGCGGGTTTTCTGCGCGGCCTCCGTCGAAGACCGCGTTCCCCAGTTCTTGAAGGGAACGGGAAGCGGTTGGATCACCGCCGAGTACGGGATGCTTCCGCGGGCGACGCATACCCGCTCGCCCCGCGAGGCGGCGACCGGACGGCAGGGAGGCCGCACACTGGAGATCCAGAGACTCATCGGCCGATCCTTGCGCAGCGTGACGGAGCTACGGGGAATCCCGGAGCGCACCATCACACTGGACTGCGATGTGCTCCAGGCCGACGGCGGCACGCGGTGCGCCGCGATCACCGGCGCCTGCGTCGCGCTGGCGATCGCGCTCGGCAAGCTCATGCGGGAAGGGCTTCTGAAGCGCTGGCCGATGCGGGAGACCGTGGCCGCAGTCTCCGTGGGAATCTGCGCCGGACAGCCGGTTCTGGATCTCGCCTATGCGGAAGACTCGGAAGCGGACGTGGATTGCAACGTGGTCGGCACGGCATCCGGAAACTTTGTCGAGATCCAGGGGACCGCCGAGCGGCGGCCGTTCACGCAGCCCCAGCTGCTCGAGCTGCTGGCTCTGGCGCGGGAGGGGCTGGGTCAGCTGCGCACCGCTCAGGAACAGGTCCTCCTTCCGGCGCTCGAGGGCCTGCACCTGCCCGGCTTCGCCGGCCGCGACTAATCCGACCTCAACGCCGCGCTTGGCGGGAATGCTTCGCTCTTTGAGATAATCCCTTTTCCGCAGCCTCACGGGCTCGTGGCAAAGGAGAGTATGA
>Ga0070697_100002312_pt1 | contig 14633 bp, 22 predicted proteins | sample KBSK1501metaG_FD_65475 | JGI IMG/M metagenome (GOLD analysis project Ga0070697, IMG submission 65475) | Corn, switchgrass and miscanthus rhizosphere microbial communities from Kellogg Biological Station, Michigan, USA - KBS K1-50-1 metaG | ecosystem: Host-associated > Plants > Roots >...
CTTACCCAACCCAGTGGCTCCGTGCCATGAGCCATCGCCAACCTCAAGGAAAAACGGGGCAAACACCTGTCGGAAATTGGCGTAACGCCCTTCCTTTCGGTAAAGAAATTCTGCCTCTCCGTCCTGAGTCACAATTAGCTCGGTGATTTTGCCGTCGAACTCACGAACATAGACTCGCGCTCCCTGGATGGTCGATGAGCGGGCTGATTGCAACACGTCATGGTCCTTGAAGCTTTGCTGAATCAGTTCCCAATCGGGTGGGCTTTGACTATTTGGCTGTTTGGGAGTCGCGGCGCGAATTGCCTCCTTAACCGCAGCGGGATTCCATCCAAGCGCGCGCGCGACGATTTCATTTTTGATTTTAGCCCATAGCTCATGGACGAACCAACTCTGAGGGATAATCAGGATTTCCAACTTCGCCAGATTGATCTTAGTGCCGTCCATGACCATGACCTTACGATGCGAGCAATGTTGGAAACGCCAGTCATAAGTATTATTCCAAAGCAAAAAGCCTTGTCCGTAGCCGACAAAATCATGGAGCATGGCATGCATCTCATAGTCAAATCCCTCCCATTGCTTGAGTGTAACGTCCAATTCCTCTGTAATAATGCCCGACCATTCTGCACGCTGATCGATGGAGCCGTACGCGGTTTGAAAATCGATGTAACTACCCGATGAAGAAAACAAATCGTAATAAGGCACCAGCGCATTGGAGAGATAGGCTTTGCCTTCGAGACTGGAAAAGTTAGCGCGCCACGCTTGGGAAGCAGCACGGCGTTTGCTGCTGTTATAGGGAGGGTTTCCATCGAACATTCCTTTCAGGTTGGCATCTTTTGGCGCTCGTTTCGCATCTGCTTGCAAAAGCAGTCCAACGAAACTCTTGGTGCTGGCCGGATCGCTCAAGCGTGCCTTGGGCGGGGTGCCGTTTTTGGAAAGCGTTTTGAGAACTGTTGACTGGGTTATGTCTGCGAGTGATGGAAGTCCGAAGTTGGCCATAGCTTTACAATAGCAGAGTGAGAATAATGCATGTTCCAGCGGCAAATATCGGCGTGCCTGCTAGAAGCCCAATGGCCAGAATCCACAGAGGAATTTGTGTGTCTGTCATGCCAACCTTCGATATGCGCTTATTGCCCTGCTTTTACAAGGACGTATTATTTTAGCCAACAATGTTGTGGCAATGCGGCTATTTGATTGTCGGTAAGAATATCATCGAGAATCTCCTGTGGCACATTGATCTTAGCTCTGAGACTGAATCCGCTAATCTTGCACGATCTCAACCCTGGATGACTGGCACCGGTTGCAACTGCATCGGCGGCTATTTCCATCGCCGCGACATTACAACTGGAGCAGCCTTCTGGTGCTTGGTTGAATTGGCATGACGCACAGATCATCGCCCGCTCAGTAGCCACTTCCGACGGAACACGCCTGGCTTTTGCTTGGATCATCTTCTGCGCCAAACGATGAGATCCTTGCACCACGGTTTCAACGCTAAAGCCCCAACCGTTACGAGGCGGCAGAGGGAATCCTCCCTCTTGGCACCAGTCCCCGTCTAGAGTCGCGCACAATTGATCTTGGATCTGCGCCTCGAAGTTCAAACCAATCGGCAGATTGTTGGCTATGCAATGAAGCTTGCACGCATGGATGAAATCCACGTAACTCGGCATTGAGTTCACAGCCGGAATCCAGCTTTTGGAATCCGGGCAGAACCAACGAAATCCGCCAGGGACCATGATGCTGGTGTTGTTAAGGCTTCGCATGGCCAACAATCTTTGCTCTCAATTCTTTGAGCGCCTCGTCAAGTACTGCCTCGAATGGCACGCCGCTCGAGCCTTCGATCCGCTTGCTGAAAATAGTGTCTGAATGATAGCTGAGAGTTATTTTCAGGGCTGGGCTTACTTCCAGAGTGTAGAATCTGACATTGTGCTCCTTTGCCAAGGCTTCCAATTGAGCAAGGCGCTCACAGTTCGCCGGTGGAAGATTGGCGTCATTCCACTTTACCAGTGGCTTAGTCATGCCCGACCCTCCAAAATACGACATCCCCATCCGGCCCTCTGCACTTATCGCGAATTATTCTAAGTTCGATGGTTACTTTCGGCGCTTTAGGATCGCGCTCTCGAATTACCTCAGTCACTATATCGGCAAGGGACGCCGAAAGGCGCTTGAGCACATCGAAGTTGTTCCCGTAGGACAAATCGAAATCAACGGAGTCTTTCATTCGAACCTATTATTCATATCCTGCCAACTCTTCGCCAACGTTTTCTCTACTTCAATCTCGTAAAGTGCCAACGGTGGATCGCCACCTGGTTGCCCTCGATTCGTCCATGCCAGCGCACAATCAAGTCGCGAAACAAAGAATCCGTCGTCGTGCTTTCGAGTTGTCCAAAACAGGGCCACGCCCACAATGCGTGCATTGGTTTTGTTTATCTCCGTTATTTTATGATGTGCAAACGTATTGAATATCGTTACAATATCATTCATCTGCTTGTCGCCTTCGGCAAACAACTCGTCACGGCGAAAGTCGGGCCCTTTTATTACTGCGGTGTGAATAGTGGGACTCATGGGTTGTTTGCTAAAGGCTTCTCATCAGTTTGCGCTTTCGCAAATACAGTCCAATAACCGATGGTCTTGTCTGGGTTGAGGAGTCGTTGTGGTATGTTGTCCCAGCGTAGGGCAAGTCCTGTCATTGTTTGCCCTGTACCAAGCGCGGCAAATAATTCCTTAATGCGCGCGTTTATCTGTTCGCCCATCTGTTTGAGCATAGCATCCAAAGATTCTCGTCCGCGAACCTGTTCAAGATTGAAGTCGGCAGTACGTGTGGATTTGACCTGGTTCATTCGAGTAGCTGCATTTCTTCTATCGGATCATTTTTGCTGATGTCTCCGTCGTAGATCTCGTCAAACTTTTTGGCCTCTATTTCCCAGCGGTCGAATTGTTTTTGATAAGTGCCTGATACTGCTCCCAATGTTCGAGCGAGCTCAACCAGTACTGCAATGGCATCCGCATGATCCGGGGATCGGCCAATCTTTGTTTTGCACTCTTCTTTCGTGTCGAGGCACAGTTTCGGTTTCTTGATTGTATATTCACGTGAACAAAATTGAATGATGGCATCGCTGTACAATCCTTTCAGTTGTTCCGAGAGCAGGAATTCCCGGCAAGAGTACCAAAGCTCTGTAACGCGTCTGTCGTAAATTTCGAAGCTTGGACGGCTATCACTACTGCTTGCAGGTTTGTCGGAAGCGGCTCCGCCAAATTCAACTCGAAGACACTCTCCCCATTCTTGACGCAGAATTGCAAATACGCCTCGCCCTGTACCGGTGGCATCGGCTGCAAATTGATCCGCTCTAATTCTTCGTTTGTCGCACTCAATAATAACGCGGTGGGCAATTTGAAAATCAATTTCATCTTTTGAGGTTGGGTCTGCCTGAATGTTAATGTGCTCCTTTAATTGAATACCAAGTCTTCCGTTTGACAAATCGCCATATTCACCGAATTGCAGAATACATCCATCACCTCCGAAGGCTGGATCTAACGCGCCTATGCCTTCTGAGAAGGTTTGCCAGACAAAGCTACCCTGTCCGTACTTCTGGATCATCACTTCGTCAAAGATCGTGTTAAGCACTCCTGCCGGCGTCCAGAATCCACGATCATTGCTCCACAATTGAATCGTCTGCCGTTCCTGGCTGTTGAGTTTCGCCGCGCGGAAATCCTCGTAGGTATACAGATATTTGTGGACCGTCTTTTTTGCGACAACGTTGGGGGATTTGAAACCGTCGAAATGATCGGCCCGTCCAGCCGGAAGCGCCCATCCTTTTACACCCTTGGTTTTCCAGGTATCAGACTCGACTGAAATACTTGGCCAACCCTCTTCGGGTTCGCAACAGCGCCCATGAATATCGAGATGTGAAATGGCATTGCCAATCGTCAATATCGTCAAGTCCTGACATGCCTTTCGCATATTAGGAATGGTTTCAACTATGGCTTCCTCGGTGCCCGGTGCCTCATCGATAATTACGAGGATTCGCTTGGCATGAAGGCCCTTTAGATTTTCGATTGCTCCCTGTAATTCCCCGCCCTGAACCGCCGTTCCAACGATCGCATGTTTGTTGTCGCCCTTGGTCGATTGAAGCATGGTTTGGGAATCTATTAAATGACCAAACGCATATGGACCTTTTAACAACTCCGAATGCGTGTCGCGAATAATCGGCCATACGCGCCGTTTTAGCATCTGCTTTGATGAGCTGACCAATGTCACGGCACTATTCGAAGGGTCGGCAGAAAACCATAGGACCGCGTACACTCCAGCCGAAAAGGTTTTCCCGCCAGCGGCGCATCCTGTCCAATTAACGCTACGGATTATGGTATCCGCATCCTTATAGGCGTACGAGTCATCACACAATGATTGGAACTGCCGCTCTAACCAAGGATTCCACTCCAACTTCAGCGCGTCATTGGCGTATCGTTTGAAATGTTCGTATTTTGAGAGTCCTCCCGTCGCAAGCGTACCACCTATCCTGAAAGCGATTATTTCAAGCGCGCGGGCCGATAATTGACGGTTCCAGAGAAGGCCGTACGGTTTGTGCCGATAGAGCATTTCTTAATCATTGTGTTTGCTTTTGGTGATATGTCAACCCATTGTCTCTTACCGTGACTAAGCATCAGCTAAAAAACGCTGCGCGTCGGGCGCGCGACTGGCGTAAATGCAATAAACAATCCTCAATTGCGGCTTGCAGACGATGGCGCGACAAGAATCCGGGCTGGTGGCGTGGCAGACGTGATGTCCAACTATTGACCAATGCTCTGATTCGGCACAACGCGCACGCCAAAGTGTTTATGCTTTGCGGCATCACGTTAGATGCTTGGATTGATCAAGCGCCTTGCCTCAAGAATGGAGGTTTGGGAGCTTTGATTGACGGTGCGAAAATGGTGCCAATCAAAAGCTGGCTGGAGTTTGATCTGAATGATCCGATGCAACGACGAGTGTTTTTAGCACCTACGAATTTTCGCATTATTCCAGGTTAGGAAGCAGCGGTGCTCTCCGGTGCTCGAAGCATTCCAGACCGCTCCATTTATTTGGTTGCGCCAGTGTTGGTCTATCGAATTTTAGACAGTGCCCGCCGATAAAGATGTTTGGTTGATGAATCACGAAGGCTTCTTTGCCATGTTCATTGATCCATCGACTCTCAATTATTGGCGCGAGCTTTCCGCGCCGATAGTGGCGGCAGTCGTTGCAGTCGGCGTCTATCACTTGGCAGTCCAACGCTTCATGTTTCACGCCAGCATCCTTACAGAGCTTGTGACAGATAAACGCAAGACCATGCCAGTAGGAGTGCGTTATCGCTGCTTCCAATTCGGTCAGCACAGGCTTATCGCAATAGCGACAATGGGCTCCTACTAGGCTGCCATACAGGTCCGTGTGATCATCACTCATAACCGTTTAGAGATTCGCGCAGTAGCCGTATTCCAACCAACACTATTCCGTAACAGAGCGGGAACACTATGCTGTGTATTCCGGTCGTTTGTTCCCACGTTATCGTCGTCACTGCGGACGATAGGACGATCAGGCGCAGGACATCTGACGTTTGGTTCATAGGCCAGAGCGGGCGCGCTTGGCTCTTCGAGCTTTGAGCACTCGCCGGCGTTCGGATTTCCCACGCCACGGTTTCGGCGAGATTCGTCGGCGCGAGCCATCGAGCATCACCTTATAGTCAGTTTGACGGTCCACGCTCGTGATGCGTTTGGCGACAGTGTTGCGGTCGTCGTAGTCATATTTCTTGTTCATGAGTTCTTTCCTACTTAAGGCGTCCCTATTTGTGGCAATTCGAGTTGAGATTCTGGTTTTATTGGCACTACTTTGGTCGCCTTGCTGACAAAGCATCGCTGATAATTTTCCAACCACTGGTTATCGCACGTTTTACATTCACAACGTATACCAAGGTAAGGCACCGACGTATCCATGATCGATATCTCTATCTCGTGACCGTCAAGTTCGCATTGAGACTCGCTTAGCGTTTTCATCGAATGCTCCAATCCCCGTTTAGTTTTACCATCCTCCACTTTCCGATCTCCATGCAGCGAATGCTCAAAAACGCACCAAGCTGATCAGCGCTTGCTTGACTCCCAACTGTTTCTTGGCCTTTCTGGAACACGTCTTTTCCGGTCGCCTTTATTACTAATTGGTTTGTAGACGCATTGTAGAATTTGAAGTGCGCTCCAATTCTGCTTTCCGGGAGTGTCCATGTCATGCCTTTTGACTCTCGACCCGTCCAAGCCTGAAAACCAGAATCCAATTCTACCAAGGTATAATCTTTGGTTTTGGTCATCACAGGATCACCGTAAACACTTGTTCTCACCCAGTCTGATTTGCCCATTTTCAATTTTTCGACATCTTGACGGAGGTCTCGAATTAAAGAACCCTGATGATACGCCAAGCAGGCCAAGACGAACAAAGTCACGACAATGACGGTATCAGTGACGGCATTGCTTTGAGTGCGGCGTTTTAATGTTTCCATGTTTTCATCTTCCTAATCGCGCTACGCGGGATCGTAAGTTGATCCATGTAGCGATCACCCTGGCTGCTACGACTTGTCGATATCGTCACGCTCTTTTTTCCTTCGCGCACGAGTATCCCGAATGACCGAATCAGGAATCGCTTATCTTCGTGCGGATGCTCCCATCCCGACGAGGAACAAGAGTCCTCCCATTGAACCGACGCGAGGCGAATCTTGCTCATTTTATTTAACCTCGATGGTCCCTCTCCACCCGATATTCATGATGCCATTCGTGATTCGCCATCGGATGAAAGATGACAGAAGACTTCGCCAGAGTATCCTACTGAAATTAGCCCGCGCGTTGCAAGACGGACATGCACTAATCAGATTGTCTTCGCTACAGTTCTTTTTGTCGTAATCGATATGGTGAACGCCCACTTTGGTATTGTCCGATCGACACATCGGCACAGCACAGGTAAAACCATCACGTTGAAGAATTTTTGCCCTTATATCAAAGAATGATTGAGGATAGTTTTCGCTTCGTGTTCCGCCGTTCCAGTTTGGGTTTCTGGCTCCTGAATGGATCTCGGATCTCCACTTGAATTGACACTTGAGAGAGCAAAAGTGTTTCCGCTTTGCCCACGCTGGCGGCAACTCCATTTTGTCATCGCACCAACGACAGGTTTTCACAACCCACTGTGTTTTTCGGATACCTTTAGCTGAATTTGGATATCTGATTGAGTATCCGACAGGGTTCTGTTTTTGAAACTCGTTCCAACACTTTAGAGAGCAGCACCTAGCCTTTGTTGCACGCCCTGGCTTCACTTCAAATGCCGCTTGGCAGACCATGCATGTCAAGGCAATATTGCCTCCTTTCCAGTTAGGATTATCGCTCCCACGCTTCACAGGCATGACCTTATGACTGATTCTTGCCACCCTCCGCGCACACTCTTGACCAAGACAAATGTGATATGTGGAAATAAGCGCGCTGCCATCTTCAATTTGATCCAGCCGTCCTCGCGGATGAACCCTCCTTTTGTTTCATAGAGAGTTAGCGTTCCACATTCCGACCACAGCGAAAAATCAGCGGTGTACGTGCAACGATGGGCCAGCTTAAGCGTGATGTTTTGTACGCCGATTCGCTCTCCGAACTTCGCCGTCAAATAAGTAAGATACGCGCGTTCTAACTTATTTAGATTTTCCTCATCAGTGGATTTAGCGGTTTGGACAATACGTTTCTCCAATGGCACGGCTTCATCGCGCAGTGCTGGACAATTGAGCTTAGCTACTCCGGGTCCAATCGCGAATTTCTCTTTCACTTTTGTGAATTCCTCTGGGGTCATACCGGTCCCTTAGCTTGGGTCGTTAGGCGGAAGGCATCGTTTGCAGCACGCTTTGCCATTGGCCGCTAGTTCGATTTCGCTGATGTGAAAGCTCTGGCCACATGTCTCGCATTCTTGTTGCGTCGCGTCTTCAGGGACGCCGATGAGCGGCACCGTATACTCGCCAACCTTCACCGTGGCGTGTTTAGGTTTATCCATTGGCATCATCGGTGAGCTTTGTCGCTAGGTCGCTTGGCGTGCGGCCCTTTTTGCATATTGCAGAAAGGACATCCGTCCGAGGTTCGGAATGGGGCGTTATGGTGTTGGCAGTGGAAATACAAACGGCTTAGTTTCAGCGGTGGCTGGCTGTCGCCGTCGGAGCATCTCGTTTTGTCGTTCGGCGGCGTGGTCATCGTGGTGAAATTCACGGTAAGCCTTTGAGTTGTCTCGCGATGAACTTTGTCATGGCAATGAATCCGATTCGGGTCGGCTCTGGAGTTTCTTCCCACGATTTGCTATATCCACTCCCGTTGGCTTTCCGTGCCGCATTTTTCCCGTGCGCGTAGGCACGTTTCGCGAGGGCGGCATAGCCAGGCGCTGCGCGCAACGACGAAGCCGTTGATGTTCTGCCCTTCGTTTGCTTTTGAGGTTTAGTTTTCATCGTAGGTCTTTGTTTGGGCTGCAATCGCGGCAGCCGGCACATGTTGTTCCGTCGGGGAGCACGCGATAGCCAGAGCACAGGACTTCGCTTGAGCCGTCCGACTCTGCCGCGATGGCTGCGAGCACAGCGTCCCGCCCTTCCACCGTTTTATATCCGCCCTCGTGAAGCAGCCCTAACAACTCGCTGGATCGAACGGCGGTTTTGTCTTTTTCGGATGTTGGTTCTGTTTCCATAGGTCAATGTACATTCGCGCCATAAGCTTGTCGCCAGGCTCATTTGGTGAGTTCTCCTGGTGGTCGTTGCCAGATGTACGCTCTCAGTTCGCGGCACTCTTTCACTTGAAATAGTTTTGCCTGCTCATAGGTCGCGGAGGTCAATTCGCAGTGTCTCGACTTGTTCACCCACCACACCTGATAGGTGCCATCCTTCTGCTTATAGATTTTGTAAAGGCAAAACACGCTATCAGGGTTTAGCATGTTGGCAGCCCAATAAATCACGAATGCCACAATGAGGATTGGGAGAATCAAAACGCCGCGCCTTATCACTGACTCGTCTTCAGGTTGATTTTCAGCTTTCATGCTGACGCGGCTTTACGCCTGTTTAATTTCGCCTTTCGCCATTGGAGTCCTTGTCCGCATTGAACGCAGTCCTGGCCATATAGACCGTCATGTGGTTCTTCGAGCAGATTTTGGCGACAGGTCGGACATCTAGCAGGTTTTGATTTCTTCGTTCGGCGCTGCGAAGAACCGCCCCGGTCTCCAGTTCGCACTTTGAGAAATGTTCGCATTTTCATATCATATCGTGAATGGCTGTACCTGTTATTGTAAGTATTGAAGCGAACGGCCACGCCCGAACATGCGCTCTGCCTTCGCGATATGATCTGAGCAGTAGCCCGTTTTGTGAATCATGAAGCACGCGCGTTTAGGACATTTTTCGAGCTGTGGTAAAAGCAGCCAATTGCAAGGAATTGGTTTTGAATGTTTGGGTAGAAGGTCGAGTTGCTTCATCAGTCAATCAGTCATTTGGAAATCCCAGCGTCCTCCAACATTTCTGCCGTGCTAAAGTTGAATTGCACTAGCTTGGCTTCATAAAGAGCGAGCCGCTTGCATAGAATTGCGATGTTATCAGCGTGTCTTTGGCCGTTAGACGAACCGCAATTACGTAAAAATTCCATCGCTTCTGAAGCTCGGTTAAGCAACCCGCGATTAGTCAGGTGCAGATTAGATCTTTTGTGGGCTTCTTCGGCGCACAATTGTTTGAGCGGAATTACCACAACAATTTTCCGTCTACCACTCGTCCATCGGGAAGCACGGCACTTCCATCGGAGCGAAAGGGCACGGTATAGGTGTAACACGGACACTGCGGTATCCAGTAATATCCGCGAGCCTTCATTTGCTTGCCACATTTCGAGCATTGTGGCGGTAACTCGGACCTTTGTTTGAGGTTGTCGGCGCTCATATCTGGTCTTTGTAATGCCTTTTCCAATGCGCCAGGATCGCCTCTTCGGGCGTCTTATAGAGCGGTTCATCGCGGTAGATGACATCACGCAATGAAGTTTGCTCGTTCACGTCGTAACTGTAGCCTTGACGGTCTCCGTAGCATTCACGCTCAGCGGAACACCAGGCACCGTCTTTTAGCATCGCGATCAGGTGCGATCTTGGAATATCTTCAAGCGTCATACAAATCGCGTGTTGTTCACGGGATGCGTCCCCCCGTGGTCATTGATAATGACCGTTGGTTCCAAAGCTAATAGGAATATCAGGCACAGGCAGCCGTCACTCGCGAGCACGAGGAAATCAGCGCCGGGGACTCGCTCGCTTTGTTCTTTTTCTTCCAGCCAGCACAGATAGTCAAACAAGTCAGCCTTGCGTATCATTTCTTGCGAGAGGATGCACAGGAGTTTTGCGGCCAGTTCGTCGTTAGACATTTCTGGCTTGAGTGAGGTTGGCTGGGCGTTGGTCATGGGGTTAGCCATTCACTTTTCCAAATAACATTTTCAATTCTCGATCCAATTCGTTCGCGCACGACCTAAGCGCGTGCGCCGTTGCCAACATCTGCTCGTGAGGTAGTCCCTTTCTTTTTGCCTCCTCCACTTGTCTCTGATATTGTTCGGCGTCCTTTTTCCACTTGTTAATTTTCTCGCGAATAATCTGGTCGGTGGTCATTCCAAGCATTCAACTACCCATCGCCTAACATTTTTGCAAGAAAAAATATTGATATTTTCGTAACGCCGGTCATATCATACAGTCAATGAAAGCCATCACTGCAAAAAGGGCCGCTCCTAATGGCCTTCCTCATCATCTCAAACAAATACCGGTTAATCTCTCAAAAGTGTACCTCATCGACGTGCAATACCTGGTCGCCATGAGAAATCATGCCCGTCTTTCCGGTTGGAAAATAAAAACCCGACGGGCGGATCTGTCCGGTCACACCTTCGGAGTCTGGAGACTCCAATAACTTCCAATCACATGGCACAGGGCAACGACGCCAGCGGTTCAACTCCCGGCCTGGCAATCGAGCAGGGTGTTTTAGGCTGCCTATTGCTGGGCGCGCCAGTTCCACCGAGCTTGCAGGAAGAATGGTTCACCGAGCACAAACACAAGGTCATTTTAGACACGATCCGGCTCGTTAGCGCGGAGGGTATTCACCCAGATTTAATTCTGGTTGCCACCATTGCGCGGCTTAAAACGCGAGAAATGCTCCCTGGCGTTGGTGGCGATGATTACGTGATACAACTCAGCAAGTGTACGCCAAGCGAACACAACCTGGATTACTGGCTGCCTCAGTTAATTGATCTGTTTGGCCGGCGTGTACTAAAGGATGACCTAAAAGGCTTTTTGGACAAATTGGATGACCCCACCATTACTGTCGATACCCTGATCTCCACTTCTCAAAAGACTATCGAGTATCTCGCCCATAGCCGTAACGGTCAGAGCAAAGGACTCAGTATCCGATCCCCTCAGGAAATTCTCGACATGACCTTCGATGATAGTGACTGCATCCTGGGAGATCGCCTGATGGCCAAAGGACAGAATTTCAGCGTTTGTGGCCCATCAAGTGTCGGCAAATCCAGACTTATCCTGCAACAAGCCATCGCCGTTATCACCGGACGCCAATTCGTGGGCTTCGACACGCGCGGGATCGGGCTTAAGTGGTTGTTCCTGCAAGCCGAAAACTCCAACCGGCGCTATCATTATGACCTCAAACACCTGAAAACCTGGGTTGGTGACAAGGATTGGGGGCTGGTAAAGGACTGTCTGCGGCTGCACACGCTGGAAAACGACGCTGACAGCTTCCTCCAACTCGATTCCCAAGTCCACCAGACCCAAATTGGCCAGGTAATCACCGATTGGCAACCTGACATCGTGGTTTTCGACTGCCTCTGGAACTTCCAAATAGGCGACCTCAACAAAGACGTTGATATGTCGGCCACTTTGCTAACGATCTCACGGATCTGCAAGCAAGGCAATGTCAATAGGATTCCGAACGTGCTCCATCATGCACTCACGGGCCGCGCGGGAGCGGCGAAAGCCACCGGATACGACCGCGCCAGCTTTGGCCGCAACTCCAAAGTCCTTCACGCCTGGACGCGCGGGCAGATAAACGTCTCCTCCGGCAGTCCGACGAATAATGAGACACTTGTTCTGTCCTGCGGCAAGTGTTCCAATGGCCGGGAATTTGAAACTTTCGCCGTCAGCATCAATCCAGAGACCAGAATTTACGAACCTGATCCGAATTTCGACATAAACGCTTGGGAATCAGACATGAGTGGCAACACACGCGACCCAATTATGACCCCCGATCGAGTCCGCGAACTCTGCTCGGTGGCCGGAAGCGAGAAATCGGCCTTAGTTAGCGCCATCCGAGAAGATTGCTTTTGCTCCCGTGCCCAGGCCTACAGACACGTCGATTTAGCTACAAAATCCAAAAAATTGCTCTGGAATAAGCCTAAACTTCTCTACTTCCGAAATTGACTTGTCTCATTGGCGTCTCAATGAGATTCTCGTGCGACGTTGTTGAGATTGTCTCATCGTCTCATCCATCCCGTAGGGGGATGAGACTGAGACAACCAACGTGCGAAAAAAGATTCTGAGATTTGCAGATTGTTTCCACGTGGAAATCCAAACCCTGTCACCAAGGGGAGGTAGTAATCAAACGAGCCGGGGCCAAAAGGGGGTCGCCCGCCGTCAATCTGACCAGCTTGGCCAAAAAGGAATCTATTTCTTTGCCAGAATGCAGGGAAATCGAACGCTTTGCCGGGTAGAACGCGAGTTTAGACTGTGAGTGGTGTCTTGGTATGGTCAAATGCGTCCTAAGGCAACGTAGAGCGAAATTGACACCGAACCGACCGAAGACTCGCAACATGCAAGACCGTGCAAACTACCCGCGATAATCGCACAATCTTAGTTATATTTAATAGGGTTGCAAGTCGTTGAGTGACAGCAGCCCAGTCAATAGCTGCATTGATTAGTGTCTAAAGCTAGGACACTTTCTGGTCACTTGGCGGCACAGTTTCGACATCGACGATCTGCTCGCCAGGAGCTGCCAGTTGTTTTGGTGCTTCCGCAGATAGCTCCGACTGGACTTGGAGTGTGACGTTGACATTGCCACGATCGTTGTCCAAACCATAGGCTCGACGTGCCGTCTTATCGGTGATGTCAAGTATCCTCGCAAGCGTCTCCAGGTTCTTCAGCGAGACCTTTGGCGTGCTCTTGTCCAGAACGGTGGACAGATGCCTGTGAGCAGCATCCAGCACGCGCGTTTGCCAGCGTGTAGCGTGTCCAGGACTGTCCAAGGTCTGTCCAATGTCCGAATCAGATGGCAGGACAAGCTGTTTCCAGCCGTATCGTTTCGAGCGTTTGGCGAGACCTTCATATGGAATGCCGGTACGTCTGGAGACACTGGACAGGGACAATCCCTCTTGGAATAGTGACTGAGCTAAAGACCAATCGACTTTGAGTGGAGCGGGCATGGCTAGTCTCGATAAGCGCGGAGCGTGAATGTAGCGGATTGCGGAGTGGCATCGGGGCTGACATAGAAATAGGCTGGCCAGTTACCGCCGAAAGTTCTCGTACGAGGGTGAGCGCAAATGAATCCCCAAGGCGTCTTAATTTGCAATGCCCAATGCATCGCGTTGGCACCGTAAAGCGTGATCGGGCCAAGATGTAGGTGACCTCGGAGCAGTCGATCCTGCCATCGCTTCGGGTAGTGATTTTGGGTGACAACAAACTTGAACCAGCGGATGAATCGTTTCATGGCTGTGAATAATAGCATGCCGATCAAATTTGTGGTGTTAGACAAATGATGTCCAAGCTGAAAGGCGCATAAACATTGGGTAAAATAATGGTTGACATAATACTAAGGGTTTGAGACATTGGATGAAGAGTAAGAGAGAAAACCAATTCGGTCAAACACAACAAATCATGAGAACAGCAACGCCACTAATCGCAATCTGGAATCTGGAGTTTTCCAATCCCCTTCGACGGCGCGCGAACATTCGCCGTTATCTTCGCCAGCAGCTAAGCACGCGATTAGTGGGACGCGGCAATAGGGCATGGAAGCGAAGTGGATGCACAGCGCCGTGCTGATGCACATAGCGCAAATTCAAATTCCAGCAAGTTTACACGCGGGGGATTGCGGTCTGCGCTTGAACATTATGAAATACCGAATAACAAACCAACGGCGCATGGCGAGGCTTCAATGACAACGCTTATTCAGGCACTAATTCTAGTATTAGGAACATTGGCAATATTGGCGGCAATGTTATTTCTCCGATGGCTTGGATCGTGAAATCCTACACATCAAATCAATATGACAACAACAGCATCAGACCAACAGATTCGGACGATAAGCGAAACCGAAGAATCGCGTCGAGGCGCATTGCTTGCGCAAGTATTGAAGTTGAGACGCGATCGCGAACATTCGGATCGATGGCAAACACAATGGGGCACCAAAACCGATCTGGGATTGTTCCGCATCTGCGAGCGAATGGTAAAAGATGGTGAATGATTAACCAATATGAGCAAAGTAAAACAATATTACGTAGCGCGATGGGGACGTGAACCGGGCTGTTCACTTGGCAATGTTTCGTTCTTCGCGCGGTCACACGAGGAAGCCAAGCGCAAGGCGGACAAGATCGCGAGCGAGATAACAGACGCTCCT
>Ga0070697_100002314_pt1 | contig 14632 bp, 17 predicted proteins | sample KBSK1501metaG_FD_65475 | JGI IMG/M metagenome (GOLD analysis project Ga0070697, IMG submission 65475) | Corn, switchgrass and miscanthus rhizosphere microbial communities from Kellogg Biological Station, Michigan, USA - KBS K1-50-1 metaG | ecosystem: Host-associated > Plants > Roots >...
TCGTAACATTCGGTCAGGTCATGCGGGAAGCGAGTGCGTTCCAAAAATTCCGAGGCAAGCGAGGGCTCCAGCCTGTTGATACTCTGCAGTCGAAATGGGCCGGATCGTCGGTTCCGTGCTCATGATGTCGCTGCCTTGCGTTGTCAGGGCCCAGGAATAGGGTATCGAGAGCTTGCATGTCCGCGTGGTCCCCGTTCCGGTGGCGGCTACGGTGTTCGACTCGCTGATGAAACGCGGGCTGGTAGTTGCAGCATCAGTCACGGAGACGTCCGCCGAGCAGGTGATGTTGGTGAGACCGGTGGTCTTGAGGGTTACGCTGATCGTAAGAGTTATTGTTCCTGTAAATGTCGCTGCAGCAGGAGCATCTAGACTTTCTTCGGCCACTGCAGGGACAGGACGAAATGCATCGGTGTGAGGATCCAGGTATCCCAGGATGCCAGGCTTGGCCTGGCTATTTGCCGTTTGGGCCCAAACGTCGGCGCAACATGACGCAGCACATGCAAATCAACAACAGCTTAGTGGTTCTCATTTTTGTCTCCTTTGAGGAATTTGTAAATCGGTCGTACTCCTTGGTTCGTTTCACTCAGAGAAAGGGAATACGGGCGGGGGTTTCTTTCCAGTGTTTCCGGCACAGTCTAGCACAGTGCTAAGTTGTTGGCCCCCGGGCCGGCCAGTACCTCGTAACATTCGGTCAGGTCATGCGGGAAGCGAGTGCGTTCCAAAAATTCCGAGGCAAGCGAGGGCTCCAGCCTGTTGATACTCTGCAGTCGAAATGGGCCGGATCGTCGGTTCCTGTTTTAGGAACGCTCGGCGCATTGGTTGCTGACCAACAGGTCTTAGCTGAGATCGAAAGCCGAGAGTACAGTTTAATAACCAGTAGCCTGAATACCAACCACTCCTGTTGGGTGCTGTCACCATTCGGAGACTTCTCCGTTCTCCATTCTCCGAAATTCGCCGAGGTACATAAACTCGGATCTACACACATGGAGGCCGGTTGAAGCAGAAACTTGTGAGTGTGTTGTTAGACCGAGTGAGGAAAATGAAAATACTTCTGGTTGAAGACAGCAAGTTTCAGCGGGTTGCAAACGGCCAGGCGCTCGTGAGGGCTGGGTACAGTGTCATCCATGCGGCCGACGGGGAAGAGGGTCTCCGTGCCGCGCGCCAGAGCATTCCCGATCTCATTCTGCTCGATATGATGTTGCCCAAATTGTCAGGACTCGAGGTCCTTCGGGCTCTTAAGAGCGACGTGCTCGCAAAACACATCCCCGTCATCGTGCTGAGCGGACTTGGTCAAGCTAATGAAGCCAGGTTATTGAAAGATGGGGCGGCCGCGTTTTTTATGAAATCAGAGAAATCGGTAGAGAACGGTTCATTGGCCCTGATTCAAGCAGTGCAATCCGTGCTAACCGCGACCAAGGCCTAGACGCTCCTCCGGGTGGAGCAGGTACTAAATGCATCATGGAGCTTCTGGAAAGCGCCGAGCGGAGAGCGTGTTTGCCAAGAACGTAACCGTCCTGCATCTCAGTCGCGCCCGCCCCGAGGATTCTTCTCGCGGCTGCTAAGAACACCTCCGCCCATGATGCCCTGTGCTTTGGGTTTGATCGGAGATGGCAAACTGGGATTTCAGTTGTTGTAAGCGGTCCGCCTTTGACCTTTTCCGCCTGCCGGAATAACTGCTCTTCCCACCTGTCGGCCAGGTGGAGTTGCACCTTCCTTTACTGTCCCCTCTGTCGCGCGCGTGTCGTGACCAAATGATATTCCCGATGGCTCAGCAGGAAGCCAACGTGGCCGGCCTCAACCGATTAAGTATCTGTCCCCGCGATTTAATTTTGTGCCATCAATCAGTTCCTGACAGGTGATACGATGGCCGACCCACGGAATGGCCTCGAGTCGCTTGGCATTAATTTCCTGCTCGCAGTTCAGGCATTGGCCGAACGTGCCTTCACCGATCCGTTTCAACGCGGCGTCCACGGAAGTCAGCAGGGCTCGGTCACGAGATTTTTGACCGAGGTCTACCAGAGACGTATTCGCGCGATCGCCCTCGTCCTTGCCGTAGTTATGCTCTGCGGTCCGCTTGCGTTGTTTGGGCGAGGCTCGGCCGGAGCTCATGGTGCCGAGACTGTAGCGCTTTCTTGAATCGTTCGATTGTCACAACGGCTTTTGGTTGCTGAGGTCTCAGTGTTCGATTTTCGGCGGACCAAAGGGGGTAAGAGCCAACGCGCCTCGCCAATCAACAACCGGCCCGGTAACAGTGTTCGCGATGTGGTTCAGAAAGACAGGCAAGCAAAAAGAATCCGCACATCCGCGCGAGGCCGCAACTGGCGGTATACTTTAATGTCGAGGTGATTTGTGAAGCGCCTCCTCTCGCCTCTCCTGGCTCTCTCGTTGCTCCTGCTTTCAACTGGCTGCGGCAATGTATTCGTCCGTGGTGCCATCGAGACGGGTTCCACCATCCAAGGCTCGGTCACCGTCGTGCAGCTCGGTAATACCCTGAACGGAATGGAAACCGTTCAAGTCACGTTCGTGACCTTGCTCCAAAACGGCACATCCTCCACTATCGGGTTTTGCGGCGATCAAAGCGTTCTATTCCCACTGGACCAAACCGTGCGCGTCAATTTCAATCCTGGACACCCCTGCGCGACCGTCATCGTTGTAGTTATCGTTGTCTGAGCTGCAGACGAGCCGCTTCCGCTCACCCGTAGGCCAAGCAGGAGTCGCTCAATCATTCGATTGGAGCAGGGCGAGAGTTCTAAGGTCTTGCCGATGATCTCGCATGCATCCGCACGCGCGCCGCTACGCTCTGCGGAAGCCCACTACCCGGAATTGCCATGTATGTATCTCGGGCGTAGTACTCGGAAGCTCCAGCGCTAACAAAGCACGAGGGGCACACCATGACCGACAAATCTCTTGGCGGGCATTGGGCGAACAAAGAGCGAACATGCTAAAATCGCTTTCCAAATGGCGCGCCGTCCGGATCGCGAGAAGGCGGAGATTTTGAGCGAGAAGGACCTCAAAGAACTGCGTTACAACCTCGCGCACCTCAGCGTGACGGCGGTTCGTGATTTTTACGAGCAGGCGTATCAGGATTGCCGGTTGGTCTACAACCGTCTTCCGACTCCCCGAAAGATGCAAACGCTCGTCCAGGCCTGGAAGCAGTTGCGGAAATGGCGTTGAGCCGGTCCTCGACCCGCTCCCAGAATGCCCCGCCATGACGCGGGAACAGTGTTACGGGCGAATTTCAATCGCTCCATCGAGCTTAGATAAGCTTGGTCGGTTTTGCGACCTGCCTTGATTCGCCAACAATTACTTCGTGCCATGTTTTCGCTGCTGACGTTTTTGTTCGCCTCACCCACCGAGACTAGAAGTCCACGGCAGTTTAACGGTTTTCCATTGATGCGCCCAAACAGAAACCGGGCTCACCTGCGTGACGCCCGTGCCGAAAGTCACGGCACGCTAGAACTCAATGCGCAACGCTACCTGGCCTGTGCGATTGCCGGCGTTTTCGGCTGTCTGCATGCTAGTGATTTTGCCGAATGTCGACGAGGTTACATCCGTCGAAGGCGGTGCGTAGTTCAGATGATTCGGCAAGTTCGTGAACGTGCTCTCCAGCTTCATGCGAACCCTTTCTCCGAATGCGAAGGTTTTGGACAGTCCGCCCGCGATCGCCACTGTGCCCGGACCGACCAGGCTGCCGACCCTGCAGCTCCCCACCGCATCCGCAGGCACTGCATGGAACGCGTTCACATTGAAGTATTCGCCGGGCTTGGGCTTTGAAAGGTTTCCATTGCCCAAGCAGTCCGGCCGCTGAAATGTCCCCCGATACCCCAGATTCAGGTTCCCCGGGTCGTAACTTGGGCTCGTGATGGGCGTGAGATACGGCCCGGTCAGCCACAGGCTGACCGTACTCATCGACCAGCCTCCAAGAACCACCTGGGGAATCGAACCCATGTGGTTAAAAAAACGTCGTCCATTCCCCACCGCAAGTTCGTAGATGGCCGACACCAGCACTCGCTGCCGGCGCACCGCGGCGATGTTCCCGCGATTCGCCGCCAGATCGAAGCGGTCCGCTACCGGTGTTCCGTAGATTACCTCGGGTGAGAAAGCCGTCGGGGCGTCCCCGCCCACATTGCCCAGGCTCTTGGCCCACACGTGGCTTGCTTGCAATGTCAGACCGGAGCGGCTGCGGTGCTTGATCTCTGATTGCAGCCCTTCGTAGTTCACAGAGCCTGGTTTTGAGAAGAGAGAATGCGTCCCCAGTTAAGATACGGTTTGGGGGGTTGGGGTTCGGCGAGATCGTACTCGGCCCAACCTGGTTGAGATCGACGGTCGGACTCATGCGGTAGGAGCTCGTACCCACATAGCTCACTCGCAACGTCGTATCGCGTACCAATTCCCTCTCGACCGTGAAATTCCACTGTGCCGACTGCGGGTCGATGCTCCTGCGATTGGAAACTGCACGCCGATCCGGAAGAGCGAAATACCAAAGCGCGCCTCATTGACCAGCGCATTAGTAATGGCGTAGTTGTGCGACAAAATCAGATTCCGATCGATTTCGCTGTCGTGATCGCTGGGCAGCAATGCGTTCGGCAGCGTCGTAGCAATGTTTTTCGCGCTCCACCGCCCGTACAGTGACTGCTTTGATGTCAGGGTGTGGTCGATGCGGAGGTCGTATCCGTTCGTGCTGCCGGGCGTCGCCGCCTGCTGCACATAGTTGGCCCCGGAATTAGTCGCGTTCGGAAGCGGCAGGACGCTGAGCAATGCCGTGGCGACCGGGTTGATGCAATCCGGCTGGCTACAGCCCCTCGGCATAGTGTTATTAGAGAATGGCTGACCCGTGAGCGGATTCACAACGCTGCTGTTGGTGCCCACGAAGTTTGGGTCGTTCAAATTGCCCGCCCGCATGGCCGCGGTGGGAACGTTCAAGAACAGTGGAGTCGTCAGCCTCCGTCGATTCCCCTCATAGGCTGCGAAAAAGAATGTCTGAGGCAACGCCTTCGTCAACCCCGGAATCGGTAGTGGGCCGCCTAGGCTTCCCCCAAAAGTGTTGAACTCCTTTGTGTGGCTTGACACCCAACCCGTAGGGGGTCGCGTCCAGCACGCTGTTCTGCATGTATTCGAAGAGACTGCCGTGAAAGTGCTCCCCGCCGCTCTTGGTGGCGATGGTCACGTCACCCAATTGCGAGAACTCCGCATTGTTATTGAACTGCGAAACTTTGAACTCGCTGATCAACTCGGAAGACGGATTCATGTTGGCCAGCGCCCCATTCTGCCGGATGTTCAGCGTCGAGGCGCCATCCACCGAATACTGCACCTGTGAAGGTAGCCCGCCGCCCACGGACATGTTTCCGTTGGCATCTTGCTGCGTGCCCGGTACGGTCGCGAGAACGGCCATGGAACTTGTCGTCGCTCCCCGGTAATTCACGGGCAACTGAGAGACCTGAAGGAAATCTTTGGTGTCGGCGAGCGTGGCGCTTTCAGTGTTGATCATGGGCGCGGTGTCCCCGACTTCGATAATTTCTGACGCCGCGGCGACCTTCAGCGAGATCTCTTCGCGCAGGATTTGCCGCGCCTCCAGTTGCACGGACTGCAACTTAAAGGACGCAAAACCCGCCGCCTGCACGCCGATCTCATACCGGCCCGCTTTCAGGTTCATGAACTGAAACGCCCCGTCCGCGTCCGAGGCTGCGGTGCGCTTTGACTGATCGTCCTGACCGGAGAGGGTAAGCTGGGCGCCGGGCAGGGCGAGTCCGCTTGGATCTTTGACCACGCCCACGATGCTGCCAAAAGTGGATTGCGCTTCCACCCAGCAGGTCAAAGAAATCATGCAAAGCGCGAACAATCCCGCCGCCACACATCGTCTGAACATTCCTCTGACCTCCACCGGAGCTCTTCTCGTGAAGTCGATTGAATCGACCGTGGAGAAATCAAGCTCAGTGCGGAGACTGTAAAACGCAGACGATAAAGAAATCGTAAAGACATCCTGCAAAGAGTTGATGCGCCGCATCGAATCAAACGATGGAGTTGCTTCCCTGCCGCAATGCATACGATGTGACCGGTTCTTGCGGGCATCCCGACGGTTCGTTGTGTTTGCCTTGCCGCGTATGTTCATCACGGAGGAGCAATGTCGGAACTCTTTGCAAGCAATGGCCCCAACCGGCAACCGATCAGGGGCGGAGGTGTTTCATCTGCAAGGACAGGATCTCAAAACTGGGGATCGCAATGGCGCTCGGAGTGAATTGGCCACGCTCGTCCAAACTGTGGAACGCCAGCACCAAGTACGGGCGGATATTGGCAAGCTGCAAACGGGGTTGGCCACGAATGATCTACAAGCGGCTCGTCAGGCATTGTCCGGCCCCGCAGGGCATGGTCGGGCAGCGTCCGGAGCTGCAGCCCCTAGCGCAGGCATGGCAGAGTGCCGACCTCGCTGGCGCGCGGTCTTCGCTGGCGGGCGGACCGCTTTCACAACCTTGCTTCAGGATCTCAACAGTGGGATTGGAGGAAGCGCTCCGCCAGCACTATCTCCCGCCAAAAACGTAACTGCTGAACCCGGTCTGCGCTCTCCGGGAATCTGTCCTGCTTCTATTCTTTCGCTCGGCCTCCATCTCGGTGGACGCCGGTTTGGGACTCTACTCACAGCCGCGACCAAGCCTTTGCCGAACTTCCCAGCATGGCGGGCGATGGTCTCACCTCGTGTGTGCACCACATTCCTGTAGCATAAACATTTCAGGTGCAGCTCAGCCGAACCGGTTGAGCTAGCTTCCTTCCCTACTCGGGTGATCGACGACTCGAATATGAACTACGATGCGATTTTGATTGTTTCCTTCGGTGGGCCGGAATCAGGAGATGATGTCATTCCCTTCCTTGAGAATGTGTTGCGCGCACGTAACGTGCCTGGGGACCGAATGTCGACCGTCGCGGAACACTACCGTCACTTTGGTGGTAAGAGCCCGATCAACCAGCAAATGCGTGAATTGATGGGTGCACTGGGAGCCGAACTAGCACGGAATGGCCCGAACCTGCCCATTTATTGGGGCAATCGCAACTGGCATCCAATGCTCGCAGATACCCTGCGGCAGATGAAACAGGATGGCATACAGAAAGCTCTCGCCTTTGTGACTTCGGCGTACAGTTCATACTCGGGATGCCGCCAGTACCGCGAGGACATTGCACGGGCTCAAAGCGAAGTCGGCAATGGAGCACCGGTGGTGGACAAAGTGAGGCCATTCTACAATCACCCCGGATTTATTGAGGCGACGTTGGAAAGAGTTCAGGATGCGCTTGGGGCGGTTCCGGCGCCGGTGCGGAACAAGATCCAGGTGGTATACACAGCGCACAGTATCCCCGTCTCCATGGCTAGCACTTGCGATTACGTCCAACAGTTGCAAGAAGTGCGGAACCTGGTTTCTAAGGGATTAGGGCAGACCGATGATGCTCTCGTCTATCAGTCGCGCAGCGGACCTCCTGGCCAACCTTGGCTGGAGCCGGACGTTCTTGATTACTTGCGCGAAGTGAAGGAACGCAGTCTGGCATCGGCGGTAGTACTGGCGCCGATTGGTTTCATTTCCGATCATATGGAAGTGGTTTATGACCTGGACGTGGAAGCGCGGCAGCTCTGCGATTCATTGCGCTTGCCGATGGTGCGGGCGAAAACTGTGGGAGTTCATCCAAAGTTCGTGGGCATGATTGGTGAGCTGATTCTTGAGCGCATGAACCCCAGTTCCGAGCGGCGCGCTTTGGGATCGCTGGGAGCAAGGCCGGACACTTGTCCCGAAGACTGCTGTGCTCGACCGCGAGCCTCCGTGCCCTCTCGCACGTCGCACCAGGTTGGATCTAAGTCTGTCGGCTGAACGCGCTTGGAGCCTCGTAGTCCGTGGCTTTGGGACGGTCCTCAACCCGGCGCATGGTGCTCAGAATCGTCTCCATGACGGGATCGTCTCCGACGGCGGTGTTGAGCATGAGGTGATACAGCGAACGCGTGGGCCAGTCGGCATTAAAATAGTGCTTCACGAAAGCAATGCGCTCGCGGTCGACCATGTCGACCAGATCTCGAGCCTCGGTTTCACCGTATCCGTCTTCCTGCAAGCGGCGAATTTTCTCCGCACGCGGCGCGTAGAGAAAGACGTGGAATGCGTCCGAGCGTTCGCGCAGGAAGTAGGGAGCGCCGCGACCGACTACGACTGCGTTCCCCTCTTCAGCAATTCTACCGGTGATGTCCTGCATCATTGAAACCATGCGATCGGTATCGAAAACCTGATCGCCCAGGGGCGAGGTGCGCTCATAACTGCCGCGCCAAAAAACTTTGGCCATGCGGTAGAAACGACTGTCCATGCGTTCGTCACAGCGCTCAACGGCTGAGGGATGGACATTCGCGATGCGGGCAATCTCTTCGGTGAGCAGGTGGTCCCAGAGTTTCCACCCCAGGTGGCCGGCCAGCTGTGCGGCGATCTTCCCGCCGCCACAGCCGTACTCGCGTTCAATGGTAATGAGCCGGAACATGGCCGGGTTCTAGTGTACTGCTATACCGCCACCGGGCCTGGACTTTTTCATCAGGAAGACCATCGGGATCATGGCCATGATGGCCACTCCCAGGAACCAGAAGCAATCGATGTAGGCCAGCATGGTGGCTTGACGCTGAACTGTCGACTGGACCAAAGCATAAGCCTGCTGGGTGGCGTGAACTGCGCTCGCACCGTGGGCCTGCATGGCCCGTGTGGCACCCTGCAGGGTTGATCGGAATGCCGGGTTCGAGGCCGAGATATGGCTCACCAAATCGGTGGTATGGGCCTGTGTGCGCCGATCGAGTAAGGTGGTGACCACAGAAATCCCCACACTGCCGCCAATATTCCTTGCCAGATTCATCAAGCCCGAAGCGGCATTGTTCTTCTCCCGGGGGAGAAAGGCATAGGCCGCGGTATTGATGGGAACAAACAGGAAGGCCATTCCGACGGCTTGAATGACCCGCGCCAGGGCGGCGGTACGGAAATCTACTTGCAGATCGAAGTTGGTCATGTGGAATAAAGAGAACGAAAGAATAACCAAGCCGAACAGGAGCAGCCAGCGCGGACTATAGCGTGAGAGCAAGAATCCCACCAGCGGAAGCAGGAGCATGATGGTGAATCCCCCAGGCATTAACGCCAGCCCTGCCTGCTCGGCCGTGTATCCCAGCATAGTCTGCATGAACAGCGGCAACAGGAGGGTGCTCCCGAGCAGGGCGAATCCCAGCATGAACATCAGCAGGTTGGAGACTCCAAAAGTCCGGTCGCGAAAAAGATGAAGGTCGATGATTGGATCCTTGTGCCTCCATTCCCAAAACACGACGAAGATAAGCGAAGCTGCGGCCACGATCGAAAGTATGAGGATGAAGTGTGATTCGAACCAGTCGTCGCGCTGTCCTTTATCGAGGACGATTTGCAGAGCTCCCAAGCCCAACGCCACGAAACCGAGCCCGACGTAATCGATCTTGGTTTCGCTGAGCTTCCTCCGCCTGAGGTAGGGCGGGTCTTGGATGAGTCGGGAGGTGAGCAAAAGAGAAACCATGCCCACCGGAATATTAATGAAGAAAATCCAGCGCCAAGTAAAGTTATCGGTAATCCAGCCGCCGAGTGTAGGACCTATGGCGGGTGCGGTCACTACCGCAATGCCGTAAACAGCAAATGCCATGCCGCGCTTGGCGGGCGGAAACGTGTCCGCAAGAATGGCCTGTTCACTGGGTTGGAGGCCGCCACCACCCGCGCCCTGCAAGACCCTACAAATGATGAGGACGGCCAGATTTGGCGCCAGTCCACACAAAAATGAGCTGATCGTGAATAGGGCGACACACCCCATATAGAAATTCTTCCGGCCAACAATGGAAGAAAGCCAGCCACTCAAGGGAAGCACGATAGCGTTGGAAACAAGGTAGGAAGTAAGGACCCATGTGCTCTCGTCTTGACCGGCTGAGAGACTTCCCGCGATATGGGGCAAAGCAACATTGGCAATGCTGGTGTCGAGGACCTCCATGAATGTCGCCAGCGTGACCGCCACGGCGATGATCCAGGGATTGACTACCGGCTGCCAGGCATCGGCATGATCGAGGGTTCCGGCAGCCACGTTCATTACCGAATCCAGACCTTGGGCACGACTGACATGCCGGGACGCAATTCGTGGTCTTTATTCTCGCCCGGCTCAAGCACGATCTTCACCGGAATGCGCTGCACAACTTTCACATAGTTACCGGTGGCATTTTCAGGCGGCAGGAGGCTGAAGCGGGCGCCGCTAGCGCCGGCAATGCTATCGACCTTACCCTTATATTTTCTCCCGTTCGCGTCCACTTCGACGGTGACGGGCTGGCCAACCCTGATGTTTCGCAACTGAGTCTCTTTGAAGTTCGCGGTGAGCCAGATGTCATCCAGGGGAATGACCTTCATGAGTTCCTGTCCGGGCACTACGTTCTGGCCGACTTCCACAGTGCGGTCGCCAACCACGCCGGCGACCGGAGCCACGATTTTCGTATATTGCAAATTCAATTGAGCTTGATCGAGGTCGGCTTTCTTACGTTGTACTTCGGCCTCGGCCGACGCAGCCTTGGCGCGCATGGCGGTCATTTGTTTTGGGGCCGTATTGGCATTGCGCCAATTCGCTTCGGCTTGGGCGAGCTTACTCTGCGCTTGGCTGACCTGGTGCAGTGCGGCATCGGCGTTGGCGCGCGCGGCTCCGACCGCAGCGTCGCCGGCCCGGGCGGCGGCGACGGCTTGATCGTATTGCTGTTGCGATATCTCCTGTTTGTCGACAAGCTGTCTGTACCGGCCAAGATCGTTTTGGGCCTTCACGTTATTGGCCTCAGCTTGCTGGAGTTGCGCCTTGGCCGCTTCCGACATCTGTCTTGCCGCCTGGATGCCGGCGCGCGCACTGTCGGCCTCGGCCTGAGTGGATGAAAGCTGGCTGCTCGTACTCACCGAGGTGATGGGAACATCGACTCCTGCTGCAATCGCCATGGCTCGGGCATCTTCGAAATCCGCTTTGGCGCGGTCGAGCGCAACCTGATAATCGGCGGGATCAATTTCCACCAGAACGGTTCCGGCTTGCACAAACTGATTGTCCTGGACATTAAGTTTCACCACGTGGCCAGAGATCCGGGCGCTGATGGAATTGATGTGCCCATCCACCTGCGCGTCGTCGGTGGATTCATAACTGGTCACATAACGATAGATAAATAGTCCAACCACAAGCAGGACAATGACGGCTATGACCAAAGCAATTCGAAAACCGGGACTTGCGGTCCGCGAGGGCCGAGTACGGAAATCCCGTTCCGTGGCCGGCAACGGTTTCCCTCCCGCCTCGGATCGCTCTTGCGGTGGGGTGGGGGGACTCTGCGTCGTCTGTTCCATGGACTAGTGATCGCCTTTCAGATATCGTCTCACACCCTGTTCCGCATCTCCGATCGCACGCGCGAGTTCGACTTTGGCCAGGTTATGCGCATAGAGGCTCTGGATATAAGTCTCGTGGGCGCTGGCCACGGACTCTTGCGCCTGCACGACCTCCAGGTTGTCAGTCACACCGGCGCCAAAACGATCCTGGGATTGCGCAAAAGTCTGTTCGGCTAACTCGACCGAGGTGCGGGCGGTTTCCACTTGCTCGGCCGCAGCGTTCAAGTCCAGCAGTGCAGTTCGGACTTCGTAATCAATTCGGCCGCGGACATCGCCCAAGCGGGAACGCGCTTCTTTGAGGGCCGCTTCGGCTTCGAGGACGTCACTGTGAACTTTGCCGCCGGTAAAGATGGGAATATTGATTCCGCCATTTACCTGCCATGTCCCATTTGAGTTAGCCGGGTTGACGCCGATGTCACCGAAGTTAGCGCCCAAGTTCAACGAAGGATAGCGGCCGGCAGAAGCTCCCCGGCGTGATAGTTCGGCGGATCTTACTTGGGCCAGCGCTGCCTGATAATCAGCACGTCCCGCATAGGCACGCTCCAGGTATTGCTCGAGCGGGACCGTGGTCAGAGCCTGGTAGGGAGTTTTCTCGGTCAGGACGAATTCCTGTCCAAGAGGCAAACCAATGATACGGGCTAACGATAATTTCTGCTTGGCGAAATCGTTGCGAGCGACGATGAGTTGTTGTCGACGCGTCTGGAATTCTACTTGCGCGCGCAGCATGTCAATCGCCGGAGTGAGCCCTGCCTTCTGGAGGTCAACTGCCTTGTTGTATAAAGCTTCCGCACTGTTGACCTGGGCCTCAGTCGTTTGGATCCGGGCCGCTTCCGCGATGGCTAGTAAATATGCGTTGCCGACCGCAAGAACGACGAACTCACGGGCATCTTTGTAGCTGTATTTGGCGGCCTTCAAACTCTCCGTCGCTGCCCGTTCTTTCTCGATGGACTTGAAATCGAACAGCGACTGGCTGAGATAAGCGCGCACGTCGAAAGAGTTGAATGGACCGACTACGCGCGGTACTGGAGCGTGAAAAACATTGGGCTTTAGACCTAGCGCGGTAAGGCTTTGGGTCTGCACATTCTCTTGGGCCTCGGCTTCAAGGTTCGGCAGCAGGTTGCTCAGTTCCTTCCACCTCTCACCGCGCGCAGTGATCGTGTTGTCGCCGGCAACAAGCAGCCCGAGATTGTTGCGCAAGCCGCGATCAATCGCATCCTTGAAGTCCAGTTGCAGAATTTCGCTCGAGGCCTTGCCCTCTGGCTCGCTACCGGTGAACGGACTTTGGGATCCCGGAAGCGAGATGGAGCTTCCCGGAGGTGGGGCAGATGCGGAGGAAACTTGTGAACTTAGGACGGGAGCAGCAAGACACTGCAAACACAGTGTGATAAAAAGCTTTCGTCGCATGTTGGTTGCGAAAGGGAGCATTCTCGGTCTAAAAACGTCCCACCACCACCACACCCAGTTCTCGCGATGTCTCTTAGATGCACAGCTTAACGTCTTGGTTTTGATTCGTTTAGCTAGCCTAGGGATGCAAACGATGTATGCTGTCTGCCGGTCAGAACTGGAACAATCGCCACTCCGCGCCCAGCGACGGACTTACACAAGCGTCTGCGATCAAGAAATAGTACTTCAGGTGTAGGTTACTTCGGGCATTTTGCCGCTGTGTCAGACCGGGAATAGGCTGAAAACGGGGCAGGCCTTAAAGTCCCGTTGGTCATGCAAAAAGCAACGCCATTCATTGCCGCGTCCGTGTTATCCGCGACTTGTTTCACAGGGCCAACCCCGGTGAGGGCACAGACCGGAGCAGACCGTAAAGTCGTCGATAGGGCGGCAGCTGCGTATCCGGACCTGGCGCAGCGCATGCACCTGCAGGGTACGGTCAAACTTGCAGTGACGGTGCGTGCTACTGGAGAAGTGAAATCGAGTAGGCCCCTTGGTGGGAACCCGGTGTTGATAGAAGCGGCGAGCAGGGCTGCCCGCAAATGGAAATTTGAGCCCGCGCAAGGCGAAACTACTGAAGTCATTGAATTCAGGTTTGGCGCACATTGAACAACGTCACTCGCCAACCACAATAGAGGACGGAGAAATTGGCCGCACCAGGCAGAAAGCATATTACGACTGAACCGGGCCGACGCCACAGGCGGTTCCCGAGGTACCGTACCAACTTTCCGGTCGCGGTAGAGCTGTTGCTGGAAAAGGGATACAAGCGCCTGGACGGGCAGTGTAAGGATCTTTCGATAGCCGGAATCGGTGCGCTTTTAGCCGAGGAGCTCGCCATGGGTGAAGTCCTGGCATTGACCTTTTCCCTTCCAGCATCGACTGTCGTTTGGCACGTGCGGACAGTGGTGCGGCACCGCCGTAGATATCACCACGGACTTGAGTTCCTGTCTTTGTCCCAGGAGCAAAGCACGCTTCTTGCGGCCTACCTTGCTGATTTGGAGCGGGCCGACTGAAGGGTTCAGTTAAGCTTGGCGCTCAGGGCTCATGATGAGTGTCCAGCAGGACCGTAACCTCGGTCATCTTGCTGGGAAACGCTCTGCAGTTCAAGCTCATACCGGCCGCTCAGCTAACACAAGAGAAGTTCAACAGATGTCTGATTCCAAACCCTTCCGAACGGCAGGAACGGACTGGACGCGGCTACTGACCGATCCGGAACTAGTCCGGCATTTGGGGAAACTGCTCGAGACTTACCGCGACGCTCGGCCGGAAAAACGCGAAGAAGCACTGCTCGCGGCTATGCGCGAAATAAAGGGACAGGTCCCGGGCAAGGATGCGTCCGCTAATGCAAATGTGAACCCGCCTGCGACGCCACCGCGTGCTGTATCGATGTCATCTGCGGCCACCCCTCCGTTCGAGCCGGACACGTTTGGTCCAAACTGGGGACAAGACCGTCGCCGGCACTTTCGCTTGAAATGCTTCGTCGCAGTCGAGCTGCGAGTGGACGAGGCCGAAATACCGATTTGGGGCAACCTGGCCAACACCAGCAGGGGTGGCTGTCTGGTAGAAACTGCCAGCGCCATAAGACCTAACGCCAAAGTAGAAGTCGGTCTTTGGGTTGCCAGCGGCAAGATCTGGGTGAAGGGCTTCTCGCTAAACGGCGTGGTAGCTCGAAGTGCTCGTACCGGTGTGCGCATTCGCTTCGCCAGCATGGAGTCTACGGAGCGAGAAAGTCTGCGCCAGTTCCTCAAGTTTGTGCAGGAGACCACACGCGTATCGCGCAGTGAAAA
>Ga0070697_100002316_pt1 | contig 14627 bp, 12 predicted proteins | sample KBSK1501metaG_FD_65475 | JGI IMG/M metagenome (GOLD analysis project Ga0070697, IMG submission 65475) | Corn, switchgrass and miscanthus rhizosphere microbial communities from Kellogg Biological Station, Michigan, USA - KBS K1-50-1 metaG | ecosystem: Host-associated > Plants > Roots >...
CCCGTTCTCGGACTACAACATCGTGGCCCCGAGCATCGGCAACTTCGTGACGGTCCAGGACAACGGCACGTTGGAATTCCTGGTGAATCTCGCGAAGACGTAGGCGGCCGAGGCCCCGACGATTGCGCGCCAACCGAGCGAAACGTCGCAGGAGGTGCGCCAGGAACGCTCGGTTCGCGCCCGATTAGCTCGCTCCGCTTACAGACTGCCCGCCCGGCGCGCGAATTAGCCGCCGGCGGGACCTTCCGTCGGCATAACGCTCGGCTCGCGCGCAAACAACGCTCGCGGCGCACGGCAGCGGACACGTCCTCGCCGCTGACGAGGGGCCCGGAAGCGGCTCGACCCTATACTCCTCATCTCATGAAGTTTCTTTCCCGTTTTGTCGACTCGAACGACCGCGAGCTTCGACGCATCCAGCCCCTGATCGACGAGGCCAACGAGCTCGAAGCCGAGATCCAGGCCCTGTCCGACGACGAGATCCGCGAGCGGTTCGCACTCATCCGCGAAGAGATCCAGGAGGTCGCCCAGCCCGGCGAGCCGACCGAGGAGGAGCTCACCCACCCCGATCTCGAGCGCCGCCGGGAGCTGGCAAAGGCCCGTCACAAGCGCGAGCTCGCCACGGTCCAGGAGGCCCTCGACGAGGTCCTCCCCGACGTGTTCGCAATGGCCCGCGAGGCGATGGTCCGGACCCTCGGGATGCGCCACTTCGACGTCCAGCTCATCGGCGGCGCCGTCCTCCACCAGGGCCGGATCGCCGAGATGAAGACGGGCGAAGGCAAGACCTTCGTCCCGACCCTTGCCGCGGCCCTGAACGCGCTGACGGGGCACGGTGTCCACGTGGTCACGGTCAACGACTACCTCGCCCGCCGCGACCCGCAGTGGATGGGACCCGTCTTCCACTTCCTCGGGGTCAGCGTCGGGATGATCACCCACGACGAATCGTTCGTCTTCGAGCCGGGCTATCCGACGAGCGACGAGCGCCTGATCAACCTCCGGCCGGTGAGCCGCAAGGAGGCGTACGCCGCGGACGTCACCTACGGCACGAACAACGAGTTCGGCTTCGACTACCTCCGCGACAACATGGTCACCGAGCTCGCCGACCGGGTCCAGCGCGAGCGCGCCTTCGCGATCGTCGACGAGGTCGACAACATCCTGATCGACGAGGCCCGGACGCCGCTGATCATCAGCGGCCAGGCCGAGGAGTCGGCCGACCTCTACTTCACGTTCGCCCGCCACGTCCCGAAGCTGAAGGCACGACCCGAGGGCGCCGAGGAGGGTGGCGACTACTTCGTCGACCTCAAGGATCGCGCCGTCTCGCCGACGGAAGAGGGCATCGACAAGATCGAGAAGATGCTCGGCGTCGACAACATGTACGACGCCGACCCGCGGCTGGCCCGGCACTTCGAGCAGGCCCTCCGCGCACACGCCCTGTACAAGCGCGACCGCGACTACATCGTCAAGGACGGCGAGATCGTCATCGTCGACGAGTTCACCGGCCGCCAGATGCCGGGCCGCCGCTGGTCGGAGGGGCTCCACCAGGCGGTCGAGGCGAAGGAGGGGGTCAAGGTCCAGCGCGAGAGCGTGACCCTCGCCACGATCACCTTCCAGAACTACTTCCGGCTCTACGACAAGCTGTCGGGCATGACCGGCACGGCGATGACCGAGGCCGAGGAGTTCCACAAGATCTACGAGCTCGAGGTCGTGGCGATCCCGACCCACAAGGACATGATCCGCGAGGACGGCGCGGACCTCGTGTTCCGCAACGAGATGGGCAAGTTCAACGCCCTGATCGACGAGGTCGTCGAGATGCACGAGGCGGGCCGGCCCGTCCTCGTCGGCACCGTCAGCGTCGAGAAGTCGGAGATCCTCTCGACGATGCTCGGCCGGCGGGGCATCAAGCACGAGACGCTGAACGCGAAGTTCCACGAGAAGGAGTCGGGCATCGTCGCCCAGGCGGGCCGGACGGCCGCGATCACGATCGCGACGAACATGGCCGGCCGCGGCACGGACATCCTGCTCGGTGGGAACCCGGCCGGTCTCGCCTCGGAGATCCTCCACAAGCGCGGCCTCAACCCGGCCGAGGTCGACAAGGCGACGTACGACGCGGCGATGAAGGAGGCCAAGGCGGTCACCGACGAGGACCACGAGCGGGTCGTGTCGGTCGGCGGCCTCCACATCATCGGCACGGAGCGGCACGACAGTCGCCGGATCGACAACCAGCTCCGCGGCCGTGCCGGCCGCCAGGGCGACCCGGGCTCGTCCCGCTTCTACCTGTCCCTCGAGGACGACCTGATGAAGCGGTTCGCCTCGGACCGTGTCGCCGGGCTGATGGAGCGGATGGGCCTCGAGGACGACGTCGCGATCGAGAGCCGCCTCGTCAGCAAGACGATCGAGAGCGCCCAGAGCCGCGTGGAGGGGTTCAACTTCGACATGCGGAAGCGCGTCGTCGAGTTCGACGACGTGATCAACCGCCAGCGCGAGACGATCTACGAAGAGCGCAACAAGGTCCTTCGCAACGAGGACCTGACCGCGACGGTCCGGGTGTTCCTCGAGGACGAGATCCGGAGCCTGGTCGCCGATCACCTGTCCGGCGACACGCCCGACGACTGGGGCATGGAGGCGCTCGCCGCCGCACTCAAGGCGATGGGCCTCGACGGCCCCGGCACGTCCGAGGACGACCTCTGGGAGATCGGCAACCGCGACGAGATCACCGACCACCTGCTCACCCTCGCCGATGCCCGCCTCGACGCCCGGGAGGCCGAGGTCGGGGAGACGGACTGGGCCCTCGTGGAGCGGCTGGTGCTGCTGCGGACGATCGATTCGCTCTGGGTCGAGCACCTCACCGAGATCGACGACATGCGGCGCGGCATCGGCCTGCGCGGCTACGCCCAGCAGGACCCGCTCAACGAGTTCCGTCGCGAGGCGTTCCAGCTGTACGGCGAGCTGCGCGACCTGATCCGCCACCAGGTCGCCTCGACGATCTTCCGGGTCACGGTCACCCGCCAGCCGCCGCCCGGCCAGTCGCCGCTCGAGCAGAGCCTCGCGGCCGGGGCGCGGGCCCTCGCGGGTGCGACCGCCGGTGCCCCGGCAACGACCACGGGTGTCTCAGGTGGGGGCGGACCCGGGGCCGGCTCGTCCGGCGGCCGGCCTGCCGGGCCGCGGCCCGTCGGACCGGTCGTCGCGGGCGGTCTCGCCGCCGATCCGATGGCGAAGGCGCGGACCCCGGGCGGCAACGGCTCGGGCGCGTCGGGCGCGTCCGGTCAGGCGAAGCCCGGCTTCACGCCGTCCGGAGCCCGGATCGGCCGGAACGACGCGTGCTGGTGCGGCTCGGGGCTGAAGTACAAGAAGTGTCACGGTCGCTGAGCGCAAGGCGCCCGACGACACCGGGGCATCCTGGCGTGGAGTCGCGCCCGACCCGATCCGGGTGACGCGCTCGCTCGTGCGCCTGCTGCTTGCGGGTGTGATCGGCATCGTCGCTGCGTTCGCGTGGGCGACCTTCCGGATCTGGGACGTCGGCAACCACGACGACCGCCAGAGCGCCGATGCGATCGTCGTCCTCGGCGCGGCCCAGTACGACGGCCGCCCATCGCCGGTCTTCCGGGCCCGTCTCGACCATGCGGTCGACCTGTACGAGGCGGGGGTCGCGAGGCACCTCGTGGTCACGGGTGGCAAGGCGGAGGGCGATCGGACGACCGAGGCTGCGGCCGCCCGGGCATTCGCGATCGCCCGGGGCGTGCCGGCGTCGGCGATCATCGTCGAGGACCGCGGCCGGACGACGCTCGAATCGTTGAGCGCCGTGGCGGACTTGCTCCGTGCCCAGGGTCTCGAGTCCGCGGTGTTCGTCTCCGACCGGACCCACATGCTGCGGGTCCTGCGGATCGCCCGCGACACCGGGATCACCGCCTACGGATCGCCGACGGCGACCAGCCCGACCGACGCGACGCTCGTGAGCCGAGCCGACGCGACGGTCCACGAGCTCGGTGCGTTGGCCCTGTATTTCGTGTCCGGCGAGACGCCCTGAGGGGGAATTCCCTGCTGTTCGGCGTTCCGAGCTCGACGCTCGCGGGACATGTTCCCGGACCGACCCCTGACGATCGGACCGGAGGCCGAAACTTCCGGTTTCTCCCTCTTGGCCATAGGGGATCGAGGGCCTATACTGCCCGAAATTCCCGCGGCCTCGGGATCGGAGCGAGGGTCCCCGAGTCACACCGCGTCACGCCCCATCCTGCCCCAGCACAGAGAGAGGGTTGAGTTGAAGCAGGCCGAGGAAGCGTCTTTCGTCGATCTCATCGCCTGTGAACGTGATTGCCGGAATTGCAGCTATGCCGCGGCGCTCGACTGCGACGGCAATTGCGGGGTCTGCCCGCACAACAGCTACTGCCCCTGCGTGAACCCCGTCGTCGCCCGGAGCAAGTCCGCCCTGCGGCTGATCGAGCTCCGTCCGATCCTGCTCCAGGACCTCCAGGCCCGCAACTGAGTGGACGCGTCCACGGTTCGCGGCCTGGCCGAGCGGATCCGGTCGACCTCGGGGCGTCTTTGACCTCGAGGCGAAAGAGCGCCGGGTCGCCCAGCTCGAGGGGCTGACCAGCGAGCCCGGGTTCTGGGATGACCAGCGTTCGGCCCAGAAGGTCCTCCGCGAGGCGGACGGACTGCGCTCCGAGATCGAGCTCTGGCGAGGGATCGAGGCGCGCGTCGACGACCTCCTCGCGAACCTCGAGCTCGTCGAGGAATCCGGCGACGCCGAGCTGACGGCCGAGCTGGATCGGACCGCCGCCGAGCTCGAGAAGGACTTCGACCGGGAGCGGACCGCACTCCTCTTCTCCGGCGAGCACGACCAGCGTGGCGCGATCCTCTCGATCAGCGCCGGCGCCGGCGGCACCGAAGCGACGGACTGGGCGGAGATGCTCCTGCGGATGTACCTCCGCTGGGCGGAGCGTCATCGCTACCGGACCGAGATCGTCGACCAGCAGGAAGGCGAGCAGGCCGGCATCAAGAGCGCCACGGTCGACATCGAGGGCCGGGCGGCTTACGGCTGGATGCGGGCGGAGCGCGGCGTCCACCGCCTCGTCCGGATCAGCCCGTTCGATGCGCAGAAGCGGCGACAGACGACCTTCGCCCTCGTCGAGGTGCTGCCCGAGGTCGACGACGACGTCGAGATCGAGCTGAACTGGGACGAGATCCGGGTCGACACGTTCCGCTCCCAGGGCGCCGGCGGCCAGCACGTCAACAAGACCGACTCGGCGGTTCGCCTGACCCATCTCCCGACGAACATCGTGGCCCAGAGCCAGAACGAGCGAAGCCAGACCCAGAACAAGGAGATGGCGATCCGGGTCCTGAAGGCGCGCCTGCTCGAACGCGCCCTCGAAGAGCGCGAGGCCGAGGTCCGGAAGCTCAAGGGCGAGCACGTCGAGGCCGGCTGGGGCAATCAGATCCGGAGCTACGTCCTCCACCCCTACCAGATGGTCAAGGACCTCAGGACGGGCGTCGAGACCGGCAACACCCAGGCGGTCCTCGACGGCGACCTCGACACGTTCATGCAGGCGGAGCTCGAGCGGCTGGCGACCGGCGGTCCCGACGGCAAGGGCGAGCTCCCCGCCGAGAACGACGATGGCGACGAGGGCTGATCCGCCGGCGACGGCGGGTGACGACGCCGACTCGCCGCCCCTCGAAGCGCCGGCCGGCTACGCCTTCCGACCGGCGACCCCGGCCGACCTGCCGACCTGCGCCCGGATCTGGCGCGAGTCGCTGAACGACTACATGGGCAGACTCAGCCAGCCCGAGGTCCCCGACGACCTGGGGGCGATCCTCCGCCTGTACGGCCATCTCCAGTCGACCGACCCGGCCCGGTTCCTCGTCGCAGAGCGGACCGAGCGGACCGAGCGGACCGACGGCGCCGGCGGTCCGGCGATCGACGCGTTCGTCGCGGCCGTGGCCCGGGAGGGGCTGTGGTTCCTGTCGATGCTCTTCGTCCTGCCGCGGGCGCAGGGTCGCGGTCTCGGCCGGGCGCTGGTGGCCGCCGCGGACACCCCGGGCACGATGGAACCCGGGACCCTCGACCCCGAACGACACTGGCACGCGACGGCCACCGACAGCGCCCAGCCGATCTCGAACGGCCTGTACGGCTCGCTGGGGATGGTTCCCCGGATGCCCCTTCTGCGGCTCGTCGGTCTGCCCGAGCGGGCCGGTGCGTTCACGGACCTGCCGGCGGACGTCGAGGTCACGCCCTTCGACGAGATCGACGAGGCCGGCGACGGCCTCGGCTCGTCGGCGCTGGCCGCGGAGGTGGCGGCGCTCGATCGCGACGCGCTCGGCGTCGAGCATGCCGTCGACCACGCCTTTCTCGCCGTCGAGGGCCGCCGGGGCTTCCTCTACCACGACGCGACGGGTGCGACGATCGGCTACGGCTACAGCTCCGAGAGCGGGCGGGTGGGCCCCGTCGCGGTCACGGACGGGGCGCTGCTGGCACCGGTCGTGGGCCACCTCGTGACGGCCGTCCGACCGCGTGGCGCGTTCGGGTTGTGGGTCCCGGGCGCCGCGGGCGAGGCGGTCGGATCCCTGTTGCGAGCGGGCTTCCGGTTCGACGGCTTCCCGGTCCTGCTGTGCTGGGACCGGCCGTTCGCCGACTTCTCCCGCTATCTCCCGATTTCACCGGGTCTCCTGTGATGTGGCACCCTCCCCGTTGGTGACGACCGCCACGACCCAAGCTGCCGCCACGCGCTCGCTTCGCGAACGGCTGCTGCGGCGCGGCCGCGACGAGGTCGAGTCCGATCGGGCGGTCCTCGTCCTCCACGACGTCACGAAGACCTACCCGAACGGGAAGACGGCGCTCCGCGACGTCGATCTCGTCATCCCCGAGGGCGACTTCGTCTTCCTCGTCGGCCCGTCGGGCGCCGGGAAGTCGACGCTGATCAAGCTCCTGATCCGGGACGAGGTCGCGAGCAACGGCTCGGTCGTGCTCGACGGGCAGGATCTCGCCCGGCTGCAGCGGCGGGCGGTCCCCAAGGTCCGGCGCAAGATCGGCATCGTGTTCCAGGACTTCAAGCTCCTCCCGACGAAGAGCGTCTGGGAGAACGTCGCGTTCGCGCTCGAGGTCACGGGCACGCCGCGCCGGCGGATCCGGCCCGCCGTCGATCGGGTCCTGGCCCTCGTCGGGCTGACGGCCCAGCGCAACCAGACCCCGAACCAGCTGTCGGGTGGCGAGCAGCAGCGTACCGCGATCGCCCGGGCGCTCGTCCACGATCCGCGCCTGATCATCGCCGACGAGCCCACCGGCAACCTCGACCCGTTGATCAGCTGGGAGATCATCCAGCTCCTGCTCCGGATCAACGAGCTCGGCGTCACGGTCCTCATGGCCACCCACAACGCCGAGGTCGTGACCGCCCTCCGCAAGCGGGTCGTCGCCCTCGAGGAGGGCCGGATCATCCGCGACGAGGTCGGCGGCTCCTACCACCGGATCGACTGAGACCCCGCGATGATCGGCTTCGTCCTCTTCAGCCTCAAACGCGCCTGGCAGGGCTTCTGGCGGAACGCCCTGATGAGCCTCGCGGCGACCGCGACGATGGTCCTGATGCTCATCCTGCTGGCCGGCTTCTGGATCATCCAGACCGGCCTGCTCTCGGCGCTCGACTTCACCGAATCGAAGGTGGAGGTCCAGGCGAACATCAATCTCGAGGCGACGCCGAACACGATCACCGCCCTCGGCGAGCGGATCCAGGCGATGCCCGAGGTCACGACCGTGACCTTCATCAGCCGCGAGGCGGCCCTCGCCCGGTTCCAGCAGTCGATGAAGAACCAGGGTCGAGAAGACCTCTCGAGGTTCCTCGACACGAATCCGTTTCCCGCGAGCTACGAGATCAAGCTGAAGGACCCGAGCTACGCGGCGACGGTGGCCGACGCGCTCCGCCAGGACCCGGCGATCCGGAACGTCCTCGACACGAAGGAGACCGCCCAGAACGTCAAGACGGTCACCGACATCATGCGCACCGCCGGCACGGTGATCCTCCTCGTGATCGGCGTGATCGTCCTGTTCATCATCGTCAACACGATCCGCCTCGCCGTCGTCGCGCGATCCGAGGAGATCGAGATCATGCGGCTCGTCGGCGCGTCCGACGCCTTCATCCGCTGGCCGTTCGTATTCGAGGGCGCGATGGTCGGCCTCTTCGGGGCGGCGATCACGCTCATCCTGCTGTACGTGCTGTCGGACCCGATCGGCGGGTTCATGATCGGCTTCTTCCGTGTCCTGCCGCTCAACTTCGGGTCGCTGACCCGCGACCTGGTCGTCCTCGTCGGCACGGCCGGGCTCGGCCTCGGAGTGCTCGGGGCGTGGGTGTCGGTGCGGACCTACCTGATCCGATAGCCCTCGTCGGGGGTGATTGCCACGCCACAGCGTGGCTTCGATGAAGTTCCGTTCATCGACGATCCGTCGCCGGGTGGTCGCGCGTAGCATCGGACGAGGGCGTGTAGGCTTGTCGCCCCTCGAACCTCCACAGCGGGAGAACCACGGTCTCGATGCTTCCCTCCGATCCGTCCACGCCCGAGACCGGTGCTGTCGCCGGCGATCCGGCCCCGCAGCCGGCCGCCGACCCGGGCCCGACCCCGGTCGGTCTCAACGTCCCTCCGACACCCGTCATCGTCCGTTCGTCGGGCGGCGCCCGTGGGCCGATCCTCGCCCTCGCCGTCGTCTTCGTCGCCGTCCTCGCGGGCGGCGCCCTGTTCATGTCCGGCTATCTGGTCGGCCAGCGCAGCTCCGAGCAGCCGGGGACCCCCGTCACCGCCCAGCAGAGCTTCCAGCCGTTCTGGGATACGTACAACACCATCATCACGAAGTTCGCGGGCGGGTCCGTCGACCGCGAGGCGATGATCCATGGCGCGATCAAGGGCATGGTCGACTCGCTCGGCGACCCCTACTCCGCCTACCTGTCGCCCGATGAGTACCGCCAGGGCCTGCAGGACCTGTCGGGCCAGTTCGAGGGCATCGGCGCCGAGATCGGGACCCGCGACGCGGCCGGCAAGACCTCCGACTGCACGACGCTCGGGCCGGACTGCCAGCTCGTCGTCGTGTCGCCGATCGAGGGATCACCATCCGAGAAGGCAGGCATTCTTGCGGGCGACGTGATCGTCGCGGTCGACGGCACGTCCGTCGACGGCCTGACGGTCGATGGCTCCCGGGACAAGATCCGGGGCAAGAAGGGCACCCAGGTCGTCCTCACGATCAAGCGCGGCAGCGCCCCGACGATGGACATCACGGTCGTCCGCGACGTGATCGTCAGCCAGGAGGTCGTCGCCAAGGACGTCGGCGGTGGCAAGGTCGGATACATCGCCGTGACCGGCTTCTCGGACAACTCGGCGTCGAAGTTCCACGACGCCCTCCAGGCCGATCTCAAGGCCGGCAAGAAGCTGTTCATCCTCGACCTCCGTGGGGATCCGGGTGGCTTCGTCACCGCCGCGAGGTCGATCGCGAGCGAGTTCATCAAGGACGGCCCGATCTTCTGGGAAGAGGATTCGACCGGCAAGCAGGACGAGACGGACGCGACCGGCCAGGGGATCGCGACCGATCCCTCGATCAAGCTGGTCGTGCTCGTCGACAAGGGCTCGGCGTCGGCCAGTGAGATCGTCGCCGGTGCGCTCCAGGACCGGAAGCGGGCGACGATCGTCGGCGAGACCTCGTTCGGGAAGGGCACGGTCCAGCAGTGGATCCCGCTGCAGGACGGATCGGCCCTGAAGCTCACGATCGCGAAGTGGCTGACCCCGGACAAGCGTTGGATCCACCACGTCGGGATCATCCCGGACGTGCCCGTGACGACTCCGGCGAATCCGCAGCCGAACGTCGATCCGGTGCTCGACAAGGCCATCGAGCTGCTGACGACGGCGACGGGCTCGCTGCCCGATGGCGGGATGATGGATCGCGCCGCATAGCGATCGCCCCGGGGTTCGACCCGCCCCCGCCTGGCCCCGGATCTGCTTGCGTGGCAGTCGGCGTTCCTGTACGGTAATTGGGAACGAAAGGAGGTGATGTGCAGTGATCGACAGTACGCGTAGCTGCACCACCTCGCAGGAGATGGCCGTCTAGTCGGACACCCCTGTGGGTGGGATAGCTTGGAAAGCCGGCCCTTGGGCCGGCTTTCCTGCATCTTGGGGCTGTCGCGCCAGGACGGCCATGCGCGCGTTGAAGCCTCCGCTCCTCGCTCACGCACCCTCAAGTGCGCTCGCTCCGGTGCTCGGCTTCGCCTTCGCCTGGCCGCCCGGGCGCGACGATCGCAGACGGCAGTTGGCGGCCGGGCGCGACGATCGCAGACAGGTCCCGGGGCGAGCGATCTCAAACCTTCGGGGCCGAGCGGGCGGCTCGCAGATGACGCAGGATGGATCGGTGGCGGACGAGAAGACGATGGCCCTCAATCGGCGGGCCCGACACGAGTACACGATCGACGAGACGTTCGAGGCGGGCATCGTCCTGACCGGGACCGAGATCAAGTCGATCCGCGCCGGCAAGGTCAACCTCTCCGACGCGTATGCGCGCATCGAGCGCGACGAGGCCTGGCTCGTCGGCGCCCATATCGCGCCGTTCGAGCAGGCCAACCGCTACAACCACGAGCCGAAGCGGGTCCGGAAGCTCCTCCTCCATCGGTCGGAGATCGACGAGCTCCTCGGTCGGACGAAGGCGAAAGGGCAGACGATCGTGCCGCTCCGGCTCTACCTGACCTCGAAGGGTCGAGCGAAGCTCGAGCTCGGGCTGGCCCGCGGCAAGCAGCTCCACGACCGGCGCCGCGACATCGCCGATCGCGAGTCGCGACGCGACATCGCCCGCCAGCTGGCCGACGTCCAGCGCGGCCGCTGACACGGGCCGACCGAGCCGACTCGTGACGCCGCCCCGGGCGGACCCGCCGCTCCGTCTCGGCCCGACGATCCGGGCCGTCGACCTGCATGCCGCCGGCGAACCCGGTCGGGTGATCGTGAGCGGGGTCGAGGGTGTGCCCGGCGGCTCGATGTTCGACGCCATGACCTGGCTCCGGTCGAACCGCGACGACCTCCGCCTGCGGATGCTCCGCGAGCCGCGCGGCTTCCCGGCCGCGAACTGCAACCTCGTCCTGCCGTCCTCGAACCCGGAGGCGGCCGCCGGCTACGTGATCATGGAGCAGGTCGAGTACCCGGGCATGTCCGGCTCGAACACGATATGCGTCGTCACGGCGTTGCTCGAGACCGGCATCCTGCCGATGAGCGAGCCCGTGACGGAGGTGACCCTGGAGGCCCCCGCCGGGCTGATCCGCGTTCGGGCCGACTGCGCCGACGGCAAGGTCACCGGCGTCACGTTCCGGAACGTGCCCGCCTTCGCGACCCATCTCGATGCCGAGGTGGAGGTGCCGCAGCTCGGAACGGTGACGGTCGACGTCGCCTACGGCGGGATGTTCTACGTGATCGCGTCGGCCGAGCGGTTCGGCCTGCGCCTCACCCCCGACGAGGGCGCCGACATCGTCCGGATCACCGAGATGATCAAGGCCGCGGCGAACGAGCAGCTGCCGGTCGTCCATCCCGAGCAGCCGGGGTTCGCCGGGATCACGATCGGCCAGCTCAGCGGCCCGGCCCATGACCCGGCGAACACGATGCGAAACGCGGTCACGGTCTCGACCGGCGCGTTCGACTGGGAGCGACCGGCGACCTGGACGGGCGCGATCGATCGGTCGCCGTGCGGCACCGGCACGTCCGCGCGGATGGCGACGCTCCACGCTCGGGGCCGGCTGCGGATCGGCGAGGACTTCCGTCACGAGGGCATCCTCGGCACGGTGTTCACCGGGCGGCTGCTCGAGGAGACGACCCTCGGCGACCAAGCAGCGGTCGTGCCGCAGATCACCGGGCAGGCCTGGATCACCGGGATCGCCGACTACGTCCTCGATCCGACGGACCCATTCCCGGACGGTTTCACGATCGGCGACATCTGGGCCTGAGCCCGTCGCGGCGCCTCAGCGGAAGAAGTAGCGCCGGCTGAGCGGCAGGTCGTCGACCGGGTCCATCGCGAGCGGTCGATCGTCGAGGGTGACCCAGCCGTCGACCGGGTCGATCTCGATCGCCGGCGTCGCGCGGTTCAGCCAGAGGTCCTCGCGGCTGAGCCCTCGGGTCCGGCCGATCGCGACGATCTCGCGACCGATCGACGACCTCCGGCGCAACGCCGCAACGGCTCCGGAGGACGAGAACGTGACGCCGAGGCGCCCGGCGACCCGGCCGGCACCGCCCCAGTCCGGCCGATAGCGCGTCGGCTGGGCGCGCTCGACCGTGGCGTTGCCCTCGCCGAGTGGACCCCACGCGGCGAACCCCGACTTCAGGACGAGCTCCGGCTTCGCCCCGAACCAGGCCGGCTTCCACAGGACGATGTCCGCGAGGCGGCCGGGCCGGAGCGAGCCCACGTGCTCGGCCAGCCCATGGGTGATCGCGGGCTCGATCGTGACCTTCGCGAGGAACCGGAGGACGCGCTCCGTGTCGTCGTCGTTGTCGACCGGGCGCTCGACCGTGTTCCCGGACCAGCCCTTGAGCACGCTGGCGAGCTGCATCGAGCGCCGGACCGTCTCCATGATCCGGCCCATGCCCTGCGAGTCGGAGTTGATCATCGCGATCGCGCCGAGGTCGTGGAGCGGCCCTTCGGCGGCCATCGTGGCGGGGTGGACACGCTCCGCGGCGAGCGCGATGTCCGCCGCGACCGCCATCGATCCGCCATGGTTGAGGACGATCATCGGCACGTGCTCGGCGGCCGCGTTCACGCCGTAGGGGAGCGTCGGGGTCGTCGACGAGCAGAGGATGTTCGGCTCGCGGACGAGCCCGAGAAGGTCGGGGACGTGCCCGCCGCCGGTGCCCTCGACGTGATAGGCGTGGACGGTCCGGCCGGCGATCGCGGCGACGGTGTCCTCGAGCTCGGCCGATTCGTGGAGGCCGTCGGTGTGGAGCGACACGGCGACGCCCGCCTGCTCGGCGAACCGGAGCGTCGCATCGATGAGCTCCGGGTCGGCACCGTAGTCCTCGTGGATCTTGAACCCGACAGCACCCGCATCGACGAGCGCCTCGAAGTCGGCCGACGCCTCGGACCGGGCGCACGCCTGGATGCCGATGTTGAGGGGCCACCCGGTCATCGCCGCGAGCGTCCGCTCCATCGCCCAGGGCGGCTCCTCGAATCCGGCCGTGATCAGCGTCGTCACCCCGCCGGACAGCGCGGCCGGCATCAGCTCGGGCGTGATGAGGTGGACGTGGCTGTCGACCGCACCCGGGGTCGCGATCAGCCCGTACGCCATGATCGGCGACGTGTGAGGCCCGATCTCGAGCTCGATCCCATCGCTGATCGCGGGATTGCCGGCCCGACCGACCCCGACGATCCGGCCGTCCTTGATGCCGATGTCGGCCTTGACGACGCCGATCGTCGGGTCGATGACCAGGGCCCCCGCGACGACGACATCGAGCTCGGAATCGGACGCCCGCCTGCTCTGGGTCATCCGCGGCCGGAGATTCTTCGCGTAGCCCCACTGCGGCTCGTCGCCCGGGGCCTGGCGATCCTCCGCGACCCGGACCCACAGGTCCGTATCGCCGAGACGGACCCGATCGCCCGCCGTCGGCCCGTAGCGGGCCAGCCGATCGGCCGGCTCGAGCGCGCGGCTCATTCGGCCGGTTCCCGGCTCCCGGTGTCGCCGCCCGAACCTCCGTATCGCACGATCCCGACCGCCTTCTCCTCGCCGGGCTCCCAGCGCTCGGAGGCGCCGGCGGGGAGGTCGAGCCGGAAGCCGCGGGCGGCCGCCCGATCGAACGCCAGCCGGGGATTGACGCGGTCGAGCGGGTGATGCGAGCTGACCCGGACGATCCGGCGCGAGTCGTTGCGGACGACGATCGACCGGCGCTCCCGATCGGGGGCGGCGGGGACATCCCGGCTCAGTCCGGGTCGGATCGCCCCGGGCCCGTCGGCGGCGGGCGGCCGACCGCGTCCGAGCGGGTCCACGAGCACGATCAGCCGCGTTCCGTCGCCGAGGAGGACCTCGAGACGAACCTCGTCGACGAGCTCCCGGATGCCGTCCAGCACGTCGTCGGGGGTGACCGCCGCCAGACCCGCGGCCTCGACCTCGGCGTAGGTCGAGCCCGACCGCGCCGCGGTCAGCATCGCGTCGCAGATCAGCGCGATCGACTCCGGCGCGTTCAGCCGCAGCCCGGCGGCGCGGTGCCGCCGGGCGAGCTCCGCGGCCGAGAACACGAGGAGCCGCTCCTCCTCCCAGGCGGTCAGGCGCATGGCGGCCATCGTAGCCGCGGCGATCGGGCTCGGCGGGGGCCGGGCGCCCGCGGGACCGGATTACACTCCAGCACGTGATCGTCGACCCGGATCCGGTGGAGGCCGCCAACCCCAACGAAGGCATGTGGAGGGCGCTGCTCGAGGGCACCGATCCGCGCTTCGTGAAGGCCCGCGCCTGGCTCAAGCACGTTCCCGCGGCTCCCCGCTGCAGGATGTGCGCCGCGCCGTTCGGCCAGCCCGGGCACGTCCTCATGCACCTCCTCGGGCGCGACCGCTGGTCGAAGAACCCCGAGTACTGCGCCGCCTGCTTCCGGGTCCTCGAGGAGCACCATGGCGGAGCCGAGCTCACCGCCAGCTTCCTCTTCGCGGATATCCG
>Ga0070697_100002319_pt1 | contig 14622 bp, 10 predicted proteins | sample KBSK1501metaG_FD_65475 | JGI IMG/M metagenome (GOLD analysis project Ga0070697, IMG submission 65475) | Corn, switchgrass and miscanthus rhizosphere microbial communities from Kellogg Biological Station, Michigan, USA - KBS K1-50-1 metaG | ecosystem: Host-associated > Plants > Roots >...
ATCTCAGCGGCGGGGTGGATTCTGCCTACATCCTCGCCATGGCATCCTCCATCCGAGGAGCACCGGTTCCGAGCTTCACCGTCAGCGCGCCGCAATCGGTCTTTGACGAGACCCAAGGAGCCGCAGCGACAGCTCATCAGATCGGCAGTAGTCAAACCATCCTCGACGCAAGCGCCGGGGTGATCGCCGCAAATTATGCGAAATTGATCGAGGCCGCCGAGAGCCCCGTGCTCGACACCTCTTGTGCCGCGCTCCTTTCGCTGTCGCGCGAGGTTCATAAGCAGGGCAACAAGGTCGTGATCACCGGCGAAGGAGCCGATGAGGCTTTCGCCGGCTATCTCTGGTTCAAGTGGCGAGAGCTTGGCCGGATGTTCGACGTGGGATCTTTCCATCTGAGCACGGTCCTGAGCCGCGCCGTGCGCAAGGCCACGACACCGCACGTCCATCTCTCCGAAATGCGGCGCATCGACGACATGATCGGCGGGCCGCATGCTCAGTCGATCCTCTACAATTTCGTGGCAGGCTCCCGGCACCGCTACTACAACGCCGACTTCCGCGACCAGCTCGGACCGTTCGTCGCTTATGTGGATCTTCACTTTGATCCAAAGCGGATGCGCCGCTGGCATCCGCTGAACCGCTCGCTTTATTTTGGCTACAAGGTCCTGCTTGCAGGTATGCTGCTGAGCCATAAGGGCGATCGCGTCGCCATGGCGAACAGCGTGGAAGCGCGCTACCCATTCCTCGACGAGGAGGTGATCGCCTTCGCTGCAAGGCTGCACCCGAGATGGAAGCTTAGGCGCGGGACGAAGGAGAAATATCTCTTGCGCCAAGCGGCGGCCCGCATGCTTCCACCCGAAATAGCGGCGCGTCGCAAATCGATGTTTCGTCTCCCGCTCGCCGAGAGCTTCTTCACGAGCCCGCCGGCCTTCGTCCGGGAATTAATGAGCGAGGAGGCGCTGGCAAAGACCGGCTATTTCGATGTGGCCACGGTGCGCAAGGACTATGAGGTGTTCGGGCGCGGCGAGAAGTTGGGCACGTTCAAGAGCCTCGGGCTCACCGGCGTCATGGCCACCCAGCTTTGGCATCACCTGTTTCTCGGCGGCGGACTCTGCGATTTGCCCGTACCTACTTTCAGGTCTCCAGCCAAAATCCAGTTGGCGGCTTAGGCGGCCGCTGCGACGTCGCCCGCCAGCGCCGCTTCAAAGATCCTCCGGCTTCCCTCTTTAGTAAGGGGGACTGGATTACCGCCAGCAGTGGGATCGACAAGAGACATTTCGACGATCGTCTCTACCTTGCTGCCGTCCACGCCGAGCCCGCCAAGGTCGTGCGGCACTCCAGTCTGCTTGCGCAGGTCGAGCACCGCCTCGAGGAATCCGTCGAGACCACCCTCGATGCCGAGGAAACCTGCGAGCCGCGCAATCTTGGGCTCGATCGCCGCGCGATTGAAAACGAGCACATACGGCATGAACACGCCATTGGTCGTGCCGTGATGGGTGTTGTAGAGCGCGCCCACCGGATGAGACAGGGCGTGGATCGCGCCGAGGCCCTTCTGGAAGGCCGCGGCCCCCATTGCCGCCGCGCTCATCATATGCGCGCGCGCTTCGAGGTCGCCGCCGTTCGCCACCGCCTTTGGCAGGTTGGCAAAGATGAGCCGCATACCCTCCACCGCGATGCCTTCGGCCATCGGATGGTAGTTCGGCGCGCAATAGGCCTCGAGGCAGTGCGCAAGCGCGTCCATTCCGGTGCCCATGGTGATCGAGGGCGGCATGCCGGCGGTTAGTTCGGGATCGGAGATCACGACGCGCGGCATCATCTTCGGATGAAAGATCACCTTCTTGGTATGCGTGGATTCCTGCGTGATGACGCCGGCGCGACCGACCTCGGAGCCGGTCCCGGCCGTCGTAGGCACGGCAACGATCGGCGCGATTTTGTCGGGGTCGGCGCGCGTCCACCAGTCGCCGACATCCTCGAAATCCCATAACGGTCGAGTCTGCCCGGCCATAAAGGCAATGACCTTGCCGGTATCGAGGCCCGAGCCGCCGCCGAACGCAATCACCCCGTCGTGGTTGCCTGTACGGAAGGCGGCAATCCCCGCCTCGACACTCGATTCAACCGGATTCGACTGAACATCGGAAAACACCGCCACAGGAAGTCCCGACTGCTTAAGAAGGTCCATCGCCGCTGCCGTCATGGGCAGCTTGGCAACGCCCGCATCGGTGACGAGCAAGGGGCGTGTGATCGCGACGGCGCGGCAGGCATCCGCAAGCTCCTTGATGCGGCCTGCGCCGAAGCGGACAGCGGTCGGATAGCTCCAATTGGCGGTGGGTACGCTCATGTCGTGCTCCGGGATGGTCGCGATCAGACGTCGCGGAGGTGAAAGCTCTTCGGCTGGGTCAGCGCATCGAAGCCATATTTCGACAGCGCTGCGCCGCGGCCGGTGTCCTTGACACCAGTCCATACGAGATAAGGGTCGAGATAGTCGCAGCGGTTCATGTAGACCGTGCCAGTCTCGATGCGCGCGCCGAGCTCGGCAGCGCGATCCGTGTCGCGCGTCCAGATCGAGGCGGTGAGGCCATAGGGGCTGTCATTCATTAGCGTCACTGCCTCGTCATCATCGCGAACTTTCATGATGCCGACCACAGGGCCGAAGCTCTCCTCCCGCATCACTTCCATCTGGTGATTGACATCGGTCAGCATCTCCGGCGCGAGATAAGGCGAGCCTGGCCGATCGCCTTCGACCTTCATGTTGATTAGCGCCTTGGCGCCCTTGCGTTTCGCCTCCTCGATCTGCCCGCGCACGATGTCGGCCGAAGAGCCACGCACCAAAGGCCCAAGGGTAGTCGCCTGATCGAGCGGATTGCCGACCACGTATTTACGGGTGAGCTCGGCGAAGCCATCGACGAAGTCGTCGTAGATCTTGGCATCGACATAGATGCGCTCGATCCCACAACAGGATTGGCCCGAATTGTAGAACGAGCCGTCGACCAGATTCTCCACGGCGTGATCGAGTTTGGCGTCGGCCCTGACATAGGCAGGATCCTTGCCGCCGAGCTCCAATCCGATCGAGGCGAAGGTGCCACTCACGGCACGCTCAACGGCGCGACCGCCAGGCACTGAGCCGGTGAAGTTGACGTGGTCGATGCGGCCTGACGCGATGAGCTTCTCGGTCTGCTCGTGCGAAAGGACGAGATTGTGGAACAGGCCCTTCGGCAATCCCGCCCGGCGAAAAGCTTCGGCGAAGCGCTCGCCGACCAGCAGGGTCTGCGTGGCATGCTTCAGGATAATGGCATTCCCGGCAAGAAGTCCCGGTACGATGGTGTTGATTGCCGTGAGATAAGGATAGTTCCACGGCGCGATCACCAGCACGACGCCGAGCGGCTCGCGCGCAATGTAGCGGCGGAAGCCAGGCTTCTCCGGCGGGTAATAGGGGCGAAGCACCTCCTCGGCGAGCGCCACCATGGTTCGCGTGCGCTCCTCGACGCTGCCCTTCTCGCCGCCATAGCGAACGGGTCTCCCCATCTGCCAAGCGAGCTCGACCGCGATGTCGTCGTTCATGGCGAGCAGTGCGTCGAGGAAGGCGAGGATGTAACGCTTGCGCTCAGCGATGGGGACGGTCTTCCACTCAGGCAACGCCGTGCGAGCGGCGCTGATTGCGGCGTCGATATCACCGGCGCGCGCAGCGGCGCGCTCGGCATAAACCGAACCATCAATAGGAGAGATGATTTTCTGGATTTCGGACATGGATATCAGGACTCAATACCGCTCGAAGCCGCGCTTCAGCTCCCAGTCGGTGACGCGGCGGTCATACTCGAACTGCTCCCACGCGGCGGTGTGGACATAGTGATCAATGACTTCGTCGCCGAAGGCCTCTCGCAGCATGGTGGAATCCCGCATCAAATCGGTCGCCTCGCGCAGCGTCTTGGGCACTTCGCGCAGTGATTTGCCTTGATAGGCGTCACCGGCATAGGGCTTTTCGAGCTCGAGCTTCTGCTCCACGCCGGCAAGCCCGGCAGCGATTAGCGCGGAGAAGGCGAGATAGGGATTGAGATCGGCGCCGCCAATGCGGCACTCGATGCGAATGGCTTTGGTGTCGGCCCCGCACAGCCGGAAGCCCGCGGTGCGGTTATCGAGCGACCAGATGGCCTTGGTCGGCGCGAAGGTGCCAGCCTGGAAGCGCTTGTACGAATTCACATAGGGCGCCAGGAACCAGGTGATCTCGCGGGCATATGCGAGTTGGCCAGCCACAAACCGGCGCATCAAGTCCGACATGCCATGGTCGCCGCTAGAATCGAAGAACAGCGGATTCTTGCCGGAAGCGTCCCAGACGGAGGCGTGGATGTGGCTCGACGAGCCCGCAAGGTCGTAACGCCATTTCGCCATGAAGGTCACGGCCTGGCCGAGCGAGTGGGCGATCTCCTTGCAGCCGTTCTTGAGGATTACGTGCCGGTCGGCCATGGTGAGCGGATCGGCGTAGCGGATGTTGATCTCCTCCTGGCCGGGTCCCCATTCGCCTTTCGAGTTCTCGACGGGTATGCCGGCGCCTTGGAGTCCGTTGCGGATTGCCCGCATCACCGCTTCTTCCTTGGTTGTCTGGAAGACGTGGTAGTCCTGAATGTAGTTGCCGGTGGTCTTGAGGTTGTTCCAGGCCTTCGCCTGCGCGGTCTCATAGGTCTCGTCGAACAGGTAGAACTCAAGCTCTGAGGCGAAGAATGAGGCCATCCCCAGCGCGTTCAGCCGTTCCATCTGCTTGCGCAGCATCGCGCGCGGGCTGTGCGGCACCGGCTCGTGATGGTGGTGGTCCACGATATCGCACAGAACGAGCGCGGTCGCCGGCAGCCACGGAATGCGCCTGAGCGTGGCGAGATCGGGCTTCATGACGAAATCGCCGTAGCCCTTCTCCCAATTCGCCGCCGCATATCCCGGCACCGGCTCCATATCGATATCGTTGGCGAGCAGATAGTCGCAGCCGTGGGTTTCCTCATGCGCTCCTTCGAGAAAGTAAGCAGCGTGGAAGCGTTTGCCGACGAGGCGCCCTTGCATGTCGGGAAAGCAGGCCACCACCGTGTCGATCCCGCCAGCGGCCGCTTCTTTCTCCAACTCTTGCAACGTCAACAAGCCAGCCATATGCGACGACCCTGTTGTGAAGGGAGGGACCGGCTCACTCGTTGAGCGAGCCGGTTTTTGGAAACGGTACAGCTTGCGCGGCTAGACCTTGACCGCGCCTTCGCGGTGCTTCACCGCGAATTCTTCCTCTGGCGAGAAGACCAGCGTTTTCCGCCCATAAGCCGCGAAATAAAGGATTGCAAGAGCATACCAGATCGCGACCCCGATCACGCCGGTGCGATATACCGGATCGGCGAGCTGGAAGCCGATGGTTACGAACGCGATAATCACCGTGAGCGCAGCCCCGAAGATGCCGAATGGGCTGCGATAGGGCCGCTCGATGTTGGGGAAGCTCTTTCGAAGCTTGATGAAGGTGAGCCCCTGAAGGAGATACGAGAACATGGCACCAAACACTGCCATGTTGAGGAGCACACCGCCGATGAACGAGCCGGCTGCCTCGCCTCCCATGGTGAACCATACGATCAACATAACCGCGAGGCCGACCACGCCACCCGTAATCAGCGCCAAGTTCGGCGTCTTGTATGTGCCATGGGTGACCGAAAGGAAATGCGGGAAGTAGCCAGCCCGCGACAGCGAGTAGATCTGGCGTCCATAGGCGAAGATGATCGCATGGAAGCTCGCTACCAGTCCGGCGACGGCGATCAGCGCCAGCGCCTTTGCCCAATTCGACCCGAAGATCGCGCGGAAGCCGTCGAGGATCGGCTCTCCCGAGGTACCGAGCGCGAAGGCGCCATGAACGGTCGTCGCGGTGCCCGCGGCGTCCGTCACCTCGCGTGTGATCGGAATCGCCGGGTTGATGACGAGAACCAGGAAGCCGAGGGCAATCAGAGTAAACATGCCGAGCATGATGCCCTTCGGCATATCCCGCTTGGGATCAGCCGATTCTTCGGACGCCAGCGGGATTTGCTCGATGGCAAGATAGAGCCAGACCGCGAAAGGCAGCGCAGCGAGGACGCCGTGTATCCCGAACGGCAGGAAGGGACCATGCCCGTCGGGCAGCTCGACCGCCGCGCCGGTCGCTGGATCGGCGCCGATATTCATCGCGTATTTGCCGAAATCGAGGAACGGAATCGCGCTGACAAAGAAGACAATGAGAATGGCGATCGCAAGCAGCGTCACGATCACGGTGACCGTGAAGGACAGCTCCACGCCCCGCGCGTTAAGCCCCACGAACACGATATAGCCGAGGATCCACCATACCGGCTGAAACGCTGCGGGCGTTTCGAAAATCCCGGTCAGGTAGGACCCGATGAAGAAGACGATCACGGCCGGTGTCAGCACATACTCGATATTCTCGGCCACGCCTGTGATGAAGCCGCCCCATGGGCCCCACGCCGTTCGGGCAAACGAATAGGCGCCGCCGGTATGCGGCAGGGCCGGGGCCATCTCGGCGATGGAATAAGTGAGACCGAGATACATGATGGTGATGATGACCGTGGCGATGAACATGCCGCCCCAGCCACCCACGGCGAAGCCGAGGTTCCAGCCCGAGAAATCCCCCGAGATGACCGCGCCGACCCCTAGAGCCCAAAGCGCGAACACTCCGGCATGGCGCCTCAGCTCGCGTTGCTCGAAATAGTCCTTGCCTGGGATGTGATAGGAAACCCCGCCTTCGTGTCGTGTCTCAGCCATTTTCCAACCCCCCATAAGCCCGAGAATATCCTATTCCACTTGCAAGGATCGCACCACAGCTTGTTGAGCCCCGAGCAGGCCGGGAGTGGCGGCGAGGAGTATCTCCGCTAGCCGATCCGCCCATATCTTTTGCCCGGCCTCGTCGCCGATTTCATTGTTGCGAATCTCGATCATGGCTGCCGGCAGCCGATGCGTGCGGGCGTGGCGGCTGACGCTGTAATAGACAAGGTCGGCGGGGGAATATGGTTCGTTGACGCCGACCATGAACCCGGGGTCGGCAGCGAGCCCCTTGATCAGGGCATTGGCCATGCGGGCGTCCTCGTCAAACACGATTCCCACGTGCCAGGGCCGCGCCTTCCCGAGATAGACCGGCGTGAAGGAGTGGATAGCAATCAAGATGGTCGCGAGCCCGGAGGCATGGCGCTGCGTGAGGCACGCATCGATTGCATCATGGTAGGGCGCGTGAACGCGCTCGATCCGCCGCGCCCGTTCCGTACCGCTCAACCCCACATTGGCGGGAACCGCCCTGCCCTCGCTTTCGACCACTATCAGGCTGGCCGCATCGAGGGGGCGGTTGCAGTCGATGACGAGGCGAGAGATATCGGGCCAGAACAGAGGCGCATCGAGCCTTCCAGATAAGAGGCGCGCAACGCCGAGCGCGCCAGGGTCCCAGGCGATATGCAGTTTAAGCTGATCGGCGGCAAAGCCGAACGACTGGTATGCGTTGGGGACGCGATTTGAAGCGTGATCGCAAAGGAGGACGAAGGGCCCGGCGCCTGCGCCATTCTCCACCATGATCAGAGTATCGGGATCGGAGGCCGCCGCAGTGTCTGCCGGCACGGACTCGGCCGGAAAACTGGTGGCTAGACCACTCGGGAGCGCCATAGCTGCAGCATCCCATATGGACTTGGTAAGATTGTCAATCGCCCCGGATCAAGCCATACGCGGGGCCGGTAGGGTCGCCTGATTGGGGGGCGCGTGACTAGGCCATTGGACCGCCGGCAGTTCTTGAAGAGGGCTTCCCGCGTCCTAATTGGCTTCGCGCACTTGAAAGGCGCTGCCCACGCAGCCTCTCAGAGTGAGGCCAGTTCTGTCAGCTCTGCTGATTGGCAAGATCTCGCGCGCTTGCTCAAGGGTCCCCTTCTCAAAAAGGGCCACCCAGACTTCGCCAAGATCGCCAAGCCCTGGAACCTCTATTACGCTTCGACGGCACCTCAAGGCATCGCCCGCTGCGCGTCCGCTGACGACGTGCGCAGCTCCCTCCTGTGGGCTGCCTCGAACGGCGTGTCACTCGCGATCCGCTCAGGCGGACATTCCTATGCGGGGTACTCGACCACCAGCGGGCTCCTGGTCGATGCCTCGCTGATGAACGAGGTCGCCATCCACGGTGCTGAGGGGCTCGTGCGCATGTGGGGGCGGCGCGCGCAACGCCAATGTCTATGCCAGCCTTCACCCGGTCAATCGCGCCATCACGCATGGCCGCTGCATGGGAGTGGGCGTTGCCGGATTGGTGCTCGGTGGAGGGATTGGCTTCAGCCAACGGCGGCATGGTTTGACCTGCGACCAGATGATCGAGACCGAAATCGTCACGGCCGCAGGAGAGCTGGTTGTCTGCAACAAAGACCAGAACCCAGATCTGTTCTGGGCATGTCGCGGCGGAGGCGGAGGCAATTTCGGCGTCAATGTCTCGTTCACCTTCGAGAGCTTCCCCGTCGATGTGATGACGGTGTTCAAGCTCGGCTGGACCGACCATCTTGATGAGCTCTTGCCTGCGGCGCTCGATCTCCTCCCCACCACGCCCGACCGCCTCGGCTGCAAGCTATCCGGTACTCCGCTCGAGCTCGAATTGCTGGGACAGCTGGTTGGGACGGAGGCCGAATTGCGCGCGCTACTTGCACCGCTTTATCGGATCGGTGCTCCCGGCGAGGAGATCATCAGCACCCTTTCCTATTGGGATGCGCAAGGAATTCTCGCCGAGGATGAGAACGACCAATTCACACATGAGCGCTCGCGCTATGCCTTCAAATCCATTCCTGCGGAAGGTTCGCGCACGGTTCTTGATTTTCTGCGCAAGTGGCCGGGCACACACGATAGCGCTGTCTGGAAGATGTTCCTTGCTGGTGGGGCAGTGGCGTCGGTTGCCCCGGCGGCGACAGCCTTCGTGCATCGCAAGGCACTTATGCTGACTGCCGTCGACCTCGATTGGACGGCAGAAGATGACGAAGCGACCGTCGCCCGCAACGAGGCCTGGCTTGGAGAATTCCACGTTGCCATGCAGCCGTTCACCTCGGACCAGAGCTACCAGAATTTCATTGACGGCGCCGAGACCAACTACCTGCGCGCCTATTACGGGACGAACCTCGAGCGCTTGGTTGAGATCAAGCGCAAGTACGATCCCAACAATCTGTTTCGTTTTCCCCAAAGCATCCCGCCCTCGCTTTGAGCATGAGAAGGCCGAGCGGCTCGGGCACTTAGTCGCGGAGACCTTCGCCAAGCGACGCGGTCCGCCCATATTCGGCAGGATGGCTCTTCTCACCTCCCTCGGCTTTTCCCAGCCCATTCAAGGGACGCGCGTCGGCCGGCCTTGGCGCCAGCGCTTAGCGGACCTGCTCGCTTGCGAAGTCGATTATGCCGGCAAGACCGTGCTCGACGCGGGCTGCAATGTCGGCATTCTCGCCTATGAAATCACGAAGCTCGGACCGTCCTTCATCCATGCCATTGACGGCTCGCGCCCAGTGCTCAACGCAGCGCGGCTGATTCTCCGCTCAGTCGAGACGCCGCATCGGCTCGATCTCGTCAACCTTGCCGACGACGAGCGCCTCAGGACCGTGCTCGAGCCGAGCTACGACATCGTCCAGCTGCTCGCGGTCTATCAGCACGTGGAACGGGCGCGGGGCGATCGGGTGGCGCGGCGCCTGCTGGCGAGGCTTGCCGAGCGCTGTAAGGAGACATTCATTGCCGCCACGCGCCCTGATTACCTCCCGGCCATCATCGAGGTGCTTACATCGCAGGGCTTGAGATTCGAGCGCGAAACGTCATCGCCGGCCCGAAGCGTGCGGCACCTCGTCTTTCTCCGGCAATAGCAATGGAGGTGCTAGTGAGCTGGCGCGTAGCTGTCAGGCCCGTACCCAGCGCAGGATCCCTTTAGGCGAACGTCGTGGCCAAGATTCTGGCAGACATAGACCTTGGTAAGCGGATTCTTATGGACCTCGGTCGCCCTCACCTTCCAGCCATAGCTCTGGGCCACCAGCGCGATCTGCTCCTCCTCACAATAGGGAGTAGCGATCGGCCCGTACTTGGTGATCTGAAAATTACCCTGACACTCTATGCGCGCGGCCGCAGGCCCGGCAAAGGCCCCCGCCAATAGCATGGCAACCGCGAGACCTGTCGCTCCACTTTTAAAGTGAATGCGCATGGCCGCCTCCTCTGATGCTGCTTAAGCAACCTTACAATACAATCGCGCTTTCAGATAGCAGGCCAAGCCAAGTGCGTTCCGGATCGATGGGAGGGTTGGGGTGCTCACCTCTGCTGGACTTCGCTCATAACAAACGCTAACACATCGGGCGCAAACGAACTTCCCCCACAACGATGGCCCTTCCCAAGCTCGCCGAAATCCGGATTGGCATTATCGGTCTCGGCTATGTTGGCCTGCCGCTCGCCGTCTATCTCGCGCGACACTTCCCCGTCATCGGTTTCGATATCGATCGCGAGCGCATCACTGAACTCTCGCGCGGCGTCGATCGCACACACGAGGTCACCGAGGAGGAATTTGCCCACGCCAAGCACCTCAGCTACTCGGCCGACGTAGCGGCTCTTCAAGACGCAAATTTTTATATCGTCACGGTACCGACTCCGGTCGATCAGGCCAAGCGTCCCGATCTGAGCGCCCTCGTCTCGGCGAGCCGGCTGGTTGGATCGGTGCTCGGGCGAGGCGATGTTGTGGTCTACGAGTCGACGGTTTATCCCGGCGCGACTGAGGAAATTTGCATGCCTGAGCTCGAGAAAGCCTCGGGCCTTGCGTTCAACCGCGATTTCTTCGCGGGCTATTCGCCCGAGCGCATGAACCCCGGCGACAAGACGCATCGCCTGCCAGCCGTCGTCAAAGTCACGTCAGGCTCGATGCCCGAAGCCGCCGATCTGATCGACGACGTCTACGCAACCGTCATCACCGCCGGTACGCATCGGGCAAGCTCGATCCGCGTCGCCGAGGCCGCCAAGGTCATCGAGAACATCCAGCGCGACGTGAACATCGCGTTGATCAACGAGCTCGCCATGCTGTTCAAAGAACTTGGGCTGGAGACGCGCGAGGTGCTAGAGGCAGCCGGAACCAAGTGGAATTTTCAGCCCTTCCGTCCTGGCCTCGTCGGCGGCCACTGCATCGGGGTTGACCCTTACTACCTCACCCACAAGGCCGAGCAGATCGGCTTCCACCCGCAGATGATCCTCGCCGGGCGTCGCATCAATGACGGCATGGCGGCCTTCGTCGCCAACGACGTGATCAAGACCATGCTCAAGCGGAAGCAGTCGATCGACCGTGCCCGCATCTTGGTGATGGGTTTCACCTTCAAGGAGAACGTGCCTGACACGCGCAATACCAAGGTCGCCGATCTCGTGCGAACGTTGCGCGAATTTGTGGCCGACGTCGTGGTCTACGACCCAATGGCCGATGCCGAGCTCGCCAAGCACGAATATGGGCTCAGCCTGACCAACGAGCTTCCGAACGGCCACTTCGACACGATCATTCTCGCCGTCAAGCATGAGCCAATCGCCAGGTTGGGCGAGGCCGGCATCAACGCGCTGCTCGCGCCAGGAGGTCTCATCTACGACCTGAAAGGCGTCTTGCCGCCCACGGTCAGCCACGCGCGCATTTAGCCCGCAGTCCAAGACCCGAGCTTCTCGTTGATGCGGTCGGGCGTAAGCGGCAGCTCGGGAAATCGCACTCCGGTCGCGTTGGCGACGGCGTTGGCAATCGCGGGTGCAGCGGCATTGATCGCACGTTCGCCCTGCGCTTTGGCATCAGCAGCGCGTGGCAGGGGGCAGCGGTGCGCTCCGGTGGCTTACGGGATCGCTCGAGCTCTGCGATGGTGCAAGTCGCAGCGATTTTCAGTCCATCGGGCGAGGCCACGATCGCGCGCCCGGCTGGTGGAGCTGATAAACTGGTTCACTCGACGTGAGCCCCTGCGTCAGCGCGGAGTGAATGCCGAATTTGCAATGAGTGCACCAGACCCATTCATCATCACAAAAGCACTTGACTGGTTGTCAGAGGGCCGCCGGGTAGCGCTTGCGACGGTCATTCAGACCTGGGGCTCGGCGCCCCAGCCGGTCGGCAGCCAGCTTCTGATCGACGCCGACGGCAATTTCCTGGGTTCGGTATCCGGGGGCTGCGTCGAGGCCGAGGTCATCACCGAGGCGGCCGACGTGATTGCAAGCGGCGAGCCGAGGTCCCTCGAGTTCGGCGTCGAAGACAACACCGCCTGGAAGGTTGGTCTCGCCTGCGGCGGCTCGATCCGCGTCTTTATAGAGAAGGTTGAAGCCACTCGCGGTTCCACCGTTGATGGCTTGCTGCGGCGGCTCATCGGCGACGTCAAATCGCGCCGTCAAGTGGCTCTGGTTACGAATCTTGCAACCGGGGCGCAAAGTCTGGCCCATTCGCCGCGAGAGATTGGCAGCGAGCTGGCGCCCGCCCTCGAAGAAGCCTTTCGCTGCGACGAGAGTGTGGCCTTCGCCGGAGACGCCGGCGAGGTCTTCATCAATGTCTTCAATCCCACCGTCCGCCTCATCATTGTCGGCGCCGTGCATATCGCGCAGCAGCTCGTCCCGATGGCCCGCGCGCTTGGGCACGACGTGGTGATCGTCGACCCGCGTACTGCCTTCGCTACGGAGGGGCGGTTCGCCGATGCCGAGCTCTCGCGCGAATGGCCTGACGAGGCACTTCCCAAGATCGGTGTGGACGCCCGCACCGCGCTGATCGTGCTCACCCATGACCCGAAGATCGACGATTCTGCGCTCATCCACGCGCTCTCATCCAACGCCTTCTATGTAGGCGCCCTGGGAAGCCGGAAGACGCACGCGAAACGCGTCGAGCGCCTAAGGAAAGCGGGCTTAGCCGAGGCAGACATTGAACCTATTCACGCTCCGATCGGCCTCGATATTGGCGCTCAGGGCGCAGCCGAAATTGCCCTCTCTATCATGGCAGAGATTACCGCAGTGCAGCGCGGTAAGGCCAACCGCAGCCGATGATGGCGGGGCCTCTAAAGATTGCCACAATCGTGCTTGCCGCAGGGCGCTCCTCGCGTATGGCGCCGCGCAACAAGTTGCTCGAGCTCGTCGAAGGCAAGCCAGTCATCGCACATACGGCGATCGCTGCCTTGGGCAGCGGCGCTGACCCCGTTATTGTGGTCACGGGCTTCGCGGCGGAGGGCATTGGAGAGGCTTTGCACGGCTTGAAAGTGAAAGTCGTGCACAACGCCGATCACGCGCAAGGCCTGAGTACATCTCTCCGAACCGGGCTCGAAGCGTTGCCGCGAGACAGCGATGGAGCGTTCATCCTTCTTGGCGACATGCCGAAAATCGAGGGCAGAGACCTCGATGCGCTGTTGGCTGCTTTCAAGGGTCGCGAGGCGATCTGCGTTCCGGTGCGTGGCGGCAGGCGCGGCAATCCCGTCCTGTGGGGCGCTCACTATTTCCCTGAGATTATGAGGATCGTCGGCGATATGGGCGCGAAGCCGCTCATGGCGAAGTATCCTAAGCACGTGATCGAAGTGCACGTCGACTCCGACGGTATCTTCGCGGATATTGATACGCCTTTAGACCTTGCGCGCCTCACAATGAAACGCTGATCCCGCTTAGGCACCAGGTGCCACAGCAGCGCGATTTCGATGGCGTAGCAGAGTATTACTTGGTGGAGGGCGTTATTGGATCGATCACCTGATCCCTACCCGCCTCGGGCATCTCATAATCGTATCGCACGCATAACGGCCAACACAGGCTTCCGACCAGCCGACGGTAGGCTAGCGGCATTGCCGTCTTCCAGGCGGCATCCTCTTTGAGCTCGGCCGGCGACAAAGTCTCGAAGCGCATGGCATTGCCGTAAAGTTGGTGGCGATTCGTCCTCGTAGCGGTCGGCTCAAGGGTCGTGGGCGGATCGAGCGCCACTCTGGCGAAGATACGTCCGAGAACTTTCACTGGCGTGCGGACGAGATCCTCATAGCGCACCCGCAGGTAGCGATCGGGATGGAAAAAGCCAAACATCTCACAAGCTAGATTGGCGACTGTCCAGCCGGCGATCGTCAATAAAGACCGCGTGCCAGAGGAGGACTGGCGGAGATGCTTTCGGGCGCGCTTCGGTCGGCCGCCACGGGTCCAGTTTTGATCCCGCTTTGTCCGTAGCGTGGACCAAGCGACCGCTCTAGGGTCGCGCACGAGATGGACGAGGAGAAAATCCTTGCCGAGTTTCTTTGATAAGCGGAACGGCATGAGTGTAGAGCCCCACGCCGTCTTCGACGAATCGACCATGACCGCATACTGGCGGGAGATATGATCGAGAACTTGTAAGCTGAGTTGGGTGTGGTCTAGGCCCTCGAGCCTGCCCGACTTGTGCTGGAATTCGCCCCACACCTGACAGTGCCGCGCAGGTTCTCCGCAGGTGCAGGTCCTCCGCCGAGTAAAAACCCTGAGATGGCGTTCGATCTCGCCGCAGGCCACGACCTCAGGATGGGCGGCGAGTAGATATTCGAGCAAGGTCGACCCGCTCCGGCCATAGCCGCCGATGTAAACAAGCTTTGCTGATGCCGCCCTTGACTTAGACCGAAGCTGCATGAAAGAGCCCTTTCCCCAACGATCATGCTCCAAACCAGTGCTGGAGCG
>Ga0070697_100002323_pt1 | contig 14616 bp, 14 predicted proteins | sample KBSK1501metaG_FD_65475 | JGI IMG/M metagenome (GOLD analysis project Ga0070697, IMG submission 65475) | Corn, switchgrass and miscanthus rhizosphere microbial communities from Kellogg Biological Station, Michigan, USA - KBS K1-50-1 metaG | ecosystem: Host-associated > Plants > Roots >...
GGATCCGGATCAAGAATCCTGATCATGGCCAGCAAACGGCCTATGGAAATACTGAGGCAAAGGTCATCGAGACCACAGCGGGCCGTGTCATCTTCAACGAGATTTGGCCGAAACAGCTGGGATTTTTCAACAAGGCCGCAGGCAAGAAACAACTTAGCGATATTATCTGGCGTTGTTACCAAATTGCTGGTCCGACTGAAACGGTCGCGACGTTGGATAAATTGAAGGAACTCGGTTTTGCCGAAGCGACCAAGGCCGGCATCTCGATTGGGATTTCGGACATGATCATTCCGAAAGAGAAACAAACCGAACTCGAAAATGCTTACAAACAAATCCGGCAGGTTGAGCAGCAATACCGCAAAGGCATTATTACCGATGGCGAGCGTTACAATAAGATTATCGACATCTGGACCCACGCCGGCGATGAAATTTCTAGCGTAATGTTTCGCACCCTCGAACACAACGAGGGCCGCAAGGAACTCAATCCTGTTTACCTCATGGTTGATTCGGGCTCGCGCGGAAATCGGCAACAGGTCCGGCAGTTGGCGGGCATGCGCGGTTTGATGGCCAAACCATCGGGAGAAATCATTGAGCGGCCCATTACTTCGAACTTTCGAGAGGGCCTGAGCGTGCTCGAGTATTTTATCTCCACGCACGGAGCGCGAAAAGGACTTGCCGACACGGCACTCAAAACAGCGGATTCCGGTTATCTTACTCGTAAGCTGGTGGACGCCGCGCAGGACGTAATCATCAACAAGGATGATTGCGGGACCGTGAATGGTATCGTGGTGCGCTCGATTTACGAGGGCGACGAGGAAGTTGTCGATCTTAGTCAGCGCATCATTGGTCGAGTGAGTTGCGAGACGATCGCGGACCCGGTGGACAAGAAAAAGAAAATCGTCAAAGCGAATCAGTTGATTGATGAAAAAATTGCGGCGGAGCTTCAGCGCGTCGGGGTGGAGAGTTTAAAGATTCGCTCGGTGCTTACCTGCGAATGTGGCCGCGGCGTTTGCGCGATGTGCTACGGACGCAATCTTGCTACGGGCCAGTTCGTCAAACTCGGCGAAGCCGTTGGGATCATTGCGGCACAATCAATCGGCGAGCCCGGGACGCAATTGACGATGCGGACATTCCACATCGGCGGAACGGCCAGCCAGACTTTCAAGCAACCGATCATCAAGGCGAAAAACGATGGCACCGTCCGGTTTAACGACCTGCGAACCGTGCAAGCGCTCGACGGTAGCTGGATTGTTCTAAACAAAAACGGCTCGATAAGTGTGCACAACGCGGAGGGTCGCGAACTCGAGAGTTACAACGTTGTTATCGGCTCCATGATATCCAAAGAGGACGGTGCCTCAGTTAAGAAAGGCGAGACCTTCGTGCAGTGGGACCCGTACAACGTGCCGATTCTCACCGATAAGGGCGGCAAGATCGAATTCCGCGATATGATCGCGGGTGTGACGATCAAGCGTGATGTTGATGAAGCCACTGGCCTCATGGGAACCGTGATCATTGAGCACAAGGAGGATTTACATCCGCAGATTGTCATCATGGGAGATAAGAAGGAAGTGCTCGCTAGTTATTCCATCCCCGCTGGCGCTCACGTCATCGTCGAAGAAGGACACAAGGTGCGCGGAGGTGCGTTGCTGGCAAAAACACCGCGAAAAGTGGCGAAGACGAAGGACATCACCGGCGGTCTGCCGCGCGTGGCCGAGTTGTTCGAGGCGCGTCGACCAAAGGATGCGGCTGAGATTGCCAAGATCGATGGAATAGTCGAGATGGGCGGAACGGTTCGCGGGAAGCGGCGGCTTATTTTGAAAGATCCCGACACTGGCTCAGAGGAAGAACATCTCATCTCGCTCACAAAACATATCATCGTCTTCAAGGGAGACTTCGTGAAGAAAGGTCAGCAGCTTACCGAAGGGCCAGTTGTTCCTCACGAAATCCTGGAAGTCTGCGGGCCGCAGGACCTGCAGGAACACCTGGTTAATGAAGTGCAGGAGGTCTATCGCCTGCAAGGCGTGGAGATCAACGATAAGCATATCGAGATCATCGTGCGCCAGATGTTGCGTAAAGTGAAAATTACTGATCCGGGCGACACTTCATTGCTTTGGGGCGACCAAGTCGATCGACTCGATTTTGAAGCAGAGAACCAGCGCGTAGTTGAGCAAGGGGGAAAGCCCGCTGAAGCTACACCTGTGCTTCTGGGCATTACAAAAGCCTCGCTCGAAACCGACAGCTTTATTTCCGCAGCATCGTTCCAAGACACGACCCGCGTGCTTACCGAGGCGGCAACGCTTGGCAAAGTCGATCGGCTGCGCGGCTTCAAGGAAAACGTGATCATGGGTCACTTGATTCCGGCCGGTACGGGATTCCCACAGCACCGCGAGATCAAACTCGTGGAGAAAGGCGAACCGATCGGCGCTGCGGTGATGGAAGAGCCAGAAGCGCAGCCCGCGATTGGGTAGTCTTGCGGCGATGGAGTAGTGAAGTAATGGTCGCGAATAAGAGCCGTTACTCCACCGCTCCATTACTCCAATACTTTGCTCCTGATGTCGATCGTCACTAAGACTGGCGACAAGGGCGAAACCTCGCTGATGTACGGCCGGCGTGTGTCGAAAGCCGATCCGCACGTCGACGCTTATGGTTGTATTGACGAGCTAACCGCTGCGCTCGGCCTCGCGCGCTCCATTTGCAGCGAGAAATTTGTTTCGGAACAGATTTTCGCTGTGCAAAGGGAGTTAATCGTTGTGATGGGTGAGCTGGCGACAACTTCACAAGATCGACAACGTTATCTCAAAGATGGATTTCATGTCACCACGGCAGCGATGGTTGATCGGGTCACCACAGTGATTGTTGAGCTTGAAAAAGATAGATCGCTTTACCCCAAAGATTGGGTGATCCCCGGCGGAACAGCCGTTTCTGCAGCGCTGGATTTTGCGCGCACAACCTGTCGTCGGGCCGAACGGCACGTTGCCGCCCAAGTCGCCGGCGAACAAAGGTTCAACCGGGAAATCTTGCGCTACCTTAATCGTCTGTCAGATCTTTGCTGGATTCTGGCCCGCTACGCCGAGAAGAATGTGAGACCGGAGACTGCATGAACATTCCATTTGCCATTGAGCCGGGCGTGTAGCATCTTCCGCATCCGCCGTTTCCCTCATGGGGCTGGCGTTTTTGTTTTTTATGGCAGACACAACAGAACTAGTGCCCGAGCTTCTTGAAGCGGGCGTCCATTTTGGACACCAGACCAAACGCTGGAATCCCAAGATGAAGCCATTCATCTTTGAGCAACGGAATCAAATTTACATCATCAATCTCGATCAGACCGTGCAGCAATTGCGTCGCGCGACCGAGTTTTTGCAAGAGATCACACGTCGCGGTGGGAAAATCTTGTTCGTCGGCTGCAAGAAGCAGGCCCAGGAAGCGATTAAGGAAGCAGCGCTGGCTTGCGGGCAATTTTATGTCAATCAGCGCTGGCTCGGCGGTACGCTGACTAATCTGGCTACCATTCGCAAAAGCATTGGACGATTGAAATACATTGAGCAGATCGAGCAATCGCCGGAGTACAAGAAAATGGGAAAACAGGAACTGGCGGCGCTGAACCGCGAGGCGGCGAAACTCCGTCGCAATCTTGATGGAATACTTGAAATGTCGCAATTGCCCGATGCGCTGGTTGTGATCGACACCACGCGCGAACAAAATGCTGTGAACGAGGCCCGGCGGCTCCAGATTCCTGTCGTCGCGATTGTTGACACCAATGCGGACCCCGATTTGATCGATTACCCAATCGCCGGCAACGATGATGCGATCCGTGCTATTCGCGTCATTCTGCAAAAGCTGGTGGACGCCATTGTTTCGGCGAGCAGCGAATCGCGAATTCGGGAGCAAGTCGAGATGGCGGGTGTCTCCGCATAGCGACATTGAAACGTTAAAGTTGTTACATCGTAGCGATTTAGCGATTTAACTTTGTAACCTTTTAACTTTTGTAACTTTCCTTCACATGCCGGCAACAACCGAAATCAATCCTCAACTCGTCAAACAGCTCCGCGAGAAAACCAACGCCGGATTTATGGACTGCAAGCGCGCGCTCGCGGAAAGCGGCGGTGACCTACAAAAAGCCGAGGCGATTTTGCGAACCAAAGGCATGACCAGCGCGGGCAAAAAGGCCTCCCGTGCGACAAAAGAGGGTATTGTCGCTTCCTACATCCATTTGCAAGGGAAAGTGGGCGTGCTCGTGGAAGTGAATTGCGAGACCGATTTTGTGGCGCGGAATGAGAATTTTCGCGATTTCGTAAAGGACATTACCCTGCATATTGCTGCGGCGCATCCCCTTTACGTTAACCGGGAGCAAGTGTCATCGAAGATTGTCGAGGCCGAGCGCGCCATTTACGAGACGCAGGTGAAAGGCAAACCTGCGAACGTGGTCAGTAAAATTGTCGAGGGCAAGCTCGACAAGTTTTACAGCACCGTCTGTTTGCTGGAACAAGCGTTTATAAAAAATCCCGACCAGACGATCAAAGAACTCCTGAATGCGAAGATTGCTGAGCTTGGCGAAAACATCGTGATCCGGCGTTTTACTCGCTATTTGGTGGGTGAGCCACTTCCCGCGGAACCGTGAGTTTGGAGGGACGCGCGGTTGCGTCCCTGCATAAGAAATCTGCGTTTTATTGGCGTAATTCGCGGTTAGCTTAACGTTGATGGGACTGGCCGATTACAAGCGGAAGCGTGATTTCAAACGGACTTCCGAGCCGAAAGGCGGCAAGCCCAAACCGAAAACCGTCCGGGGCGCGTCCCGTTTTGTGATTCAGAAACATGATGCGCGACGGTTGCATTACGATTTTCGGCTGGAGATGGAAGGGGTTTTAAAATCCTGGGCCGTGCCGAAAGGACTTCCCTGGAAGCAGGGTGAAAAACATCTCGCTGTGGAAGTCGAGGATCACCCCATCGATTACGTGGAGTTCGAGGGCGTCATTCCCGAGGGACAATACGGCGGTGGCACGGTGATGGTGTGGGACCGCGGAAAATATTTCGTCTATGGCGAGCAACCGCTGAAATCGCTGCAGGATGGGAAACTGCATCTCGTTCTCGAAGGCGAGAAGGCAAAAGGCGAATGGACCCTAGTGCGCATCCGCGGCCGCGATGGTGAAAAGAATCAGTGGCTGATCTTAAAAACAGGATCGAGCGCGAAACCGCTTTCAAAAAAGCGTGAGGATGAATCGGTCAAAAGCGGTCGGACCATGAAACAGATCGCGGAAGATCGCGACGCCGAATGGGAATCCAACCGCGAAGAAAAAGACCAGAGCGCAACATCAACATTGAAAGCGCGGATTAAAGCCGCGCTTGCAAAGAAAAACACGCCTGAAAATAAAATTTTAGGGCAGGCGTCTCGCCTGGTAAACCGCAGGAATGGCAGCCGGAGGGGCCGTTCTACAAATCCAATTATCGATCTGCCTTCAGCAAAACCGCGCTTTATACAGCCAATGAAACCGCGGTTGCTGGAAAAACCCCCGACCGCGGGCGACTGGATGTACGAACTCAAATTCGACGGAATCCGTGCGATCGCAGTCAAGATCGACAAGAAAGTGTCGTTACTGTCGCGCAACGAAAATGAATTGGCCAGGCGTTTCCCGGAAATCGTCGAAGCGATAAAGAATTTGCCTGCGCGAGAGTGCGTGATCGACGGCGAAGTCGTTGCACTCGATGACGAAGGACGCTCGTCATTTCAACTTTTGCAAGCTCTCGAGCTGGAAGGGCGAAAATCGCCTGTCCGCTTCTACGTGTTCGATTTGCTGCAACTCGACGGCAAGAGCCTGATCAAGTTTCCACTCGGACAACGCAAAGAACTGCTCGCGAAACTTTGCGAGGGCGTGGCCGATCCGATCCGTTTTTCGGGCGAGATTGGCTCCGACACGACCAAGTTGCTGGCGGAAGTGAGGCGCCGCGGGCTCGAAGGTCTCATTGGTAAACAGCGCAACTCGCCTTACGAACCGGGGCGTAGAAGCGGCGCGTGGATCAAACTCAAATCCGTGAACGAGCAGGAATTCGTGATTGGCGGATACACGCCGCCGCAGGGATCGCGGAAATACTTTGGCGCGATTCTGGTCGGCTATTATAGGGACAAGAAACTTTTCTTTGCCGGAAAGGTCGGCACCGGTTTCACGGCAAAATCGTTGTCGATGTTGCACGAAACATTTGAGGCCGAGGAAAGGGACGATTGTCCCTTTGTCGATCTTCCGTCGAAGCAAAACGGAAAATGGGTGCTAGGAATCACGCTATCGATGATGCGCAAAATGCATTGGGTAAATCCCATCTTCGTCGCTCAAATCAAGTTCTCCGAGTGGACTCGGGACGGGAAATTGCGTCAACCGGTATTCTTGGGGCTGCGCGAAGACAAGAATCCTCGTGCTGTTACTAAGCAGGGCTGAGTCACCGAGTCACGACGCTTTAACCGAATGGAGCGAACGGGGACGTCGCGACATAGACGGTCAAGCCTACGCGGGCAAGCAGGTAAGCTCGCGGGCGGCGAGCAGATCAATCGACCCGCGACGGGAAACTGCACGCCCCAGTTTTTTCTGGGCCTGCGCAAGGACAAAAAACCCAGCGAAGTGGTGCGGGAAAGATGATTTGAATTCCACTTGTTCGTGCGGTGAGCCGCAAATATGGTGAGACGATGAAAGCGAAAGTCCTCGTCATGCCGAAGGCTGCGGTGCTCGATCCGCAAGGCAATGCGGTGCGCGACGCGATGCGCCATCTTGGAATGCCAGAGGTGCGCAGCGTCAGAATTGGGAAATACATGGAGATCGATATTGACGGAGAAAATGGCGAACTCGAACCGCGCCTCCACAGCCTTTGCCGCGATTTGCTGTCGAATCCAGTGATTGAAGATTATGAGCTACTGAAAGAGAAACCGGCGAAACGAAAAAGGAACAAGTGAAATTCGCCGTCATCCAGTTTCCTGGCTCAAATTGCGATCAGGATTGCGTCGCCGCAATTAACGGAATCGCTGGACTCAACGCCGAATATATCTGGCACAAGGAGACATCGCTTGATGATTTTGATGCCATCGTTCTCCCGGGCGGATTTGCGTATGGAGATTATCTGCGTTGCGGCGCGATCGCCCGCTTTTCACCAATTATGCGAGCCGTCACAAGTGATGCGCGCGCCGGCAAGCTGGTGCTTGGGACGTGCAATGGGTTCCAAATTTTGTGCGAAGCTGGTCTCTTACCTGGTGCGCTCGTGCGGAATCGTTCGCTGCGCTTCGTCTGTGACATGGTCACTACGCGTGTGGAAGTGGATGATTCGCCATTCACTCACGGTTGTCAGAAAGGATCCCTTCTCCGTTTGCCCATTGCACATGGAGAGGGATGTTTTTTCGCAAACGCGAAAACGTTGCGCGACCTCAACGACAATCGACAGGTGATTTTGCGTTATGCGGACAGCCGCGGTCGCATTGTTCCCGAATCCAATCCCAACGGTTCCATTGAAAACATCGCCGGCATCTGCAATCGCGAGCGAAACGTCTTTGGCCTGATGCCTCATCCTGATCGCGCTTCGGATGCCCGGCTTGGCAGCGCAGATGGTGCGAAGATTTTTCGGTCGATGATGCAAACGATCAGCGCGAATAGCGCAATATCGGAGCGAACAAAACAGGTCGCGTGAGCCTTTTCATCACCGGGACAGATACCGGCGTGGGCAAAACGCACACGGCGATTCAACTCCTGCGTTTGTTGCGTGCATCGGGCACGCGCTGTGCGGGAATGAAACCGATCTGTTGTGGAGATCGTCGCGACGCAGAGCTTCTGCTCGCCGCCGGCAGCGAAGGCTTGAGGATCGAGGAAATTAACCCAGTCTGGCTAAAGACCCCGGCTGCACCGCTGGTGGGCAGTCTGACGGAAGGGGTGAACATCGACGTCGAACGCATTCTAGCTGCTTTTCGCGCGCTTCAGAACCGAGTTGAGCATGTGCTTGTCGAAGGGGTCGGCGGCTGGCTGGTGCCGATTCGTCGTGATTATTTTATGAGCGATTTGGCCGTAGAGATGGCCCTACCCGTGCTTGTCGCGGCGCAGAATCGCCTGGGGTGTCTTAATCACACAGCGCTCACCGTCCGAAGCATAGCTGCGCACAGGCTTCCTTGTGCCGGCGTAGTATTAAATGGCCCTCCAGATCCGAGCAATATCGCCGCTGTGACCAACCTGGATATTCTAAGGAAGATTATCGATCCTCCGCTACTGAGTGAATTAACGGAAAATCTGGACCAATTACCTGCCGACTGGCGATTGATGATCGATTCAACGCGAACACCTTAGGCTGTCCACATCAATACATTACTGTAAATAAGATTTACACCGATGGTGTGCCATTTCGACTCGCTTCACAGGGAAGTTGAGTTGGCATCGTCATTGCTTCAGGTCAGGGGCAACAACTCCATACGCTTATGCTTTTAGAAAAAACCTTACATATGAGTCAGCCGTTGGCGGAATGCAAAGCCCGTCTGGCCAGCATTCAGTCATATCGGCGGCAGTTTCTTATGGTGACAAGAGCGACCGTGACGTCATCGAAAACCGTTGATTTTAGCTTCCGCGGTCCTTTCGGTTTTGAGGCCCACACGGTGCTCCTGTCGGTCGAGAGCGACTCATCCGATCAATATGCGTTTGAGTCCGTGGGCGGGAACATCGATCTAATGGGAATCGTTGATTTCGCTGAGATCCGGCCAAACTGCACGGAGGTGACGCTTGCCGTTCATTACGAAATAAAGAATCAGCTGTTCGCCTGGCTCGACCGCCGCTTGCGCTTTGTCGACACGTTTGTGACTGCTGAATTGCGCAGCATTCGCGCGCATTTCGAGGGGATTGCGGCAAGCTACCTCGAGCATGCGTCAGTTCTGCCGATGTTCCAAACGGCTGCTGCAGCATAAAATCTGAATTCATTCAGAGAGCCACGAAACGCGGAATTTCGTGGCTCTCTGCTGTACGCGTGGCGCCTACGCAATTCGCACAGCGTGTTTTTTGTCGAGGCGCAGAATTTGGCCGGCCTTGGGGGCGACCGTTGCTTTCAGGTCGCGGATTTTGGTTCCATCCAGCTCCACGCTTCCCTGTTTAATTAGCCGCGACGCCTCGCTGCGGGATTTTTGCACCTTGAACGCCTCGCGATAAGCGCTGCAAACAACCGTAACGAGGTCGGCTGTCTGAAGCGTGCTGGCTGAAAATGCAGGCAGATCGGCATGTTCCAAATCACGTTTGGTAAAACGGATGTTCCATTCGTTGAGAGTTTGTTGTGCGACCGCCGGCGAGTGATAGGTCTGCACAATTTCGAACGCGAGCTGCTTTTTGGCTTCAAACGGATTCGTGCCCTGAGCGAACGCACGTCCAAGCAATAACGGATAATACCGCGCCATCAATTCATCTGAGATGCTCATTAGTTTCCCGAACATGTCTGAGGCAGGCTCACTGATTCCAACAAAATTGCCGAGACTTTTGCTCATCTTCTTGAAGCCATCCAAACCTTCTAGAATCGGAAGAAGAAAAACGACCTGCTGTGGCAAGCCTTCTTCCTTCTGGAACTCACGTCCCACCAGAATATTGAAAAGCTGATCGGTCCCTCCAAGCTCGACATCCGCCTTCACCATGACTGAGTCCCAACCTTGCATAATTGGATACTGAATTTCATGGGCGCGGATCGCCTGTTGCTTGTCGATCCGAGCTCGGAAGTCTTCACGCTGTAACATTTGTTGCAGCGTCACCCGGCTGTTCAGACGAATGACGTCTTCGAACGACATGGCTCGAAACCAATCGCCATTGCAAACCGTTTCAGTACGCGCCGGATCGAGAATCTTGAACGCCTGCTCTCGATAGCTTGCAGCATTTGCCATCACTTCTTTGTGCGTCAATTGCGGTCGCGTCGCCGAGCGACCGCTTGGATCTCCGATCATCCCGGTGAAATCGCCGATAATAAGGACCGCTTGATGCCCCAAATCTTGAAACTGCCTCAGTTTTCGCAAAACGATGCTGTGGCCAAGATGAATGTCGGAGGTGGTTGGATCTACGCCGAGCTTTATCCTTAGCGGCCGTCCGAGCGCGAGTTTTTCGCGCAGTTCATTCTCGCTGATAATCTGCGCCGCGCCTTGCTTTAAAAAGGCGAAGGCTTCATCCGGTTGCATGATTCCTCAAGGAATAGTGCACCGGGTCGGTGCGCTACTTGTTTTTGTTCAGCAACTCCCGCACTTGCTCAATCGTAAGTGGAGCATTTTTGCGATTGAGCGCCTTTTGGCTTTTGCCCTGACCGAGGAATGGGCGGTTCCCGGCGAAGGCCCGGCTGGTCGCTGCTTTGTCAGCGTCGTGCGCGTCGCGGACGCGAGCAATTCGGGTTGAATAACTCGGCTGTGAGTTTCCGATGGGTTGCTGCGACGAAATACCGGACGCCGCGCGCGCGCCTTGGAAAGATTGAGAATTGAACTGTCTCGCAGAAAATTCTCGCGTGTTGGAAAAGCTCCTGGAATTGGATTTCTGCTGAAAATAAAATGTGCCAACGGTTGCCTTTTTGTTTATGGACGCGCCATCGGCGATGAACTTTTTGTTCTGTGTCGTATTCTGCAAAGTCATATCCGGCCTGAGGAGGCGTTGAACAAGCTTGCTCTCTTGATCCTGAGCCCGGGCAAAAGAGAAAGCGACCAAGAGCACTAAAAGAGGCGTAAGAACCTTTCCCACATCGCCGAGGCTGCCTAAATAAAGCCTTATTTGTAAAGCATATTATCGATAATCACGACAAACGCCTGCGCAGCCCAGCGCGCTGTCGATGACATCTTAGTCAGTCCAGAATCGGCTTTTTGTTGTTTTCGATGCCTGACCGCGAAATAATCGGCACATGTCTGATCATACTTATAAAAAAATTGAGTTGGTTGGCTCCTCACCCAACGGATTTGAAGAAGCGATAAAAAATGCGCTGGCGCGTGCCCAGAAAACAGTTCGCAACATGCGCTGGTTTGAGGTGGCCGAGACCCGCGGATACATCGAAGACGGCAAGGTCGGTCATTGGCAAGTGACGCTAAAGGTTGGCTTCACGCTTGAGCCTTGAGACTGAGCGCGTTGCCGCGTGATGTTATTTGTGGGCGCCCGAAAGCTTTCGGGAATAATTCTTTAACATCGAGCACAAGACTGCTCGATCCGCCTATTCCTCTTCCTGCGCCGCCTGATACAATTTAGTCGCGCCGTAAATCAAAATGGCTGGCTTCAAGGCGACTGCAAGAAGGCGAAGCAGACCGCCCAGGATTCGGCCAATCGGCAGGCGATTCAAAATGTAACCGCCTATAAATGCGTATAAGAGAGACTGGGCCGGCTTTTCTCGCACGTAATCCTCAGTTTGACTGAGAACCGTCTCGAACTGCTCTTTTGCCCAGGACAATCCACGTTCCGGCAACTCTTCAAGCCTTTCAACAGATGATCGGTTCATATCCGTTAATGATTCGGATTCTAATCATTCTTTGCGCGCACCAATCTGGTCAACGCAAAATCAGCCAAATCGAACGCGCGCCCCCACCTACGGGGAAATCAGGCAGAGGAGGTTGTCGATGGAATATTCCTGCGCGTCGCGCTGCTTTGAGGCTATAGCGAGCCATGACTTCGAGCGCGTGCTCGCGCAAAGCGGAGCAATTTGTCGAAACGAGGACGCGGCCATCTCGCTCCGCTAGCTCGAGCGCGCTGACGAGCAGTGTCTCAAAATCGCTTTCAACGTGAAAAGTCTTCCCGCCGGGTGAACGCGAAAATGTCGGCGGATCGAGAATGAGCATGTCGAATTTCTCCCCCTTGCGCGCGAGCCGCGGCAACACCGCCATCACATCGTCGGCAATGAAACGATGATCGATCGTCGGCAGACTGTTGAGGGCAAAATTCTCTCGACCGCGCGCCAGCGATTTCTTGGAAAGATCGACATTGATCGTAGTTGCCCCGGCGCACGCAGCGCTAACAGAAAACGAGCAGGTATAGGCAAAACAATTTAAGAGCCGCTTCGGAGCGATGTAGCGCACGTAGCGCCGATTTTCCCTTTGATCGACAAACAAGCCGACGGAGTAGCCCGCTCCGAAATCGATTCCAAACTTCAGATGTCGCTCGGTCGCGATCGTCTGTAAATTCTCAGCTGCATCACCAAAGATGAGGCCCGGCGCTTCGCGTTCCTCATTTTTACGGGGAAGGAATCGAGCGAAAATACGTCTAAACTCGAAGCGCACCGTGCTCGCCCACGAGTATAGTTCCTGGATTAAACGCTCGCGCGCTAGAACTCTTTTGAACGTGATGAGGACGTCGCATCCGAAGCGCTCAACCCAACCGTCCTCAAGCGTGCAGAGCCGATGCGCGTCGGTTCCCTCCGCTTCAAAATCGCGCAGCAAGTCTGCTTCAATCCATCCAGATTTCGGTTTCATCGGCCGCGGTGATCTCTAACGGCATACTTGCGAATCGGCAGTGCGCAACGGATCGGTTGCCGCCGGGGCCGGGCGCGCTACACTCCCGCATCGCAGAGCATCGCGTGCACAACTCGACTGCTGACCTATGCAACAAGTTACGGTTCGCGTTCCGGCGAGCACTTCTAATCTCGGCCCCGGCTTTGATTGTCTCGGTGTGGCGCTGCGTCTTTACAACGACGTGATTATCACTCGCGGCGCGAAATCTCGGCCGCCAGCCATCGTGCGTGCCGCAGCGGATTTGTTTTTTCAGCGGACGCGTTGTGCGCCGTTTTCATTTTCCGTTTTGATCAAAGGCGACGTTCCATCTTCGCGTGGTTTGGGTGGCAGTGTCACGGTGCGTCTTGGAGTTCTGGTTGCTCTGAATTTTTTAACCGGCAATCGTCTCGATCGATTGTCGATCTTTCAATTGTGCGCGCACCTGGAACGCCACCCCGATAACGCCGCGCCAGCAGTTTTCGGCGGTTTCACAGTTGTAAGACAGGTGTCTCACCCGTCACGGCAGACGGGGCCCCGGCCTGTCGGTGTAAACGGCGCTGAGCTTCAGCGCTTCGACGTTTCCGCGCGACTGCATTTTGTTCTGTTGATCCCAGACTTCGAAATCAAAACGGCAGCAGCGCGAAAAGTTCTACCTCCGAAAATTTCGCGTATCGCAGCGGTTGAAGGCTGCCAGAACGCCTGCGCAATCACGGCGGCATTCGCATCGCGCAATTATCGCAGTTTGCGCGGCGCGTTTCGCGATCATCTGCATCAGCCATATCGGCAAAAACTGGTTCCATTTCTGCCGCGCGTCATCGCCGCCGCCGAAAAAGCCGGCGCGCTCGGAGCATTTCTGAGCGGGAGTGGATCGACAATCTGCGCTGTCACATTGCAAGATCGAGATAAAGTCGCGACTGCCATCTTGCGCGCGGCAAGAACCTGTCCTGAGCGCGAGTCGAACGGATCGACATCTGCACGCACGCTCATCACCACCGCGGATAACACAGGCGCGCGGATTCTCCATCAAACACCAGTCACTGTTCACTAATCACTATCCCCTATGGGCCGCCACCTTGAGAATCTGGAGCAGTTTGGGATCGACGTCGTTCTCGAGCGCCGCCACGGCTTTCGCGCGCGTATTCTGCGCGGAATTCTCTACGCTCTCTCTTTTATTTATGAACGTCTCGTTCAACTCCGGCTGTATCTCTACCGGAAACGTCTTTTCCGAGAGCGCGCGCTCGGTTGTCTGGTCATCAGCATTGGGAACCTGACTGTCGGCGGCACGGGCAAGACCCCAATCGTTGAAAAATTCGCGCGCGCGCTGCAATCGGGTGGCCGCCAGGTCGCGATCCTGAGCCGCGGTTACAAGAGCGTACCACGTAGACGAAACTGGCTGGACCGGGTTCGCGGAAAAGATGCCGATCTACCGCGTATTGTCTCGGATGGAAAATCGTTGCTGCTCGATTCGCTAACTGCCGGCGATGAGCCGTACATGCTGGCGCACAATTTGAAGGACGTGATTGTGCTGGTGGACAAAGACCGCGTAAAAAGCGGCCGCTTTGCCATCGACAAATGGAACGTCGATACACTGTTGCTCGACGACGGATTACAATATTTGCATCTCAAACATCGTCTCGACATCGTGCTGGTGGATCGGCAAGCGCCGTTTGGGAACGAATTCCTGCTCCCTCGCGGGACCTTGCGCGAGGGCCCGCGCAATCTGAGGCGCGCGAGCTACATCTTTATTACCAAGAATACGGGTGAGCCAAATGATGCCCTCATCCAGCGTATTCGGCGTTATAATCGCACTGCCGAGATCATCGAATGCGCACACAAACCGCTCTATCTCCAGAACGTTTACACGGGCGAACGAGTGCCCCTTGAGCACCTCCGCGACGCATTTATCGGCTCAATTTGCGGGATCGCTGCGCCAGAAAGCTTTGAAGGCGGACTGAAAAAACTTGGCGCGCGTGTCGATCTTGCCAAGCGTTACATCGATCACCATCGCTATAGTGAGGCCGAGTTACAGAGCTTCATCAATCGCTGCATCCGACGTGATTTGCAATTGATCGTGACAACGGAAAAAGACGCAGTCCGCATGCCACTCTTGTCGGATTCGGAATTACGAGTGCCGATCTGCTTTTTGCGCGTCGAAATCGAGATTCTCAGCGGCCACGAAAGCTGGC
>Ga0070697_100002324_pt1 | contig 14612 bp, 18 predicted proteins | sample KBSK1501metaG_FD_65475 | JGI IMG/M metagenome (GOLD analysis project Ga0070697, IMG submission 65475) | Corn, switchgrass and miscanthus rhizosphere microbial communities from Kellogg Biological Station, Michigan, USA - KBS K1-50-1 metaG | ecosystem: Host-associated > Plants > Roots >...
GCTGATCGGCCGGCCGTTCGACGAGGAAGCGCTGTTTTCGCTCGGCGCCGTCATCGAGCGGGCGGCGGGGCATTTTTCGCCGGCGCCGTGGTGGTGAGCGCTAAAATTCCCTTCGTTTTCGTCGGCTGTCTTTAGCGCGCTGACACGCGAAATCGCCGCGGCGGACGACTGTCCGCCGCGGCGATAAGCTTCATTCGTCAGCGCATCGTCGGCGTCGCTGGCTGCGTATTATTCACGATCGGCGTATTGGTGGCGCCGATCTGCGGGGTATAATTCGCCCACAACAGCGAAGCGACGATAATCGCCGCGATCACGCTGACGAAGAGCACTGCACCCGAAGTACTGGGCTCGTAGTCGTAATCATATTGCGTCTTGTACGGATCGACCCGAGGCATGGTGTCCTCCTTCTTTCGATTTTATGCGGGAATAACGTTTGGCAAAAATGATGGTTCCGGCTTGATCCAGCGGGCGTGATGCTAGGATCGCGCGGATGACATTCGATGAATTCATGTCATCGCTGACGGAGCCCGCGCCCCGCGCCGGGATTTCACCGCCGCTGGCGGCGCTGTGGTGGATGGCGAAGGGCGATTGGCAGCGGGCGCATAATCTCGTCGACGATCTCGACGGGGCCGACGCGGCCTGGGTGCACGCGCATCTTCACCGCATCGAGGGCGACCCGGCGAACGCGCATTACTGGTATCGCCGGGCGGAGAAGACGCCTTCCACCGCAACGTTCGAAGCCGAACGCGCGGCGATCGCGAAGGCGTTACTGACCGGCGATCGTTGAGCCTCAGCGGAATGTTTTCTCCGGCGAGGAGACCGGCGGCATGTCCTGGTCTCCCTGCACCTTGGTTTTGCCCAATTCGCCGCCCGCGATCAGAAAAATCACCACGACGATGGCGACAATTCCTCCGAGCAGGAGGCCGAGACTTCCACCTGGTCCATTGTCAAGAGGCATTCCGTCCTCCGATCCGCTGCGGGCTAACGCGGACGCGGTGGGAGGAGTTCCCCGGCCGGCACGAGAAACGCTCGGTATCAGCGGACTTGTCCCCGCGATCCCGATGGGGTTCTCTCGGGTCTGCAAGGAGTGAATCGATCAGCATGAACGCGGCCGGCAAAAAATCGAAGCGCATCAAGGGCGAAAGCGGCGAGTGGGAAATCGTCATCGGCATGGAGGTCCATGCCCAGGTTACCTCCAACGCCAAGCTCTTTTCCGGCGCCTCGACGGCCTTCGGCGGCGAGCCGAATTCGCACGTCTCCTTGGTCGATGCCGCGATGCCCGGCATGCTGCCGGTGATCAACCGCCATTGCGTCGAGCAAGCGGTGAAGACGGGGCTCGGCCTGAAGGCGAAGATCAACAAGAAATCGGTGTTCGACCGCAAGAATTATTTCTATCCGGATCTGCCGCAGGGCTACCAGATCAGCCAGTACAAGTCGCCGGTGGTGGGCGAGGGTAAGGTCAGCGTCGACATGGCGGACGGCGAGGCGATCGAGGTCGGCATCGAGCGGCTGCACCTCGAGCAGGACGCTGGCAAGTCGATCCACGACCTGCATCCGACAAACTCGCTCGTTGACCTCAACCGCTCGGGGGTCGCGCTGATGGAGATCGTGTCGAAGCCCGACATGCGTTCCGCCGACGAGGCGAGGGCGTATCTCACGAAACTGCGCACGATCCTGCGCTATCTCGGCACCTGCGACGGCGACATGGAGAAGGGCAATTTGCGCGCCGACGTGAACGTGTCGGTGCGAAAGCCGGGTGCCGCGCTCGGCACGCGCTGCGAGATCAAGAACGTCAATTCGATCCGCTTCATCGGCCAGGCCATCGAGTTTGAAGCGCGGCGGCAGATCGACGTGATCGAGGACGGCGGCAAGATCGAGCAGGAGACGCGGCTGTTCGATTCGACCAAGGGCGAAACGCGCTCGATGCGCAACAAGGAAGAGGCGCACGACTACCGCTACTTCCCCGATCCCGATTTGCTGCCGCTCGAATTCGACGAGGAATTCGTCGCCAAGCTCAAAGCCGAGCTGCCTGAATTGCCGGACGAGAAGAAGGCGCGCTTCGTGAAACATTACGGGCTTTCGCCCTATGACGCCGGCGTTCTGATCGGCGAGCGCGAGACGGCCGACTTCTTCGAGGAAGTCGCCAAGGGCCGCGACGCCAAGGCGGCGGCGAATTTCGTCATCAACGAGTTCTTCGGCCGCCTGAATAAGGAAGGAAAGGACATTTCCACTTCGCCGATCTCCGCAAAGCAGCTCGCGGCGATCGTGGATCTCATCGGCGACGGCACGATCTCCGGCAAGATCGCCAAGGATCTGTTCGAGATCGTCTGGAACGAAGGCGGCGACCCGCGCGCGATCGTCGAAAAACGCGGCCTGAAGCAGTTGACCGATACCGGCGCGATCGAAAAGGCCGTCGACGGGGTGATCGCCAAGAATCCGGACAAGGTGGAGCAAGTGAAAGCGAAGCCGACGCTGCTCGGCTGGTTCGTCGGCCAGGTGATGAAGGAGACCGGCGGCAAGGCCAATCCGCAGGCGGTGAACGAGCTGTTGAAGAAGAAGCTCGGCCTTTGAAGGGATTTCGGCGGGCGCGACGTTCGATCACAGCCGGCCGCTCTGCGCAACGGCTTTCGCGCCGCGGGCGCAAGCCGCTATAGTCGGGCATACCCCGCGGGGAGATCCGCGGTCCGCATCCATCAAAAACCCGAGGAGCCGCCATGGCCAATCGTTTCACGTTGTACGGGCACCAGTTGTCGGGCCCGACCTATAAGGTCGCGCTCATGCTCGCGCTCAGCGGCGAGCCGTTCAGCTACCATCACGTTGATCTGCGCGCCGGCGCGCACAAGCAGCCCGAATATCTCGCCAAGAACCGCTTCGGCCAGGTGCCGTGCCTTTACGACGGCAGCCATCACTTCTGCCAGTCGGCGTCGATCCTGCAATATTTCGCCGAGAAGCTGAAGAAGTTCGACGGCAAGAACGCCGAGCAGCACGCGCGCATCCGCGAATGGATGTTCTGGGATTTCGATCGGCTGGCGCCGGGCGTGTTCCGCTCGCGCGCCTACAAGCAGGGCCTGCGCAAGGCAGCGCAAGACGTGGTCGATTCCTTCACGGGCGACGGCGAGGCGGGGCTCGCCGTGCTCGAAGGGCATTTGGGCAAGCAGCCGTGGCTGGTCGGCGAGGCGCCGACGATCGCCGACGTCGACTGCTATGGCGTCATTTATTATGCCGCCGACGGCGGCTTCGATCTCGCGCGCTATCCGAATCTCTCGGCGTGGAAGAAGCGCATCGAAGCGCTGCCGGGCTTCAGCACGCCGGAGAAGCTGTTGCCGGGCGAGCAAAAGGCGGCGTAATCCGAGCGTCATCCCGGGCGCGGTGCGGCATGAAATGACGCACCGCAGACCCGGGATCTAGAATCTCAGAGTGAAATTCCGGGCGGGGCGTTTATGGATCCCGGATAGCCTCGCTTCGCTCGACTTCCGGGATGACAATGAATTTAGTCTCCGCCGTCGCGTCGAGGCTTTTGCTTCCCGATTCCGAAAAAAGGACCGGCGGCGGCACGCGGGGACCGGGATCCGCCGCCGGCGAGTTCGGGTTAGCTCACATCGTGCTCGGCGCGCCCGACCACCAGGCGATGTCGCGCACGGGGCCTTTGACGCTGTTGAGCTTGCCCGCTTCCTTGGCGGCGCCGGTCGCGAGATCGACCGAATAGACCGTGCCGGCGTGGACGAGCCAGGCGGCGTTCTTTCCTTCGGCCTCGCTCACGATGTTGAAGGCGACGGGGCCGGTGATCTTGAAGCCGAGCTTGCCGACCGCCGACAACACGCCGTCATTCGGCGGCGCCTGCTTGAAGAGCGCGCTGATCGTGCCGTCGATGTCATAGAGCGCGGCTTCCTTGGCGCCCTTCCAGGCGTTGGTGTAGGCGCCGCCGACGATGTTCGGCTTCTCGCCCTTGTGCATGTCGGTGTCGGCGAACTTCAATTCGCCGTCGACCGTCACCTTGCCGTCGTCGACGTTGACGCGGAGGTTCTGCCCCGAACTCGTGAGCACGCGCATCTTGTCGACGACCGGATTGAAGTCGACGCTCACCGTGGTGCCGGCTTCGGGCTTGGTCGAAAGCTCGGCCTTCTGCGTCACCGCGCCGGTCTTCGGGTCGATGGTGACGATCCAGCCGGTGTCGGTGACGCCGTAGAGCATGCCGTCGGCTGGGCGCACGTCGATGCCGAAGAGCTTCTTTACGCCCTTGGCGGGCACGCTCGACGTCACTTTCATGCTGGAGGGGTTGATCAGCGCGATATTGTTGTCGCCGACCAAAGCAATGATCGCGGATTGCGCGGAAGCCGCCCCCGACGCCGTCACGGCGCCGAGAAGGGCAATGGACGCAATCAAATGATTGCGGATACGTGACATTTCGGTCTCCCTGAACGTTTAGCGGAGGGAGCCGGACGGCGCCCTCAGCCGCTCTACACGCGGGAGAGGAGAGCGGATGCAGCGCCGCGAGGAATAATTTTCGCCGGCGTGCATCCGGGGATCACTTCGGCGTGTTCCTCCTGCGATGTCTTTTTTTGAATGCACAAGTCGCCGACAGCTGACTTGTGCGGTCGCAACCGCTGGCGCCGCTCCCGCTCCCCTGATTAGATCGGCGAGGGGCCGGGTTCGGATCAAGCGGGTGCGGGGAGCTTTGCAATTGAGCGCAGGGCAGGACCATGCGGCGCTGCTCACCGCCTGCGGGCGCGGGGATCGCGCGGCGTTGCGCGCGATCTACGAGCGCGAGGCCGCCGCCATGATCGGCGTCGCGCAGCGCATCGTGAAGCGGCGGGAATTGGCGGAGGAAATCGTGCACGACGCATTCGTGCAGATCTGGCGGCATGCCGCGCGCTACGACCCGGCGCTCGGCGCCGGCCGCGGCTGGATATTCGCCATCGTGCGGAACCGCGCGATCAACGCGCTGCGCGACACGAGCCGCGAACAGGCCGCGCCCGAGGAGGAGATCGCCGCCGCCATCGACCGCGGCCATGACGGCGAGAACGCCTTCGACCGCCTCGCCGAGGGAAGCGCGCTCCGGCGCTGCTTGGAGCGGCTCGATCCGCGCCGCCGCGCCGGCGTTCTTTTCGCCTATGTCGAGGGCCTTTCGCACGGCGAGATCGCGGCGAGGCTCGGCGTGCCGCTTGGTACCGCCAAGTCGTGGATCACCCGAAGCCTCGCGCAACTCAGGGAGTGCCTGGCATGAGCGACCGAGAGGCGGACGATCTGCTCGCGGGCGAATACGTGCTCGGGCTCTTGGAAGGCCCGGCACTCGCCGATTTCGAGCGGCGGCTCGCGGGCGAGCGCGCCTTGGCGGCGGCGGTCGCGCGCTGGCGCGAGCATTTTTCCGCGCTTGATGCGACCGCGACGCCGGTACCCGCTTCCGCGGCGCTGTGGGAAACGATCGAGGCAAGCCTCCGGCGGCGCGGCGTCGACGACGAAGCGTCCCGTTGGCGGGAACGGCTGTGGTCGAGCCTTGGCTTTTGGCGCGGCGCCTCGTTCGCAGGCGCCGCGGCTTCGCTCATGCTCGCGGTCGCGCTCGGATTGATGGCGGGCCGCGCGACGCCGCGCCCGATTGTCATCGCGGTGATGCAAACCGGGGAGGCGTCGCCGGGCGCGATCGTTCAGGCTTTCGCCGACGGCTCGCTCACGATCGTGCCGCTCAAGGATTTCGACGTTCCGCCCGGCCTCACGATGCAACTGTGGACGTTGTGGGATAAGCAGAAAGGGCCGGTCTCGGTCGGCCTCATCGATCGCACGCACAGCGCAAGGTTCGAACGCGCGGATTTGCCGCAACAGAACGACCAGATCTACGAGATCACGCTGGAGCAGGCGGGCGGCTCGCCCACCGGCCGGCCGACCGGCCCGGTGCTGGTGAAGGGCTACGCCGCGACGCCGCGGTGAGGAGGTAACGGCATGGCTCGCATGCCGATTGCGCCATTGCCGTTCCGCGTGCAGCGGTCTAGGGCATCCGCCGGATTATCCACCGATTGCAGCGGAGTTCATGTATGGCCAGGGCAAAAGCGAAACGCGTGAATAAGGCGAGACGCGCCGCGAAGCGCGCGGCGCCAGGCGCCGTCAAGCAGACGAAGCCGATCGAGCTTTACTTCTGGCCGACGCCGAACGGCTGGAAAATCTCGATCATGCTCGAGGAGTGCGGGCTGCCCTATAAAATGATCCCGGTGAACATCGCGCGCGGCGATCAGTTCAAGCCGGCGTTTCTCGCGATCTCGCCGAACAACCGCATGCCGGCGATCGTCGATCCGCAAGGCCCCGGCGGCAAGCCGATCTCGGTGTTCGAGTCGGGCGCGATCTTGCAGTATCTCGGCCGCAAGACCGGCAAGTTCTATCCCGCCGACGAGCGCAAGCGCGTCGAGGTCGAGGAGTGGCTGTTCTGGCAGATGGGCAATCTCGGGCCGATGGCGGGGCAGGCGAATCATTTCCGCCGCTACGCGCCGGAGAAAATCGAATACGCGATTGCCCGCTACACCAACGAGGTGCGGCGGCTCTACGGCGTGATGAACAAGCGCCTCGCCGCGCGCGACTACCTTGCCGGCGCCTATTCGATCGCCGACATGGCGTGCGTCGGCTGGGCGCGCGGTTGGGAGCGCCAGGGCCAGGACATCGGCGAATTTCCCCACTTCAAGCGCTGGTTCGAACGGGTGACGGCGCGGCCGGCGGTGCAGCGCGGCATTGCGCTCCGCGTCGAGGAAGCGGGCAAGGTCGACATCGCCAAGGACAAGGAAGCGTGGAAGATCCTGTTCACGCAGGGCGCGCGCGCCTGATCGCGATTGCGCGGCGTTGATTCGCGCGCATGACGAATCGCGCGTGCGATTCACCGGCGCGACATAGCGGCGACGCGGGCTTGCCGCATTTCTGGCGCGGGCGCACAGCGAACAGATTAAATTGTTGCAATGCACAGAGCGCATATTTGCGTTGCAATGATTCCATGAGGCCGCCTGACGTCGCGTCAATGTCCGCAAAGAGGTTTTGCACGGACCAGCTAACACATTGCAAACAAAGATAAATAATCTTTCGGCGAAACGCACAAAAAGTCATCAGCATTTTGGATGCGGGCCAGAATCAAATTTTCTTCACGCTTCGCGCGCGCGATCGTGAGTTGAATGTTGCATCGCAATAATCCACTTCTCTGCGCATGACGTTCGCTTCGCACCCCGCTGAGTCGAGCGTTCCATCAAGATGAAGGAGACAAAGTCATGAAGAAATTCGCTCTCATTGCCGCGCTGCTCGTCAGCAGCATCACCGCGGCCTCCGCCGGCACGCATTCCTACGCGCCGACCAACGCGCAGGACGCCTATTTCGACCGTACCGTCGACGTCGGCGAGAACGGCGGTAACTAAGCATCGCTAGACTGGATTGAAAGACGGCCGGTGCTCTGAGAGTGCCGGTCGTTTTCATTGCGGCAAGCGGGAATATTGTCAGCGATGTGAAAAATGTTTGTTTGCGACGTGAAACAAATTTTTCTGTGCGATTTTTCCGCGCTATTTTTTTGCATCGCGCGGAACATGCCCGGCGCGCAGACGTTGACGTGCCGTAACCGAGGTTGAAGACGACGACCTCAAACTCCCCTCCAGAAAAAGGAGAGACTGATGTTGAAGAAGACCAAACTCGCGCTAATCGGCGCCCTCCTCCTCGGCTCGACGGCGATGGCGTCCGCGCAGAACGGGACGGACCGTCCGGATACGCTCTATCAGCCGCAGCAGCAGAACGGCGTTCAGGGCAATCCGAACAAGAACGTCGGCGAGGCTGGCGGCGGCGGCGCTTAACGTGAATTCGCCGCGTTAAAAGGGGACGGCCGGCTTTATGCCGGCCGTTCTACCTTTTTGTCGGCTTCATCGCCGCTACTTCGCCGCCGGCGGCACGACCTTCATGACGAACGAAGTGGGCGTCTCGTTCGGCCCGAACGGTCCCGGCACCTTGTTCTTCACCGGCGGCAGGCTTTTCAAATAGGCCGCGATGGCCAAGGCGTCTTGCTTGGTGAGCACCACGAAGCTTTTCCACGGCATGATCGGCGCCAGCTCGCGGCCGTCGGGGCGCTGTCCCTTGGTGATCGCCGCGACGATTTCTTCCGCCGTCCAGTTGCCGAGGCCGGTGTCCTTGTCGGGCGTGAGATTCGGCCCATGGAAAACGCCGAGGCCGGGAAGTTCGAAGCCGACCTCCGATCCTGCCAGCGCGCGCGAGAAGTCGGGCTTGCCGAGGAAGTAACCCGGGGTGTGGCAGTCGTTGCAGCCGCCGAGACTGACGAGATATTTTCCGCGCTCGGTCTGCGCATCGGCGGCGGCCGGGTTCGACAAGACGGCGCCAACAGCGGCGTTGGCGAGCAAGGCAAGCAGCAAATAAGCAAGCTTTCGCATCGGTTCGCCCGTGACCTTCATCGATTCCTCCCTGGAAGTCCGCGAAATCCTGGCGCGCAAGCTAGAACACCCCTGCGCGCGGCGGAAGCGGCGCGCCGACAACGTCGTATCCATGGGGGTTTGTCGCGATGGTGAGCGCTTCGTCACCGACGATCGTTTCCGCTTTCTTTCGACGCCGGCGGGCGCGCCGCCAATGGGCGCTTTCGATGCTGAATCGGGCGTGAATCCGCTCGCCCGGCCGCCGCCGTTCACGGTCCATTCAGCCAACCGGTTAAGATGAGATTCAAATCCGCCGGGCAATCCTCGTCTCACAAAGGGCGGCGGAAAGGGCCGCCCGGGGAATGGGGAGACGTCAAATGGCGCGTTACGAAATCGCCACGCTTGAGACCGCCGCGACAGGGCAGGGCAACTCGGCCGGCGACATCTTTTTTCAGCTCGGCATCATGTTTTCGGCGGGCAGCGCCGCGGCGATCGACCGCATCGCCGCGCATAAATGGTTCAACCTCGCCGCCGCGCGCGGCAACCGCACGGCGATCGAGCGCCGCCGCGAACTCGCGGCCGAGATGTCGGAGCAGGAAATCGCGACGGCGCAGCACGCCGCCCGCGAATGGCTGACCACGCACTAACAAGAAGAAGCCTGGAGGGGGCGGGAAAGGCCGGAGCCGAAAGGCGACGGCCTTTCTACTTTGCAGGCCTGCGTCAGAACTCGACGACGATCTTGCCGAAATGCCGGCCTTCGGCGATGGCGGCGATCGCGGCGCGCGTCTCCGCGAAGGCGAAGCGGCGCGCGTCGATCACCGGTTTGAGGCGATGCCGCTCGATCGCCCGCACCATCGCCTCGAACATGTCGCGGTTGCCGATCGTCACTCCCTGCAGGCGCACGTGCTGGGTGACGACGCGGCCGAGGTTCAACGGCGCAATCCCGCCGGACAAGACGCCGATCAGCGCCACCGTGCCGCTGACGCGCACCGCGCGCAGCGATTGGTCTAGCGATTTTTCGCCGCCGAGCTCGATGACGAGATCGGCGCCGCGCCCGCCGGCAAGCTTCCGCACCTCACGGGACCATTCGGGGTGCTCGCGATAATTGACCACGATGTCGGCGCCGAGCGCGTGAGCGCGCGCGAGCTTGTCGGCGCTCGACGAGGTGATGGCGGCGGTGGCGCCGGCGAGCTTGGCGAATTGCAGCGCGAACAGGGAAACGCCGCCGGTGCCTTGCGTCACCACGAGGTCGCCCGGCGCAGTCCCGCTTTCGATCACGGCGTTCCAGGCGGTGATGGCGGCGCAGGGGAGGGTGGCGGCCTCGGCGGCGGAAAAATGCGCCGGCGCCTTCACCAACGCCTCTTGTGAAAGGCACATGTATTGGCGCATCACGCCGTCGAGCGGGCCGGCGAGCAGCTGCGCGCGGTGCGCCTCGCGCAACGGGCCGCCGAACCAGGTCTGCGCGAACAGCGGACAGACGAGATCGCCGCTCTTGACGCGGGTGACGCCGGCGCCGGTCTCGATCACGCGGCCGGCGCCGTCGGAGAGCACGATCAACGGGAGTGTGCCGGAATGGCGCCCATAACCGTGGCGGACCATGACGCTATCGCGGTAGTTGACGGAGGCCGCCTCCATCTTGACGACGACCTCGCCGCGGCCGGGCTTGGGATCGGGGCGGGTGCCGGGCACGACGTTTTCGAGCGTCCAGTCGCCGCGCAATTCGATGACTTTCATGCCGGCCGTCCGCTGCAGGAAGCGTTCACGATCTTGCTTTATAAAGCGATCGAGCGGCTATGGCGAAATCGGGGAGCCTTGAAATGGGCGGCCTCATTCGGCATAGCTTCAAGGACGGAGACGTGGCCGAGAGGCTGAAGGCGGCGGTTTGCTAAACCGTTATACGGTCAAAAGCCGTATCGAGGGTTCGAATCCCTCCGTCTCCGCCAAATCGCGCTATCGGCGTCCAACCGCGTTCTGGACGAAACGCGCTCACGCCCTAGTATTGTCCGCGTGATGTCCGCTTTGCCGCCGAAAGCGGACTCTCAGTCGCGGTCGCGGAATGTCCGCTAAGTGCCAGAAGCGGACATCCGTACGTTAAGACCGTTTAGAATTTCAAATTCCAACTAAGCTAAGATTCCGGACTTATTGCAGCCCGGCCTTGCGCATGCCTTCGAGAAATTTTTCCATTGGACCGGGTGTATACGGCACGTTCTGCGCAATCCACTCAATCGAGATATCGGGCTGCAATTCCTTGAGCCTGTCGAGCGCCGCATGCGCCTCATCAAGCTGTCCCGCCTGTGCCAGGGAGGCGCAATAGATTCGATGACCGGGAGTCCATCCAGAGCGCTGCTGCACGGCGTTGCGGGAGCAGCTGATTGCCTCGGCAAATTGTCCGTCGAGATAATGGGCGGCGGCAAGCCCCACATTGAAAATCGCGTTTTGCGGATCGTGCGGGCTCATGCGCAGCGCCAGCTCCGAATGAACGATGGCCTGGTCAGATTGTCCGTTGAACGCGAGCGCCGTGCCGAGATAGCCGTGAGCGGCGGCGAAGTTGGGGTTTATTTCGAGCGCGCGATTGAATTCCTGGACCGCATGATCTGTTCGTCGCTTCAGGAAGTCCGCGTAACCGAGCGCGAGATGCGCCCACGGGTCGTTGTCATCGAGTTCGGCCGCCCTGGTGGCGTAAGCAGCGGCGTTCATTACGTCGAGGTTTCTTGAAACTCCGACTGGTATGGCTCGAAACAGAAGCGCAAACGCCAACATGCTGTGCGCTGGAGCATAGTCGGGGTAACGCTTAGTCGCATTCATGAGCATGGTGGTAACGGCTTCACCGTCGGCTTTGGTCTGCTTCCATAGAAGCGAATTCGCCTGCATGACCAAATCCCAGGCCCCAAGGTCATCGGTGGAGCGGTGTTGCGAGCGTATCGCTTCCGCTTCCAGCAATTTGGGTTCGATGGCACCGACTACTTTCTTCGTAATCTCGTCCTGCAGCTGGAAAATGTCGGTCAGCTCGCCGTCGTAGCGGTCAGCCCAGATGTGATTGTTCGTCGCGGCGTCGATTAATTGAGCAGTGATGCGTACGCGATTGCCGCCCTTACGAACGCTGCCCTCCAGAATGTAGCGCACCCCCAATTCGCGGGCGACACGCTTTATGTCGACGGCCTTACCCTTATAAGTGAATGACGAATTGCGCGCGATGACGAAGAACCAGCGCAGCTTCGACAGCGCGGTGATGAGATCCTCGGAAATGCCGTCGGCGAAATATTCCTGCTCCGGGTCACCGCTCATATTGGTGAACGGCAATACGGCGATCGATGGTCGATCGGCCGTCGGCAGTTCGGTCTTGGCAGCAGTCGCGGCGGATTTGACCATCGCATGCGGCGCACTCGCGGCGAGCGAGATGCGGTGGATGCCGATCGGGCGCGCAATGTTCTTGACCACCTGCTCGCCCAGGTCCTCGAATCCGAAGTTCAACTTGTCGCGCACCTGATCGTGGACATTGCGCGAAACCAGGATGCCGCCGGGCTCCGCGAGTGCTTCCAACCGCGCTGCCACATTGACGCCATCGCCGTAGATATCATTCTCATCGCTGATAATGTCGCCGACGTTGATGCCGATGCGAAATTCGATGCGTTTGTCGGCGGGCACATCGGCATTGCGTTCAGCCATGCTACGCTGGACGTCGACCGCGTAGCGCACCGCGTCAACGACGCTGACGAATTCCACCAGCATTCCGTCGCCGGTGGTCTTGACGATCCGGCCACGGTGCTCGGTGATCTTGGGATCGATCAGTTCCTTGCGGTGCGCCTTGAGCTGGCGCAGCGTGCCTTCCTCGTCAGTGCTCATCAACCGGCTATAGCCGGCGATGTCGCCTGCCATAATCGCGGCAAGCCTGCGGTCAACCCGCGCCTCGTCCATGAAGACCCGCCCCGGAGCATCCGTATCTTCGAGCTGAGTTTATGATCAGAGATTGGGAGGTGTCTACCCGACAACGATGTCCGCTTTGGGTCATCAGCAAACATTACCGTGTGAGCTTGCGATGTCCGCTTTGCCCGCGATAGCGGACTCTCAGTCGCGGTTGCGGAATGTCCGCTAAGTGCCAATAGCGAACATCATCGCCTTCCCACGTCACACAGTTGGCAATGCTATTGCCCCGTTGTTCGTGCCTTTTTCGACGCCTTTCACCGCTTCAGCGAACAATCGCCGCCAGCTTGTGCTGGTAGTATGATTGTCTAAGGAGCTAACGAAGTAAGGACGTCGATGTCTCGATTCACAGTGCGCTCGGCCGCAGCCGCTTTCATTCTTTACTGCGCGATGGACGCGCCGTGTGGCGACGCCGTTGCGGCATCTTCGAAGCTTGTCGAATTCGAGGGAGCCCCGCAGCGCCTTGTGCACGAAGGCGGGGAGGTTCCGAAGGACGTGCCAGGCGACCGGCTTCGGGGCTTTCTTGCGAAACCTGAAGGGGACGGGCCGTTTCCGGCGGTCGTCGCTCTTCATGGCTGCTCCGGATTGCCGGAAGCGGTGGCCGAGAGCGTGGCCCAGCGCTACGTGTCGTGGGGTTACGTCATCCTGCTAGTGGATAGCTTCACGACACGCGCTATCGATCATACCTGCACGCCCGAGACATATGGCAGGCTAGACATCTTCAAACGCACACTCGACGCTTACGGCGCGCTCGTCTTTCTTGCGCGCCAACCATTCGTAGATCCCAATCGTGTCGCCGTGGCGGGCGCCTCGCAGGGTGGCATGGTAACAATGTCGGTGGCGGAGGAGCGCTCAAGCGATCGCTTCGCCAACCCCAGCAATCTCGGTTTTCGCGTGGCCGTCGCCCTCTACCCAGGTTGCGGCGTGGTCGGCGCCCGCCCAAGCATGCCCACGCTCATTCTTGTCGGTGAACTCGATGACTGGACGCCCGCCGAGGACTGCGTGCAGGCAGTGGCGCGATGGGGAAGTGCGGGAGCGCCCGTTCAACTTGTCACCTATCCTGAAGCACACCATGCCTTCGATATTCAAATGTTGCAGCCCGGGACGATGATGTTCGGCCATCGGACGGAGTATAACGCTGAGGCAACCGCAGATGCGCACCGCAGAATACGGACATTCTTGGCAGATTATCTCGGGAAATGATTGGAGTGGTAATCACCTTGGCCGGTGACATGCGATGACTTTGGACCTCGTCAACACGCTATTCGTCCAAATTCACCGGCCTTATCTTCGACGTATCATTGCTCATTCGATTGATAATGGGCTTGGCTTTGGCAATAATATTATGAGTTGATGCCGTGTGGCGTGATGAATCACATTCCCTGTAGAAACCGGCATGGCTCGGCAAGAGCCACGAGCTGAGATGCGTTCATCTGGCGTACGTCCGCGCTTTAGAGCTCACGGTAGCGCAATTCTTTTAGGCGCGCTTTCCTTGTTGATCTTTACTCGTCATTCGCTGGCCGACGTTAGAACTGATCGGCAAGCGCCCTATTTCAATATCTCCATCTCGGGCACGATTACGCAGGCCGACGCCGAAATTGTGCAAGGCTTGGCGGGCGATCCCATGCTGTCGTCGTATTATTGGGACGTGACGTTGGATAGCCTTGGCGGCAATGCCTTCGCAGCGATGAAAATCGGACAAGTGCTGAGAAAAAACGAGGCTTCCGTTCACGTCAGTGGTAAATGTAATAGTACTTGTCCTCTGATTTATATTGCCGGAGTTCATCGGACCAACGCGGGGCAAATTGGCTTGCATCGCCCGTATTTTGGTTCAGCTCCGCTAAAAAGAAGTGAGATTGAAAAACAATATCCTCTGATACTTTCAAAGCTGAAGGCATACATTTCCGAAATGGGAATTACCGATGATTTTTATCAGCTGATGGTGAACACCGAACCATCGAGTGTGAAAGTGTTTGACGGTTCGGCGATAGAAGCGATCATACCGATCGACGATCCGACCTATGACGAGGTTTCTACCTCCTATTTGGCGCGCAAGTTCGGCGTTACGACTGCCGAAATCAGGAATAGACAGACGGACGCCAAGAAATGTTCGGAATTTCTTGGTGGTGACGCATTCGATTTGGAGGCTTTCCGCCGTTGCGATCAGGCCATCATGTGGGGCTTGAGCGAACAGACCTATGATCAGCGTTACCAACGCCTGTCGGCGTGCAATCCGGACGGCGAATTGGAAAAAATTTCCGTGGCGGGCAGGAAAGGGCGCGCTTCGCCGCTCGCGCTGAAGTGGGAAGCTTGCGTTCG
>Ga0070697_100002326_pt1 | contig 14603 bp, 12 predicted proteins | sample KBSK1501metaG_FD_65475 | JGI IMG/M metagenome (GOLD analysis project Ga0070697, IMG submission 65475) | Corn, switchgrass and miscanthus rhizosphere microbial communities from Kellogg Biological Station, Michigan, USA - KBS K1-50-1 metaG | ecosystem: Host-associated > Plants > Roots >...
TTGATCTTCAATCGAAAATCGTAAATCGTACATCGAAAATTCCTCACTGCTTTCCTCGTAACATCTCTACCACCCGATCAAAGTCCTCGAGCGTGCCATACTCGATGACAATCTTCCCCTTCCCCTTGCGATCGCGAATACGGACCCGCACTCCGAGTACTCGTTCCAGCTCCGTCTGCGCCGCTCTCACGTTCGGATCCACCCATCGCGCGCCCCGTCCCGGTTGATCCTGCTTCTGCAACGGGACATTCGTATCGAAAACCAAATCTTCCAGTTGCTCGACTGACAAATGTTTTCGGACAGCCTCGTCAGCAATTTTAGGGATCAGGCTCGCATCCAGCAGCGTGAGCAACACGCGCGCTTCACTAAACCCCAGACGACCTTCGCGCAAAAATTGCTGCACTGACGCGGGAAGCTTCAGCAGCCGCATATAGTTCGAGATGCTCTCTCGCGAACATCCTGTCCGCTGGCCAATCTGATCCTGCGTCAGCCCAAAAACCTGGCTCAACTGCGCAAAGGCATGCGCTTGCTCCAGGCAGTTCAGGTCCTGCCGCTGCAGGTTCTCGACAATGGTCATCTCCGCCGCTTGCTGGTCGGAGACCTTGCGCACGATCGCCGGAATCGTCTCTTTGCCCGCGAGCTTGGACGCACGGCAGCGCCGCTCGCCCAGAATCAGGACATAGCGCCCATCTTTTCCTGGACGCACCACAATCGGCTGTACCACTCCATTGGCCCGGATGGAGTCCGCAAGTTCCTGCATCATCTCCGTATCGAAGCGATCGCGCGTCTGATAAGGATTCTCGCCAATGTCATCCAGCCGAATCTGCAGCACCGAGTCGCCCGCCGCAGCCCGCGCCGCTTGTGCCTGAATCTCCGGCAAAACGATGCTGTTGGCTCCAGGCGCGACCGGTGCGGCCGCTGTCCCCGCCACCACTCGGGGCCCGCCAGGCAGCAACGATTCCAACCCTCGTCCCAACGCCTTCCGCTTTTCCGGCGCCGTGTTTTTGTCCGCCTCGACTGCCTTCTCCGCTGCAGTTGTCATCGTTGGCTCCTAGCCTAGCGCCGGCGTCCCCGCCGGCTTTTCCATTCGATACATCGACATTCATCAATCTAATACATAGATTACCATCAATCTAATATATCGACAGATATCAATGTACTATCAAGCGCTCTTATCCATCTCCTCAGCCGGAACTTCCCCCTGCTCCTCAGATCGAATCTCCTCGACCGCCGCCGGTCCAGTCGCCTCAGCAGGCTGCTCGCCTTGGATCTCTTTCACCGACGAAGGAGCTGGTTCCTCTCCGTGGATTTCCTCCACCGGTGCCTGAGTCGACGAGGCTGGGATCGGCTCCTCGGCCCGAATCTCCTCGGCAGTGGGTTCGCTCGGCTGCGCAACCGGAGGTTGCTCGATTGTGGCGCTTGCAACGTCGTTCGCGGTCGGCGTCTCCGGCGCCGCGAGATCGTTCACCACAACTGTCTGCTGTGAAGTCCTAGCTGCGGCGGCCGCAGCCATCTCCTTGACCGATAGTTGATGGCTGATAATCTCCTTGGCCAGATTCATGTAGCTCTCAGCCCCGCGAGACTTGATGTCATAGCTGAGCGCGGCCTTGCCATGACTTGGCGCCTCTGCTAACCGAATATTTCGTGGAATGGTCGTGGCGCAAAGCTTGTCTCCGAAATATCTTTTCAGTTCAGCCGTTACCTGCTGTGCCAGATTCGTGCGATCGTCAAACATGGTGAGGACTACGCCTTCAATGGCCAGATCTGGATTGAAGCTGGCGCGGATCCGCTCCACTGTGTCCAGCAGCTCTGAGATACCTTCGAGCGCAAAATACTCGGCCTGCATTGGAATCAGTACTGCATCCGCAGCGACGAGCGCATTCAACGTGAGCAGATCTAAGGCCGGCGGACAATCCAGCACAACGAATTGATAGCGATCACGTATGGGCGCGAGCGCATCCTTCAGCCGGAATTCCCGGCGCTCGCCGTCGACAAGTTCGATGTTTGCGCCGATAAGATTCTTGTGCGCGGGAATGATCCAGAGCTGCTTGAGGACAGTTGTCTTGAGCGCCTCTTCCGCGCTGGCTGCGCCCATGAGCAGATGGTATGTGCTAATGCGTTCGGGATCTTTGACCAGGCCCAAGCCGCTGGAGGCATTTGACTGCGGGTCGCAGTCCACGAGGAGCGTGTTGACTTCCGCTGCGGCAAAAGATGAGGCCAAATTGATGGCAGTCGTGGTCTTGCCCACGCCGCCCTTCTGATTGGCAACCGCGATGACACGTCCCATTTAGTCTTTAGGAGAACGAGAGCTAGTCGCAGAATAGAGCGAATCAACGCAAGATTGCAATGACGTATTTTGGTGCAGCTGAATATTTCGCAGATAGTGTTGAATCAAAAATGGCTACTCGTAGTTCTTGCCAGTCTTTCCACAATGTTCCACGTGGAACACTTCGACCAAATGTTCCACGTGGAACGTTACGCCATTTTTGTTCTCTGCGGGAACCGGTGGTAGGTATGACAGGCGGGGGAAGACGACCCGGACCGACCTAGGCTTTCGTGAGCAGTGTTCCACGTGGAACATTAGGCCAGTTTAAAAAAAAGGCTAAGCCGAGAAACGTTCCACGTGGAACATTCCCGACTTATAGATTAGCGCGGCACACTTCCCGGTATTCCAATCTGAGCTTCCCACTTCAGGCGTTATTATCGTTCCGGCAAATGCCTAAATCTGGCAAAGAAGCGTCATTGTACCACTATTACAGTCTTGGCTCGTCCATATTCTGATACGTGGGCTGAAGCTGATGGCCAATTAGCAAGATTCGCTCCTTGGACAGGGGGATGGGCACGGGTTCAGGCCACTGAAAAGTGGGGGAAAGTTTTGCGAGGCTCTCCATTTGCCGCCGGACAATGAGTAGTGCGAGGCGACCGCGAGGGGCGACCAGGTTCGCCGCGATGGGGAGGACACGCTCGAAGTGTTCAACCGCGCGTAGGGTGACGAAATCTGCCGAGGCTTGGAAGTCTTCGGCGCGACCGCTGAATACATCGACGTCTGTCAATGTAATTGCCCGGCTGACTTCGCGAACAAAAGTGGCCTTCTTGTGGTTCGATTCGATCAGCGTCACGTGGGCGCGCGGCGACCAGATTTTTATGGGGAGACCGGGGAAGCCGGCGCCGGAACCGACGTCGACCAGTCGTGTCGCATTCTTTTCGCCGGATGGCTCAAAAGCCGCGCTGGGCTGGGGTGGACGGGGGTTCGATTGTCCGGTCGGAGCATTGGGGTGCTCAGGCTGGGGAAATAAATGCCTGGCAGCGAAAAGAGATTCGCCAAAATGACGGGTAACGATCTCCTCGGGCTGGCGCACCGCAGTGAGGTTTATGCGGGCGTTCCAGCGGAGCAATATATCGATGTACGTCGATATATCTTGCAGTTGGGATTCGGCGAGCGGAACGGGAAGGAATGGCTGCAGCAGTTCGGCGATACGATCGGACTGCATGAGATTGCAGATTTTAGATTGCGGATTGCGGATTGGCTAGCTGGCAGCACTTAACGATTGGTATTGGCGGATTGGCACTTGGCAATTAGCACTTGGCATTTAGCCATTATGGGGACTTGCCTCGGCCCGAAAAATCGGTGGTTGGCTAAGTGCTGGTTCAATTTTCGATTCCGAAACCAGGCACGTTCCTCGCGTGCGGACGGGACGCCGGCGCTACTTTGGGACGATTTCGGCTCGGGGGTGCGGATTCGGGAAGGGCGCAGCGCGGACGTGCTGGCACTTTGGGCACCTCGGGGACGGCGATGGTAACTGCTAAACTCGCCATTGCAATGGCCTCCAGCACCGATAACATGACGGCGATTGACAAGGTACAAGCGCTTGTCCAATTGTTGCGTACCCGCTCGTCCGAAGAGATACGGCAGCGGATGTACGACAATCCACCGGGGAGTCCATGGTGGGCAGCCTGCAAAACCGAGCTTGATGTAAGAAATGGGGAGCGGGCGGCCAGTGCGCTGGTGGATACGTCCCGAGTGCTGGAAAAGATGAAGCAGTCCACCGATCATCTGGACAAGCTGACGGAAAATCTGCTGCAGGCCACAACCGACCTTACCGATCTGTTCAAAGGTGCCCGGGAGTCAGGGCGAAGGCTGGAACTTGCGGTGTATGTAATCCTGGGTGTTACCCTCATGCAACTCTTCTATGTAGTTTTTCTGTTTGTAGGCAAGCGATAAGCACACACGTCCTCATTCTATAGATTGGCTGCGCATCCTCCCGTTTGCTGTACTCTCTCCGCCGCTGATCAGCGCTGAGCAAATGAGCTGGTGATCCCGTTAGAGTTACTCACCCCCTCACGCGGGAGTCGAGAGGCTGGGAATTGCGCGGCACGGCTGCTCGCCTCGCTGATCTGTTTATGCGTCATCACTCGTGACAGGCTTTCCATTCTCTCTGAACCGCGGCTATCTCCTCCTGCGGCAGCCAGCTTGTACCATGCGTAGGCGCTAACATAATCCAGCGGAACTCCCTTACCTTGCTCATAAAGGTATCCAAGGTCGACTTGTGCCCGGGCGTAGCCATGGGCAGCTGCGCGTTGCACCCACTTCGCTGCCTCGGAGTAGTCAAGGGTCACGCCCGTGCCGGTGTAATACATCCAGGCAAGATTGTCCTGAGCAGGGGGGTAATCGCGGTCGGCGGCGGCGCGAAACCATTGGGCGGCTTCTGCATAGTCTTGCGCGACGCCTTTACCGCGGAAGTATAAAGATGCCAAATTACATTGGGCCGTAACTTCACCCTGGCCGGCGGCAGCGCGATACCAGCGTGTGGCTTCGCCGGGATTCCTTCGAACCCCATCCCCGCGCTCGTACATCGAGGCAAGATTGTTCTGGGCTATCGCGTGGCCACGTTTGGCGGCGGTGGTGTAGTGCGCCACCGCTTCACGGTTGTCTTGCCTGACGCCTTTACCATGCTCGTATAGAAAACCCAACCCAAATTCAGCATCGGCCGAACCCTGCGCGGCGGCTTCGCGGTACCATTTCGCGGCTTCCGGGTAATCTTGAGGAACGTGAGTCCCGTTCATATAGGACCAGCCGAGCAAGTACTCAGCTTTCACGTCCCCGGTTTCGGCGTTCTTTTTGAGAGAAGAAAGGTCAGCCTGATCGGTTTCCCCACTTGGTATCGAACCGGCGCCTGCCTGGGCTTGCGCGACGTTCGTGAAAGAGCAGAACCAAACCGCGGCTTGCAACGTAACTGTAAACAGCACTCTTGAGTTCATCGTCATGTCCTTTAAATCCCAGCACTTTTTGCTCGTACCTCAGGCTCGAACTTTTGCATCAATCAACGTGTCCGGCAATGCAACGGCGCACACCCGTGCGACACGGGTGGGTAACGGGACATGTTTCTCAAAACGAAAGACTTTCTTCCGAGATTACGATCGCTTCTGTCGCCCCTTCTGGGCTTGCCCGTGGTTGCGTCACCACCCACGGTTGGCGCCCCGTGGGCTGCATTCTTGCGCCGCTTCGCGGCTGGCGGCACGCTAGCAACTGGCTGCACAGTAGCGGCTAGCCGTATTGGATGGGTGTCGGATCTCCAAAATTAGCTAACGGCTGCGATGTTTGGGCGTCCAATCAACGGTGATCGAATGTCAGATCGTGCGTTCTCTGCGGTGGTGGTTCGCTTTGATATCTTCCAAGTTGATCTTCGGGCGGGTGAACTGCGCAAGGAAGGCCGGTTAATCAAGTTACAAGACCAGCCTTTCCGGGTTTTATCTTTACTATTAAACCAACCTGGGGAGTTGGTAACGCGCGACGAGTTGCGCCAAAACCTTTGGCCAGCCGACACGTTTGTCGACTTCGATCATGGGCTCAACAGCGCGGTCGCCAGGCTGCGTGAAGCGCTTCGCGATTCCGCGGACAAGCCTCGCTTCATTGAAACTGTGGCTAAGCGAGGTTATCGATTCATCGGCGTGGTGGATGACACGGCGCCTGCGGTTTCGAGGGTCGCTGATGAATCCCACTCGCTCATGAAGAGTGAAGTGCCCCCGTTGGCTGGGCGACATGAGTTGCCCAATAGCCGGCGGGACGCCGGCGCTACAAAACCCCCGGCGAGGACCTGGATCGCCGGTGTACCGCTCCTGGTTCTCCTTGGCGCGATAGGGCTGTGGCCGTTCTATCGAAAAACTGGGGAAACTCCACTAGCTTCGATCGAAGTCGTGCCGCTGGTGGGACTTCGAGGCTTTCAAGTCACTCCTGCTTTTTCTCCGGACGGCAATCAAGTCGCATTTCGCAACAGCGATGGCGCGCACCATACTGGGATCTATGCGGCGCTGGTGGGAGGCGAGAAGTCTCTCCGCTTGACCAGCGATTCCGGCGACTGTTGTCCAACCTGGTCGCCCGACGGTCGCCAAGTCGCGTTCACTCGTTACGCTGACAAAACAATTTCTATCATTGTTATTCCTGCTCTGGGCGGCACTGAGCATCGCGTCTACCGAGGACCAGCTCCCATGGGAGGAGGACTTGCCTGGTCACCCGATGGAAAGTTCCTGGCGTTCCCTGAGGCCAGCGGCGTCGACTCGCCGCGCTCATGGATTTCATTGTTGTCGTTGTCTGACTACGGCACGCGGCGGCTGACATTGCCACCGGGAGGATCGCTTGACCAATCGCCCAAGTTCTCGCCTGACGGCTCGCAGATCGCATTCGTACGTTCCACCATCGCGGGCGTGAGCAACGATGTGTATGTCATCGGCGCGGGGGGCGGCGAAGCCAAGCGACTCACCTTCGATCACCGGCCAATCATTGGACCTCCGGCTTGGACAGTGGACGGCCGTGAAATTGTATTTTCTTCCACCCGCGGAGGTCCGGAGAGTTTGTGGAGAATCTCTGCTCGCGGGGGTGAACCTAGACCGGTTGCGGGTCCAATGGGTGAGGGAGGTTGGCCGTCGATTCCTCCAAAGGGTGACCAGTTGGTTTACCACCAGGTGGTTGCCAAGTTCAACATTTGGCGTCTTGACTTGAAAGATCAAAAGCACCATCAGAGGCCGCCCTTTGCCTTGATTTCAGAGAAGGGCGACAAGATGCGTCCCGATTTATCTCCTGACGGAAAAAAGATAGCGTTCGAATCGAATCGCCTTGGCTTCTGGGACATTTGGACATGTGCAACCGATGGCTCCAACTGTGATCAGCTTACTTCTTTACATGGAACCGCGGGACGAGCACGATGGTCGCCCAACGGACGCTATGTGGCATTTGAATTTCATCCCAAAGAGCAGAGCGAGATTTACGTTGTTGAAGTACCCGGCGGCGTCCCTCGCCTTCTGCCCACAATTCCCGGCGCGGATAACCTCTCTCCCAGCTGGTCGCGCGACGGCCAATGGATCTACTTCGCTTCCAAGCGCGGCAGCGAACCTTTTCAACTTTGGAAAATGCGGGTTCAAGGCGGACCGCCCATCAAGCTCACTAAGAACGGCGGTATTTCCGGAGTCGAATCTTTTGATGGACGCTTTCTTTACTACTCCAAGTACGAAGCCGGTGGTGTGTGGAGAATGCCCCTGGGTGGCGGGGAAGAGACTCAAGTATTGGAGGAGGTCCAGGGCGGCAGTTGGCCGAATTGGGCCCTCACCCCGGATGGTATTTACTTCCTCCGATTCGATAAGTCACCCCACGCGACAATTCAGTTCTTGGATTTTGCGACTCACAAAATCATTCCCATCTGGACCCTGGAGAAAGAGCCTGGTTGGGGACTAGCCATGTCTCACGATGGCAAATCCATTGTCTATGTTCAGGATGAATTCGCAGAATCGAACATCATGCTGGTGAAAAATTTCCGATGAGCGGCAGATGCGCTGGATCGCGGGATAATCTCGGATTAATTTTCACTTTCATTTTGCGGAGTTGGTTTTATTTAGTGCCGCGCGCAGACCCTTCGCAAGTTTCAGGGGCATCGTCGTTGGCCCAGAAATGCATGAAGAATAATCGGGGTTCTTCCGTCAGCATGTGGCTGTGCAGGGCGGTTACTTCAATACCGTTCTCTCTTAGCGCTCGTAGTACTGGGTTCACTTCACTGCCGAGCAACACGAAATCTCCGGTGATTGCGGCCTTACCATTACCGGTCGGCTGGAAATTCAGGGCGGTGGCGACCCCCATCGACGGTGGAACTGTCATTTTGGAGTCTGTGATTGTTTCTGACCTTGGCACCGCAATCTGAAGGACTCCACCGTTGATTTTTCCGCTGAGACCGAGAATCTGCTCCACTTGTTTCTGATCAAAACCGAGATCGGTCGCGGCTTGCGCTGCTGGACTGGCATCCGGGCCAGGAGTCTTGGTTAACGTCAGCGCCTCGTGAATTGCTTTAGCCATTTGTACCGCATCACCATGGCTGGCAATGTGCATGTACATCACGCGTGGAGTTTCCCACATCAGATGATTGTGAAGCGCGGTTTGCTCTATGCCGCCCTCCTGAAGTTTCCGCATGACAGGCTGGACCTCATCCTCGGCGAGAACCAGGTCGCCCATCACCATGGCTGCTCCGCCATCTCGTTTGAATGCGGCCCACGAACCTAATGCGAGTGCTGCTTGATGTCGACGCCCTTGAGCGTGACATGCAAGTCTTTTCTCGGCATGCCGAACCTGATTACGTCACCGGGTTGGATTTGTCCGGGACGACCCATTGCATCCTCTACCTGCTTCCAGTCGCTCTTACTGTCCTTGGGAGCCGGAACACTTCCGGCCTGGGCTAACGTCACTGGGCTGTTTAGGAAAAACGCTACACCAACCGCGGCGCTCGCCAGCATCCTGAAGATGCAGAAAGACAAATTCACTGACAAAATCCTGCGCATCTCGCATTCTCCTTTTTCCGCACGCCCGGGTTATGTTCAATTATAGGCACCGATTCTCACGCTTATTGCGTGTCAGTGCCCAACCACTTGTAGGCTGAGATGCGTCATACCGTTTTTTGGGCACACTTAGCGCAACCTGTTTGCTCTTCTTGCATCTATTTTGATGACAGTGTGTTCGCCTCAGTGCGCCGACAGCAACCGACCTCTTTAATCATTGGCTGTAGGAGCTCTAATCATGAAAACTCGTAAGCTGGGACGCAATGGTCCTACAGTTTCCGCCCTGGGCCTAGGATGTATGGGCATGTCCGAGTTCTACGGCGGTCGCAACGATGATGAATCGGTCGCTACTATCCAGCGTGCCTTGGAACTGGGAATCAAGTTTCTTGATACGGCCGACATATACGGTCCATACACCAATGAAGAGCTGGTTGGAAAAGCGATTCGCGGCCGCCGGGATCAAGTCATCCTCGCCACCAAATTTGGGATCGTCCGAGATCCTGCCAATCCCAGTGTCCGCGCAGTCAATGGAAAGCCAGATTATGTTCGTTCCGCTTGTGAGAGCAGTTTGCGGCGGCTCGGGGTCGAGACCATCGACCTCTATTATCAGCACCGCGTTGATCCCAATACGCCTATCGAAGACACCGTCACAGCAATGGCTGATCTGGTAAAAGAAGGGAAGGTTCGCTATATCGGATTGTCCGAGGCCAGTCCGCAAACCCTGCGCCGGGCTGCCAAAGTTCATCCCATCACAGCATTGCAGACGGAATATTCGCTGTGGACGCGCGATCCGGAAGACGAAATTTTGCCCACCTGCCGGGAATTGGGAATCGGCTTCGTGGCTTACAGTCCACTGGGACGCGGTTTCCTGACCGGCCAGCTTAAGCGTTTTGAGGATTTAGCTGCCGACGACTATCGCCGCTTCTCCCCTCGGTTTCAAGGCGAGAACTTTCAGAAGAATTTGGAGTTGGTGCGTCGCGTGGAGGCGATCGCGAAAGAGCAAGGCTGTACGCCTGCACAGTTGGCGCTGGCTTGGGTGCTCGCGCAGGGTGAGGATATTGTCCCCATTCCGGGGACCAAGCGCCGCAAATATCTGGAAGAGTTGGAGCGCTCAACGTGCAGCTCACGCCAGAGGATTTACGTCGCTTGGATGAAGTCTTCCCGCCTGGAGCTGCGGCCGGTCTGCGGTATCCCGAAGCCATGATGAACGTAGTAAACCAGTAAAAGTTAACTCGCTGGGCAAAAAAGGGCGGCTCAAAAGCCGCCCTGATTTGTTTTTACTAGCCACTAACAACTAGCCACTGATTTTTACGCTGGCGCCGGACGCTCGCCCTTGGCCAGCCCCGGACGTCCCGGTTCAGGCTTAAGCACCTGCTGCACCCCGTCATCGCCCTTCGGCGGAGGCGTCATCTTGGGCAGCTCTTTGCCCTCGATAATCAGACGGATTTCGTTCGCGTCGAGTACCTCGCGCTCCAACAATGCGACGGCAATCCTGATCAACGTGTCGCGGTGGGCGGCAAGGATTTCCTTCGCTACGCCATAACCATCGCTGATTAACCGACGCACTTCGTCGTCGATCTTGATTGCGGTTGCTTCGCTGTAGTCGCGATGTTGTGCGATCTCACGGCCTAAGAAGATTTGTTCTTCTTTCTTGCCGAAAGTGAGAGGCCCCAGATCGCTCATGCCGAACTCGCAGACCATCTTGCGTGCCAACTCGGTCGCGCGTTCGATATCGTTGCCTGCGCCCGTGCTCATCTGATTCAGGAACATCTCTTCGGCGATCCGTCCGCCCATCATGATGGCGATTTCGGTCTCCAGATATTCCTTGGTGTAATTGTGTTTGTCGTCGATGGGCAACTGCATGGTCACGCCCAGCGCCATTCCGCGTGGGATGATGGTAACCTTGTGCACCGGGTCGGACTTTGGCAGCTTGGCGGCGACGAGCGCATGGCCCGCCTCGTGGTATGCCGTCACCTTCTTCTCCTCTTCGGAGAGGATCAGCGACTTGCGTTCCACGCCCATCAGTACTTTGTCTTTGGCCAGTTCGAAGTCGTACATGAGAACAGCCTTGCGATTCTGTCGGGCCGCGCTTAATGCCGCCTCGTTCACCATGTTCGCCAGGTCGGCTCCGGAGAAACCCGGAGTGCCGCGAGCGAGGACGGAAAGATCGACATCGTCCGCAAGAGGAATCTTGCGGGTATGAACTCGCAGGATTTCTTCTCGGCCACGAACATCCGGGCGGCTCACGACGACGCGACGGTCAAAGCGTCCGGGACGCAGCAGCGCGGGATCCAGCACATCGGGACGGTTCGTGGCGGCCATCAAGATGACGCCTTCATTCGATTCGAAGCCGTCCATCTCTACCAGCAATTGGTTCAAGGTCTGCTCGCGCTCGTCGTGACCGCCGCCAAGGCCGGCACCGCGATGGCGTCCCACGGCATCGATTTCGTCAATAAAGATGATGCATGGCGCGTTCTTCTTGCCCTGCTCAAAGAGATCGCGAACCCGGCTTGCGCCTACACCCACGAACATCTCTACGAAGTCAGAGCCAGAGATGGAAAAGAAGGGCACGTTGGCTTCGCCAGCGACAGCTCTGGCCAGCAAGGTCTTACCAGTTCCCGGAGGGCCAACGAGCAACACACCCTTGGGAATTCGTCCACCAAGTTTTTGGAACTTTTGCGCTTCGCGGAGGAACTCAATGATTTCTTTCAGTTCTTCTTTGGCTTCGTCGACGCCGGCTACGTCTTTAAACGTGACCTTCTTCTGCTGCATGGAGAGCAGCCGGGCGCGGCTCTTGCCGAACGACAATGCCTTATTGCCGCCGGTCTGCATCTGCCGGATCATGAAGAACCACAGCGCGGCCAGCAACGCCAGAGGCGCGAGATTGACGATCCAGGTCCAGCTTCCGCTGCTGACATCGCGGATGGAGATATTGACGCCTTTATCGCGCAGCGTCTTGATCATGTCCGGATAATTTGCGGGGACGGTGGTATGAAAGCCGGAATTATCATTGCGGTACTTACCACGTACTTCCATGCCAATGATGGTGACGTCCTTCACATTGCCGGAGTCCACATCTGACATGAATTGAGAGAAGTTGACTTCTTTCTCTTTTTGATTTCCGCTCCCCATTTTGACTACTTGCCAGAGCAAGAAAGCTGAGAGAACGATCACCAACCAGAAAACTACGGTTTTGACGGTTGAATTCACCCTGATAAACTCCTAAGAAATAAGCCGCACGCAATTCCCGTTCGAGGGACACTTACCCACTTCAATTAGATGCCAGCCACGGCTTTTGGATGGACATATTGCTAGACTGCCATTTTAACCGTTCTGCGGAAAAAATGACGGCGAACTTGCGAAAACTTAAGTCACGGGCACAGCTTGGTTTGTAGCTGCCAAATACGAGAGGTTGCGGTTGGTCTGTTGAGGCGACCCCAACCCATAGCCGACCAGGAAGGCTTCATCTACCAGGAACCCGAAATAGTCGGGCTGCAATTGCACCCGGCGGGCGGATTGGCGGTCCAGTAACGTGGCCAGTTTGACCGAAGCGGCTCCCCGGGCCCGCAAGTCGTTCATCAAAAACTCGCTGGTCACTCCTGAATGCAACAGGCCTTCGACCAGCAAAACGTGTTCTCCCTTGATATTTGGCTCATGGCTGAAGAAAATCTCCAGGAAATCTCCGGGGCCTTTTCCACTCTGCTGGCGGTACCTGGGCTTGATGAATTGGCAGGTTACGGGAACCTCGAGTGACCTTACCAGGTCGGCCATGAACATGAATCCATTCTCCAGCAGCGCCATAGCATGCAGGGTCTGGCCGCGATAGTCGTCGGAGATTTGCCGCGCTATTTCGCGTACCCGCTTCTGGATTTGTTCGGCTGGGATTACGATGCGCAACTGTTCGGGCTTTGAACTCTGATTCACAATTCGCCGGACGGCCTTTCTTTGATGGCGAGAGCGTCTTCAACCCCCTCGCGAACACGTAAGTGTGCGGGCACGGGAAATCCGCGAACCCACACTACATCAGCTCCCTGCACTACGACTGGCCAAAGCTTTCTTTCGGACCCCGTAATGTGCAACTCCTGGAGCAATTCCTTGATCTTCTTGGGAGACTTGGTATGGACGGGCCAGAATCGGTCTCCGGCGCGCCAGTTTCGAACTTGCAGCTCTTTGCCCAACATCGCCGAATCCAGCAAGTGGTCGGGATTATACCCTCCGCGGGGTGAAACCAGCGCTGCTTCAAACCATGTACCGGTCTCAGGAACTTTGATTCGCCCAGGCACGCGAAGGCAATATTGATAATCCGAATCTGCCTTGCTCTTCGAAGTGCAATCAAAGCGGAGAGCCGTCGCGGTGCGGGTAACAGTCCATCCGCCTGGCAGCATTCCGGATTTCCCCAGTTCGGCATCACCTGCTACTTGCAGGATATCGTGCACGTGCTGGAACTCCAGCTGCAGTCCCAATGATTCGCCCGCTGCCCGAACCACCCGCCGCTGCAAAGCGAGCGGAACATCGTTCAATACGCTCAGCTTCAGGGCGCTTCCGTTCCACGCCTGCGGCAGGGCTAGCGCAACTTGCTGCTGCCAGTACTCCTCTTCGGCGCGCGCGATCTCCGCCACCTCCGCCAGAGTCTCACGAACCGCGGGATTCAGATGGCGCTCCAGCCGCGGCATGATCCCGTGACGTACCCGGTTGCGGCTGTGCCGCAGGTCCCGGTTGCTGGAATCCTCCCGCCAGCCTTGTCCCAGCGCTTTGAGATAAGGTTCCAGTTCTCTTCTTCTGGTTCCAAGCAATGGCCGCACGATGGTTTTCTCTGAGATCTGAGAACCATCGACTGGCAACTGGGTATAAATGCCAGCCAGTCCACGCGTTCCAGCTCCCCGCACCATTTTCAAGAGCACCGTCTCAGCCTGATCATCCAGCGTGTGCGCGGTCGCCACGCGGTCCAAGCCGTTTTGAAGCAATTTCGAGAAATATTCGTACCGCATTTCACGGCCCGCCGCCTCAAGACTCAGGTGCTTCTGCGCGGCATAGCCCTCAACATCTCCACTCTCACGATGCAACTCCAGTTTATTTTGACGGGCGAGATTAGCGACAAATTGTTCGTCCGACTCGGCTTCCGCTCCCCTTAGTTTGTGATTGAAATGAATGACAGAAAGCACAATGCCGAGTTCTTTCCGCAACTCCAGCAGCAGCCGCAATAGGGCGACCGAATCCGCACCGGCCGACACCGCGACCCCGACTCGGTCGCCTGCCTTAAGAAGCTGGTTGCGCCGAATGTAATGGAGAACGCTTTGCGCCAGTATCTGCACATCTTTAATGGTACATCCGAAGCCGGCGGGACGATGGTTCTCGGCTTCGCTGAGGGGAAGAACTAGATAACAGCGGCTTGGGTACGGCGTCTGGCCTGGATCTCGATATAAACATTTACCAGGGATACAGCCGCCGGAGTAACACCTGGTATACGAGAGGCGTGACCAAGAGTGCGGGGCTGAACATGGCTTAACTTTTCCTGCATCTCGCGGGAGAGACCGCTGACCGAACGATAATCGAACCAGTCCGGGATCGATCGTTGCTCCGACTTTTTGAGGCGCTCAATCGAGCGCTGCTGCTGCTGCAGATATCCTTCGTATTTGATTTCCGTCTCTACTGGCTTGAGCTCGTTACGAACTTCGGAGGTCAGATGACTTGCAGACACTGGTCCGCGGCGGAAAAACTCCGGCATCAATTCACGAAGGATCGGAACCATGTGCTCGATGCTAACTTCGGGGCGCTTCAGCAGTTGGGCG
>Ga0070697_100002327_pt1 | contig 14601 bp, 23 predicted proteins | sample KBSK1501metaG_FD_65475 | JGI IMG/M metagenome (GOLD analysis project Ga0070697, IMG submission 65475) | Corn, switchgrass and miscanthus rhizosphere microbial communities from Kellogg Biological Station, Michigan, USA - KBS K1-50-1 metaG | ecosystem: Host-associated > Plants > Roots >...
GGCTCTAGAATTGGTGCTTGGAAGATTTTTGCGCGGTCGAGGTATGCTCCTGTAGGTACAACGCAGAAGTCTGCTTTGTTCTGTCTGAACGCTATGTCTAACCCACCGATGAGAATCGCATCCTTGAACTTCTGGGTCACGGCCCAGTCGGACAGAGCCTTTGCGAATTCTGCTTCCTCTGACCGGTGAGGCGAGAATTCCAATTTTATCAGAACGACCTTGTTCTTTCGATAGACCTCAAACGGTGTGACGAGACCGCCCTCCGCAGTCCCAACCCAGGGTGGAGGGTTGGAGACATCGACAAATCCGATTCTGTAAGCTTTCAGGGCGTGAATCATGTACGACGTTGCGATGTATCCTGTTTGGCCGACCCCGTGAAATCCTGTCACTAGCGTGGAGCCTCTCAGATTTTTCGAGTCGACGAGGATGCGAATTGTCAAAGCAGCTCTCTAGATAGAGTAGAAACGCCATAATCTGGCGCTGCTTAAATCTCTCCCGTTATGACGCGTGGCGTTGCAGGGCTTTGGTTCTGCCGTTCTGCCAAGTCTTCGGTTTGGTCGAAGGCTTGTCTTACTCTCATCGACTCAGAAGATTACCGTCGTCGTCGGGTTCCCCTTCACTGCTTCAACCGGGAACGGTCGAACCTCAACCCGCCCCCTCACGCCCAGAGCGCGGTAGCTTGGCCCATTGCCCGGCAGGGATTTTACCATGGCCAACCAATCCCCCTATCCCGGTTCGGACCCATCACATAGTCGGAGATTCTCCCCTATCCCATTGTGACTGGCTCAAACGACGAAAGTGGTAATGTCTACTCCTGGAACATAGCTGTTAGAGATGGCTGAAGCTACGAAACACAAAGAGTAACCGAAGAGTTTGACAGGGCTTTTATGATAGTGTTCTGAGCCTTCGTGGTGATTGTGAGTTTAGAGTCATCAAATGTTTCAGTGTCAGTCTGACTCGGTGTTCGGATGATGAAGATTCGGTTCATGGGTGCCTGCCAAGAAGTAGGCAGGTCTGCATTTGCTGTTAGCATGGGTGAGAAATATCTCGTCTTAGACTACGGTGTGATGGTCAATCATCACGTGGGTTTCCCTATGCATATTCCTCCCAAGGAGGTGGAGGCTATCGTTCTCACGCATGCTCATCTTGATCACGTTGGCTCGGCCCCCATCTTCTACATCGCTGGAGGCGTGCCTCTCTACGGCGTTCAGCCAACTTTCACTCTAACGAACCTGATCATCAAGGACTTTCTCAAACTGAGCGGCTACTATGCACCCTACGAGTACATTGATCTCCAGACGATGCTCAAGCATCAGCGCGATCTGCAGTACAAACAAGCGACTGATATCGGCAACGGTTCAGTGACTCTGATTAACGCGGGGCATATTCCGGGTAGCGCTCAAGCGATCGTCCAGAGTGACGGGAAGAGGATCCTCTACACTGGGGACTTCAATCGTCAGCCTACTAGGCTCGTCGATGGTGCCGATCCCGAGTACAAGAACTTGGATGCGATTGTCATGGAGGGGACGTATGCGATGGAGGATCATCCGATTCGGGATGGGCTGGAGAAGGAGTTTGTCCAGAAGGTTACGGAGGTCGTCGAGGGTGGCGGGACCGTGTTGGTTCCAGCGTTCGGCGTTGGCAGATCACAGGAACTGCTCAGCGTCCTCTCCGCATACCATTTCGAGCATCCGGTCTTCGTCGATGGAATGGCCTTGGACGCAATGGAGTTGCTTCTGAAGAATCCGACGGCTCTGCGTGATGCCAAGGTTTTCGAACGTGCGAGTAAGATGGCTCACTGGGTTGACGGCTGGAATGATAGGCGCAGAGCCGCGAAAACCCCAGGTGTAATTATTTCTCCGGCGGGGATGTTGAAGGGGGGAGCGTCGGTCTTCTATATGGAGAATGTTGCGGCGAAGAAGGAGAATGCTGTCTTCATGGTGAGCTTCCAGGTTCCGGGAAGTCCGGGACGGATTCTCCTTGATAGGCGAAAGTTTGTCATTCATGGGAGAGCTCGGGAGGTTGACGCTCGGATCGAGCGTTTCGACTTCTCTTCGCACGGGGGGAGGAGGGAGCTTGAACAGACTCTCTCGGATCTTGACAAGAAGACCCGGGTGTTCGTTGTGCACGGGGCGGAAGGGAATTGTAAGAAGCTGGCTGAGTGGGCTTCGACTGAGCTCGGTTTGAACGCGAGTGCTCCGAAGACCGGTGATGTCGTCGAGATATAGAACGCCATGGCAGAGAGCGAGAGCAAGGTCTTCAAGCCTCGCCCAAAGCATCTCCTTCCAGTATTTCTCGGTCTACTAGCAACCGGAATTCTAGCTTATCCGATTTCGCTGGTAGCGCCAGCGCAAGCCCAAGTGACTCCTTTCGACGTCAACTCCGTTACAGGAGCATCACTCAACGCGGTCGTGTTTGTCTTCGCTCTCGGGGCCAGCGCCACGATAATGTTTCTACTGATTCGTAGAGGTCGGATGCGGTTTATTCGTCGGCTCATTAAGGGAGCACTGGTTATAGTCTCCTTCGCAGTCGCGTTCTGGTATTCAACATCGATCCTCGCATCGGTGGTCGATCTGTCAACCAACCTGTGGACATTAGTCTCGCTACTGCTCTCCCTAGGAATCGCTGCGGCAATCGGATTGACCGTTTTTGGAAAAGGCCAGTCTCGTCAATTGTCAGGTGTGACCGCGCTCGGAGCTCTCACGGGAGTGTTTCTCGGTTATTCTCTTGGCCCGGAAACTGCGCTCGTCTTAGTGGGCGCGCTTGTTGTCTATGACATAGTTGCAGTGTTTAGAGGTCCAGTAGGCGCGTTGGCTAAAGCCGTCGAGGCGGGAGATCTGCCTGGTGCAATGTACACGTACGGTGAGCTCACTATCGGAATGGGAGACCTTGTTTTCTACTCGCTAGTGGCGACAACGGCAATGGTATACTTCGGCCCGCTCTCTTTCTTCGGGGCGGGGCTTGGGATCCTCGCGGGATCTTACTTGGGTTTTAGAGCCCTCTCGAGATACGAAATGTTTCCAGGATTGCCGTTCTCATTATTGTTGGGCATTGCCGGAATGTTGCTGACCGCTGTAGCTACAGGGACTCTAGTTCTCTAGATGCTTCGTGTAGCGAGTTGAAACGATAGTCGGCGAGGCTTGTCTCGACGCGTTGTCTTCGGTCTATCAGAACTGTCCTGAGTCCGGCGACGTATCCTCCTCCAATATCATGTATTTCCGAGTCACCCACCATAACCGCTTCTTCCGGTCGAGTCTTGAACTGCATCAGCGCGTATCGGAATATTCCCGGATCGGGCTTTCGGATCCCGACACTGGCCGACGTCACGACCTGGTCGAAGTATTTTGTTAGTCTGACTTTGTCGAGGATTCGCATGGCGACCTCGTGCGATGACACGTTAGAGATTATTCCCAGTTTGACGTCTCGTCCTAAGAGCTTGCTCAGAGTAGAGTCGGCGTCGTCGAAGGCGACTGCGTTTGCGGCTCGCGCCTTCACTATGATCTTGATGGCTTTCCTGACGAGCTTGTCTGGTGGATTGTCTTCGATTATCCGTTCGAGTAGCTGTCTCATCCAGACCTGAATCGGAATCTCTACGTGATGTCTAGATCGTATTGCTTCGTTGGTCTTGTAGCCCTCGCGGTAGAGCTCGAACAGCTTCTCGGGAGAGACCCGTTTGGGTAGTATCGGGCTGATCTCTTGGAGAGCGTTCCTTGTGACCATGTTGTCTTCAATGTTCTGAGTGACAAGGGTCTCGCCTAGGTCGAAGAAGATAACCTTCGCGTGTTGAGCCATGGATTTTACCGGACCCGTTTCATTTCGTATGTGGAATTAGGTCTGTTGCATGTGGAAAGCCGAATGAAGCCTTCTGACCATATCCGCCACATCTTGCTACTTTGTGCCGTGAGGGTCAATTGTTTTTGGCATTTCTTAGATGGTAACGGGTTTGGTAACCGTGGATGGTAACAGTTGGTCTAGTTGGCGCCGTATCGTAGTACTGCTGCGACTTTGCCGAAAGAGTCACGAAGCATTCGTCCCTCTTCTGTCTCTTCGGAGATGACTTCAACCTTGCTTCCTCCTTTCTCTGCGTATTCTAGGAAGTTATCAATAATGTCGCCGTGGTCTGTGGCTTCCAGCATTGGCTTGCCGCAGTTCATGCAGGGTCTCGTTGCTAGTTCGTTCATGACTGCGTGGGCTTCGTATCTTGTTCCTCTGAATTCTTCAATGTTCCCGCAGTTCTTGCACTTGAGAACTACTCGCTCTCCTTCTAGCTTCTCCGAGATCAGCAGCGTATCGACTAGTCCCTTCTCAAGATACTCCTGGATCTTCTTTTCTCCAAACGCTGCTTTCCCGGTTTCGTGTCCCAGTTCGTAGAGGAATTTCTGGACTAGCTGTTTCTCCTCGCCATATCTGACACCCTTGAGTACGTCGCTGCTCTTCTCCACTACCTCTTCAACCCCAGCTTCACTAGTGTAGCTGGTGTCGATAAGCGAGAGGACCTTCTTCTTGAGCGTGTACTGCAAATATTCGCCTTCTTCAAAGACGTACTTTGTAGGTCCCGGACCCCCAATGATGATTCCCTTCAAGTCTGGGATTTCAAGCATCATCTCGTTGAAGTGTTGGCCGACGCGTTTGTAGTAGTCGTTGATGACTTGTTCTCTGATCCGTTCGAACCTTCGAGCGGATTGCCCTCCGGCCCGGCTCTTGCCGGGTGTTCCCGATGTGAAAGTCTTCAAGATTTCTACTCTGCGTCCCTTCAGAGTAGCAACGACTGCTTCTGTCCCATCAATCACTAGTATTCCGTACGTGTCTTTGTCGGCGACGAGCGCGAGTAGTGGTTCGACATGGAAGCGGGCGTCGCATCTGTAGAAGCCGACAGTAATCGGCTCCGGCGGGATCAGTGTATACGTCTCCATCTTCTCGCTTCCCGCGCCGTTCTGCGGGATCGCGCCCGCGAAGATTACAAGTCCGGTTGGAGGTGGCTCTTTGAAGAGTTTGAGTCGTTGCATTGTTCGCTCTATCCCGTCTTGAACGTTATTTCGCGTAGTGCGCGATTTGATGTTGACCGCAGTTCCGAGTTCTTCGCGTAGCTGTCCTAGAACTTCGTGTATCTTCCGGTCAGGTGGAACGTAGAGGCTGATGAGTTCCGTGCCTCTGCCCTCTTTCTTCGCGAGCTGTTCGAGGGTCCGCTTGAACTTGAATCGTGCAACCGAGTCCGGGCCTGGCATCTAGCGTCCACCTGCCTTCGAAAATTGCTGTTTAAGGGCTTGGCTAAGGTTGCCGCTATTCGTTCAGAGAGAAACGTTACGCGTCAAACTGGGTTGGACCAGAATCATACTCGTCACTTTGACCAGTCCTCATTAGCAATAGTGCTCAGAATCGTATTAAATCCTTGTTTAAGGAAGGCTCTGTTGACTCTTCGTCGGATTCGACTTTCATCGGCCTCTGATTATTATCTTCCGGATAGAGCATGGTGGGTGTGTCGTCGTGTATGAGCGCCCGTGGAAAAAGCCAGTAATGGTCTGCTGACCTAGGAAGAGGCTTACGGGTGTGAGAGAGGCTTACAAAACAGATGATAGGCGACGGTGCCTATTCTGAGGCGGTTGAGGTTCGACCGTTCCAGGCCAAGAAGAAGCTACGAGCTTCTGAGGCGCAAGGGCTCTCAGTTGAAGCAGTGAAGGGGAACCCGACGACGACGGTAATCCCTAGAGTCGATGAGAGCAAGTTAACCTATCCAACGACAAGTTAACAGAACCTTTAAGGAAACCGTAAAAGACCTCCAGATCCCGCCTGCAACAATGATTCCAATATTCAATCGGACAGGTTCTCCATTCTAATATACTGAATTCGTTCGGTGCTAGGTTCAGACTCGGATGAAGGCGGTTGTAAAGCTAGGGGGTGCGCTGTTCAAGCGAGACCCAGATGTTGACGCGTTGCGGAGCATGGGAAAGGTCCTGTCCGCTTTCGCAAGTGAAGGAAATCAACTTGTAACAGTTGCTGGTGGGGGTCAGAACGCGCGGGTCTACATTGATGTTGCACGGAAGCTGGGTGCGGATGAGTCAACTAGTGATCTACTCGGGATAACCGTGACCAGAGCCAACGCAGAACTATTCCGGCTCGCTCTCGGCAGTGTTGCTGTCACGAAGATTCCGACTATGCTATCGGAGCTGATTCACTATGTGAGTCCTGGAAAGGCGGTAGTTATTGGGGGTCTACAACCCGGACAGTCGACGAATGCTGTCGCTGCTCTAGCTGCTGAAATTACTCACGCGGATTTTCTTGTCAATGCGACTGATGTTCAAGGAGTGTATAATGCGGACCCGAAGAAGGATCCGAAGGCAAAGCTGCTTAGGTCTGTGAGCGTAGAGAAGTTGTTGAGCTGGGCGATGGCCGGAGATGTCTACGCGGGCAAGTATGAACTGCTGGATCCTGTTGCGTTGAAGATCATGCAGAGGGCGAGGATTCCGACGAGGTTCGTCTCAATGGAGGACCCGTCGAATATCACGAGTGCTCTGCGAGGCCGAGACATCGGGACCCTCGTATCTTATTCCTAGGAGGCCCGCGCGATGAAACTGTTGGACCTGTTTCAATCCAAAGCGCAAGTTAGACTTGTAGAACACTTGCTGCAGAATCGGGACAAAGTCTTCAACCAAGCCGGACTCGCGCGGGTGCTTGATGTGTCCCCGTCGACTGTTGCGCGGATCGCAGAGCCGCTAGTCAAGTCTCGAGTATTGATGTTCGAGAGATATGAACAAGGAATGAAGATCTTTGCCCTGAACAAGGAGGAACCTGCAGCGCGGAACTTGATGGATTTCTACGACAAGATTCGCCAGCTCTAAGACTCTGATCGTCGACGCGTCGTATCATCTGGATCATTGCGGCTTCGCACTTGCAAGTTTGTTTTGGACAGGTGCGCTTGTGAGTTCACGGAGAGCATCTGCGGCAATCCATTTTGCACATCTAGATTCAGAATTTCTGATCTCGCTGCACGTTCTGATCGCAGCCGCATTTAGGACCGCGTTTCGTTTGCCAATCTGTCTTAGCGCCCAGTTCACAGCTTTCTTGACAAAGTTTCGCTCGTCTGCGGCCTCCCTGACCGTCGCGGGAAGGAAATCTAGAAACGTCTGGTTCGAAGCTTTCTTGTCGTGAACGGCAAGTTCAGCCATCAGTACAAAGCCAGCTCTCTTGACAAACTCCTCTTTTCGCTTAGACCATTCGTGGGCCTTTCTGATAGCAAATCTTGTTTTGTCGAACAGGTTTCCGCAGCATCCATCGACGACATCCCATGAGTCGAAGTCCGCTGCCCATTCTTCCATCTGGCTCTCAGAAACCTCCACGGGGTCATCTATCATGCTAGCGAGTGTGCGTGCCTCATGGATTCCTGTACTCCAGAGTTCTTGAGCAAGCTCATGATCAGTCCCTATTTTCCTGGCTAGACCCCGGAGTTGTGGAATCGAGACTCCGAGAGCCCTGGTTGTTTGTATTCCAAAGCGCGACATTTCCGCAACCGCCTTTGGATTACGTCGTCGCTTGAGGTCGTTTATTATGGGTTCAAGGCTTATAGAGGTTCGACTCCTGACAAACCTGGTTGATCCTGATCTTTTCATCGAGGTCGTTGGATTCTATCTCACCTTTGAAAGCCTGTCCCCTATCAGAAGGTGTCTTCTGGGGGCTCTCAGCGAGCAATTGCGGTATTTTCCGGAATTGGGTAAAAAAAGCAATGAAGCGATACCTGCTTAGCGTCTCGGATATCTGAGGCTATCCTTTTACGGTCAATGGTTAATTATCCGTATACCAATCTGGACCGCAAGGCCCGAGTTTGCACCGTCAAAGGGTAACAGTAACTATACTTCTCATCTTGCTGGCTGTAAGCCTTCTTGCCGCTGCGGAGATAGCGAACCCTGTTAACGCAATCACCAGTAACGCTAGCCCCCCTAGGATAGCTACAACCGGCGATGCCTCAGTCTACCAGTCATCATATCAGAGCCCTGGATTCAACGCGCAAGGACGATACTGGATCTTCTACGATGACTCTTCTTTTACCTGTGAGCATCAAACTGGCTGTCTCTTCTACACCTCGAGTCTGGATGGCACTTCATGGGCAACTCCAACAAATGTCGGCATTCATGTCACTGATAATGACTGGTCGATTGTGACAGATGGGACGGGGTCTTTCGCTTACTATGCCCGATACAACGAAACAACTTTTGATGCGACTGCTAATCGGGCTTTGCTTTTTGGAAAAGGACAACTCGCCAATACCGGATTCATTACTTGGCAGTCTGAACAGGTTGTTATGAATCCAAGCTCGGCGATGAAGTTTCCCAACGATGTAATAGGGGTCGACTCCAATGGACAGGTATGGATTGGCTACCAGCAGGATAATGCCGGAAGCAAGACACCACACATCATACATTCTAACAGCACTCTTCCCCCAGCACCAATAAGTGCGAACTTCACTGCTAGCTCTCCAAACCTGATCGTAACGAACAATGTGACCTTCACTGCGACTGCGAATGGAGGAAAGTCGCCATACGCATTCGTCTGGAACTTTGGCGATGGCTCGACAAACAAAACCACAAGCAAAACCATAAGCCACCTGTACCCTGTTTCAATCACACCAACAACCTATCGTGTAGGTCTCATAACGAATGATAGTAATACTCCGCAGCAAACTATCGTATCAAACGAGACAATTCTGATTCCACCACCGGCGATCCTGGCAAACTCTCCACCTGTGCTTCATGTACCTCTATCGATAAGCATCAAGACAGGAACGTCGGTATCTTTCCAGGTTAGTGCCACTGACGCTGATGGAGATACCGCCACAGTGTCAGCCAGTGTACCGTCGTACACTAGTTTCGATTCGTCGACAGGAAGATTCTCGTGGGCCCCAACAGCGAATGAAACTGGCTTGACCATATTATCATTCACCGGCACGGATAACAGCACCTCGCGGCTATCTACAACGGAAGAAGTTCTTGTCTACGTCTCTCCATTGTGGTCGGGGGATTTCCTTCTCTCAACATCAACTTCGGCGCTAAATGGGAATTGGCATGTTGACATTGCGACCCTCGCAACTGGCGGTCAAGTATATGCTGCGTATTGGGTCGAAGGCAATCCCCTCTTCGGTAGGCTGTTTAGCAATACGGCTTGGGGTGTTGAGGAGGACGTTTCGGGGCCGTCATCCGCTCCCTCGACTGATGTGAACTCGTTCATCTTTGCTGCCGGATCAAGTGTTTCCGCCATATACTATGATACGAATGTCGGGAAATTGTATTCCTCTTCTAGGGGTCAATTCGGCGGATGGGGATCGAATGTCATAAGCCCTGGAGATGCAAAATCAGCCGGCAGCCTCGGACGCTATTCACTGCCTTTCACAGCCGCATTTGACCAAGGCGATTCTCGATTCTACGTGTTCTGGTATGACCAGGCGAACAATACCATTGATGAATTTTCGGGTGCCGACAGCACTTGGCTCAAGACCGAAGGGGCTTTTTCGACTCATCCTTCAGCCGCCGGGTCTACTATCGGAAGCTATCACTATTCCACATCGGTTGGAGGCAAGAACGCGATCGGCATAATGTGGATAGATGGGACTGGCTCCCCGTACAACCTGAACTTCGGACTTGAGACCGTAGGGCCACTCAGTTCTCCAACGACCGACAGTTCTTGGAATCCGAGGGTAGGCTGCACTGCGTCGGTCGTGACTATTGAGCAGATCCTGGGCAATCAAATCAATTCTTTTGGGGGCGCGACGCAGAGTGGTAGCATCTTCAACCCGGGGATTCTGGCCAAAAGCCCCGGAGACGCAAAGCGCTGGCTTGCGCCTCCGTGCACTATGACTAACGCGGACGGACAAGTCGTATCCGCGTTCGTAGAGATCGTTGGCGTTCAGAGAGGTTTTCTGCTCAACGAGGACTATGCCGTCCGCTTTGACCCTGTAAACGGTGGAGGGCCCTACCCGAACGGTATGAACATGTCAGATACCACCTTCAGAATTTACACTCCAGGTTTCAACAACGCGAACAGTATTGGTTGCTCCTCTACCAACACCACAGGCTGCATGCATACTATCCATGTAGAGTTTGATCATGATTGGAAAGCAGCGGGATATTGCGGCCCGAATACGGTTTGCGACCCCTACAAGATGGCGGTAGGCGATGTCTCGAGCGCGGTTGACAAGACATTGATCGATGTTCAGGGATTCATCTACTGGGACCCTGAGCACGTGAGTGACCCGAGTCATGGCTACTCGGGCTGGGAAATACACCCACTCACTGCCTGGAGATTGCACGGAGTAACGCCAAGCTTCTCGCTCAGTGCAAGCCCGAAGTCCGTAACAATTCTGCCCGGCCAAGCAGTCAACTCGACCATTACCATAAACGCATCCAACCTCTTCTCTGGACCTGTTCCTCTAACCGCAACGGTTACCCCCTCCGGGCCCGCAAGCCCGGCTGTAACCTTCCATCCCTCCACTGTCATCGTCCCACCATGCAACCAGTGCGGGATAGCGAACTCCACATTAACAGTCGCTGCGACGAGCACGAGCTCAGGCAACTACGTTGTCACCGTTAGAGGGTTTAACGGCAGCACAACTAGATCGACGAACGTCACCGTGCAAGTCCAGGGCTTCATCCTATCAGCCAACCCACAGACTGTCACTGTCTCCGCGAATGGATCGGTCAATTCTACGATCACAGTGACTAGCGTCGGAAGTTTTAGTGGCCCAGTGAATCTCAGCGCGACCTCGGCCGGTTGCGCTTGCGGTTTCGTGACCAAAATCACCCCTAGCAGTGTCACTATATACGTAGGTGGAAAGCAGAATGCAACCCTCACAATCACGGCAGGCGCACTGACTGGCAGCGCGATGATCACAGTTACCGGCACTTCGTCTACGCTATCGGCCTCGACTACTGTATCAGTTACGGCCGTCGACTTCACGGTCTCTGCTAGCCCAACAAGTGCCGCCGTGCTCACGAATAGGCTTGCCAACTCGACAATCACGGTCATTGCGATCAACGGTTTCACCGGCGCGATCAGCCTGACCGATGCGGTTCCCACAGGTCTCACATGCTCCCTAAGTCCGCTCAGCATAACTCTGACCTCGGCCACAACCTCCGGGTCATCCAATCTGGCATGTAGCGGCCCAGTGGGCAACTACACTGTGATCATAACCGGGACCAGCGGTAGCCTCTCACACTCAGCCCTCTTCACAGTTAGAGTCCAAGACTTTACGATTGTTGCCAGCCCGACGGCACTGATGGTCAACTCAGGCTCCTCAGGCGTTTCACTGATTCGTGTGACTGCCGTCAACGGATTCGCAGGAACTGTCGGACTCTCACAGAACGGCGGGACCGCATGTAGCCTCAATGCTCCTAGCGTAACTCTCACTTCTACCGTAAGATCGACTACCGTCAATCTCACCTGTACCTACGCGACATTCGGAAACAACGTTATCGCGGTCTCGGGCACTATCAGCCCACTAACTCATAACGCAACGGTGACTTTCCAAGTAGTCGACTTCACAATCGCAGCCAGCCCGACCAGCCTTACCATCAACGCAGGATCACTGGGAAACTCAACAGTGACTTTGGTGGCACTTAACGGCTTCAACAGAACAGTAACCTTGACTCTTAGCCCCCCGCCGGGATTAACGTGTTCACTCTCTGCGATTAAGGTCAGTCTCTCTACTTCACCCGCGACCTCTGTTCTGTCCTGCAAATCGTCAACAGCAAGCGACTACACCGTAACCGTTACGGGAACAAATGATACCTTGGTCCACATTACGGGAACCATCACATTCCACATTGTAAGCTTCACTATCACAGCGACCATTGGCTCGTTGACCCTGCCCGCCGGTCAAAGCAGCTCAAGCGCATCAGTCCAATTGGGAAGCTTGAATGGTTTTGCTGGAACTGTGACGCTTAACATTCTCGTTTCGCCGTTGGGTCCGACGGCCAGTCCAAACGTAGGTAGTCTCAAGCTGACATCTGGCGGAAGCAACTCGACTGGTTTGAGCATCAATGCAGGGGAGGCCGCTGGAATCTTTACCTTGAACGTGACTGTAACTAATGGTCTGTTTACGAATTGGACGACGATAACCCTTACAGTCACACCGGAGAGCCCGAGCATCACTACAACGCTTTCCTTGTCCAGTATCATCGCTGGCGGTTCAGTTACAGATTCAGCAACGCTGACGGGAGGTACAAGCACAGCGAGCGGCACCGCAACCTACTACCTGTTTGCGAACGGTGCTTGCGGCGCTCCTGCAGCGATCGTATCGGTTGTCACAGTATCCAGCCACATGATTCCGAACTCTAGATCCGTTGTCTTCAACGCTACGGGGTCCTATAGTTTCAACGCGGCTTATTCTGGAGATAGCAACAACCACGCGGCTTCTTCGTCCTGCGAGCCTTTAGCAGTCCTAAAAGACAATCCGACGATTGCGACATCTCTGTCATCCACTTCAATACAAGTGGGCCAGTCCGTAACTGATTCTGCGACACTGTCAAACTTCTTCCAGGCTAGTGGGACAGTCAGCTACAATCTCTTCGTGGGCTCCAGCACTTGCACTGCGACAGGCTCTGCAGTCTCGACGGTAACTGTCACCAGTGGCGTCATTCCCAACTCCAGGAGCGTTGTCTTCAATTCAACAAACACGGGCGGCTACAGCTTCCAAGCTATTTATTCCGGCGACGCCAACAACAACCGCGCAACTAGCGGATGTGAGCCCCTAACCGTCAACCCCGTCGGCGTCACAATCGCCACAACCCTATCGAGCTCAACAATTACAGTTGGCGGAACCGATTCTGACACGTCGGCACTAGCCGGCGCCACATCCACTGCCGGAGGCACAGTAACTTACAACGATTTCGCAAACGGCAACTGCCTTGCGCCCGGAAGAATCGTTTCAATTGTAACCGTCATCAATGGAGTCGTCCCTAACTCCAGAACTGTAACTTTCAACAGTACCGGCACGTTCAGCTTTAATGCAGTATACTCTGGCGACGCTAACAACAATGGTGCGATCAGTAGCTGTGAATCTCTGACCGTAAACAAGACTGCTGCGGCTATTGCGACCACTATCAGCCCGTCCACATCAATAACCGTTGGCGGTTCCGTCACCGACCAAGCAACACTTGTAGGCGGATTCCCATCTACGGGCGTTACTGGCAGCGTGACCTACGCGTTCTTCAGTAATGGCGTATGCACGGGCACACCTGGTTCCACGTCGACAGTGGCTGTTGGCGCAGGAAACTTTGTACCTTCTTCAAGTTCAATAACTCCTTCATCGGCTGGCTCCTTCTCGTTCAACGCCACATACAGCGGTGACGGGAACAATACTCGGGTCAGCAGCACATGCGAGCCTCTAACTGTCCTGAAATCTACTCCAACCCTTGCCACTTCGATCAATCCGTCTTCCACGATCATAGTCGGTGGCTCTGTCACCGACCAGGCAAAAATTACAGGAGGCTTCCCGTTGACAGGTGTTACTGGAACCGTCACTTATCACTTCTTCGGCCTAGGCGACAGTGTTTGCAGTGGAACACCCGCATCCAGTCAAACGGTAAATATTGGATCTGGAAACTCCGTGCCACTTTCTAGCTCCCAGACTCCTGGCTCTGTTGGCCAGTACAGCTTCAACGCGACCTACAATGGAGATGCGAACAACAACCTAGTGACCAGCAGTTGCGAGTTGTTGACAGTCAACCCCATAACTACCACGACAGGAATTTTCTGCGGCTCATCGATCACAGTCGGGGTTCCGACCACATGCACTGTTACTGTGTCGGATGCTGCGCCGGGAACTCTCAGTCCCGGCGGTACAGTTAGCTGGTCGACCAACAGTCCTACAGGGATCTTCTCTCCGACATCTTCATGCGATCTATCCGGTACCGGAAACTCTGCAACCTGCTCCGCGACATATACACCGTCACTCGGCCCGCAAAACATTACGGCAGCTTATCCCGGTGATCCTGCACATCGGGGCAGTGCCGGTTCTCTCGTACTCGTGCCTGGACAACACTCGACAGCGACCAGTGTCTCCTGTTCGAGCCCGGTTGTGGTGAACCAGGCCTCCACTTGCACGGCCAGAGTCACAGACACTTCTACTGTTGCCACAACTCCTACTGGCTCCGTCACTTTCACCCTGGCAAGCGGAGTCTCAGGCAACTTCAACTCGACGAGTTGCACCTTGCGATCCGGCACATCCTCCGCTGCAAGCTGCGGCGTAATGTTCACTCCATCAGCGTCAGGCACCGCCGGTGCAAACATCAACGCCGCCTACGGTGGTGATAGCACTCATTCTCCCAGCGGCGGTGCGACGAATATCGCCGTCAACCCTAGAGCTACATCAACAACCGTATCATGCAACAGTGCAGTCGTGGTCAACCAGGCTTCTACCTGCACGGCGACGGTAGCCGACACTTCGGCCTCAGGCACTCCGGTTACCCCTACCGGCACAGTGACATTCACCTCCACAGGCGTTGCCGGTGGCTTTACTAGCTCTCCCTGTACACTTTCTGGATTGGGCTCGTCCGCTACATGTAGTGCGACATTTCTGGATTCAACAGCTTCGGGATCTGCAACAGTCGGTGCCTC
>Ga0070697_100002328_pt1 | contig 14601 bp, 13 predicted proteins | sample KBSK1501metaG_FD_65475 | JGI IMG/M metagenome (GOLD analysis project Ga0070697, IMG submission 65475) | Corn, switchgrass and miscanthus rhizosphere microbial communities from Kellogg Biological Station, Michigan, USA - KBS K1-50-1 metaG | ecosystem: Host-associated > Plants > Roots >...
CTGGCCGCTGGTCACCGACGAAGACGAGGTCGCCAGGAAGCTGAATAGCCTCCCTAAGTACGTCATCTCCAGAACCCTCGACGAGGTGACGTGGAACAACTCAACGCTGATCAAAGGCGACCCTGTTAAAGAGGTCATAAAGCTGAAGGTCGAGGCTGGCCGGGAGCTCCAGATCCACGGCAGCGGTAATCTCGCCCAGACGCTGATCCAGCACGACCTCATCGACGAGTATCGACTCTGGTTTCACCCTCTCGTCCTGGGAAGCGGCAAGCGACTGTTCCCAGAAGAGGGCGCGCCGATCGCTCTCAGGCTCATCGAAACCAGGACGACCAGCACCGGCGTCGTTGTCCACGTCTACCAGCCAGCAGATAAGCCCGCACGCGGATCGTTCGCCCTCGGCAAAGAATGAGTCGGACGGCGATGCCAATCATCGCTGTGACCCGGCTTCGACTGCGGGACCGGGCGCTGCTCCCGCCGCCCGTCGAGACTCGATAGCCGAGCGGCCTCCCTGAGCTGGCCCATCACCTGCCTGCCCGGCGGTCGGCCTGCGGCACGGCGCCTGCGGCCGGCTGGGCATCGGCCTGCTCGGCACGCGGGCGGGCGGGGAGCCAGAATGCCACGAGCAGGACGCCGCCGGCGGCGACACCGGCGGCGACCATGCAGGCACCGCTGAGGCTGTACATGAACGCGGCCGCCGCGGCGTCGGCGAGGCGGTGTGCGGGGCCGGGCAGCCCGGCGCGGCCGAGTTGCTGGGCAGCGGCTGCGGCGCCGCCGACGGACCCTTTGGCGACGGTAACGGCCCGGTCGGGCAGCCCCGAGGGCAGCAGGGCGGTAAGCCGGCTGGTGTACAGGGACGCGGCGACACTGCCGATCACGGCCACGCCCAGGGTGCCGCCGAACAGCCGGGTGGAGCCGTTGACCGCCGAGGCGATGCCCGCCTTCGGCGTGGGCACGGCGCCCATGATGGCCTCGGTGGCCGGCGCCTGGGTGAACCCCATCCCGACGCCGAGCATCACCATCTGCGCGGCGACGATGCCATAGGAGGTGAAGCGGGAGGCGGTTGAGATCCACAGCAGCGCGGCGCAGAACAATAGCATCCCGCCGCCGACGATGATCTTGTTGCCGATCCGTACGGCCAGCCTCGTTCCGGCCACCGACGCCACGCCCACCGAGACGGCGACCGGCAGCAGCCGCACCCCGGTGGCTAGCGGGCTGTAGCCGCGCACGACCTGAAAGTACTGGGTCATCAAGAAGATGAACCCCAGCAGGGCGAAGAACGCGACGGCCACCGAGGCGCTGGCGGCGGTGAACCGCGGGTTGCGGAACAGGCTCACGTCGATCATCGGGCTGGCGGTGCGGCGCTCGGCGGCCACCAGCGCCGCGAGCACCAGCACCCCGGCGGCGAGCACGCCGATGGTAGCGGCCGAGGTCCAGCCCCAGCCGGGCGCGGCGATGATGCCGTAGATGATCAAACTCATCCCGGCCGCCGACAAAGCGAGCCCCCGCCAGTCGACCGGCGGCGTGCGCGGGTCCCGTGAGGTGGGCACCCACCAGGCGGTCATTGCCGCGACCACGGCTGTCACCGGGACAAAGAACAGGAAGATGCTGCCCCACCAGAACCGTTCCAGCAGCCATCCGCCGGCGATCGGGCCCAGCGCGATCCCCACTCCGGCGCTCGCCCCCCACACGCCGATGGCCAGCGCCCGCTCCCGGCGGGCGGTGAACACGTTGGTCAGCAGTGACAGCGTGGACGGGAACATCATCGTCGCCCCAAGTCCCATCACCGCGCGAGCCGCGACCAGCTGGCCCACGGTGGCGGCGAACGACCCGGCCAGGCTGGCGGCGCCGAACACGGCCAGGCCCGCCAGCAGCATGCCCTTGCGGCCCAGCCGGTCGGACAGGCTGCCCGCAGCCAGCAGCAGCGCGGCGAAGGTCAGGTTATAGGCATCCACCACCCACTGCAGGTCGGTGGTGGTAGCACCGGTCTGCCGCACTAGCGCGGGCAGCGCGACGTTCACGATCGTGGTGTCCAGGTTGATGATCAGCGCCGCCAGGCACAGCGTCACCAAGATCAGTCCTTTACCTCGCATGCCCACCGCCCAAGTCCTTGTATTGATCAGCGGCCCCGGTCATGGTTCCCGGCACGGTCCGCGCCTCGCCGGCCCGGCATGATCAGGCGTTATGAACACCGCCACCCACCGTCCGCAGGTGACATCCGGCCGGGGAGGCGCGCTATTTGCCGCATCGGAGCAGAAGTTATCGCCGCCGGGGGCGGCTGACCAGGAACAAAGACGGGAAGAAGACCGGCAGTTTCACACTGCCTGTATTGACCGACCGGGCGGGCGCCACCCGCCACGACAAGTGCTTGTGGTGAACAGACCCGGAGGGGTGGATCTGCTCGTCATCATCTCGGCAGCTCGCGTGAGCGGTGTCCACGGGAGAGAAGTAGGGGATAGCCCGTCAATGTCGGCGATCGCGGGCCAGTGCAGGCCCACGGCGGCGGCGAGATCCTCCCCGGCCAGGCTCGCGCACTAACAGTGCCGACAGGGCCGGACCGCCGCGGCAAGGGCGACCCGGCCCTGCTCCTGCACGGTGGCGGGCTGGCCTGCTGCTGCTTTTTCTTGCGGCGCGGGCCGGGCACCGGTCAGTTCCTGGCGGCGGACCCGGATGGTGGCCAGCGCGACGAGCAGGGCGAGCAGCGCGATTCCCGCCGCGACCAGGAACCCGCGGGAGAATCCGGTGGCCAGGGCGTGTACGGTCAACTGGGCTGGGGATGCGGCCGGCTGGCGGCCGGCCGCGATGGCCGCGGTGGCGTTCCTCATGTTGTCGGCCACGGTGGTCCAGGCGATCGTGCCCAGCGCGGCCAGCCCGATCGCGCCGCCGACCTGCTGGCCGGTGTTGAGCAGGCTGGCGGCGACACCGGCGTGCTGTTCGGCCACGTTGTGCAGGGCGACCAGGGCCAGCGGGACGAACAGCAGGCCGAGCCCGGAAGAGGTCACCAGCATCGGGCCGAGCAGCTGGCCAGGGTAGGCGGCATGCTCGGTCAGCCGAGAGAACCAGAACATCCCGCCGGCGGCCGCGGCGGTGCCGGCCAGGATCAGCGGCCGGGGGCCGATCCGCGCCATCAGTCGCGACGCCAGCCCCGCCGCGGTCACGATCCCGGCGGTGAACGGCAGGTAGGAGATGCCCGACCGGACCGCGCTGTAGCCGAGCACGGTCTGGGAGAACAGGGTGAGGAAGAAGAACATGCCGAACATCGCGGTGCCGATGCACAGCATGATCAGGTAGGCACCGGACCGGTTACGGTCGGCAAGTACCCGCATCGGCAGCAGCGGATGCGAGCTGCGCAGCTCGACCAGCACAAACAAGACCAGCAGGAGCGCGGCCGCGGCCAGTGACGCCAGCACCAGCGCGTCACCCCAGTGCGAGAAGCCGTCCGGCCCGGTTGCCGCCCTGGACAGGCCATAGACGAGCAGCGCGATGCCAGCCGTCCCGGTGATCGCGCCGGCCACGTCGACCGGGCCCGGCCGGCGCGGCGACTCGCCCAGCACGCGGCGCGCCGCGGCCGCCACCACGATCCCGATCGGGACGTTGACGAACAGCACCCACCGCCACGACACGTAGGTGGTCAGCACCCCGCCCAGCAGCAGGCCGACCGCGCCGCCGCCGCCCGCCATCGCCGAGTAGACCCCCATCGCCCGGTTGCGCGGCTCGCCCTCGGGAAAGGTGGTGGTGATCAGCGCCAGCGCGTTCGGCGCGATCACCGCGCCGCCGGCTCCCTGCACCGCCCGCGCGGCCAGCAGCCACCACTGACTGGTCGCGAACCCGCCGACCAGGGATGCCGCGGAGAACAGCAGCAGCCCGGCGACGAACACTCGCCGCCGGCCGAGCCGGTCACCCGCCCGGCCGCCGAGCAGAAGCAACCCGCCGAAGGTGACCGCGTAGGCATTTACCACCCATTCCAGCCCGCTGCCGGAGAAACCGAGAGCATGCTGGACGTGCGGCAACGCCACATTGACGATGGTGGCATCCAGCACCACCATCAGCTGCGCAGAAGCGATGACCACCAGGGCCAGGCCCAGCCGGCTGCCCGGCACTGTCCGGCGGGTGGCGCCGACGTAGCCTGCTGCATGCTCGCCTGGCGCAGGAATGGCCGACATTGTTCGCCTCCCTCCACGACGGGAGATGATGGTAGATGTTTACTGAATTACTCGGTCCGGGGAACTGTTGCCTATTAATGGGGCGTGACCTTGGCTCATGGTCTGCCCATCGGCGCGTGGCCCGGCTGCCGCGGTCGGGCGATAGGACCATCAGGGTTGGTCACGGAGGCGCCTAGCGCGTTCGGTGACCTCGACCAGCACCCGGTGGGTGGTGGCAAGGTCGTCTGGGTCAAGGTCGGCATACACGCGTCTGGTGACGGCGCCGACGGCCTCGACCAGCCTGGCGTGGAGGGCGGCGCCCTCGGCGGTGAGCTGGGTGGGCCCGGGGCCATCGGCGGCGCTGCCAGCGACCAGGCCCTTGGCTTCGAGGCCGCGCAGGAGCTCGGCGATCTGGGAGCGATCGAGCCCCAGCTGTGGCTGGCTGGCGAGGTAGTCGTGCAGTTCGGCGGGTGAGGGGGCGGGGCCGCGCAGCGCCAGGACGCGCAGGGTGATGTACTGGGTGCGGGTGATGTCCGTGTTGCTGAGGACCTGGTTGAGGAGGGCGGTCAGGGCGCCTTCGGCCTCGCCGACGTCCTGGCCGGTCAGAGTCGCTGGTGCTGGCATGGGGTCACTCCTGGTGTGGTTAGTGCTGCGAGGGTCCGCGGGATGCCCGGGTGCTCATCGCCGGTCTGCGCACCGTTGAGTGCCGCCTGCAGCATCGGAATCATCGGTTCCTATCTATTCGGCGGCGATCAGGTCGGCGACCTGCTGCGGCTGGTCGACTTGGACAAAGTGCCCGGCGTCGTCGAGCAGATGCAGCTCGCTGCGGGGGAACAGCGCGGCGAGGTTGCGAGCGACCCGGGGGTTGAGGGACCGGTCCCGGCTGCCGAAGATGATCTGGACTGGGCGGGCGAAGCGGCGCAGCTCCGGGATGCGCCGGCGGCGGGTGAATACCGCGCCGAGCAGGTCGTCGTTGAGCCGCCAGAACGCCGGCCGGGCGGGCAGGAACTGCTCGTACAGCTGCGGAACGAGCCGCCCGCGGACCTCGGGGTCCTGGATGAACCCGCCGACCTGCCAGGCGTACAGCCGTCGGTCCAGGTCCGGCCACCGCCGGACAAGGGTGCGGGCAACAGTGCGGATGACCGGCGTTGAGTACAAGGCGATGGCGCGCGGGCGCCGCAGGGCCGGGGTCCAGTGGTAGTAGGTGTTGAGCAGGACCAGCTTTTCGAGCCGGCCGGGATTGGCCAGCGCCCAGTCGATCGCCGGCAGGCCGGAGGCGTCGTGCGCCACGAGCACCAGCTCGCCGTCGCCGAAGTGCTCATCGACCGCGCTGATCACCGCGGCCAGGTCGCCCACCTGGTTGGCTGAGGTGTACGGATAGCCCTGCGGCTTGTCCGAGCGGCCCCAGCCGAGGAAGTCAAAGCGCACCACCGGCCGCCGTCCGGCCAGGTGCGGGACCAGCCGGTCGTACAGGTGGGTATTGTCGGGGAAGCCATGCATCAGCACGATGGGTGCCCCGGTTCCGGGCATCACCTCGGCATGCAACTTGTAGGGTCCCCGCGCCACGGGCAGGGTCTGCATGGTTACGTCCATCACAGTCAGTCCTTCTCCTTCCCGACCTGGCCCGGGGATGGACCCGCCGGTACGGCCACGGCAATGGTTGGTCGACAGGCTGCCGCGGCAGCGCTTGGAACTCGTGTTAGCCCATTGGGCCTGGACGGCTGCTGGTTGCGTAACTCCCGCACTCGGCCACGAGCTGGATGCCGACGGCGGCGGTACCCGACATGGTCCGAGCCGCACCTGCTCGTCACCTGCCGAGGCGTGATCAGGTGTTGTGAACGCGATCACGCGTCCCACCCGCAGGTGCCACGCGGCCGGAAAGGGATGTGCTGCACAGGAGCAGAAACTATCGTCACCGGAAGCGGTCGGCCAGGAAGAAAACCGGAGGAAGACCGGCAGTTTCACCCTGCTCGTATCGACCGGACATGAGGCCAGCACACTACGCCAGTCCGCAGTGGCCAGCCTGGCCGGCGCCCACCAGTGTCGGATGGCGGCGAACGCTGCTCCACGCGGCGCGGGAGCGGACAGGATCGAGTCCGCCACGGCCGCCGTGGTCATCGAGACGAGCTGCTGGCCACGGCGGGGCGGCGTGCCCGGTGTGTGGTACCTGGTTGTGCGTGCGCACAGCAGCCGTGTCCGGCAGGTGTACGACCTGCCTTGGTCAGGGCTCCGGTTGGAGCTGCGGTCAGGGTGGGCTGGCGGAGGCGAGCAGGGCCTAGGCGATGGCGGTGAAGTCCGCCGCCGAGGCGCCGGGGGGCCGGTCGGCCAGGATCCCCCCGTCGGCGGCCAGGTCCTGGCCGGTGACGAACGATGAGGCGTCGCTGGCCAGCCACAGCGCGGCCGCCGCGACGTCTGCTGGCGCCCCGGCCCGGCCGATCGGCTGGTAGGCCTCCAGCCTGGACCGGAAGACCGGCTCGAGCTGTTCGGCGTCCTGGTCGGCCCGGGCAGGGTCGAGGCCCGCGCCCTTACCGAAGACGCCGGACAGGGGTCGTCGTACTCTCCTACCAGCCCGCAGCGAGCTGATCGCGCGGCCAGGCCTCGGGCTCAAGCAAACGTCGCAGCCCACGCGAAATCGGACCACTGATTCACGCGCGAATTGGGCTTATGACCGATCCAGCTCGCCCCTGGAGGCCGAATAATGGATCTCCCGGTCAGGGCAGCCGCGGGGCTGGCGGGGGCACGTTTGCTATGCCCAGGGTGGACTGGCCGGGGAGCAGGCCGCATTCGAACGCGGCGCCTAGGAGGGGACCGGTCAGTTCGGCCAGACGCTGAGCGCGGACGGGGCCCAGTGAAAGCCATGGGGCGTCGGCCAGCCGATCGGTGCGCCATTCGATCTCATCGCGGCCGGCCCGGCCGCGCTCGGTGGCGTTGCCTTCGGCATCTACCCACCCGCGGGCCGCGAGCCGGTCCCGCGCCGCGGACCATTCGGCTGCGGTCCAGCCCCGGCTGGCGAACACCTGTTGTGGTGCGGCGCCGATGGCGGCGAAGGACACCAACGCCTCGCACGGGTCCAGGCCGGCCGCCAGCAGCGCCGCGATGTGCCCGTCCCCGCGATGCTCACGCAGCAGGTTGATGGCGTGCCACAGCACCAGGTGCGGCTCGCCAGGCCAGGGCAGGTCCGCGTTGGCGGCCGCCAGCGCGCGCCCGGCGGTCCCTGCCGCCAGCGCCGCCTCGCGGGCCAGTTCCGCCGCCTGCGCCAGCCCAGGTGAGCCGATCTGCTCCCCGAGCAGCGCCTTGTACATCCGGTCGACCGCCCGCTCCCGGGCTGCCAGAACCTGCTGCGGTGAGGCCACCGCCCAGGCGGCAGGCACATGCTCGGCCACCATGTCGGGACTGAAGCTGTAGCAGGCCGACGCCGCGAGCCTAAGGCTGGCCGCGCCAAGCGGCGCGAGCCGCCACGCGAAGTAGCTCGGCCAGCGCGTCGCCACGTCGTATCCCAGCCCCGCCGCCTCCTCGAACACCTCCGGCGCGTACCAGAACACCGCGTGTACGGGCTCCAGTTGGTGCCACATCCGCCGCGCTAGCCCATAATCCGCTGTCGTCGTCATGAGTTGCTCGTGCATCGTTTTCCCTTCGGTCGGTGACCCTGGTCCGGCTCGGCGGCACACCACGCTGCCAGCCAACGCCGGGCAGCTCGAACGGCCAGCGCGTGTCGTCGAGTCTGCGGTGCAGGTCGTCCAGAGCGGCCCGCGGGATATCAATACGGAACGGCTGCATGGTCTGCTCCTAGATCGGGGGCTGCACCACTCAGGCCTGACGAGCTACTAGGCGAGGTGGCCCGCCTGGCGTGGGGTAAGGTGCCCGGTCTCGGCCAGCCAGTGGACCGTGTCGGCGAAGGTCTCCCGCAGGGGGCGGGGCTCGAGCCGCAGCTCGTCGCGGGTCTTGGAGTCATCGCACCGGGCATCGCAGTTGACGATCCAGATGCTCTCGGCACTCCAGGGCAGCCGTGTCCGCAGCCGGCGCTGCACGAGGTCTGCCGTCCGGCCGAAGGCGGCAAGGAACCCCGCCGGGAGGGTCACGAACCGGATGCGGCGGCCGGTGAGGTCGCCGAGCGTGCCGATGATGCCGGGCATCGTCATGTAGTGCCCGGTGACCAGGTAGCCGCGCGGTCCGCGGCCCGGTTGCATCACCGCGGCCAGCACCGCCGCGACGTCGCGGACGTCGGCGATGTGCATCCCGCCCGCCATGACGATGGGATACCGGTGGCGCAGCACGTTGGCCGCCAGGGTCACTCCCTCGCCCAGGTGCGGGTCGTGGGGGCCCCACAGCCCGGCGGGCATGACGCTCACCACCGGCGCGCCCAGCGCCTGGAACTTCCGGGCCACCAGTTCGGAGTCGGCCTTGGACCGGCAATAGGGCCACGGTGGCCGCTTCACCGGCGAATCGGGGGTGAGAACCTCCCCGGCGGCCGGCGGGAGCAGCGCAAGCTCGCTCGACACGTGCACGATCGGGTCAAGTCCGAGCCGGTCCGCGGTGCCCAGCACGACCTCGGTGCCGCGGACATTCACCGCGCTCATTTCGCCGGCCTTGCGGACGTCCAGGGAGAACACCGAGGCGGCGTGCACGACCGCGTCGCACCCGGTGAGCGCGCGTTCGACCGCGGCGGGCTCGGTCACGTCGCCGATGGCGGTCTCGATCCCGTCGACGCCGAGCGGGCCGAGCGCGGCCGGGACCTTTTCCGCAGATCTCGCCAGGACCCGGACCCGGTGCCCGGCTTCCGCCAGCGCCGCGACCGCGTGTGAGCCGAGATATCCCGTCCCGCCGGTAACAAGCACGAGCAACGCTCTGCACCCCCCAGACGTTCTGCCGGTGAACCACGCCACGCGGCAGCGACCCGCATCACGTGGGGCTGCTGTCGGCTCCGGATTACCATCACGGCTGTGGGTCGCCTCGATTCAGCCGCAACGCCATGAGCTTGCCACGGTCCAGCGCGGCCGGCCAGGCAGATGACCGGCAGAATCGCGGCAGTTTCCGCGTCGGTCAGCTATACGGGCACCGGCCAGCGGCCGTCACTGCCGCTGGCAGTACCATGCCGCACGGCGAACAAGAAGGAGGCGACGCAATGGGCGCCGAGAACAACTGGACCTGGCCGCCGTCGATGGATGCGGTGGTGGCAGCGCCCGGGTCACACCGGGTGCTGTTCGAGAACGACGACGTGCGCGTCCTTGAGGTGACCATAGCCGCGGGGCATCGCGAACCTGAGCACACCCACCGGGACCCCAGTGTCATGATCGTCGACGGTCCGGCGCGAATCCGCTATTACCGGGGCGACACGCTGACCTTCTCCTCGCCCGCGGACACCGCGGCGTCCGGGACGCGGGCGAGCTGGATGGCTCCTGAGGATCCACATTCGGTCGAGAATGTCGATGACCATCCGTATCACGCGGTACGCGTTGAGCTAAGAACGCACGGCCGTGCACGACTGTCGCAGTGATGCGGCCGCCACCCGTAAGAAGTAGAGCCCGTGCCGCGCGGTAGTAACCGCGACGGCACTCCCTGTACATGCGATGGCCAGGCAACCGACCGAGGTTGGACGCTTGAAGTCCCAGCCACGGTCGGCATGTCATACGCCAGGCCCTTGAGCGCCTGTCCTTGTCGTCGGCCGTGAGGTGTCACTTGCTCCCAGGACGCCCGCCGCCAGCGTCTGGGACCTGTTGGTCCGGGCCTGGCCGTCGGCACGGGCACGCGCCCGTCTCAGGTACGTTCCTGCGGCGACCGCCGCCCCGGCCGCAGCTAGGAGGGGGAGGGTGTATCCCGCGAAGCTGCCCCTGTCCCCGTGCAGGTAGGGCACCGCCGTGATCACCGCCGCGGCCGCGGCGGAGGCCACGATCACCATGCGGTGATCGCGGACCGCCGCCACGGTCAGCAGCGCGAACAGCATCGGCGGCAGGGTCAGCCAGGACAGGTCGAAGATCAGGCACGCGGCCAGGATGCCCGCGAGCGCACCGGCCGGCTTGCGCCCGCCCAGCAGCAAGGCCACGGTGATCTCGGTGAGGGTCAGGCTCTGCCACAGCGTGTGGGTGGCCGCGCGTCCGCCTCCGGCATGGGCCGCGATCCACCACGCGCCGCAAGCCGCAATGACCACGACCGGGGCCAGGTACAGCACCCGGGCAACGGTGACTTTCATGGTGCTTCCTTGCGTGTGGGTCAGGCGTCCCGGCGGGTGATCATGAAGGCGGCCGCCGCGATCGCGGCCGCCGCGTACCCGGCGACGATGAGGAACGACGGCCCGGCGGAGAAGTAGCCGGGGTGCGGATGCTGCGCGATCGTCTGCTGGGCGGCGAGGTTCAGGGTGAACTGCATGATGCGGGATGTTTCTGTGTGAAAATGGCGGCTGTCTGGCTGTGCCGGTACGGTGCCTGGGAGGATAGGCGGGATCCGGCGGCGGGCACGGGCCGGGCCTTTAGGCCTGGTCTCCTGCGGAGGATGGCAATGCGAGCGGTCTGGATCACTAGGCCCGGCGGCCCCGGGGCCCTGGAAGTGCGGGAGACGGCCGATCCCGAGCCGGGCCCGGGCCAGGTCCGCATCGGTGTCCGCGCGGCCGGCCTGAACTTCGCGGAGGTGATGGCCGCGCAGGGGCTGTATCCCGATGCTCCCAAGCCGCCGTGCGTGGTCGGCTATGAGGTGGCCGGAGTGGTCGACGCGCTCGGCGAGCGCGTCCAGGGCCTCGCGGCGGGCCAGCGGGTGCTGGCCATGACGCGTTTCGGGGGACACGCGGATGTGGTGTGCGTGCCTGCGGAGCAGGTGCTGCCGATTCCGGATGCGATGAGCTTCGAGGAAGCCGCTGCCCTCCCGGTCAACTATCTCACCGCCTACCACATGCTGTTCCGTGTCGCCGCTGTCCGGCCGGGCGAGCGAGTGCTGGTCCATATGGCGGCCGGCGGGGTGGGGACGGCGGTGCTTCAGCTCTGCCGCACGGTGGACAACCTGGAGGTCTTCGGTACGGCCTCAGCCGCTAAGCACGGGGTGCTGTGGGCCGAAGGCTGCGCGCACCCGATCGACTACCACGCCACCGACTACGCCGCCGAGGTCCGTCGGCTAACCCGCGGCGAGGGCGTGGACATCGTGCTGGACCCGCTTGGCGGCAATGACTGGCGGAAGAGGCTCAAATTGCTGCGGCCGGATGGTCGCGTTCGGTTTCGCCAACCTGGCCAGCGGGCAGCGCCGCCGCTCCGCCCGCCTCGCCGCCCAGGTGGCCGGCATCCCGCTGCTGACGCCGCTGCAGCTGATGAACCAGAACCGGACGATCAGCGGCGTCAACATCGGCCACCTGTGGGGGCAGATGGCTATCCTGCGCGCAGAACTCCAGGCGGTCCTCGCGCTCTGGGAGCAGGACAAGATCAAGCCGCGCATCGACTCGTCCCACCCCTTCACCGAAGCAGCGGCAGCCCACCGCCGGATCTTGCAACGCCAGAACATCGGCAAGATCGTGCTCAAACCATGAAGCTCCCGGCGCAGCACGCATCGACAGAAGCCCGATCAGTGCCATGTGAGCGCGTTCCCGGGCGCGGCCGTGATGCATATCCATGCAAGCTGACCCACCGCTCATCGCATCGAGTCCGGGCTGGTAGGTGGTGGGCTCAGCGCCGCGTGGGGTCCATAACCGGTGCATAAGCGGCCGGGCTCTGCCGGAGATGCCCAGGGGGCTCGCGATTCAGTAGCCGTCACCGGCCCTGAGCATTCGAACATTAGCGTTGCTAACGAGGTCGCGGGGAGCCTGACGGGGAGCCAACGACCGCAGATGCAGGGCTACGCCAGGCCACATCCAGCCACTATGAGTACAGCCAAGCGGCACCTCAGGCCACACCCGGCACCGTCCGGCGACACTTCGAAAGTGCCTCCTAAGCAGTAGCTCCGGCCGTCTCGTCTTCCATCAGAGATAATGCGCGAGAATCACCTCCCGCTGCGGCTGCCGTTCGCGTAGGACGACCTGTGACTTTCATCGTTATATGGCGCGGAATCTTCGGCGCTATCTGGCCGGGTCGCCTGATGCGTGGCTGTGCTTGAAGGCGGCAGCCGAGTCTCACATAGCCCCGCCTGGACCTGGCCCGGCCTCGATGGCTGAGCGGGTACGAGGAGACGGCCATGAGAGTAATAACGGGCCGTTATCGCGCGGTAAGCATTTCCTCGCTGTCCCGAAGCTCCTAACAATGGGGTATGTGCCCCAGCATCAACCAGGTCGACGGCCGAATGCTTCAGGACAGTGATCTCACACCCCTGGAGCGGGCGCTGTGTTCTGCCGCAGCGACAGGCCGACTGCTCGATAGCCGCTGTCGCTCAGGTGAGGATGACCCCGCCCGATGGCGAGCGTGGGGCAAGGACCGGCAGATCCGGGCCCAGGTGCTGCGCCAGCTGCTGACCGGAGAGGGGTACCTAGATCAGGCCTTCGGACCGCCGCTGGCCGTCCGGCTGCGCGGCGCCAGCGTGAGCGGCCGGCTCAACCTCGGCGGGCTCACCCTGCGCTGCCCGCTGGAACTGCATGGCTGTTACCTCGGCGGGCGGGTTGATCTGGCCAAGGCCGAAGCGTCCGGCATCAGCCTGCGGGGCAGTCACCTGGCGCAGCGGCTGTCCGCCCGTCAGCTGCGGCTGACGCACGGCCTCAACCTCACCGGCGGTTTCCAATGCCACGGCCGAGTGGACCTCCGTGAGGGGAACGTCGGCAGCCTGGCCTGCGAGGGTGCGACGTTGAGCAACTCCGGCGGCCAGGCGCTGTCCGCCAACGGGCTGATCGTGGATCGGGACCTGATCCTGAGAAGCGCCAAGGTGACCGGTCAGGTGAGCCTGCCCGGCGCCCACGTCAGCGGCCAGCTGGACTGCTCAGGTGCCACGTTGAGCAACTTCGGCGGCTGGGCGCTGGCCGCCGACGGGCTGATCGTGGATCAGACCCTGTTCCTGAGCAGCGCCAAGGTGACCGGTCAGGTGAGGCTGCCCGGCGCCCACGTCAGCGGCCAGCTGGCCTGTAATAAGGCGACGTTGAGCAATCCCACCCGCCCAGATTTGCGCCTCTGGAGCGCGGCGCTGGCCGCCGACGGGCTGACCGTCGGCCAGAGCCTGATCCTGAGCAGCGCCAAGGTGACCGGACAGGTGAGCCTGCGCGGCGCCCACGTCAGCGGCCCGCTGGACTGCGAAGGGGCGACGTTGAGCAACCGCAGCAGCCGGGCGCTGGAGCTGGAAGATGCCTTGATCACTGGGCCGGTGCTGATGCGCCCGGCACGAGTTGACGGGACCTTCAACCTGACAGCGGCGCGGGTCGGTGGCTGGTATGACGATCCGCGCACCTGGCCGGCGACCTTGCGGCTGGAGGGGTTCGTCTACGAGGCGATCGACGCCCCGGCCGTCACCCCGAAGCAACGGCTGGGCTGGCTGCGCCGCCATAGATGGGGCTATGCTCCCCAGCCGTACGAGCAGCTGGCTAGCGTGTACCGGCGAGCCGGGAACGACCAGGCCGCCCGCACCGTGGCCATCGCCAAGCAGCAGGCCCGCAGGGCCCAAGCCAGCCGGGGGTGGGTGCGGGCGCCCAGCCGGGCCTGGAGCCTCGTCCTGCGCTGGACCATCGGCTACGGCTACCGGCCTGCCCTCGCCTTGCCTTACCTGGCCGGGCTGTTCGTCATCGGATGGGTGGTGTTCAGCCATGCCTACCCCACCGCACTGCGTCCGGCCGAGAGCGGACCCGGGCAGCCGGAGTTCAACCCCGCGCGCTACACCCTGGACCTGCTGTTGCCGGTGGCCAACCTTCACCAGCGGGAGGCCTTCGTCCCGCGCGGGTATGCCGCCTGGTGGGCCTTCGGACTGACGCTCGCCGGGTGGCTGCTGGCCGCGGTCGTGGTCGCCGGGCTCACCGGTGTGTTCAAACGGGACTAGAGACCGCCTTGGCTGTGACCTTTGCCGTTAGGTGGCAGGGAGTCTTTGGCGCTATCTGGCAGGGGCGTTTGCAGTCTTCCTCGGTGGTGACCAGATGGGCCCGAAGGGCGCGACTCGGCGGCTCGCGTCGGGGTCAAGACGCTTCCCCGCGGGCCTATCTGCTGCCGCGCTCAGGAGAGCGGAGCAGGCGCCTGAGAACCTTTCCCGATGGCGACTTGGGGATCTCCGACACGGGCTCGATGAGCCGGATGCGCTTGTACGGCGCTACCCGCCCGGCGACGAAGGCGAGGACCGCGTTGCCGTCGAAGTCGTCGCCCGCCGGGACCACGAACGCTTTCCGCACCTCTCCGGCCTCCTCGCCCGGGACGCCGATTACGGCGCAGTCGGCGACCTGCGGGTGGGTCATCAAGATCGCCTCCAGCTCGGCGGGAGCAACCTACAGGCCCTTGTACTGTGACTGAGCGCTTCAGTTGGCGAGTTGATGAGCGTTGCGGTTGGCGACCAGGTTGATCTCTATTCAGTGAATTTGCCGCAGGTGACG
>Ga0070697_100002329_pt1 | contig 14598 bp, 14 predicted proteins | sample KBSK1501metaG_FD_65475 | JGI IMG/M metagenome (GOLD analysis project Ga0070697, IMG submission 65475) | Corn, switchgrass and miscanthus rhizosphere microbial communities from Kellogg Biological Station, Michigan, USA - KBS K1-50-1 metaG | ecosystem: Host-associated > Plants > Roots >...
AGCGACTCGCGTGTGAGATTTGAAATGATCGCGTTATTGACCTCGAGCAATAGGCGATACCTGTCCGCGCTCTTGTCAATATCCATGCTGCTCCTTACAGAGGCATGGGAGACTTCGCTTCTCGAGCCTCAACTGCCGTCTGGCGGGGCCGTGACCGTTCCGTCGCGGACACCCTGCCCAACGCAGTTTACCTCCGACCTCGCCGTCCCGTTCGGCCGCTCGGCCCGCGCTTCGCCGTGCTATCGATCCAGAACGACTTCGAGCTCGCCGTGGCGGCCGCTACACCGGGTGCCCGCGCGCGATTGACGTTGCATCATCCTAGCGCCCAACGTCGACGGCCTACGGGACCACCTGCTGCCAGCCCGAGGGACATTCACGTACGTAGGGGTAGTAGGCTTTGGCGTCGCTGCAGTAGTACCAGACGGATGCCTGCGTAGACCGCGGCGCAGTTTGAGCCGACGGCTGAGCGATCCCCAGCAGTTCAACCTCGAACACGAGTGTCGCGCCTGGCTTGATCACGGGGGGCCAACCCTGGGCGCCGTACGCAAGGTCCGCGGGGCAGACGAACCGGCTCTTGCTTCCCACCTTCATGAGCTGGAGGGCTTCGGTCCAGCACTTGATCACGCCGGTCACCGGGACCGTCGCGGGCCCGCCACGCTGCTTGGAGCTGTCGAAGACCGTGCCGTCGATGAGCCGTCCTTCGTAGTTGACTGTCACCGTATCCGTGGCCTTGGGAGATGCCTCAGTCCCCGGCGTAATCGGGATCACGAGGAGGCCGGAAGCGGTTCTTACCGCGCCCGGCTCCTGGGCCGCCCGGTCAACGAAGGCCTGGCTCGCCTTCGTCTCGACGGCCGCCACTGCGGCCGCGCGACCCTCCTGAAGCTGTTTGATCTTCGGGCCATAAGTCTCGAGATCGACCTTCGGCGTCTTGTGGACGCTCCCATCCGTGAGCCCCGTCTCGACCAGTTCGAGTTCCGACGGGCTCAGATTGAACGGGCTCAGGCTGCGGCTGATCGTCAGACCGAGAGCATAAAGAGTTTTTTGATCTTCCGTATCGAGCTTGAGTTCCTCGGCTCCTGCCTTTCCAACGGCGGTGAGGATCAGGATCGTCGAGCAGATCATGAGCGTGCGCATGGGATTCCTTCTTTCATCGGTGCCATTAGCCCATCGGGGTCGTCGGGACCTTTCGCCAGCCGCCTGGGCACTGCTGTGCGTATGGGTAGTACCCATTGTTCTCGGCACAGTAATACCAATACGTTGTCGCGGGTGAGGCCGCCTGCTGCACGTACACGCTGGGCTCCGGCTGGATCACAAGCGGTGGAGCGTAGGTATAGGCCGGATACGGTGCTGGGAACCAGAAGGGATCCCAGAAGAAGGGACCGAAACCGAAGCCGACGACAGGCCCCACGAATCCAAAATCGCCGAAGAAGCCGAATCGGTGGAATCGGTCGAAGCGGTCACGCCCGTGGAATCCGCTCCCGCCACGGAACCCGCCGCCACCGTGGAACCCGCCGCCGCCACGGAACCCGCCGCTACCGTGGAACCCGCCGCCGCCACGGAATCCGCCGCCGCCGTGGAATCCGCCCCCGCCACCGTGGCCTCCACCGCCGCCGCCACGGGCGAAAGCGGGCGTCGTTGTCAGAGTCAGGACGGCCAGAACGAGAATCAAGCTCCTCACTGCCATGTCCTCCTTCACCTCTGGAACGCGCGAAGTCGGCTTGGCGAGGCGGAGCCGCCGACGATCTCATAGGATTCTCATCGGTTTCTCATCGACGCGTGGCTCAGAAACCGTGTAGAAACCGATCGCCGCCTTGGGTCACTCGGAGTGACCCAATGGGGCATCCGTTCTTGCTCGACGTCCAGGCCCGGGCGGGCGTTGTCCTCGGTCTCGGGTAGATCATCGCTGCGTCACAGGGTCGCTCTGTCAGCCAGGCGGGATCGCTGGGGCGCACCGTCAAATCATCTTCCGTGTCCCCACCTTCTCGCCGAGCCTCGTTCAGTTGCTGCAGGCCAAAGTGGTGGGCGGCCGCTCCGAAAGTCCGGAGACTAACGAACTCGGACGCGGCATGCGGGTCATCCGATGGGACGTCGCGACTTTAGCGGCCAGGCGGGAATTCAGCGTGTCGGCGACGCGCGGCTACCCAGCCGTCGCTCCGCCCGGAACATCGCACTGGGCCTTTGTGGCAAACGGGCTGGTCAAAGTTCAGCGATCCGCTGCTCCGCCGCGAGGAGTGCCTCTTCTGCGGAGTCGTAAGCTGCCCATTCCGCGGTCCAGCTGCTCTTGATGAGCTCGCCGTGAACCGGGTCCCGGATCTCCCAGCACCAGAGACATGGCTCGACCATAAGGCGCGCCTGGACTAAGAGTCGGCGGCCCGCGGCACACTTGATCTGAGCTCGAACGGCACCTGCAGACGCGCCTGTAGGAGGATGCTCGGCACTCATGGCTCTGTCTCGTGTCTTATGCAGGGCGAGTTTAGGGCGGGCTCACCGTGAGCAGTTTTAAACGCAAGGACGGCGCGTGCGAATCGCATTCGCAGCCTCTCCGCCCTACCAACGCTCTGCGGCAAGATTCGTTCCCTTCCGCGCTTCTCCGACGATTGGAACCGTATGCCGTTCGCGCGTTCTCCGAGACGGCGCGATGAGCTTCGAGTATCCGGTGGCCGCCCTCGCGTGATTTTGTCCAAGGACGTGCGGCGCATCGGCGCCGCGATGATGGCCGAGATGGCCGTCGCACTCATGGGAGCGCGGGGCTCAAGCGACAGGATGTGCGGTACCTGATGTTCCTCATCTCCGGCCACAGGGATGTGATCTCGGACTACAGATACTGGCCGGTGGCCACTCGCTGGACGGGCTTGGCCTTCTCTTCGGCGCGCGTCTCGCTGGTCAGCACTTTCACGTAGACGATGCGCTCGCCCTTGCGACCGGCGATCTTGGCCCAGTCGTCGGGGTTGCTGGTGTTGGGAAGGTCTTCGTTCTCCTTAAACTCCTCGCGGACCGCGGCCACCACGTCGTCGGTGTTCACACCCTTGGCGCCGCCGATGATCAGCCGCTTGAGCGCCTGCTTCTTCGCGCGACGGACGATCGACTCGATCATGGCGCCGCAGGCGAAGTCCTTGAAGTAGAGGATCTCCTTCTCGCCGTTGGCGTAGGTGACCTCGAGGAAGCGGTTCTCCTCGCTGAGGCTGTACATCGCCTCCAGCGCGGCTTCGACCAGGGCGTCGATGCTGTCGGCCAGCGGGATGTCGGCCGTCACGTACTTGCGGAAGATGTCGGCCGCCGCCGCCTGGTCGGGGCGCTCGATCTTGATCTTCACGTCCAGCCGCCCTGGCCGCAGGATGGCCGGATCGATCAGGTCCTGCCGGTTGGAGGCGCCGATCACGATGACGTTTTTCAGACCTTCGACGCCGTCGATCTCAGCTAGGAGCTGCGGCACGATGGTCGATTCCACGTCCGAGCTGATGCCGGTGCCCCGCGTGCGAAACAGCGCGTCCATCTCGTCGAAGAAGACCACGACCGGCACGTCCTCGTTGGCCTTCTCCTTGGCCTTGACGAAGATCTCGCGGATCTTGCGCTCCGTCTCGCCCACGTACTTGTTGAGCAGCTCGGGGCCCTTGATGTTCAGGAAGTAGCCCTTGATCTTCTCGCCGCGCTTCTCGGAGATCTTCTCGGCCAGGTTGTTGGCCACCGCCTTGGCGATCATGGTCTTGCCGCAGCCGGGAGGCCCGTAGAGCAGCACGCCCTTGGGCGGCGCCAGCTTGTGCTCCTTGTAGTAGTCCGCATAGAGATACGGCAGCTCGACAGCGTCCTTGATCATCTCGATCTGGTTGCCGAGCCCGCCGACGTCGTCGTAGCCGATGTCGGGCACGTCCTCGAGCGACAGGTCCTCCACCTCGGTCTTGGGGAGCTTCTCCAGCAGGTAACCCGACTTCGGATCCATCAGGATGTGGTCTCCGGACTTGAGCCGGCTGCTGCGCAGCGGGTCGGAGATGACGCCCACCTTCTCCTCGTCCGCGCGGACCGTGACCACGGCGCGCTCGGCGTCCAGTTGCTCCTTGAGGATGACGACCTCGCCCTGGATTTCCCAGCCGGCGGCCTCCACCACGTTGAGGCCTTCGTTCAGGATCAGCTCCTGGCCGGGCTTGAGCGTCTCCACCTTGATGCCCGGATGGACGCTGACCTTCACCTTGCGGCCCTGCGAAAGGACGTTAACCGTGCCGTCCCCATTGACCGAGAGATAGACGCCATACGTCGAGGGCGGCGCGCAGAGCTTGTCGACCTCCTCCTTCAGCGCGGCGATCTGGTCACGCGCTTCCTGGAGAGCCGCCGCCATCCGCTCCTTCTGGCTGACCGCCTGCGACGCCCGCTCGCGTACATGGCTCAGCTCCTCGTTGAGGGCGCTCAGCTCCTTGCGGGACGCCAGCACCTCTTCGAGGAGCGTGGCGTCGCTGATCCGGGCGCCCTTCCCGACGAAGTCCATTGGCTCATCCTCCCGGCGTCAGCGGACTATTCGGCGCTGACACCTACTGAGATGGGATTCCTTCTTTCATCGGTGCCATTAGCCCATCGGGGTCGTCGGGACCTTTCGCCAGCCGCCTGGGCACTGCTGTGTGTATGCACGGCCAGAACGAGAATCAAGCTCCTCAATGTCATGCCCTCCTTCACCTGTGAAACGCGTGAAGTCGGGTTGGCGAGGCGGATCCGCCGACGATCTCATAGGATTCTCATCGGTTTCTCATGCGTCTCCCCAAGGGCGGCAAGTTTCCGCTACTCTGCCGCTTCTGTTCCGGGGAACGAGTCGGGCGCGAGAGCGTTTGCACCACCGATGGCGATGAGCAGCACGATGGATAGAACGAGGACCCGATCGAGGCGTGAATGATCCTGCCCAAGATTGCCGCCGTGGCCACCGCAACGCCGCCCCATCGTTTTACTCAAATGCAGTTGCTCACGATGACCGGCTACACGGACGCCACACGTCGGGGCTTCTTCGATCGTAGCGATATCGACGGTCGCTTCCTCTTCGTCGATCCTGACCATTTCGCGCCGAACGAGACCGTCGATGCGTTGCAGGCACGCTTTCGTCGCGGTGCCCTGGAGATCGGCGAGGTGGCAGCGCGGCGCGCCCTCGAACGCGCACGGTGGCGTCCCGACGAGCTCGACGACCTCGTGACGACGACGTGTACGGGACGGATGACACCAAGCCTCGACGCCCATCTCGTGACCAGACTGGGCTGCAGGCGCGACGTGCAGCGCGCCCACATCGGCGACACCGGATGTGCCTCGGCAATGGTCGCGCTCCAGCAGGCATGGAATCACCTGCAGGCCTTTCCAGATCACCGTACCCTCGTCGTCGCCGTGGAGCTCTGCTCGGCGGCGTACTTCTTCGATGACCGGCTCGAAAGCGCAGTCGCGCATGCAATCTTCGCCGATGGCGCCGGGGCGCTCGCCCTCGCCGCCGACGGCACGGGGCCTGGCATCGTCGCCCATCGAACGCTGTTCCGGCCAGAGTACCTGAACGTCATGGGCTTCGAGTATCCGGGCGGCCGCCCCCGCGTGATTTTGTCCAAGGACGTGCGGCGCATCGGCGCCGCGATGATGGCCGAGATGGCCGTCACACTCATGGAGGAACAGGGGCTCAAGCGAGAGGACGTGCGGCACTGGGTGCTCCACGCTGCCGGACGCCGCGTGCTCGACCGCGCGAGGGCAATTCTGAATCTCGAGGAGGCGCAGATCGCGCCTTCTCGGGCAGTGCTGCGGCGTTACGGCAATATGTCGTCGGCGACGATTCTTTTCGTGCTCGAGGAAGCGTATCAGGGAGCGACGCCGATGCCGGACGATTGGGGACTGATGATCGGACTCGGACCGGGCTTCGCGGCGGAGGGCGCGCTGCTCCGCTGGTGACCGTCAGACACGGTCGAGGATCGCTTGAATCGACACGATCCGGCTCTCGCGGTTCCGGTGGCCGGCGCGCACGATTGCGTCAAGCGCTTCGCCCATGATGATCCGCGCCGCAACTACCGTCGCCGCCCGAACTACAAAAAAGGCGCTTCATGAAGGTGAAGCGGTAGGCGTCCGGACCGAAAAGTCAGACGAGTCTCTTGTCTTGACACCGGAGGGTCACGTTCATCTGCTCCTCCTGTCAGGAGAAGACCCGAACGAACCGGTCGTCGGCTACGGCCCGTTCGGCGATGCAAACAGCCAGCGTGAAGGCCAAGAGCAGCGCGGCGGGCACTCGCGCGGACATGCTCCCAGACCGTGCGTGCAACCTTTTGGTCTCGATCTTCGTCCCACCGACAGGGAGCTGTCGCATGATTCGCCCGGAAACGTCTCGCACGACATTCTGCACGGTGCTGGCGCTGCTCGCGGTCGTGATCACGCTGCCGTCGAGTCCCGCGTCGGCGCAGGGCGAGGTGTGCTTTCAGGGTCGGGTGTCATGGATCGCCGGGGAGACGATGATCATCTCGACCGACGACACGCCAAGCGTCCGCGTGGATCTCCGGCACGTGGACCAGGACGAATATCAACGTCTAACGACGGGCGAATTCGTCATCGTGACCGGCACAATTGCTGACGACGCCAACCGGGTGTTCGCCACGTCGATCGAGCGGGCAGCTCCTTAGGGCCGCATTCGCGATCGCCGGGCGCTACCGATACGACGGTGAGTTCGCCGAGGCCCTTTGCCCCGCGCGGGCTCGCTTCCTCGCCATGCTCCACTCCGTGAGTAACTTACTCACTGAGGCCACGCCCCGGTCCCCGCACCGAATTCCCACCTCGCCCGAGACGGTGGCTTTCATGAAGCCGAGCGCTCGCTGATGGATCCGCATCTGTAGTGCATCGCTCACCCGTCACGATTGCGCCTCCTTCGACGCAGCTGCTCGGAGCCCGCGGACGATCGCGACAGTGTCGTCCGGCTCTGGCCGGACGGTCTAGTCGGGATTAACATCGGCCGCCCTGATCCGGCCGTCTTGGTCAACCACATAGCGGGCGACATCGGCAAGCGAGGCTCAATCAACGGGCACGAGCAGTGTTTACGGCTGAAAATAGATATCGAAGCGTGCGGTCGGATACAGCAGCGCGCGTTCGTAGGGCTGCACCGCCGTCACCTGGAGTGCCCCCCAAAGCTCTGCTCACCCCCGCGCTTAGCGTGAGTCGCTCAGTCGGCCGGGGCGCCCATCCTGGGCGGGATGCTATCCCGTGTTCGAGTCCCAGTTCACCCCTTGAATTTCGGCATGACGTCCGTCGCGAACGCGCGCAGCTGCTCGAGCATCACCGCCTTCGGCGTGCCCATGCTGATGCTGACGTTCACGTACTCGAGCCCGGGGTAGCGCGACTCGATGTCCCTCAGGTAGGCGGTCAGCTCCTCGGGCGGGCCCGCGAACCACGCGCCGTTCTTCATGTAGTGCTCGACGGTCGGCACGCCGGCGGCGTCCCAGCCGCCGCGCTTCGTCGAGGCCTCGAGCTGAGACGGCGTGATGCCGGGCACGAAGCCGAGCGGCCCGAACATCTTCACGTGCTCCTCGTAGAACGGCTTGATCTCGCGGATGGCCTTGTCCCGCGTCTCGGCCAGATGAATGAAGATGCCCAGGCAGAGGTTCTCCCCGAGCTTCAGATTCTTGCCGGCGCGCGCGCCCGCCTCGCGATACGCGTGGAACGGTCCCTCGGCCATCGTGGCCGCGCCGCCGCCGATGATGCCCTTGATGCCGTGGCGCACCATGAAGTCCAGCGCGCGGGGCTTGGCGCTGACGATCGGTTGCCAGCATTCCACGGGCCGATGGATCGGGCGCGGCACCAGCGTGAGCTCCTTCAGCTCATAGCCGCGGTACGGCACGGCGGGCGGCAGCGTGTAGTGCTTGCCCTGGTGCGAGAAGCGCTCGCTCTCGAACGCTTTGAAGATGATCTCGACCTGCTCCTCGAACAGCTCGCGGTTGGCCTCCTGGTCGAGGATCGGCGCGCCGAACGTCTCGACCTCGCGCGAGTGGTAGCCGCGGCCGAGACCGAAGATCACCCGGCCCTTCGTCAGGATGTCGGCGACCGCGTAGTCCTCCGCGAGGCGCAGCGGATGCCACATGGGCGCGATGTTGAAGCCGCAGCCGATCTTGATGCGCTTGGTGACGTGCGCGAGATGGACGGCGTGGATCAACAGATTCGGGATGACCTCGTAGCCCTCGTGCTGGAAGTGATGCTCGGCGAGCCAGATCGCGTAGTATCCGGCGTCGTCCATGCACGTGGCGATGGCGTCGGTCTTCTCGAAGACGGTGGCCAGATGCTCGTTGCCGTAGCGCCGCTCGTTGGCGGGCGTGGCGTCCTGACCCATATCGGGCAGGTCCACGTGGCCGGCATAGACGGTCGCGAATTTCGTGATCATTTCGGTGGCTCGATCAGCTCGGGAATGATCCAGAGCGGTTTCCGCCCGGCGGCCACGCGCTCGATGTTGTCGAAGCCGTTGCGGAAGCGGCCGACCCAGTTCTCCCACGTCGGCCCCGCCGAGTGTGGCGTCAGCGTCACGTTGGGCAGCGTGAAGAGCGGATTGTCCTTGGCCGGCGGCTCGGCGACGAGCACGTCGAGCCCGGCGCCGCCGATCTGCCGATCCTTGAGCGCCGTGTAGAGCGCCGCCTCGTCGACCACGGGCCCGCGGCACGTGTTGATGAGGACGGCGTCGTTCTTCATCAGCGACAGCTCGCGCGCCCCGATCATCCCGCGCGTGACGTCGGTCAGCGGCACGTGCAGCGTGACGATGTCGGAGCTGCGCAGCAGCTCGGCGAGGAGCACGAAGCGCACGCCGAGGGCGTCTTCCTCGGCCTCGGTCAGGCGCAGCACGTCGTAGTACTGGACGCGCGCGTCGAAGCCGCGCGCTCGCCGCGCCACCTTCTTGCCGATGTTGCCGAGGCCCACGACGCCGACGGTGCGGCCCGACAGCTCGTACACCGGCGCCTCCGACGACGCCGGCGGGCGCCAGCGTCCCGCGACGACGTCCTGGTGGAACTTCACGAGCTGCTTGAGGACCGCGAGCATCAGGAGGATCGTGTGCTCGGCCACCGCGATGGCGTTGGCGCCTCCGTTGTTGGCCACCGGCACCTTGGCCTTGCGCGCGGATTCGACGTCCACGCGGTCGTAGCCCGCGCTTAGCAGCTGCACCAGCTTGAGCTTCGGCGCCGAGCGGAAGAACTCGCCGCCCATGTTGCGCGCCATGCCCATGAAGTACTCGGCCTCGGCGGCGGCGTTGATGAACTCCGGCGTGCCGTAATCCGCCATGATCAGCTCGAAGCCCGGCGGCGTGAGGGATTTGGCGATCTCGGTGACGCCCGCGTCCTGCTTGGGCGCGAACAGGATCTTCGTCGGCTGGGCGGTCGCGGCCTGTGGGCTCATGCCTACGCCAGTGGCACGGTGGCGGTGAGAACCGGCTCGTTGCTCACCACGCGCGTGGTGTGGCCCTTGCCGGTCGTGTCTTCGACGAGCCGCGCGTCGCCCGGCCCGAAGACTTGCTTGCTGCCGTCGCCGCAGCCGATCTCGAGCTGGCCCGAGAGGATGATGACGAACTGCCGGCGCGGCGCGGGGTGCCAGTCGATGAACTGACCCTTGGGCCAGACGCGGAACGCGATTTGTGTGGTGGCCAAGCCCTTGAGCCAATCGGCCTTGGCCTCGATGTCGATGGCCTCGATGTGCGACTGGCCGTCGGGTCCCGTGTAAAGCCGCCAGGTCTTCTTCATCGCGCGCTGCCCTCCAGCGCAAAGCCGTACAGGTGCGCCGCGTTCTCGCAGACGATCTTGCGGCGGATGGCGGCCGGCAGGTGCCCCATCTCGCGCTGCACGTACTCGCGCGAGTCGGGCCAGACGCCGTCGGGATGCGGGAAGTCCGAGCCCCACATGATCTTGTCGGCGCCGAGCTCATCGAGCAGCTTGATGCCGATGGGATCGGTCTGGTACGTGGCCCAGCACTGGCGCTTCCAGTACTCGCTCGGCGGCATCGTGAGCGAGAGGTCCTTGAACTGGTCTTCCCACTCGGCGTCCATGCGCCAGAGGATGTACGGAATCCAGCCGATGCCGGACTCGCCCAGCACCAGCCGCAGCCCGCGATAGCGCTCGAGCGCGCCCGAGAAGATGACCGACGCGAGGATGTTCGCCATGTTGACCTGGAACTGCGTGATGCTGGTGGCGAACGCCGCGCGGGCGGTCGACAGCTCGACGGCCGGCGCGTCGGGCTGCGTCGCGCGTGAGGGATCGCCGCCGAGGAACACGATCTTGCGGATGTGATCGGGCATGTAGCCCCCGACCGTGTGGAAGTGCAGCGGCAGTCCCGAGGCGTTGATGACCTCCCAGAGCGGATTCCAGTACGGATCCCACAGCGGCTTGAGGTCCGGCGAGTTCGCGATGTCGAGCCCGCGCAGCGCGCCGCGCTTGGCCACGCGCTCGATCTCGGTGATGGCGGCATCGAGCGGGTTGTTCGGGATCGAGGCCAGGCCGGCGAAGCGCTCGGGATGCGTCGAGCAGAAGTCGGCGAGCCACTCGTTGTAGATCCGCATGACCTCGACCGTCGCCTCGGGATCGTTCATCCGTCCCGTCGCGCCGAGGATGCCGTAGAGCACCTCGGCCTGCACGCCGTCGCGATCCTGGTCTTTGAGTCTCAGATCCGGATCGCTCAGCCGGCGGATTCCCTTCTTGCCGTCGGAGTAGAGCCCGGTCGACTCCATGCGATCGGCGCGATGAATGCGGCCCGGAACGTACTCGCGCCCTGCGGAGCCCATACCGTTGACGAGGCCCAGGCTGGCGCCCTTCTTCGTGACCCAGCGCTTGCCCTTCGGCCCGTCCTCGACGTACGGCATCCGGTCGCGCATCTCCGCCGAGGCCTGGGACACGAAGAGCTCCGTGGGCAGCCAGCAGAGATCGAGGTGGCAGTCGGCGGAGATCATCTCGTATCGCATGGAGCCTCCCGGGGGGTACTCATACACCCACTGCTAGAGCCCGCGCCAGTAGCGGCGGCCTTCGAGCCGCACGATCCGGCCGAAGCCCGGCGCCTCGAAGTGGCCGGCGGCCACGACGATCTCTTCGCGCTCGAGCCGATCGAGCAGCGCGCGGCGCGTCTGGCGCGTCACGTCGGGATCCATGTCGGCGCGCGACACCCAGTCCGGCTCCTGCAGCTGGATCGGGCTGTGGGCGGCGTCACCGAGCACGAGCGCGCGCTCGCCGCGCGAGGTGACGAGGATGGACATGTGCCCCGGCGTGTGACCGGGCGTCGGCACGGCCGTGAGCGTGCGCGTCAGGCTCTGCTCGCCCTTCATGAACTCGACGAGCCCGAGGTCGGCGAGCGGCCACACGCACGTCGGCGCGTTCGGATAGCGCGTGGGCTGAATATCCGGCGCGTGACACGCCTCCCAGTCCTTCGTGCTCACCCAGTAGCGCGCGTTCGGAAACGTCGGCACCCAGCGTCCACCCGCGTCGGTGAGGTTCCAGCCCACGTGATCGCGATGCAGGTGCGTCATCACCACCATGTCGACCTCGTCGGGTCGCACGCCGTTGGCGGTGAAGTCGCGCAGCAGCTCGCCCCACGGCACGTCGGGCGTGTCCTTGGGCCGCGGGCCGAGCCCGGTGTCGATGAGGATCGTGCGGCCGTCGGCGCGGATGAGGTACGAGCCGAGGTTGAAGCGGACCTTGTGCTCGTCCGTGAGATGCGACTCGTACGGTTGCCAGTCGTTCTCGGGAATCGTCGGGAAGAAGTTGCAGAGATCGAACTCGAGCGAGCCGTCGGACAGCGCCATGATCTCGACGTCGCCGACGCGGATCACGTGGTTGGGCATGGTGGTCCGGAAGCGTACCACACGGGGTTACACTACCGGCGGACCCGCCGGTCCCCCACGGGAGGAGAGCTCATGGCGATGCGCATCACGCTCGTGGTCGCTCTGTTGGTCGGCGGCTTCGCCGCCGTCCCGCCCGCGGTGGCGCAGACCACGACCCTCACGATGTCGTCCTGGGTGTCGCCGCAGCATCACCTCACGGCCACCGTGCTGCAGGGCTGGGCCGCCGAGGTCGAGAAGGCGACCGGCGGTCGCGTGAAGTTCACGATGCTCCCGAAGCATCCCTCCGCGCCGCCCGGCACGTTCGACGCCGTACGCGACGGGCTCGTCGATCTGTCCTACGTGACCGCGTCGTATACGCCGGCGCGCCACGTCCTGCCGCTGATCGCCGAGCTGCCCGGCGCCGGCGACACCGCGCTCGCCAACTCGGTGGCGTACTCGCGCGTCTACTGGAAGCACTTCCACAAGGTGGGTGAGTACAAGGGCGTCAAGCTGCTCGGCGTCTTCACGCACGGCCCCGGCCAGATGTTCACGAAGAAGGCGGTGAACGGCATCGCCGACGTGCAGGGGCTGAAGATCCGCACGGGCGGCGGCATCGCCGAGCAGGTGGCCAAGGCGCTCGGCGCCTCCGCGTTCGTGAAGCCCGCGCCGGAATCCTACGAGCTGCTGTCCAGCGGGGTGGCCGACGGCGTCTTCTTCCCGCTCGAGTCGATCATCTCCTTCAAGCTCGATACGGTCCTCGAGCAGGCGACGCTCTTCCCCGGCGGCATGTACTCCTCGTCGTTCGGCTTCTTCATGAACGAGGACAAGTGGAACCGCCTGCCCAAGCAAGACCAGGAGACGATCGACAAGATCTCGGGCGAGCACATCGCGCGGCTCGCCGGACGCTCGTGGGACGAGGCCGACGCCAGGGGCATGGAGGCGCTCAAGAAATCCGGCGTGAAGATCGTGCACGCGAGCCCGGCCTTCGTGGCCGAGGTGCAGAAGCGCTCCGCGCCGATCGTCGACGACTGGGTGACCAAGGCGAGCGCCAAGGGTGTCGACGCGGGGAAGATCCTCAAGGAGTTCCACGAGGAGCTGAAGAAGGCCGCCGCAGGCAAGTGACCGTTCCGGTCGGCCTGAACGTCTGGTCCCGGCTGGTCGAAGCGACGTTCCCGTACTTCGACCGCACCGTGGCTCCGTTCGATTCGCTGTGGCTGCCCGACCACGTGCAGTACGACGCGCACAAGGTCGCCGAAGGCTGGACGCTGCTCACGTGGGCCCTCGCCCGATACCCCGACAAGACGTGCGGTCACGAGGTCCTCTGCAACAGCTTCCGCAATCCCGCGCACACCGCGAAGATGGTCGCCACCGCGCAGGCGCTCTCCGGGGGCCGCGTGATCCTCGGCATCGGCGCGGGCTGGAACCAGGAGGAGTACCTCGCGTACGGCTGGCCGTTTCCGCCCACGCCGGTGCGCATCGCCCAGCTCGGCGAGGCCATCGAGCTCATCCGAGCAATGTGGACGGACTCGCCCGCGTCGTACGCCGGCGAGCACTACCGGATCGCGAACGCCCACTGTGAGCCGCGCCCCGATCCGATCCCGCCGATCATGATCGGTGGCCACGGCGAGAAGTATCTGCTGCGCGCGGTGGCCCGCCACGCCGACTGGTGGAACTACGGCTTTCGCGAGCACGATCTCTACGCGCACAAGCAGCAGGTGCTCAGAGCGCACTGCAAGGAGGCGGGCCGCGATTACGACTCCATCGTGCAGGTCGTGCGCGTCGGCATCCTGATCGCCGAGACGGAGCGCGAGGTCGAGCGGCTGAAGACCGCGCCCGGCATCCGGCCGATGAGCGACATCCGGCTGGCCGGCACGCCCGCGCAGGTCACGGAGACGCTGCAGCGCATCGTCCGTCAAGGCGCCCATCGCCTCACCGTCAACTTCGCCGACGCGCCGCGGCCCGACGGGACGTTGCTGTTCGCGCAGACCGTCCTTCCGTGGCTGTAGTCCGGCCGCCGGACAAGCCGCGCGCCGACGCCCTGCTCGGCATCGGCGCCGCCGCGATCCTCCTCGCCATGATGCTCCTGACGGTGGTCGACGTGATCGCGCGCTACGTCTTCAGCCGGCCGGTGCGCGGCGCCTTCGAAGTCACCGAGCTGATGCTGGTGGTGCTGATCTTCGCGGGGCTGCCGCTCGTCTCGTTCTCCGAGGAGCACGCGGTCATGGACTTCGTCGATCGCGTGATGGGTGCCCGCGCTCAGCGCCTCCTGCGGCGCGCCGTCGAGGCGGTGAGCGCCGCCTTCATGCTCCTGCTCGCGTGGCTCACCTGGCTGAGGGCCGACCGCATCTGGGCCTATCGCGATGCCACCGACGTCCTGCGCATCCTCTATGGTCCCTTCGTCTACTTCATGGCGGTGACGCTGGCCCTCGCGGGCGTCATTCACATGTACAAGGTCGTGGAGCGTCGGTGATCGAGGGGCTCGTCGGCCTGACCCTCATGATGCTGCTCTGCTGTGTGCGCGTGCCGATCTCGTTCGCGATGGCCATCGTCGGCATCGCGGGCTACGCGTACATGCGCGACTGGAACTGGACGGTGGCCTTCGCCATGACGCAGACGAAGCTCTACGAGACGGGGCGCAACTACACGCTCTCGGTGGTGCCGCTCTTCATCCTGATGGGCAACTTCGTCACGCGCGCGGGCATGTCGCAGGAGCTCTTTCGCGCCGCGTACGCGTTCATCGGCCACCTGCGCGGCGGCCTGGCCATGGCCACCATCTGGGCCTCGGCGGGGTTCGGCGGCATCTGCGGCTCCTCCATCGCCACCGCGGCGAC